>Ga0137437_1000603_pt1 | contig 11553 bp, 10 predicted proteins | sample EasRivERMGT138_2_FD_102332 | JGI IMG/M metagenome (GOLD analysis project Ga0137437, IMG submission 102332) | Soil microbial communities from meander-bound floodplain in the East River, Colorado, USA - East River MetaG ERMGT138_2 | ecosystem: Environmental > Terrestrial > Soil > Floodplain ...
AAGGATGTTGAACGAGCATGGAAAATCTGTTTCATCGAGAAACAAGCCTGTAAGCAGAGTTCCTGAATAGCGTTAGACCGACGTTGATGGTGAATGGTACAAATGCGGATGATGAGATAGATAGATGCAAATAGTCCGTTATAAATCAATGCAGTGAGATGGGAGAGATGGAATGAGCTCGTGTGAAGACCGCCTGACGACTAACCACGAGATTTTTGAACATTAAAAATGTGGTCAGACGGGTCGATGATTGCCAGAACGGGCAATCAGTTGTTGAAGGCCGTTGGGGGCGCGAGGGGGGCTGCACCTGCGCGGTTCAGTATCAGGGCCTCGTTGACGGTGCGGAGTCGGTGGACTTCGTGAACCAGGCCTATCTGGCAATATGATATATCAGAGGTATATAATTAGATAAAAAGTCTGATACAATAATCAATCTAATTAGATACACTTCTGATATATCACATTAGACAACACACTCCACCCTTACCTCTGCAGTACGGCTTGTCCTCGGCACGATCAGAGCTATGGCTTTCTGGCACTGCTGCACGCCATGGGAAATCCCGATTCACGCCCCTTCCCAAAATGGCGGCCTTTCCGCATTTGGTACATTCCCGCATTTGGGCTGCCCGCTCGCTCTGTCCGTACCGCCACCACGGCCGCATCCACCCACCAGGCGACGCTTCGAGCCCAGGTGAAACACGACCACAAGCGCTGGCACCACCACCTCTCCCCTCCCCTCAATGAGGGATTTAGGCGCCCCGTCATCACCCACCACTCATCGGGGATGGGCTCGCCACGTCACCATACAAGCAGCAGCAGCAAGCAGGGCAGGGAACCACCAACGAGCGGGGAATGGGGTACAATTCACAAGGCAGGGTGTTCCTCACACATGCCGCCTTGTTCATAGCGCTATTCTGGCTGGGGCTTCGCTGGGCTCAGGCTTTACAACGACCCGTCGTCCACTCCTCATCCCCTTTTGCGACTTCCCTCTCATCTCAATGGATTTTCTAGATAGGTATTTTATGGTATATTCTACACTAAATTTCACTTTTTAGGTCCCCGCACTCATGCTCATTCCCATCAGCCACTGCCTCACCTCTCCCCTCCAACCTGGGATGTAGGCTGAACCTCAAACAGTTTCAGGTGGGCATGTGGGTTAGGGGCAGGTAGAAAATGCGAGGGAGACACACGGTGCGGGAGTCCCACCAGGTACGTGAGGAGGCGAATAATGGTTCGCCTCCAGAATCCAGAACTCCTTTACCTTCCTCAGTGCCAGTCGCGGATGACCTTATGGCTCAACGCCCCCAGCCCACACTGTGACACAGCACCTTGCCAACACCATCATCACGCCGTAATACTATGCGACGCCCTCAAGACCAATGCCCGTGCGAATGCACCGTATGACTGATGCCCAGATGTTCCCGCTTTCGCGCCCACCCACAGACCGCATCGACAGCTGGCCCACGCTGCTGCTGCCTATGGTAACAATGTTGAGACGGTTAGATGGGTGAGTCACAGTTGAGCTAGAGAAGTCTCGTTTCAATCAGTACTACCGTGAGTACTTCCATAGCCTATGTATTGTATTGAATGCCATTTCCTATCCTTTACCTAGCCGTACAGTCGCTGTTTCATTAATTCATGCACATTCCCTGTGATTAAATGGATAATTGCCAGCAGAACTTGAAGTGCTAAGTACTAGTAAGTTGGACCTATCACCCAGTGGGCAGTAATGGGTCGAAATTTTTGGTAATGACATGAAAGCGATTGAAGGTTGGTACACAGTTTCTAGGAAGCCCTGTAATTGCAAGTTATGGACACATAATTGGACAGCATTTCCAGGGGTTATAGTGTTTCATAAGTCCCTTATACTATTTAGTACTTAGTCTACTAGTAAGTCATAGTTATTAGTCTCCAATACCATTCGCACTTGTGTGACCACAAACATTTGATTAATTAACCTAAGCTAGGTAACGACTAGATATAATGGTGCTAAAGGACTTAATATATAGTCAAGTTCAATGTCGGTGGGGTGTAATCTCGGCACAAAGTCGTTCTGTTCGTGATCTGTTCGTGATAATTTCCTAATTTGTGTAGGAGTTGCCGCCATTGACTTCAAAAACAAACAACTACAAGCTACAATTTTCGCCTCTGGCTCCACTCACATCGACAAGCTGGTGCTGGGGTTTTCGCGAGGCTGTGCGCTGAGTCTAACCGCAGGCTCTATGGCAGCTTCGCAGTTTACCTTGTGATTCACGGGTTTGAGAACCACCGTGGCCTTTTTTTTACACCAACGCCATCGCCTCACCTTTCAGCCGCGCAGACACTAACTGACGTCCCTCCCCTCTGCCTAGGGATGTGGGCTGATTTCACTTGCTACGGAATACAGATGATGGTCAGACTGTATGGGATGTGAGAAAGATGTGGGAGTAACGGGGCAGAGCGGGGCCCATGATGTGCGTCACGAAACGAGCCACAAACGTTCATCGTGGCTCATTTTCACTAATTCCTCCCTTATTCCAATCACTAACACCCTAGCCCGCAAGGCAGCTCTAACCTGGCAAACCCCCTGTCGACGACACAAACCAGAAGGCATACAAGCAAACGTCCCAGCAACGCCGTAGACCCCACAATGAAGGCAACCACTTTATCTCAACAATCTGAACCAAGCATTAACATGACCAAGCCTACGAACACTAGGAAACCTCCGTGGCAGCCTATTGAACGCCGCCGTGATGACCAGAAACCCCTCACGACGGTGAGGCGGCCTCCACAAGACCAGAGGGATGCCCTTAGTGCTGCGGAGGTGGGAGGAGCCTCATCGCAACATGGGGAACCACACAGGCCGTTCCGCACCTGGCGTTGACATAGAGAATCCTTCGAAGGTGTGGCCAACCCAGTGGTGACGTGGCGGGTGCGGGACGGCATTCCTTGTGTTAACTGACTGCCGGCTCGCTGACGATGAAGGGGCAGGGGAGGCAGTCGATAACGCTACGTAGTATGCATATTACTGCAGTTACCTGTAGCCTACAGCGGTCATGAAATAATAACGGTTTTTGCATGTCAAACTGAAATGCCCAATTGGGAAGGATTTTCCCAATCGGGATTTTCCCAAATCGGGCGTGAAGCGCATTTTGTATCCCAAGAAAGGCATGCCCGCTTCGCGCACGGGCCCTATGGACCGAGCTGAGGGTGGCTCGTCTGCTGAGTTTAAATTGGCACCCAAGCAGAGACTGTGCCGAGGGGTGGAAAGAAGCCAGCGCATATGTAGTGTGATATATCAGAGGTGTATCTAATTAGATTGTTTTTTGTATCACACTTTTTATCCAATTAGATACCTGTGATATATCAGCCTGCCAGGATGTGGTGCGTGAACGGCACCCTTGAGGCGGGCCTCCAATTGACCTTTGATGGCTTCGAGATATTTGATGTGACTGGTAGCTAAACAATAGACAATCAATGTATTGAATTGATGACAAGGAAGAGCAAGCGTACCTCGTTCGAGGAGGGAGACTTTGCTAGCCTTAAGAGTTCTAGACGGTGATTGGCAAGGATTTGGAGGGCTTTAGTTTGCTTAGTTAGATCTCGTTCAATTTGGTCTGTTCGATTCTTTCAATAAATTCAGTGAGTGGTTCCTGGATTAGTAAAAGAACTTTTGATTTGGTCTTTTTCAAAGTTATCTCCGTAGTATTCAAATTAATGATAGTAATATGTTAATAGTTAACGATTGAAAGGCTAAGAGAGCGCAAATAAAAAAAGAGATAAGTAAACAGTTCAATCACAGTTGAGCATTTACCCCAGGAATTTCTCTATGCGCATTCCCTGACGCTTTTGTTATAGTTTCTTTCATTTTGTCTTGTTTTCATATAGTCAGATCTGAAACTATCTGTAATTAAAATTACTAACAGTGATAAATCCTTTTAGATATTTATATCTAACTCCATCTAAAAACTATCGCTTATAACCTATCTCATCAAAATAAAAACCTGCTTTTTTTCGAAATCAGCGAAATTTATTCTCAAAAAAACTTACTGATTGTGCTGCATGTGCTGTGAGAAGACTATTAAGGGTAAGTGAAATATTACTCACTTCATTCCAGCTGGACGTTGTGAGATCATTGGCGACGGCGTGGGCGATGGTGCAGTGGTTGTACGAAAGGAAGAGGAAAGGCGTGGGAAGTCGTGAAACAGGTAAGGATATCGCACAGAAAGTTGCAACTTCGGGATCCGGTAACATAGATCCCGAAGTTGCAACTTTCCGTGCGATATCCTTATTTGTTCTACGATATCTCACGCTTTTCCCATTCTTTCGTACCACCACTACCTCCCCATCGCCTGTGCCTCTGCCCTCGTTGCCTAAGTCGTAAGTCATATCCCTTTACTCTGGTTAGCGTTTAGTAGTCGTTTTCTACCAAAATTAAAAGCAACGAACCTTGTCTGAGACTGAGAGACCAAAAGATCCAGGAAGATCCAGGAGAATCTTCTGAGTGTTGAAGGACAAGTGTGGCCATGAATCTTTTTTGAGCCTGCTGGGATGAGAATCTAAATAGGTTGATGGTGGCAGATTTCGGATGCTGACGATCTGGTTTTATAGAAAAGCAGCCTCAGTACGATGAGCCATGTACGTACTGTCCATTTCCAAGTTCTTCGTACTGACTCTGCCATTCTAGGTTTCTGCTGTAGTTCGTCGTTATCTCGACATTGAGGCTGAGGTGGACAGCGAGCGGCAGAGTACCGATGAGGATGAGGATGAGGGTTTTGATGGTTCGTCTGATTATTCTCTGATTTTCTATACCGTTTTTGTTATCTTGATTCGGCAGATTTTATTGACGATGAGGAACCCTTTGCAACCAACTCACGTCCTCGACTGTACCCATCCTTAACGCCGCTCAACATAGGAGAAGATGCCCTCGAATCCCTGCTAGCAAGGATTAACGAACGAGCACGATCGCGACCAATAGAGCCCTGTCCGGAACGTTTTACCGACACCATGGTTGGATGTCTACCAAGCGAAGCCGATTATCCACTATGGCGCGTCCGCTGTAGGGTGACTCTATTTTTTGTAACTGATGATAAATCATTCTTACACCTTTCTTAGATTGGCGTTGAAGAAGAGGCAGTCTTTTCTTTGTGTCTGAGCGCAGAGGATCACCATCAATTGCGGTCATGTTTTACCTGCGGATCAATACGAGGTTGGATATATGTTGAGGCTACCATGAACCGCGATCTCCTCCAACTCCTTGAAGAACGCACCCCTGGGATCATGACGACGCGACAGGGCATTGAACGACAAAACATTCCCTATCCAGATTCCATCAAGATGTTGAAAATGTGCTCCGCCGAGAACATTGTTGAGGAAGGGCAATGGACAAGAGTGCGTAAGGGAAAGTACCGCGGGGATGTTGGCCTGGTCATTGCAGTGGCGTCCTGGGGAGCCGAAGTATTACTGGTCCCTCGCCTCAATTCACTTGCAATGCAATCCTCGACACCAAACTCAGCATCTTCATTAAAGAGGAAGCGAACTGCCGATGTTCCTCAACCGGCATTATTTGATGTTCCTCCATCGGCATTATTCAATCCTGAGGAATTCAATCATAAATTTCCTCCCGAAAGTCTGGCCAATGGACATTATACCTACATGGGGCTTAATTTTGAACATGGACTTATTCGCAAACGATTCGATTTCCATTCGATTAACTCTACCCCTACTGCCATGCCTTATCGCCTGTTCTTCTTGTTTGAGCAGAGCAAGCATCCTCTTATTCTCGCATCTACAATCCCTCCACCCCAAGAATGGGTTTTTGAAGAGCATGAAATGATTGTTATCTGCTCCTCTAAAAAAGAGGGTACTATTACTGCAATTCAAATGATGCATGGTGAAGTCGAACTTGCTAATGGTGAGGGCACCATCTCTGTTCCACTGCATGATCTACGCAAAGTTTTTGTTGCAGGCGATTCTGTTAGCATCAGGGGTGGTGCCTTGATTGGAAGAACTGGATTGGTTGTTAGTGTTGATGATGACATTGCCTATATTGTAGACAACTCTCTTGAAGGTGGCATCCCATATATTCATGGGAGTGATTCTATTCAGGTATTTATAATAAGATACTAGCTCGAATTTTTCCTGACTTGTTTACAGCCGCTTGAAGTTCATGTTAACTTGTTGAGGATTGCCATTGCCCCATACTTACCCACACGACACCCCATGAGCTCAACTGGCTGTATCTCCAAGGTCAACCAGACCCCATGGCTTGGCATATCTGTTACGATCATTAAGGCTGGCCCCTACAAAGGATATCAAGCTGTTGTCAAAAATGTCCTTCCTGGCCAAACAACATCCAGTAACCCGAGGCTTGAGATACAGTTTCTGCACCACAATCCCTCAAATCCTTTCATGATAGTAATTGTTGATTATGATGATGTTGTTGAATCTATGTGAGTGATTTATTGGGGCATCTAATGAAATATTACCCTGAAATTTTCAACCCAAGCACCCGACTTAAGCTTTTTAGCTACAGGAAACCCACAGACAATCTCTTTTATCCATCCAAGCACTATCAGGAGCAACAGTCATCATTACAGGCCTTAACACCTGGTGGTGTCACTCCCATGCCTGACTTTTCCTCATCAACACCAGCATGGGATCCATCATCCCGTTCTCCTTTGCCAGAGTTCTTCACACCCCTAAACTCATCCCCGATGCCAGTTGCTAGTACAAGCCAGGTTTCTGACAGCCTGCAGGCACCATCACATTTTTTTCTTGATAGGTGCTTCATTGGTATAACACTAAAAGTGGTGGTAAATGGTGGCGAGTACAAGGGCAAAGAACTTGATGCTCATCTTGTTGAGGTGAATGGACAGCTATGTATCCGATACATCCACTACAAATCTTCAATCCCCCTTCAACCTGGCTGGGTCACTCCAAAGCATCCATGTCCAAAACGTGACAAAGGGCTTCTCATTGTTATCAAAGGTGGACATCAGGGTAAATTGGTTCGACGGATTAAGCATCGAAATGAGAACAAGGAAGTTATCATGATTCTGGTTGTTATCCAGAGGAAAACTGGTGTTGCAGATGTATTTTCAGATGAATATCTGGAGCTTGGCCCTGAATTCCTTTGTGTAGTGTCTGAAACAAAGGAAGAAAAGAAGTCAGGCATTGCATTATTGGCTTCTCTACATCAGTAGGCTTGTAATCAAATAGTTATACCATACTGTATATTGTATTTTGTCTATGGTACATAAAACTACTATATATTAATTCACCAATTCCAAAAGTACATCAGGAAAAACCCTTTGTCTCTCAAAGTCTCTTATCTACCAGATTTTTTGGCTTACACCCAATTGGGTAAATCAGATGATCAATCAGTATCTACATCATACATGTCTCTGATACTATCTACTTCTGTAGCAGTTATAACTTGAGCCTATACTTTGGATCATTATTCATGCAAATTCCTCAATATCTGCTTCATCATCTCCGCCCTCACTGACTTCAATAGCACATTCCTCAGGAGTTAATATAGCCAAGCCAGGATGTTTTCTGAGAATCCAGACTGAATTATTTCCAGCCCATATTCCCACAAGGCTGATAATATCACTGGCATGTAGTGCAAGCATAGTTCCTTCTTCCCATTCCCCTTCCAGGCAATTCAAAGTAGGCTTGACCTTGACAAGAGGTTTATAGATAACAAATATGCAAGGCTGATCAAGGTCAATCTGATAAAAAGCAAGGGCTTCGCCAAATATTGAAGTAGATGTCTGGGGTTTTTTTGCCTGAGATATCCAGTCAAAATAAGCATTACTATTCAAATAAAATAGTGCAGGTCAAACATACCTCAAACCAAAATGATTGTCGCTGTGCTTTATTTTTTGCTTGAGTGGAACGACTTGAAAGTACATGTCCATTCAAAAGTTTTAATTTCCCCCATCGTGAATATTGGACATTCCCCCCACTTATTATGGCTTGCTTCAGCAAGACTGAGATAGAAGCTAGCTCTTTCTCAATGACAGGTGTCATGGGATTGTATTTTTTGTAGATCTTGTGTTGTTGAATTGGCTTAAGGACTGTCTCTGAGTCTGATTTTTGTTTTCTGTTGATATCCAATGTTGGGTAATAAAGGCATAAAATCTTGATCAGTTCCTTTTCATAAATTAGATTTGCTAAATTTGCAAATGGAGCTTTTTTTGATCGGATTTTTCTTCCCATTTCCCCTATGCTGCGTTCCACAGTAGCCTGAGAGCCTAGACGGATAGATCCATTCCATCTAATATGATTGGGGACATGGATCAGCTGAAAAATGCATAGCCTCATGCGATTTATTTTTTCAGGATCTTCTCCAACATACAATTTCTCAAAGCCTAGCAGAAATTTGATGATTAATTCTTGAAGATAGCATAGATCTGCATCTGTTCTTTTGGCATTTGTCATTGCAAATTCAATTATCTCAACAAACTGTGAGAAGTTCTTCAAGACTGCTGGGTGCATTCCAAGTTCCACTCCAATTGGAATAATATACCAATGAATCAATGCCATCCACTCATAAATCTTGTATTTACATTGTCGCTTTAGATAAGGATCCCGTACAGGGCCACAGAATGCTGGTGGAAGAGTTTTCATTGCTTCTGGAATCAGTGCTCCAAATTTTGCAGCATGACGAAAATGAACTATATCATTTGTGTCACTAATGGTTGTCCATAAATCCCAGATAAATAAAGCTTCATTCTCATAAAATAAATGAAAGGGATCAATGGGAAAATATGATGGATGGATAAAGGCTTTGCTAACTGCACATAATGGAAGCCGTGAAATGCCTGTAGCTTTAACAATATTGGTCTTCTCCTTTTTAGTCTGTGCATCCTCCAGTTTTTGAATAATCTTCCAATACTGGCTTTGAGTTCTCAGGGGCAAATTGTTTAGATCATATTTACTGCGGTTTGGATTGTAAGTAGAATTTTGAGGAGGGTTGCTAGGATAATAAAGTGCTTTTGAGCCTTTTACAAGACTTGAGCGAGCAGCCTGAACCATGCTATATCTGTCTCCAAAAATTGCCATATGCCCTGCCATTCCATTTATCTTTGCTGATCCTAGCATATCTCCCAGAGCCAATGAGATAACAGCACGATTTAGAAAGTAGGATGAATCAACTGCATCATACATCCAAAGTCCCTCAGATGCTTTTGCCATGTCTACAAAAGTGATCCATAGAAATGATTCAATATCACCAGGAGAGAAGGGACCAGGAGTTGCAAGATTAACTGCTACTTGCTCTCCATAGCGAATATTTGCAGATAGGTTAAGAATGATAAAAATCAATAGCCAAGTATTGGATTGTTTTTTCATTGTCAGTTGGGCACCATCTGTTGAGAGTGCAAATGCAACATCTCGAGGATCCTTAAACAGACCAAGGTGTTCATACTGCATCTGATGGATTTGACCATCTCCATAGTCAGAGTATTGGCGCACAGGTGCTGGCTGGGATACTGTTTCAGCATTAGGATCTGAAGCTATTTCATTTATCATATGTGGATTATTTGCTGCTGTTGCAACAAGATGCAGTACTTGCTTTAAACAAGAATCTCGATTGCGCATTTCAGAGGATGTTTCTGCGTTTGCATATAATGCCCTGACTGTATCCATGATAGGGAGAATTTGAACCTGTGCAATTGGTTTCTTGATCCCATTTGGAGATTTATGATATCTTGGGGTATCGCAGATGGGACCAGCACTGGTTTTATATGGACATTTATCTAAATGTTCATATTTTCCTGTGTAAGCAATGCAGCTTTTAGGGCACATGTCAGCTTTTGTAGCATGAAATCCTGTAAGTTTTATGGCAAGTTTCCTGGCCTGATATAGAGTCAAAATTGTAGCATTAGTATGAGTTGCCAAGACTTTGGCATGCATGTCATAAGCTTTGACAGTTCCATTTGATTTTTTCCAGGCAATAAAATGCTCAAGCGATATCTTCTCATCCAATGACAGTTTGTCAATATCCATTCCTGTTTTTATATCTGGAGGACATTCATCAGGAGGTTTATATCCTCCTAACAATTGATCTCGCAGATTATCCAAGACTTCAGGTGTTTCAAAAAACCCTGCATTTATATCTAAGTTAGAGTCATAATCAGGCAAGTGTATGCCAGGAGAATCTCCAGAAGCATCTGATTCTGATTCTGAGACATCAGAATCACAATGTTCACTGGGCAAGATAGGTTCTTCATGAAGAATAGCATCATCATAGGCCAGATCATGAGCAAAGGCAGTTATTTCAATGCTGCAATCAGAGTCCAAGCTATCTGTGCCTGTGCCTGTGTCTGTCAGTGCATCTGGATCTGTGTCTGCATCAGTGTAGGCATCTGGATCTATTGAGGCACCTGGATCTGTGGAGGCATCTGAGGCATTTGGATTAGTGGAGGCATCTGGACCTGTGGAGGCATCTGTATCTGTGGAGGCATCTGTATCTGTGTTGAAGTTCACATCCTCAGTGTCTGTTATTTTATTAGAACAATGAGATAAACATATAATTAAATTATATGGATTATCATACCATCAAGATTGTTAACAGTACCAGAGCTGATACTGATAGTGTTGATATTCATCAAACCAGAATCTTCATCATTATTTCCTATCAAATTGACAATCCAAACCAAAATTGATTTACTGTCAGTAGTGTCTAATATTATGCAAATTGTGTTTGTACATACCCTCATTGATTCTGTTATTATCACTTGCATCTGACTCATTTCCTTCTTCTGATTGAGCATTATCACCTATATTTTACTGTTCAGCCAAGAATCAGACAAGTGTTAAAGCTCAATCTAACACACCTTGATATGTAAACTCTGATTGATCTTCACCTGTTGACAAAAACCGGCTGGTGCGGAGGATGCAGAATTCACGGTGTTGCCTTTCAGCTTCAGAGCACAACTCAAGGGATCTCTTATCTGCTTCAAGATGTGCCTTCATTGTTCTGTTTGAAAGGGTTTTGATTCCCTGGCAGTTTGAGCAATAGCATGGCATGATCCAAGTATGTTACGAAGCAGGCCCGTCGTTTGTCTGGAAAGTTGGAGTAACAGTGTGTCAGCTCAGAGAGTTGGGTTGTCGGGGATGAGCAAGAGACAAGAACTGAAAGTCGTCAATGAACAAGATCAGATAAGAGAATCGAACGGTCACATGATTTTGACATCAAGAAACTAAGTGGCCCGACCTCCCGATGATCAACTGTGACAGTGTCGACGACCTCGCCCAACCGCCCGACAGCCAAGATTACGTCGACCACCTTTTCCTTATCGCCGAAAACAAATACGACATACCCAAGCTCTATGGCTGGGTCTTCGCCACGCTGCAATCAGTGGCGAACAACGACGTGTACATGCAATCATGCTCCTCTGCCACCCTCGCTCACTCCTCTGCCGCCCTCGCTCACTCCTTGACCTCAGCATCAATTTCCAAATGCCATAAACCAGAAACGACAGCCACCATCGTCAAGAACTGGGTCGAGCGGCTATGGAACAAGAGCACACCCTCCACACCCACTATATTCGCCACACATCA
>Ga0137437_1000604_pt1 | contig 11546 bp, 8 predicted proteins | sample EasRivERMGT138_2_FD_102332 | JGI IMG/M metagenome (GOLD analysis project Ga0137437, IMG submission 102332) | Soil microbial communities from meander-bound floodplain in the East River, Colorado, USA - East River MetaG ERMGT138_2 | ecosystem: Environmental > Terrestrial > Soil > Floodplain ...
CTTTGATCTGCGCGACCGACTCGCCGGCCTCGGCTCCAGCCGCGAACGATCGTTTCATTCGCTCGATCGCCCAGAACAGATTGACGGCCGTGGGCCGCGTCGAGGCCATGAGCTCGCACAGCTTGTAGAACTCGGCCGCGAGTTTTTGTGTGCCCGTCGATTTGCTCTGGCGAACACCGAGCGCCAGGCCCATGGCTGCCGCGACGCCGATTGCCGGAGCACCGCGAATGACCATCGTCTTGATGGCTCGGGCGACTTCCTTGGCGGTCTTGCAGCGAACGTAGATTTCCTGCGCAGGCAGCTTGCGCTGATCGATCATCACGATCGCGTCGGCTTCGCGCGCGATGGTAGGAAGCATTGGTCTAAGTTCTTAATTCTAAATTCTTAATTCTTAATTTCGTATGTCTCATAACAGCCGGGCATCGAACGGCATCGGCAGCAGATCCTTCAGCCTGAACGATCCCTTCGCTTCCTTCAGGTTGGCGAGCAGAACCTGCAGATCGCCACCGAACTCCCAGAGGATCTGTCGGCATGCGCCGCAAGGCGGCGTCGGATCCGCAGTGTCGGCGACGACGGCGATGCGAGTGAAGGCGCGATGGCCTTCGGAAATCGCCTTGAACACCGCAACCCGTTCGGCGCAAATCGTCAGGCCATACGTCGCGTTTTCCACGTTGCAGCCGGTGATGATGGTCCCGTCGGCCGCTTCGAGCGCCGCACCCACTTTGAAGTTCGAGAAGCGCGCATGGGCATGTTCGCGGGCACGCCGCGCAGCGGTGATGAGATCGAGCTCAGAGACCGGCAATGATGTCCTCCAGCAGCGCGACAAACTGATCGCGCACGCGCCGGGCTGTCTCCATCACTTCCTGATGGTTCAGCGGTTGTGGCAGCACACCGGCGGCCATATTCGTAATGCAGGAGATACCGAGCACCTCGATGCCCATATGACGGGCGGCAATGGCCTCGGCCGCGGTCGACATCCCGACTGCGTCGCCGCCAATCGTCCTCAGAAACCGAATCTCCGCGGGCGTCTCGTAGCTCGGACCCATCAACGCGACGTAGACGCCATGCGAGAGCGGAATCCGCAGCTTCCCGGCCACCTCGTCGGCCAGCGAGCGCAGGCGCTTCGAGTACACCTCGGACATGTCGGGAAACCGGAGACCGAAGCGCTCCTCGTTCGGTCCCACCAGGGGATTCGCGCCGCTCAGATTGATGTGATCGTCAATCGCCATCAGCGCTCCAGCCTTGAACGCCGTGTTGATGCCGCCGGCCGCATTGGTGAGAATCAGCGTTTTCACGCCGAGCAGTCCCATGGCGCGCACCGCGAAGGTGACCGTCTGCTGATCGTGACCTTCGTAGGCGTGGCATCGGCCCGCCAGTGCGGCAATCGTCTTGCCTTTCACGCGTCCGACGACGAGCCGTCCCTCGTGTCCGATCACGCGCGACGCGGGCCAGTTCGGCAGTTGTTCGTAGGGCATCGAGACCGCATCGGCCGGCGTGGACGCAAAGTCTCCAAGGCCGGAACCGAGCACGATGGCGAGCGACGGGACTTCGCGGATTCGGCCGCGGATTGCGTCCGCGGCTTCCTTGACCTGATCGTAGTAACCGGTCACAGCAGGAAGCCGGCGATGGTGGCAGTCATGAAGTTCGCGAGCGTGCCGGCAAACATCGCCCGCATGCCGAGACGCGCGAGATCGTGGCGGCGAGTGGGCGCGAGCGCCCCGATGCCGCCGATCTGAATGCCAATCGAGCTGAAGTTCGCGAAGCCGCAGAGCGCAAACGTGGCAATCGTGAACGACCGCGGATCGAGCGATGCCTTCATGGGGCCGAGCTGGGAATAGGCGACGAACTCGTTCAGCGCCATCCGGGTCCCGAGCAGATTGCCGATCGCCGGCGCGTCGCGCCAGGGCACGCCCATGCTCCAGGCGACAGGCGCAAACACCCAGCCGAAGATGCGCGCGAGACTGAGCGTCCCGCCGCCCCACAACTCCGGCAACGGCACGAGACCAAGCAGGAAGTTCACCAGGGCCACGATCGCGAGAAACGAGATCAGCATGGCGCCGACGTTGAGCGCCAGGTGAAGACCCTCGCCGGTTCCCCGGCCCGCGGCGTCGATGACGTTGACGTCGGTCTGCTCCACCTTCAGCGTGACCGAGCCCATCGTCTTGGGAACCTCGGTTTCGGGGACGAACATCTTGGCCATCATCAAGGTGCCCGGTGCCGTCATGATCACCGCTGTCAGCAGATGCTTGGCTTCGATGCCAAAGAGAATGTATGCCGCCATGATGCCGCCGGAAATGTGAGCCATCCCCGAGGTCATCACGGTCATGAGCTCGGACTGAGTCATCTCCGGCAGGTACGGACGGATGGTCAATGGCGCCTCGGTCTGTCCCATGAAGATGCTCGCGGCAACATTCAGCGACTCGGCGCCGCTCGCGCGCATCACGCGATGCATGGCCAGGGCGAAGACGCGGACGACGACCTGCATCACGCCGTAGTAATAAAGGATGGCAAAGAGCGCCGCGATGAAGATGATCGTCGGCAGAACCTGAAACGCGAAGATCACGGCGTAGCGCGCCGCATCATCACCGAGCGTGGCGCTCGCCACCCGGCCCCAGACCGTAGCGGTGCCCAGCGGACCGAACACGAAATCCGCACCAACCGAAGAGAAGCTCAGGAGCTTGTTGATGCCGTCACCGAGAGTGCTGAAGACCTGCTGGCCGATGCTCGTCTTCAACACGATCAGCGCGAACAGAATCTGCAGCCCCACGCCCCAGGCGACGGTGGTCCAGTTGATGGCCTTCCGGTTCGTGGAACACGCGTACGCAATGCTGAGAATCACGAACCCGCCGAAGAGCGGCTGCAGAATGCCAAGCATCAGGAAACCTCACCAAGGATGAGCGGGGTACGAGGCGGTGGCACATCGGCCATGACGATAGCCCGCCCGGCGAGAGGTTCTGCCGATGCCAGTCGCGCGCGATCCCGATAATGCAGCTCGAGGATGCCGTCGCCGGCTTTCACGCGAGTCCCTGGCACGGCGAGCACCATGATGCCGACGGCCGGGTCGACCGGGTCCTGGACGCGGTCGCGTCCAGCCCCGAGCATGACCGAGGCGCGGCCGACGAGCTCGGCGTCGAGCCTTGAGACGAACCCCGCGCGCGGCGCTTTCACGACATGCCGCTCGGGTGCGGCCGGCAAGCGCGAGTAGTCGTCGACGACTCGCGGATCGCCGCCCTGATGCTCGACGATCTGACGGAATCGTTCGAGTCCTGCCCCGGAATCGATGGCGGCGCGGGCCCGCGCGGTTCCATCAGCCACGGTCGTTGCAGCACCGCCGAGCACCAGCATGCGCGCCGTCAGCTCGAGGGAGATTTCAATGAGGTCTGCAGGCCCTCTCCCCTTCAGCACCTCGATGCACTCGATCACTTCGATCGCATTGCCGACCGCGCAGCCGAGCGGGGCGTGCATGGCGGTAATCAAGGCTTCGGTCTTCACGCCCGACGCTTTGCCGATCGAGACGAGCGACTGCGCGAGCCGCCGCGAATCGTCTTCGGTCTTCATGAAGGCGCCGCTGCCCGTCTTCACGTCGAGCACCAGTGCGTCGATGCCCTCAGCCAGCTTCTTACTCATGATCGACGCGCTGATCAGGGGAATGCTTTCGACCGTACCGGTGACGTCGCGCAGGGCGTAAAGCTTCTTGTCGGCCGGTGCGATCTCGGCGGTCTGTCCGATCATGGCGCAGCCGGTCTTGCGAAGCGCCGCCTTCATCTGATCGAGGGAAAGCCCGACGCGAAAACCGGGAATCGCCTCGAGCTTGTCGAGCGTGCCGCCGGTGTGTCCCAGGCCGCGGCCCGACATCATCGGCACGCGCACGCCGCAGGCGGCGGCGAGCGGCGCAAGGATCAGCGACGTCTTGTCGCCAACCCCGCCCGTGCTGTGCTTGTCGACCTTAGCGCCCTCGATGTCGCTCAGATCGACGCGGACGCCCGAGTGGACCATCGCATCGGTGAGCCAGAATGTTTCCTCCGGCGTCATTCCGCGAACGAGCACGGCCATCAGCAGGGCGGAGGCTTGATAGTCGGGAATCGTCCCGCTGGTCACGCCTGTGACGATAAAGGCAATTTCGTCACGTGACAGCGCTCCGCCGTCTCGTTTCTTGATGATGATGTCGACCGCGCGCACGTGGCGGGCAGTATACTGCCAGAGTCGATGACCCAGGCTTCCCAGCTTTCGCCGGAGCTGGCAAGAGGCGTTCTGCAGCTGGCGCAGGCAGTCGTCGGGGCAGCTCGGACGCGAACGCTCTATCCGACTGAACACCCTTCCGTCGCATTGTCGGCACGGCGCTTGTCCGAGACGATCGCGACCGCTTTTGGCAGCGCCATCATCTCGATCTCGATTACACCCGACACGCTCCTGATCGAAGGCGCCTCCGCCGATCGCACGCAGCAGGCCATCTCCGACGCCGCCCGGCTGCTTCACGACTGCGACATCATTCAACTCACGTTCATCGGCGACGTACCGCGCGAAGCCGTGGACACGCTGCTGAACGTCCTGACCCTCGACGCCTCCGATCGACGGACCCGTGGAGGGCCGTCGGCGATCTGGAAAGACGAAGGCCATCCATCGATAGCCATCGATCAGATTGATTACCAGAAAGTCCTCGAGCGCGAACAGGCCGCTGCCGCCGACGTCCCGGAACCTCAGAAGCGCGACGACGTGTGGCGGTCGCTGGTGCTGTCGATCGCGGCGGCCGGTGATCACGCGCAGCTCGACGAACGGGCAGAACAGCGGCTGCTGGCCATCGCCGGCAGTTCGCTGGCCGTCGGCGACCTCGCCCTTGCCGTCATGGAACCGAAGTGCGCGCCCGACGGCTCGCCGATGGTCACATCGCAGGCGGCAGCCGTGCTCGCCGCCTTCCGGCACCTGACGCGTATTGTTTCGGTGAAGTCGCCCGAGCGGCTGTCATCGGTGATGACGAACCTTGCGTCGGCGGCTGCCACGCGGCTGGATCCGCACGTCTTGATGCAGGTCATGCAGACGCCCGACGATCCCAACGATCAGATCGCCGTCGTCCGCGGCGTCGCCTCGGCGTTCGACGATACCAAGGTCGCGCAGCTGCTCGCCACCGCGCTCGCGCTCGACGGCCAGGCATCGGACCGGCTCGCCACGATCTTCAACACGATTGCGCCCGACGAAGATCGCAAGCGCCGCGTGCTGACGCTTACCAGAAACCTCCTCAGCGAAACCGATTTCGGCCGGTCTGGGCATTTCAGCGTCCTCTGGTCGTCGATGGAGGAACTGCTCGTCTCGTACAACGACCGGCCGTTCGTGTCGGAAGGTTATCGCGCGTCGCTCGACGGCCTCGGTGCGCGGGCCGAGCGGCTCGCGTCGGTGGAACTCCCGACCGAGCTGGACGAGTGGATGCTGACGCTCGGCCAGGAAAACGTCAGAGCACTGTCGGTGCAGCTCCTGATCGATCTGCTCGCGATCGAGCGCGACGACGCGCGGATCGCTAGCATTGCAGACGACATGGAGGCGCTCGCCGAGGATTTGCTGATGGCAGGCGCCTATACCGACGCCAAGACCGTCACCCGGACGCTCGCTCTCAGAGCCGGCCAGCCGAAAACGGTCGGACGAGATGCGTGCCGGCGCGCGCTCGACCGCCTCGGCGAATCGCTCGCCATGCGGGACACCACGGCGTCGATCGGCGAGGCCGATGAATCCTCATGGGGTTCCATCCGGGAAATCGTCTCGCTCGTGGGCGTCGCGTCGGTCGAGTCGCTCAGGCAGGTCATGGTAGAGACCGAGACGACCGCTTCAACGCGGGCGGCCGATTTGATCGTCGGGTTTGGCGCTCCGGCCGTCTCGCGGCTTGCGCCGCTCGTCGACGACTCCCGCTGGTTCGTCCAGCGCATGGCGGCGCGTCTGCTGGGCCGCGTCGGGACGCCGGAAGCGGTTCCGCTTCTGCTGCCGCTCGTCAGACGCTCGGACGTGCGTGTGGTGCGTGATGCCGTGGTCGCTCTCGGCGCCATCGACGATCCTGCCGCGGCGCGGGCGATTCATACCGTGCTGCGCACGGCGACAGGCGATCGGCGCCGTGCGATCGTCGAAGCGCTCGTTGCCGATCGCGATCCCCGCGTCGTCCCGATGCTGGCCCGCATTGTCGCCGAAAGCGAGCCGCTCGGAAGAGATCACGACATCGTGCTCGACGCGGTCGCGGCGATGGGACGCGTCGGGAGCGAACAGGCGGTTCCCGCGCTGGCCTCGCTGATCCTGCGGCGGGCTTTTTTTGGAAGACGGAAGCTGCGCGCGCTCAAGGAGCGTGGCGTCGATGCCCTGAAGAGGATCGGTGGCCCCAAGGCGATGACCGCTATCGACGATGCGGCAACTAGAGGCGACCGCATGCTCAAGCGAGTCATTGCGTCCAAACAGTGACGCCCGAGGCCGAGAGGCTACGCTCGAGGCCGAGGAACAGCGAAGCCGCGGGGGCGAGCGGGGGTGGGGCCCCGCGAGAAATAAGTAATGGATACGCAAAGAGCTGAAGAAATCGTCCGGCGACTCGCCGCCGCCATGCGCGGCGCGGAGTTGTATGCGCCGAATCATCCGCTCGTGCTGAGAAGCGTAGATACGCTCGCGACGGGCGCGCTCCAGGCGCTGCAAGCATCACCCTCGGTCGTCGTCGGCTTCATCGGCGACGAGGTCGTCGTCAACTCGGTGCGTTTGCCGCGCGGATCCGCGGCGCTCGTGGGATTCGCTCGCGACCTGCGCGAGCGCGAGATCGAAAAGATCACGTTCACGCGCGGCCTGACCCGCGACGACGTGCGCGGGCTGATGACGACGCTGGCCGATCGCAAATCGCCGGTCCCGATCGCGGACCGCCTCAACAACCAGGGCGTCCACAACATCACGTTCGGAAAAGTCGTGATCGACGAACCGCCGGACGATCAGGCGGGCATCGCTGCCGCGCGCCGCGTCTATGGAACGGCGGTGCAGACGGCGGAGAACCTGTGGAACGCGGCCAAGGCCGGCGATCAACCCGATCCTGGGGCGGCGCGCAAGATCATCGACAGCCTGGCGCGTCTCGTTTCCCAGGATCGCACGTCACTGGTCGCCCTGACGGCGGTGAAAAAATACGACAATTACACATTCACCCACATGGTGAACGTGGCGGCGCTGTCGATGGCACAGGCGCGTTCACTCAATATCGAAGGACCGCTGCTCCGCGAGTTCGGGTTTGCGGCGCTGATGCACGACATCGGCAAGGTGAATACGCCGTTAGATGTGCTGAACAAGCCGGACAAGCTCAGCAAAGAAGAGTTCGACATCATGAAGCGGCACGTCGTCGACGGCGCGCATATTCTGCGAAGGACGCCCGAGATGCCGGCTCTCGCGCCGGTCGTCGCCTTCGAACATCACCTGAAGCAGGATTTGAGCGGCTACCCGGAGGGCATCGGGAGCCGCAAGCTGAACCTCTGCACGATGATCGTCAGCATCGCCGACGTCTTCGACGCGCTCAGAAGCAATCGCATCTATCGCCAGGGACTCGCGACCGCGCGAATCAAGGCGATCATGAGCGAGCAGGACAATCCGGCATTCAATCGTGTGCTGCTCAAGCGCTTCGTGAATCTGATGGGACTCTTCCCCGTCGGCAACCTGGTGCGCCTGAACACCGACGAACTCGCAATCGTGACGGCAGAACAGCCGAACGATCCCTTCCGGCCGCAGGTCACGGTGATCACGAACCGAAAAGGAGAGAAGCTCGAACAGCCGGAGCTCGTCAACACGTGGGAACGCGACAGCCGCGGCGATCAGTCGCGCGCGGTCGTCGAAGCCGTCGATCCCGATTCGGTCGAGATCGATCCGCTGACGTATCTGCAGGCATGAGTCAAGACGCTCCCGAGCCGCTCGCGACGGCCGAGACCCAACGTCTCACGGATTTCGCGCGCGCCTGCAAGGCCGCGGCGCGGGCGGTCACGCTCTATCCCGCGAGTCATCCCACGATCGTGACGAACCTGGGACGCATTGCGCAGTTGACGTCGCCTCAAAGCCTCGCCGCGCCGCTGAAGATTACGGTGCTGGCCAACGAGCTTCGCGTCGATGGACGCGCACCGTCGCGGCCCGACGCCGCCATCGGCGAGCTGGCTTCGCTGCTCCACGACCACTTGATCGGCGAGCTCACGATCACTCCAGGAGGCGACGTCGACTCGTGGCGAAACTTCCTCCTCCTGCTCGGGCGCTCGACTGACGATGTCCGCGCCGAAGGAGGAATTGCGCGCCTGTGGGCGACGACCGCCGGCAGTCACATCGAGCTCAGGGAAATCGATTACGCCGACGTCCTGCGCGAGCGCGGCGGCCTTCCGGCGCAGTGGGACGGTTTTCTCGGAAGCTTTCTACAGGGCGACGGCGGCGGCCAGGAATTCGACGAAGAAGCGACGAAGATGCTGCTCGAGATCGCGAAAGACGAGCAGCAGCTCGGCGAGCTCTTCGTCGCGCTCGAATCGCGCGGCGCCGAGGATCAGAGCGCGCAGGCCAAGGCGAGCGCGGTCGTCCGAATGCTGCAGAGCATCGTGAAGACGGTCAAGAAAGCCAAGCCGGACGAGATCGACGGAGTCCTCCAGAACCTGTCGGCCGCGGTCGGCCGTCTCTCGCCCGAACTGATGGTCTCGCTTCTGGCGCAGGCTGAAACCGCGACGAGCGATGCCGCCGGCGTCATCGGCTCGGTCATGTCGTGCATGACCCCGCAGACGATTGCCGGCTTCATCGCGCGAAATGCGGGCGCCGAAGACTCTTCCATCAACCGCGTCGCGCAGGCCTTTCACACGCTGGTGCAGGAAGACGACCAGCGGCAGCGCCTGATTGCACTGGCGCACGATCAGGCCTCGTCCAGCCCGTTTGGCAGCACCGAAGGGTTCGAGGACGTGTGGAACCGCGTCGCCGAACGCCTGCTCACGTCCTATTCCGACAAGGCCTACGTCTCCAATACCTACGCTCGCGAGCTCTCGTCCACGCGCACGCAGGCCGTCACGATCGATCAAGTCAACGACGATCCGCCGGATCGCGTGAGCGCATGGCTGGCGACGGTTGCGACGAGCGAGCTCCGCAAACTCGATCTCTCGCTCCTGCTCGACCTGCTCGTCATCGAACAAGAAGACGGCCGCTGGGGCACTTTGATGCGGCCGGTCGTGGCGCTGCTCGAAGATCTCATGCTCGTCGGCGATTTCGACGCCGCCGCCTCGCTCCTCACGCTGATCATCGAAGCTTCGAAGCCGGATTACTCGAAGGAGCGCCGCCAGCATGCGCTGATCGCCATCGACATGCTCGTTTCCGGTTCGATGATGCGTCACATCGTCGCGCACGTGGCCACGATGGACGACGCGCAGTTCGATCGGCTGAAGGCGATGTGCCTGTCGCTCGGCGAAGAGGTCGTGAGGCCGCTCGCCGAAACGATATCGACCGATGTGAGCGACCGTGTCCGCGATCGGCTGTCGCAGATCCTCGTCGCGTTCGGACAGGCCGGGCGCCGGCAGGTCGAGCGCCTGAAGAACTCGGAGAATCCGGCGGTGCGGCGCACGGCGATCATGCTGCTGCGCGAATTCGGGGGCGAAGAGGCCCTGCCGGAGCTGACCGAGATGCTGAGAGATCGGTCGCCACAAATTCAGCGCGAGGCAGTGCGCGCCATTCTCAATATCGGTTCGCGGCGCGCCTTCGAGGTCCTCCAGAACGCCATCACGCACGGTTCGACCGAATCGCGTGAAACGATCATGAAGTCGCTCGCTTCGGTGCGCGACGATCGCGCCGCGCCGATGTTCGGCTTCATCATTTCGCACGTCGATCACAAAGGCGAGTTCCTGCCGCTCTATCTCGGCGCGATCGAAGCGCTGGGCTCTTTGAAGTCGCCAGACGGTGTGGAGTCCTTGCGCGAAGCGCTCTATCGGGGCGAATGGTGGGCGCCACGCCGGACGGCTTCGCTGCGATCGGCGGCGGCGGCATCACTGGCGAGAATCGCGACGCCCGAGGCCCTCGAAGTGCTCGAGCAGGCGTTGTCTGCCGGTCCGCGTGGCGTGCGGTCGGCAGTTCGTCCTCACATGACTACGGCCCGTTCGCGGCAGAAACCGAGATGAGGGCATGAGCGCCCCATCACGCAGTGCAGTCGCCGACGAACTGCTCCGGCGGTTCGCCGCCGCTTTGCGCTCCTCGCAGCTCTATTCGAAGGGCCACCCGCTCATCACTCGCAACCTCGGCGCGCTCGTCGCAGCAGTGGAATCGCTTCATGGCCAGGAAACGTCCACAGTCATCGGCATCGTCGGCGAGAAAGTCATCGTGGACGATGCGCCATCGAAGGCGGATGGACTGAGCGGTCTCGTGCGGCGCCTGAAGCAGATCGGGATCGAGCGGATCACGATCGACCGCGGGGTCACGACCGACGAACTGCAGACGCTCGTCGACGCGGTATCCACGCTCGAACCGCGGCCCGACGGCGAACCGCCGCCGTTCCCCCCGCTGGCGCACGTCCGCGTCGGCCGAATCACCGCCGGCGAAAAGGGCGAGACCGGCGGAACCGACGTTGCCACCTTCAAGCGTTTGTACACCGAGGCGGTATCCATCGCGCAGACTGTGTGGGATAGCGCCAGCACTGAAGCGAAACCCGACGCGACGGCCGCCCGATCGATGATCGACGGCCTTGCTCACGCGGTGTCGCAGAACCGCTCGGCGCTGCTCGCGCTCACGACGCTCAAGGACTACGACAACTACACGTTCACCCACATGGTGAACGTGTCGATCCTGACCATGGGCCAGGCGCGATCGGTCGGCATCGAAGGCGCGCTCCTGCGCGAATTCGGGATGGCCGCGCTGATGCACGACATCGGAAAGGTGCGGACGCCGCTCGAGATCCTGAACAAGCCCGACAAGCTCACCGACGACGAGTTCACCATCATGAAACGCCACGTCGTGGATGGCGCCGAGATTCTGCGCGCCACGCCGGACATTCCGGCGCTCGCGCCGGTGATAGCGTTCGAGCATCATCTCCGGCTCGACGGCACCGGGTACCCGCACCAGGTAAAGCGCTCGTCGCTCAACCTGGGCACGATGATGTGCAGCATCGCGGATGTCTACGATGCGATGCGATCCCAGCGCGCCTATCAGCAGGCGTTTCCAAGCGATCGCATCCTCGCCGTCCTCAAGCGCAGCGACGGCCAGCAGTTCGATCAGAACCTCGTGCGGCGATTCGTCCAGCTCATAGGCATCTACCCGGTCGGGAACCTGGTGCGGCTCGACACTGGAGAAATCGCCGTGGTGATCACCGTGTACGCCCCCGACCCGCACCGGCCGCAGGTCAAGGTCATCGTCGATCGTTCGGGGGCACACGTCGACGATCCCTACCTGACGAATCTCTGGGAGGGCGACAAGGAGCAGAACCAGCCGACCAGCGTTGTTGCACCGATTGATCCGGCGACACTCGGTATCGACCCCCTGCGCCTGTTATAAACTGCTTTCGAATGCGTCGGGCTCTCCTCACGATTGCGCTTGCGGCGGCGCTCGTCCCCATC
>Ga0137437_1000606_pt1 | contig 11538 bp, 10 predicted proteins | sample EasRivERMGT138_2_FD_102332 | JGI IMG/M metagenome (GOLD analysis project Ga0137437, IMG submission 102332) | Soil microbial communities from meander-bound floodplain in the East River, Colorado, USA - East River MetaG ERMGT138_2 | ecosystem: Environmental > Terrestrial > Soil > Floodplain ...
ATCGGCTCGACCATGCGCGCAAGGTAGGTCGTGTAGTTCGCCGGCGCGCCGGTGACACCGCCGGGCCCGCAGTTCGACTTGGTGTAGCCGTCGCACTCGTGGTTGCCGAGCGCCGGGTAGACCATGCCGCGATACGCCGCCCGCGCCCCGAGGTACAGGTCGAGCTGCGGCATCTGCTCGTGGGTCTTGGTCGAGGCGAACATGTAGTCGCCGGTCGTCACCGCGAACGCCGGGTGCGGCTGCTCGGCCTCGACCGCGGTCCAGATCTGGCGCACGATGTCGCTGGGATAGTGCGCGGTGTCGTCGAGGTTGGCCGGGCGGGTATCGCCGATGATGGCGAACCGCAGCTCGTCGAGCATGCCCCCGCCGTTGCCGGCACCGACGCGCGTCGGCGCGTCGAGCGGCATCCACGCATCGACGGTCTCCGGCGGGTTCGCCGGTGACCGACAGCCCGCGACCAGCGTGAGCACGAGAAGAGTACGGACCATGTGCCTTGGGAAGAGATCGTACCGCAGGTCGCGCGGCGATCCCAGCTTGTCAAACCACGCTCTGTGCGGAACATCGCACACGTGAGCCCCGACGAGCCTGACGAGCACGACGAGCCCGATGAGATCCGCGAGACCCGCGCGCAGATCGACCGCTTGCTCGCGGCCGCACCGGCCGCACAGGGCTACCTCGCCGTCACCACCGAGCGCGGTGACCGGATCTACCTCCTGGGGCCCCGGACGCAGGTCGCCGGCGACGCCGTGATGCTCGACTGGCGCAGCGCGCCGCTCGCCGAGGCGTTCTTCCGCTACCGCCCGGGCGAGCCCTACGAGATCGAGGCCGGCGAGAAGACGGCATCCGGCCGCGTCGTCGCCCGCTGGGTGATCGCGAAGCACGGCGAGGCGCTCGTCGGCGAGGACCGCGTGATCGGCCGGACCGGAGCGTACCAGGCGCCGCGCCCGCAGCCGATCCCGGCGCCGCCGGTCGATCGGACGGTGCTGCCGGTCCTCGATCCCGAGCAGCAAGCCGCGGTCGACCTGCCGGCCGACACCTCGCTCGTGATCGACGGCGAGGCCGGCGTCGGCAAGACCCTGGTCGCGCTGTTCCGGATCGCCTCGCTCGCGCGGCGCGCACGGGCCAGGGGCCGGCGGTTCCGTGCGCTCGTGCTGGTCCCGACCGTGGGCCTGCGGTACCTGGTGCGGATCCTCGCCGACCGGCTCGCGCCCAGCGGGATCGACCGGCTCGAGATCGCCGTGATCGATGACTGGCTGATCGAGCGCGCCCGGGCGGCGTTTCCGGGCCTGCCCAAGCGGACCAGCGAGGACGCGGGCGCCCAGGTGATCGCGCTCAAGCGTCACCCGGCGGTGCGGGTCGCGCTCGACGACTTCCTCGGCTGGAAGCCACCGAAGACCGATGACAAGATCGCCAGGTCGCGGACCCGGCTCTTGCACCTGTTCGGCGACAAGGACCGGCTCGATCGGATCGTCGCCGCGTCGGCGGGCGCGCTGCCGGCGCGGGCGGTCGCCGCCACGATGGCGCACACCCGGATCCAGTTCGAGATCACGACGGAGAAGGCGTTCGCCCACGTCGACGCCGATCGGCTGGTCGCGCTCGATGGCCGCCGGCTCGACGCGGGCACGCCGATGAACGACGCGCACACGTTCGACGCCGAGGATGTTCCGGTGCTGTTCGAGCTGGTGCGCCGGCGCGCGATGCCCGCCGCCGCGCTGCCGGACTACGATCACATCGTGGTCGACGAGGCGCAGCTCCGCGCGCCGATGGAGCTCGCGGCGATCGGCGACGCGCTGGCGCCGCACGGCACGGTGACGCTCGCCGGCGATCACCGGCAAGCGACCGATGAGACCGCGTGGTTCGCCGGGTGGGCCGCGGCAGCCGCCGAGCTCCGCCGAGCGCGGTGGGCCGAGACCACGCTCGCGGTCACCTACCGCTCGGTCCCGGCGATCAGCGCGTTCGCGCGCGGAATCGTCGAGCGCGCCCCGGTGCTCCCCGCCGAGCCGCCGCCCGAGCCCGCGGTCTGGGCGAGCCGGTGTGTCGGCGCGCTCGGGCAGGCCGCGGCGCTGTGCTGGCACCTCGACGCCCTGATCACGCGCGACCCGTGGCGCGAGATCTGCGTGATCGCACGGACGACCGAGCACGCGAGGCGGCTCCACGCCGAGCTGTCGCGCGGCGTCGATCCCTCGCTGGTCCTCGACGGCGACTTCCCGTTCCGGCCGGGCATCGTCGTGACGACCGCGACCGCGGTGTCGGGCCTCGAGTTCGACGCCGTCGTGATCCCGGACCTCACGCCGGCGTTCTATCCGGCGACCCCCGAGCTCGCGCGCGCGCTGTACGTCGCGGCGACCCGCGCCCGTGATTGGCTGTGGCTCCTGACCCCGGAGACCTGGTCTCCGCTCGTTTCTCCATGACGGAGCGCGCCAGATCGAGTAGGTATGCCGGATGACCGACGCCGTCGGGCGGCTCGAACACCGGCTATCTCATGACATGAGGGCCACCTGCGAGCGCTACCAGCTGCTCGCGCCGAACGACCGGATCATGGTCGCCATGTCGGGCGGCAAGGACAGCTACACGCTGTTCCACCTGCTGACGCGGCTCGTGCAACGCCTGCCGTTTCGCGTCGAGCTGATCGCGGTCCACCTCGATCAGGTGCAGCCCGACTACGACGGCAGCGGGCTGCGGGCGTACCTCGAGGCCTCGGGCCAGCCGTTCGAGATCCTGCGAGAAGACACCTACTCGGTGGTCACGTCGCACCTGCCGGATACGGCCACGTACTGCTCGCTGTGCTCGCGCCTGCGCCGCGGCATCCTCTACACCGCCGCGGAGCGCCTGGGCGCCAACAAGATCGCGCTCGGCCATCACCGCGACGACTCGCTCGAGACGTTCCTTCTGAACCTGTTCTACAGCGGCAAGCTCCAGGCGATGCCGGCGAGCTATCGCACCGACGACGGCCGGTTCGAGGTGATCCGGCCGCTGATCGAGTGTGCCGAGGCCGACATCGCCGCGTTCGCCGGCGAGCAGGCGTTTCCGATCATCCCGTGCAACCTGTGCGGCTCGCAGACCGGCCTCAAGCGCGACGCGATGACCGAGCTGATCGCCCAGCTCGAGCAGGGCCACCCGCACGTTCGCTCGGTCATGGCCAACGCGCTTCGCAACGTGCGGCCGACCCACCTGCTCGATCGCGAGGTCGCGCGCGCGTGGGCCGAGCGCGCCCCCGAGATCCGCCCCGCGGTGGTCGCCGAGCCCCGCACGCGGCACGCTGCCGCCGAGCCGTTTGTCGCTTCCGCAGGCAAGCTACGGCTGCGCGTCGTCGACTGATCGCCGGATCGCGCGCTACTTGCAGAACGCGTCGTGCAGCGCGGCGACTTCGTCCTGCTGCGCTGCCGCGCCCAGGCAGGGCTGGCCCGGGTTCGGGTCGCGCTGGATGGGCGAGCCGAGCGTGCAGGGGTTGTTGTTGTCGGACAGGCAGCCGTTGGCCCATCCGCACATGCAGTCCTTCTTGTCGTTCGTCGCGGTCAGGCCGAGGCCGAAGCCGATCGCGCCGACCACGTTGTTGATGACGTGCTGCGGCGGATTCACGCCGTCGGAGATCCACGCGACGTCGTTGGGCCGCTGATCGCCGCAGTCGAGCTGGTTCACCGCCCCGGTGTAGTTCGATCCGACCGCGTCGCGTAGACCGCCGAGCACGATCATCACGTAGCTATTGCCCGGGTCCGGACGGGTCGTCGCGACAGTGATCGGGAACTGCGAGAGCTGCGCGCGCACGCCGTCGACGATGGTCTGGATCGTCGTCAGGCGGTTCGGGTCGGCGTCGAGGTAGCGTGGCGCCAGCCCGGCCGGCTTGTTCATCCAGCCGGCGACGTTCTGCGTCGCGTCGCTCGGCCCCTGCGTGAGCGCCTGGCCGTCGAAGTTGAGGTAGACCATCCGGCTCGTGCACACCGCCGAAGGCGTCGCGTCGTTGCCGGCGTCGGCTCCGGCGAGGCTGCTCGCGCCGCCGTCCGAAATCTGCGCACTGCACGCACCTCCGAACAGGGCGGCCGTCAGTGCGATGAGTCCCAACCTCATGTCGGCACTATGAGGCCTGTAGCATCTTGGCGACAACTGGGAGCGACACCCCCACCTGGGAAGGACTCCCCACCTCAGATCAACCGATCGCGCAACAGCTTGTTGACCGCGGCGGCGTCGGCGCCCGGCGCCGCCTTCATCACCTGACCGACGAAGAACCCGAGCAAGCCGGTCTTTCCGGCCTTGTATTGCGTGGCTTTGTCGGGGTTTGCGGCGATCACGGCGTCGATCGCGGCGCCCAGGTCCGCGACCGGTGCCGCGGCTTCTGCGCGCAGCTCGGCGAACGGCTTGCCAGTGCGGACGAGCTCCGTGAGCACCAACTTCGCCGTGCTGGTCGGGAGGGATCCGTCGTCCACCGCCGCCAGGAGCGCCCCGAGCTCGGCCGGGGCGAGCCGCGCCAGCCCGTCGGGCGCGTCGGCCAGCGCGCGCGGCAGGTCGTTGATGATCCACTTCGCCGCCGTCTCGGGCCTGGCCCGCTTGGCGACGGCGAGGAACAGCTGCGGGCTCGCGCGGTCGGCGGTCAGGAGGTCGGCTGATTCGTCGCCCATCAGGGCACTCGCTCCGGCATATGCCGCGGCGAGGTCTGCGTCGCGGGCGCGTGCCTCGGCGCGGTACTCGGCGGGTGACTTGCTCTTGGGCCGCGTCTTGGCCTTGGCGTTCTCCTTCTTTTCGGCCACGGGCTCGGGGGAGATCGACGAGAAGGCGCCAGGCTCGGCGGCGAGCCTGTGGGACTCGCGCAGCGTGACGATCCGATTGAGCACGAGCGCACCGGGCCGCGCGTCCTCGTCGACCGAGAAGTATCCGACGCGCTCGAGCTGCCAGCGCGACCCGACCGCGGCGCCGGCCAGGCTCGCCTCGAGCCGGGCGCCGTGGACGACCTCGAGCGAGTGCGGGTCGAGCTGCTGCAGGAAGTCGCCGCCGCCGTCTTCGGGCCGCGCCATCTTGAACAGCCGCTCGTAGAGCCGGACCTCGGCCGGCACCGCCGTGGCGGCGTCGACCCAGTGGATCACCCCCGAGACCTTGCGGCCGTCGCCGGGGTTCTTGCCGCCCCGGGTCTCCGGATGCACCGTCGCGCGCAGCCTCGTGACCTCGCCGGCCGCGTCGCGCGCGAGCACCTCGCCGGCCGTGATGCAGTAGCCGTAGCGCAGCCGCACCGTGCGCCCAGGCGCGAGGCGCTGGTAGTCCTTGGGCGGCTCGTCGCGCCAGTCGTCGCGCTCGATGTAGATCCGGTCGCTGATCGCGAGCGGCCGCGCGCCCGGCTTGCCGACGTCGGGGGGGAAGTACGGTGCGTCGCCGAGCTTGCCATCCTCTCCCGCCGGCCCCGCGGGCAGGCCAGCCAGCTCGACCTCGATCGGGTGCAGGACGCCCAGCACGCGCGGCGCGGTGCGGTTGAGATCGTCGCGCACGCAGTATTCGAGCTTGCCCAGATCGACCCACGAGTTCGCCTTGGCGACCCCGATCATGTCGGCGAACGCGCGGATCGCCTCGGGGCTGTAGCCGCGCCGGCGCATCGCCGCGATCGTCGGCATCCGCGGATCGTCCCAGCCGGTCACATGGCCGGCCTGGACCAGCGCGAGCAGCTTGCGCTTGCTCATCACCGTGTAGTCGAGCTGGAGCCGCGCGAACTCGTACTGGTGCGGTCGCGGGTTCCACGGGCCGGTGTGGTCGAGCACCCAGTCGTAGAGCTCGCGGTTGTTCTCGAACTCGAGCGTGCAGATCGAGTGCGTGATGCCCTCGATCCCGTCCTCGAGCGGGTGCGCGTAGTCGTACATCGGGTAGATGCACCACGCGTCGCCGCTGCGGTGGTGGTGCGCGTGGCGGATCCGGTAGAGCAGCGGATCGCGCATCTTCATGTTCGGCGACGCCATGTCGATCTTCGCGCGCAGCGTGCACGCACCGTCGGGCAGGTCGCCCGCCTTCATGCGGCGGAGCCGCGCGAGGTTATCGGCGACCGCGCGGTCGCGGAACGGGCTTGGCTTGCCGGGCTCGCTCAGCGTGCCGCGATACTCCTTGATCTGATCCTCGTCGAGATCGCAGACATACGCGTGGCCGTCGGTGACCAGCCGCTCGGCGAGCTCGTACATCCTGCCGAAGTAGTCGGCGGAGAACAGCACGGCGGCCGGCGTAAAGCCGAGCCACCGCACGTCGCGCTCGATCGACTCGACGTACTCGACGTCTTCCTTCGCCGGGTTGGTGTCGTCGTAGCGCAGGTTGCAGCGGCCCAGGTAGTCGTGTGCGATCCCGAAGTTCAGGCAGATCGACTTGGCGTGGCCGATGTGCAGGTAGCCGTTCGGCTCCGGCGGAAACCGGGTCGCGACGCTCGTGTGGCGCCCGGTCCGGAGATCGTCGTCGATGATGTCGCGGATGAAGTCGTTGCGCTCGGCGGCCATGACGACGCCACTCTAGCGCATCGCCAGCGGCTCGACGCGTCGCGTGATCTGCTACCTTTCGCGCCCCATGGCGCGCATCACCGAGCACTACGCCAAGCTGCCCGCGAGCTACCTGTTCCCCGAGATCGGCCGCCGCGTCCGCGCGTACCAGGCCGCGCATCCCGACGCCCAGGTCATCCGGCTCGGCATCGGCGACGTCACCGAGCCGCTCGCCCCCGCGATCGTCGAGGCGATGCACGCCGCGGTCGACGAGATGGCCAAGCGCGAGACGTTCCGCGGCTACGGGCCGGAACAGGGCTACGACTTCCTGATCGAGGCGATCCGCGCGCACGACTACGCGTCGCGCGGCGTCGCGATCGGCGCCGACGAGATCTTCGTCAGCGACGGCTCGAAGTGCGACAGCGGCAACATCCAGGAGATCTTCTCGCTCGCCGCGCGGGTCGCGGTCACCGATCCGGTCTATCCGGTCTACGTCGACTCCAACGTGATGGCGGGCCGCACCGGCCCAGCCGGCGCCGACGGCCGCTACGCGGGCCTCACGTACCTGGTCGGCAACGAGGCCAACGGCTTCCAGCCCGAGCCGCCGAGCGCGACGACCGAGCCGGTCGAGCGAATCGACGTCGTCTACCTGTGCTCGCCGAACAACCCCACCGGCACCGTCGCGACGCGCGCCCAGCTCGAGCGCTGGGTCCGCTGGGCGCGGGCGAACGACGCGATCCTCTTGTTCGACGCCGCCTACGAGGGCTACATCGCCGATCCGGCGCTGCCGCGCTCGATCTACGAGATCGACGGCGCGCGCGACTGCGCCCTCGAGCTGCGCAGCTTCTCCAAGCGCGCCGGGTTCACCGGCGTGCGCTGCGCGTTCCTGGTCGTGCCCAAGACCGTCACCGGGGTCGGGCCCGACGGCGCGCGCGTCTCGCTCAACGCGCTATGGTCTCGCCGCCACTCGACCAAGTTCAACGGCGCGTCGTACGTGGTGCAGCGCGGCGCGGCGGCGGCGTACTCGCCGGACGGGCTCGCCCAGACCCGCGCGCAGATCGCGTTCTACATGGAGAACGCGCGGCTCCTGCGCGAGGGCCTCGGCACCGCGGGCTTCACCGTGTTCGGCGGCGTCCACGCCCCGTACCTCTGGCTACGCACCCGGGACGGCGCAACCTCGTGGCAGTTCTTCGATCGCCTGCTCGCCGAGGCCCAGATCGTCGGCACCCCGGGCGCCGGGTTCGGCCCGGGCGGCGAGGGCTACTTCCGGCTATCCGCGTTCAACTCGCGCGCCAATATCGAGGAAGCCATCGCCCGCATCCGCCGCGGGTTCGGCAGGTAGGATCCGCGCATGACGCACATGAGGTGGGCGCTCGAAGACACCCTCGGCCACACACCCGGGCACGCCGACGGCCACGCCGACGGCCACGCGATGATGGTGCGCCGGTTCGGCACGGGTCCGGAGGTCATCTGGATCCACGGCCTCGGCGAGCAGTCGCGGAGCCTCGACGCCATCGCCGCGCACCCCGCGTTCGCCGGCTTCTCCCACGTCCTCGTCGATCTACCGGGCTACGGCCGGTCGCCCTGGCCAGCGCACCCAGGTGCTCACCCCGACGATCTCGAGCAGCTCGCCGAGCGCCTCGCCGCCTGGATCGGCGACCGCCGGCCTGCCCTGATCGGCCACTCGATGGGCGGTGTCCTCGCCACCCTGATCGCCGAGCGCATCGCCGTGCGCGCCGTGGTCGACGTCGACGGCAACCTGTCGCGCGGCGACTGCACGCACAGCGCCAAGGCCGCCGCGTACACCCTGGACGACTTCGTCGCCTACGGCTTCTCGGCCATGCGCGCCGAGGTCTACGAGGACGGCCGCACCGATCTGGCGCTGCGCGGCTATCACGCGGCGATGACCATGGCGTCGCCGCGCGTGTTCCACCACCACGCGCTCCAGCTCGTCGCGATGAGCGAGCCCGAGACCCTGGTCACCCGGCTCGCGGCGCTGCGCGCCCCGGTGCTGTTCGTCGCCGGCGTCCCCGGCGGGATCTGCGAGCGCAGCCGCGAGCTCCTCGATCGCCACGGCGTCCGCTGGATCGGCATCGAGCCGGCCGGCCACTGGGTCCACATCGACCAGCCCGACCGCTTCGCCTCCAAGGTCGCCGGCTTCCTGCGCGACGCCTGACGCTCCATCTCCATCAGCTGGACGGAGAATCATACTGCGGGTAGGATTGTGGTATGAGCAGCTTCGCCAAGATCGCCGTGACCGTGCCAACCGCGACCTTCGAGGCGGTGGAGCGAGTACGCCGGCGGCTAGGTCAGTCACGGAGCGCGACCGTCGCGATCGCGCTGCAGGAGTGGCTGCGTGGGCTCGAGGTGAGTGACGCGGATCGGCGGTACATCGAGGCATACGCGCGACAGCCCGAGCGCGTCGACGAAGTACGAGCGGTCGCGGCACAGGCGACCGCGCACTGGGAGCCCTGGGGGGAAGCCCGGTCGCGAGCGCGGAAACCCCGCGTCGAACACCCGCGTGGACACCCACGCAAGCGAGCGTCCCGATGAAACGCGGCGAGATCTGGTGGGCACGGCTCGATCTTCCGGCCGGCCGCAGGCCGGTGGTGCTGGTATCGCGCGAGGCGGCGTACGCCATCCGGCTCTCGATCACCGTGGCCCAGGTCTCGACCGTGATCCGGGGAATCTCGAGCGAGGTGGCGCTTGGAAAGCGCGACGGGATGCCCCGAGCTTGCGTGATCAACACGGACAACCTGGTGACGATCCCGAAGATGATGCTCGAAGCGCGAATCGTTTCGCTCAGCTCGATGAAGCTCGAAGCGCTCGATGCTGCGCTCGGGTTTTCCTTGGGGCTGAGCTCACGGTAGCTGTCGTATCTGTTCCCCGTCCGACGACGTTTCGGACAGACTTCCACCTTCAGGTTCCGCAGTGCTCGCCACCCTGATCGCCGACCAGCCCGACCGTTTCGCGGCCGAGGTCGCCGGCTTCCTGCGCGAGGTCGCACCCGGATAATGCAAGGGCGCGACAGCGGTCCAGTTCCATGACAACCTGAGGTGGCAATGCCTGCCCTCGAGTCCATCGAAGTGGAGGGCTACAAGTCGATCCGCGCGGCAAAGATCGATCTGGGCCCGGTCAACGTGATGATCGGCGCCAACGGGGCCGGGAAGTCGAACCTGCTCGGCGTGTTCGGCCTGCTCGCCGATCTAGCCGACCAGCGGCTGCAACTCCACATCGGTCGGCAAGGCGGGGCAGATGCCATCTTGCATTTCGGACGCAAGAAAACGTCGTCGCTCCGCATCTGCACGCGTTTCGGTTTTGCCGCGTACGAGGCGGTGCTGGTCCCCGGCGCGGGTGACACGTTGGTCTTCGAGGACGAGGTGGCGTGGTCCGGGCCCTCCTTGCGATCTCCAGTCCCCGATGGCAGTTTCCTCGACGAGGACGCGGTTCGAGCAACGGGTGAGTCCCTGGGCCCCGGCGGCCACAAGGAGACGGGGCTGGGCATCGTCGGGGAGCACCGGGTGCACAGCGCGGCCGTTTCGTCCGTCGCTACCGCGATGAGGAGCTGGCGTCGGTTCCATTTCCACGATACCGGCGCGTCGGCCCCCGCGAAGCAGAAGCGCAAGCTCGACGACAACCGTGCGCTGCGCGCCGAGGGCGACAACCTGGCGCCATTTCTGTTCGCGCAAAAGACGGCGGCTCCCGGCGCGTACCGGCGCATCGTGGAGGCCGTGCGTGCGGTGGCGCCGTTCTTCGACGACTTCGTCCTGGCGCCGGACGCCGTCAACCCCGACGTCATCCAGCTCGCGTGGCGTCACCGGACCGACGACGCGCTGTTCACCGCGGACTCGCTGTCCGACGGCACGCTGCGGTTCATCTGCCTGGCGACCTTGCTGCTCCAGCCGGAGCTGCCGTCGCTGATCGTGATCGACGAGCCAGAGCTCGGGCTGCATCCGTTCGCGATCACCCAGCTCGCGGCGCTGGTCCGGGCCGCGGCCTCGAAGACCCAGGTCGTGGTGGCGACCCAATCGGTGACGCTGCTCGATCAGTTCGATACCGGTGAGGTGATCGTGGCGGAACGCAGCAACGGAGAGTCCACGTTCCGGCGCCTCGACGAGTCCGTGCTCGACGACTGGAGGCAGGAGTACTCGCTGGGGGAGCTGTGGCTGAAGAACGTCCTCGGCGGAAGGCCGCGGTGAGCCGCGATGAAGCAAGGGCTCGTGCTGGTCGAGGGACAGACCGAGGAGCAGGTCGTCAACGATTGCCTCCGCCCATACCTGGAGGCGAAGGGCCTGGTGCTTGTTCCTACGATCGTGGCGACGAGGCGAACGGTCGGGGCCGCCCACGACAAGGGGGGCGTCCAGAGCTACGGACGGGTTCAGGGCGACCTTCGACGCCTGCTCGGCGACAAAGGCGCATCGGTCATCACCACGCTGCTCGACTACTATGCGTTGCCCCTCGACTTCCCGGGTATGGCTGACCGGTCCGGTGGAGACCCCAGGGCTTGCGTCGAGCGCGTCGAGGCGGCCTGGGCCACCGCTGTCGGAGACCGGCGCTTCGTGCCACACCTCGTGCTGCACGAGCTCGAGGCGTGGGTCTATGCGGCTCCGTCGTGCCTGGAGCCCTGGATGTTCGACGACGATGCGAAGGTCATCGCGGCGATCGCCGAGACGGCCGCGGCGCACCGGACGCCAGAGGACATCAACGATGGACTTCAAACAGCGCCCTCGAAGCGGCTGCGCAAGGCGTTCGCGGCCTACGAGAAGACGTTGCATGGGCCGCTGGCGATCGCCGCGATCGGCGTCGACCGCGTCTGGGCTACCTGTCCGCACTTCGCCCGCTGGCTGGATACGCTGGAGTCGATCGCGACTGCGCCGTAAGATGTTTGCGTTGGTAGACGGACGGAGCTCGTCGCCAATAGCACGACCGGTTGGCCCGTCGTCGCCAGGTCCGAGTCGCAGCTTTGGTGCAGACAGAGCGATCATCACAGTGTCTTGCGGCTATTCGGAAGTTTGAAGAGCTCCGCCAAGGTGGCCACCGAGCTGGGCGCGAGGAGCGAGCGCCGCCTGCAGCGACCGGATCGGAGCGCGGTCCGGTTCTCGTG
>Ga0137437_1000608_pt1 | contig 11518 bp, 10 predicted proteins | sample EasRivERMGT138_2_FD_102332 | JGI IMG/M metagenome (GOLD analysis project Ga0137437, IMG submission 102332) | Soil microbial communities from meander-bound floodplain in the East River, Colorado, USA - East River MetaG ERMGT138_2 | ecosystem: Environmental > Terrestrial > Soil > Floodplain ...
GCACAAGCGCTCCGACGAGCCATGTCCAGAGCAGCAGCTCCGGCGCACCGTGGAGCAAACCTTTATGGTTCCCCCGATGCACATAAAGGCTCCAAGGCACTCCTCCGCCGACAACGAGCGGAACGTAGAACCACCACGGCTGCCCGGCGTGACGCTGGGTGTCCGTGGCAAACCCCAGCAGATGCCGATCGATGAAGTAGTACCGGAGGTATCCCGGCTCACGCGCCTCCATGGCTAGGTACCACGGCAGAGCAATGACAACGGCCATGGCAAGCACCGCAATCCCCTGCCACACAACGGTCCATGTGATCCCGCGCGTCAGGAGCAGATACGCGCCATAGCCGATTCCGACAATCGCGACGCCCTCGAGTCCCTTCGTCAGAATCGACAATCCGAGGGCGACCCCTGCAAATCCCAAATCCCAAATCCCAAATCTCAAATCAAAACGTTGGGGTTTGGGGTTTGGGGTTTGGGATTTGGGATTTACCCTCACTCGCCACAAAAAACCCAGGGCGAGATTGGTGAGGGGCACCAGCGCCATATCGTGCACCGGCGCCTGCGCCAGCAGGAACGGCAGAACCATCGTCGCGTAGCACGTTGCCGCAGTCAGCCCGGTTGCTCGATCGAAGAGCACCCGAGCAAGCCAGCCGGTCGTGACAATGCCAAGGAGCGCGAACAGCATCCCCGGCAGTCGCGCCGCCGCGGTGCTCATGCCGAACGCGCTGATCGACGCCAGCTGTGTCCAGAAAAACAGGATCGGTTTGTCGAGAAACGCGCGACCAAGGAGACGCGGGACAAGAAAGTCGCCGCGATCATGCATCTCCTGCGCGATGACCGCGTGGAGGCCTTCGTCGGGATCAGTAAGGGGGGCGTCGAGGAAAAGAGGACCGAGGTAAAGAACCGTTGCGAAAACGACGACGAGAGCCGGTGTGTGTTTCACGATAAACCCCAAATCCCAGATCCCAAACCCCAAATCAAAACATGGTTCTTGGGATTTGGGATTTGGGTTTTGGGTTTTGGGACTTACCCTTTACTTCCAAGCGACGCGAATAGGCTTGCCCATTATGTACGCCGGGTTGGCGCCGGCGCGCGGCCGGAACTTCTGCGCGCCACCGTTGTCGACTTCGGCCACGTAGAAGTTGCCGTCCGGATCGACGCTCATGCCGTGCACGCCCCAGAAGCCGCCGGGGAAGTCGCCCCACGTGCCCCACGAATACATGAAGTGGCCGTTCAGGTCGTACTTGAGGATCTTGTTGGTGCCGCGATCGGCCGCCCACAGATAGCCGTCGCTCATGATGTGGAACAGGTGCACGTCAGACGGGTTGTCGCCGAATCTCCACTGATCGAGGAACTTGCCGTTCTTGTCGAACACCTGCACGCGGTGATTGCCGCGGTCGTTGACGAAGATGCGCTCGGTCTTCGGATCGATCGAGATGCCGTGGACGTTGTTGAAGAAGGCGGGGCGCGTGTCGTTCATGTTCGAGCCCTTCTCGCCCCAGGCCGCCACGAACTTGCCGTCCTTGTCGAACTTCGCTACGCGGGTGCCGTTGTATCCGTCGGCCACGACGAAGCCGCCGTCAGGGAACCAGTCCATGTACGTCGGACGGTTGAAGTGCGTACCGTCGGCGCCCGGCACGCCGTAGGTGCCGATCGTCATCAGCTTTGTCTTGCCGTCGTGCGTGAACTTGTGGATGGCATGCTTGTGGTCGTCGATGATCCAGACGTTCTTCTGCGCGTCATAAGGGCTGATCGCGACGAAATGGGGACGCTGCATCATCGAGTCCCACTGCGTCCAGTTCTCAATCAGGTTGCCCTGGGCGTCGAAGACGAGCACGCAGTGCTCCCAACGCGCGTCAACACCCATCTTGTTGCCGGCGCGCTCCCATGCCTGGATGCCCTCCTCGGCAAGCGCCCCTGTCCCGCCATTTCCAGGAGGGCTGGCCGAGGTGGCATCGCGCCACGGCAGTCGGCCGATCGGAAACGCGATGCTGGGACCGAACTGTGGCAGCTTCTGCGTCCGCGGTGTCTGAATCGCGGGCAGCTCGCCGCGCTCGAGGACGAACACGTGATTCGCGCTTTCGGCGAAGACGCTCTGGCCGGCGCCGAACGTCCACGCCTCGTGACCCGGAATCGTGTTCAGGTCCTTCGGCCAGTCGGCGGCGACTTCATACGGTCCGAAGACATCCTGGCCGCCTTTCTCATTGGCGATGGCAGCAATCGTCGGCGCTCCGGCCTGCTGCGCTGTGATCAGCTGATCGTTCAAAAGGTAACCGGCGACGAGACCCGTCAGCACGGACAGCAGCATCGGTAGGCGTCTTCGCATGTGCGCTCCCTCGAGGTGATTTTCGTGTACGACTGCTGTCAGGAACATGACAACAGGAGCCGTGGCCCCGGCAATGTACACCTCCGACGTCGCGCGCGGCAAGCCGAAGTGCGCGATGAGCCGGCCCGCGTTCCCATCGAAAAGTCACGACTTCGCGAACCCTCGCACGGGCCGCCGGCCGCCCTGGCTCGGCATACGTGGGCGGCTGATGCCGGCACCACGCTTGCGCATCCGTTCGCAGGGGGTGACAGATGGACGGATCTTCCGCACTGATTGTGAGAGGGATCGTCGGCGTCGTGGTCGGGATCATTGCGTTCCTGTGGCCGGGCATCACGATCGCTGCGCTCGTCGTAATTTTCGGCGTTTACGCGATCGTCGACGGCATCACGAACCTGGTGCTCGGGTTCTCACGCACGGGCGCGCACGGCCGGTGGGCGCACGTGCTGCAGGGCGTTGTCGGTATCGCCGCCGGCGTGTTGACGTTCATGTGGCCGGCCATCAGCGCGCTGGTGCTGATCCTGTTCATCGGCGCGTGGGCAATCATCACGGGCGTCTTCGAGATCGTGGCGGCGATTCGTCTGCGTCAGGTGATCACGGGGGAGTGGATGCTCGTCCTGAGCGGGATCGTCTCAATCCTGTTCGGCGTCATGGTGTTTGCGTTTCCATTGGCCGGAGCCGTCGGGATCTCCTGGATCCTCGGCGCCTACGCGATGACCGCGGGCATCATTCTGATCTCGCTTGGCGTCAAACTGCGCAAGCTCGTCGTCGCCGCGGTGTAACGGTCTTAACCACGAAGGCCACGAAGCCAAATAGGCTTTCTTCGTGTTCTTCGTGACCTTCGTGGTTGAAAACGTCTTCGAGGTCTAGGTTTCTTCAGCGATCCCGAGCGCCAGCTGTCGCGGGCGCAGCGCCAGCGCGATGCCCATCGCAAAACCGAACACTGCGCGGACGAGGAGCAACGGCCAACCGAGTGCGAGTGTGGCGAGCATAGGACCTCCGAGGGTGAGCGGGCCTACCCCGCCGTAGCGGCAAGCGCGATCCGGCGACGCATGCTTGCCACGCCGAAGCGGTCAGGCACGAGCCGCGAAGGCGGGTCGAAGCAAGAACGCGTCCGATCGCGTCGGTACCAGTCTGGCAATACCGCGTCGCGGGAGCCTCGCCATGCCAGATCCAATCGACACGCACGTGGAGTTTTTCGCGAAGATTGCGCACGAAATCCGCCAGCCGCTCTCGCCGATGAAGTCGGCGCTGCAGCTCTTGAAAAAGTGCGAGGACACGCAGGTTCGCGAGCATGCGTACCGCACGATCGAGCGGCAGATCGACCACATGACTCTCCTCCTGGACGATCTGATTGGCGCCGCGGCGCGCGGCAGGACCGCGCTGGAGGTTCGTCGCGCACGGTTCGATCTGCGAAAGGTCGTCGACGAGGTCGTTGACACGGTGAAGCCGATCGCGGACGAGTACGGCCAGCAGCTCGACGTGTCGCTGCCCGCCAGCGCGGTCTGGATCGACGCGGACCCGTTGCGACTGCGCCAGGTCGTCTCAAACCTCCTCTCCAACGCGTTCAAACACACGCGCGCGGGCGAGCAGGTGTGGGTGCAGATCCAGCAGGATCATGCGCGCGTCTCGCTCGTGGTTGCCGACAACGGACGCGGGATCCCGCGCGGTTCGCTGCGTCGCATCTTCGAGCCGTTCATCCAGGCCGAGAATACCGCCTCCGGCTTCGGGCTCGGCCTTGCCATCGTGAAGCAGCTCGTCGAATTGCAAGGCGGCACGGTTGAAGCATTCAGCGCGGGTCTCGAACGCGGCAGCCGCTTCGTCGTGTCGTTGCCACCGGCGGTCGTGGAGAATCACGTGATCACGTCGGCCGCGAGCCTCTTGCCGCAATCGCAATGCTGAAGGGAGTGCTCATATGGCAACTGCAATCGCAACCGAAACACGCACCGACGCCCAGCGCGAGAGTCACGAAGCACACGAAACAAACCAAGTCCGATTCGTGACCTTCGAGACCCTCGTGTTCTTCGTGGTTACGGTTCGACCTTCCGAACGGTAGAGAGGGAGTTGAGCATGAGCAAGGTCATTGGCATCGATCTGGGCACGACCAACTCGGTCGTCGCGGTCCTCGAAGGCAGCGATCCTGTCGTCATTCCAAACCAGGAAGGGAGCCGTACGACGCCGTCGGTCGTCGCCTTCACGAAGGATGGCGACATCCTGGTGGGCCAGGTCGCCAAGCGGCAGGCCATCACCAACCCCGAGAACACCGTGTTCTCCATCAAGCGATTCATGGGACGGCGGTACGGCGAGGTCCAGGAAGAGATCAAGCTGGTGCCGTACAAAGTCGTCGAGGGCAAGAACGGCGACGCGCGCGTCGAAATCCGCGGCAAGCAGTATTCCCCGCAGGAGATTTCCGCCGCGATTCTCAGGAAGCTGAAGGAAGCGGCCGAGGCCTATCTCGGGCAGACGGTCACGCAGGCGGTCATCACGGTTCCCGCATATTTCAACGACAGCCAGCGGCAGGCAACGAAAGACGCCGGGAAGATTGCCGGTCTCGACGTGCAGCGCATCATCAACGAACCGACGGCCGCGTCGCTGGCCTATGGTCTCGACAAAAAGAAAGACGAGCAGATCTCGGTCTACGACCTTGGCGGCGGCACGTTTGACATCTCAATCCTCGAGCTCGGTGAGGGCATCTTCGAGGTCAACGCCACCAACGGCGATACGCATCTCGGCGGCGATAACTTCGATCAGCGCGTGGTCGACTGGATCGCGGAGGAGTTCAAGAAGGATCACGGTATCGACCTGCGGAAGGACCGGATGGCGCTGCAACGTCTGCGCGAAGCGGCGGAGAAGGCGAAGATCGAGCTCAGCTCCGTCATTCAGACGGACATCAACCTGCCGTTCATCACCGCTGACGCGACCGGCCCGAAGCACCTGACGATGACACTGACCAGGGCGAAGCTCGAATCGCTCGTCGCGGATCTGATCGAACGCACGACGCCGCCATCGCAGAACGCGATAAAGGATGCGGGTGTGACGGTGAAGGACATCGACGAGGTCGTGCTCGTCGGCGGCCAGACGCGCATGCCGAAGGTCCAGGAGCACGTCACACAACTCTTCGGGAGGGAGCCGCACAAGGGCGTCAACCCCGACGAGGTCGTCGCCATCGGCGCCGCGATCCAGGGCGGCGTCCTCTCGGGCGACGTCAAGGGCGTCGTCCTGCTCGACGTCACTCCCCTCTCGCTCGGCGTCGAGACGATAGGCGGCGTGATGACCGTCCTGATTCCCCGCAATACGAAGATCCCGGCCAAGAAGACCGAGACATTCAGCACCGCCGCGGACAACCAGTCGTCGGTCGAGGTTCATGTGCTCCAGGGCGAGCGGCCGCTCGCGAAAGACAATCGCACGCTCGGCCGGTTCCATCTGACCGGCATTCCGCCGGCGCCGCGGGGGGGACCGCAGATCGAAGTCACCTTCGACCTCGACGCCAACGGCATCCTGACGGTGTCGGCGAAGAACCTGTCGACCGGCAAGTCGCAGCGGATCACCGTGACAGCGTCCTCCGGCCTCACCAAGGAGGAAGTCGAGCGAATGGTCAAGGACGCCGAATCGCATGCGGCGGAGGACGCCCGGAAACGCGAGGAGATCGAGGTCAGGAACGCGACCGACGCGCTCGTGTACTCGACACAGCACGCGCTCGCCGAGCACGGCGCGAAGCTGTCTGCTGACGAGCGCGCGGCCGTGGAAAAAGCGCTCGACGCAGCTCGCGATGCGTTGCGAGGCGGCGACATGAACGCGATGCGCCAGGCGCAGGACGCGCTCCGACGCGCGTCTCAGACGCTGATGCAGGCCGCGTCACGCCCCGTCTCCGACAGCGCCGCGGGCGGATCGTCGTCTGCGGGACAGACAGGCGATGGCGACGTGGTCGACGCGGAAGTCGTCGAGTAGTTCGGTCAACGTGAGTGGTATGCGACTTGCCCTTCCGGGCTCCCATGAAGGGCCCAACCACCCGGAGGAATCAACCGTGACCACTCACGTCCGCCGCATCCTCGATGTCATCGACCAGTCCTACGCCGAGCGCATCACGCTGAATTCGCTCGGCAAGATGATCGACCGCCAGTCCGCGTACCTTGGCCATCTGTTTCGCAAGGAGGTCGGAATGACCGTGCGGCAATGGGTGACGCACGTACGTCTCGAACACGCCGCAGTGCTGATTCGCGAGGGCGTGAAGATCGAAGCGGTGTCGCTCATTGTCGGTTATCGCAGCAAGAAAAACTTCTACCGTCAGTTCCGACGGAAGTACGCGACCACGCCGCTCGAGTACGGGCGCATGGCGCAGGCCGCCGAGAACTCGCGACTAATCGCGGAATCGTGACGCTCCATGTCGAGCTGGCATCAACATCATTGACCGCAACGCGCTGACGAGCTTTTGCCGTCAAACTGCCTGCTTGCACGGCAAGCCCGGCGCTACCCGTTAGCGCCGGGCTTTTTTGCGTCAGGATAGGGCAGGATAGGGGCATCATGACATCGGCAAGCGGCGGTGCTCACCACGGCGCCGTCCCGGCGTTGCGCGCCGGCGACGAGCTCCTGCGGCGCTACTTCGATCTGGGACTGATCGGCATGGCGATCACGTCCCCCACAAAACGCATTGTCGAAGTCAACGACGAGATCTGCCGGGTCCTTGGCTACGACCGGCACGAGCTCCTCCAGATGACGTGGGCCGAGCTGACGCACCCGGACGATCTCGAGTACGACGTGACGAATTTCAACCTCGTCATGGCCGGCAAGTCCGAGGGCTATTCGCTCGACAAGCGCTGGATTCGGAAGGACGGCACGATCGTTCACGGCTCGATATCAGTGAAATGCGTTCGCGACGAGGATGGTGCAGTCGATTTCTTCGTCGCGTTGCTCCAGGACCTCACTGAACGCAGACGGATGGAGGAGACGCTGCGGGCCCGCGAACTCTTCATCCAACGAATTGCCGACCTGACGCCCGCCGCGCTGAGCGTGTTCGATCTGGTGACTCAGCGAGATACCTACATCAGCCCGTATGTCGTGACTCTGCTCGGTTATACGCGGGATGAAATGGCTCGGATGGAGGACAACGTCGAACCCCTCTGCCACCCGGACGATATTCCGATGGTCGCTGCGTACATCACACGATCGCGGGATGCTCTCGATGGGCAGGTCAGCGAGATCGAGTACCGCGCCCGCCGACGTGACGGCGAGTGGCGCTGGCTTCTGAGCCGCGGCATGCCGTTCTCTCGAGACGAATCAGGTAAGGTCCGTCAGAATATTTCGATCACGACCGACGTCACTGAACGGAGAGCCGCAAAAGACCGCGCCGCCGTCGATCTGGCCGGCATGAAGCTATTGCAGGACGTCGCCACACGCCTGGCTCGGACGGAACAGCTCGAGCCGCTGCTTCAGGAAATCCTTCGGGCCGCGACGGAGATCACAGGCACTGACAAAGGCTACATCCAGCTGGTCGAACCCGAGACGGGCTTGTTGAGAATCGTCGCTCACCAAGGTCTCAATCAACGATTCCTGGACCATTTCCGCACGGTCGATGAAAGCCGGGGCAGCTGCGGCGCTGCCGCGCGCGCGGGCGACCGAGTCGTCGTCGAAGACGTGACCGAGAGTCCGATTTTCAAAGGTACTTCTGATCTGGACGTCATGATCGACGCCGGCGCCCGCGCGGTGCAATCCACGCCGCTCCCGAGCCGCGACGGCCGGCATCTCGGCATGATCAGCACGCACTTCAGCACCCCGCACACACTGGCTGAAGCGGAAGTGCCCCTTCTCGACCTGCTTGCGAGGCAAGCGGCCGACGCAATCGATCGGGTCCGAGCCGACGAGCGCTTGCGAAGGGCCCATGAGGACCTCGAACAGAAGGTTCTCGAGCGCACGGCCCAGCTGACCATCTCCAACACGTTGCTGGGTGAGGCCCACCTGAAAGCGGAACTCATTCTCAACAGCGTCACCGACAACGTCTTCAGCCTGAGCAAAGATTGGCGGTTCGCATACCTGAACACGCATGCGCGCGCGCAGATGCGCAAACTTGGAAAGGATCCAGCGGAGCTGATTGGAGCGGTCCTCTGGGAGGAATTCCCAGAGATCCCGAACGCCGACACGCTACGCCGGGTCATGTCCGAACGGATCGCCATCACCGACGAGTATTTCTACGCGCCGCTCGGCGAATGGGTCGAGAACCATATGTACCCGACCGCTGACGGCGGGCTGCTGACGTTGCAGCGCTATATCACCGAACGCAAGCGGATGGAGCTGGATCTCCAGCGAAGCGAAGGGTACCTGGCCGACGCGCAGCGTTTGAGCCACACCGGCAGCGGAGTCTGGAACGTCCAGAACGGCCAGCTGTGGTGGTCTCGGGAGACGTACTGGCTGTACGGCTTCGACCCGAGCAAGGTCACTCTCACGGTCGATTTGTTCATGTCGATCGTGCATCCGGCGGATCGAGCCCGCCTTAAGCGAGAGGGCGAGAGGGTCGTCCGCGAGCGAACGGGCTATGAGCTCGAGTTCCGCATCATCCGTCCCGACGGCGCGGTCCGGTACATGCACAGCGTTGGGCATCCACTCTTCGACGCGTCTGGGACGTTTACCGAAGTGCTCGGAACCGTCATGGACATCACCGATAGCAGGCACGCGGAGGACGAGCGTGCCCGGCTGTTGCGCAGCCTCATCACCGCGCAGGAGGAGGAGTGCCGGCGGATCTCGCACGAGATGCACGACCAGTTCGGACAGCAGTTGAGCGTGCTGATGATGAAGGTAGGCGCGCTGAAGGCCGCCTGTAGCGGCCACGTCGAGTTGTGCGCACAGATCGATTCGCTCGAAGTCATCGCCCGCAACCTCGACGCGGATGTCGACTTCCTCGTCCGCAACATCCGGCCGACGGCGCTCGACGATCTCGGCCTGCCGATCGCGTTGTCAAACTTTGTGGCGAGCTGGAAAGCGCATTTTGGCGTCAACGCCGAGCTGCACATCAGCGGAATGGAATTCGACCGCTTGAACAGCGAGATGGAGACCGTGCTGTACCGCGTGCTGCAGGAGGCGCTGACGAACATCGGCAAACATGCCTCGGCGGCTCACGTGGATATCCTCCTCGAGCGCCACCCGGATCACGTCTCCCTCATCGTTGAGGATGATGGCGCAGGGTTCGATGTCGACCAGCCGGGGGGCGGACGAGAGGGGGGACTTGGCGTCGTTGGCATGCGCGAACGCGCCGCGCTCGTCGGCGGAAGCCTCGATATCGAGTCGCAGCCCGGCAAGGGGACGACCATCGTCGTCCGAATTCCCACGATTCCGACGATGGGGGCCTGAAAGCATGCCCAGGCTCAGAATTCTGCTTGCGGACGACCATCGCATCGTGCGCGAGGGGCTTCGGATGCTCGTGGCGGCGCAACCGGACATGGAGGTCGTGGGCGAGGCAGACAGCGGGCGGACGACGATAGCGCTCACGGAGACGCTTGTCCCCGATGTTGTCGTCATGGATGTGTCGATGCCCGACGTCAACGGGCTGCAGGCCACCGAAGTGTTGCACGCCTCACGTCCCAACGTGCGCGTGCTTGCGTTGACTCGGCACACCGAAGGCGGTTACGTCCAGCAGCTTCTTCAGGCAGGCGCCAGCGGCTACATCCTGAAACAGAGCGCCGCGGACGATCTGGTACGCGCCATCCGTGCCGTCGTGGGCGGCCATATATATTTGGACCCGGCCATTGCCCACGAGGCGGTGATCCGTGGCCACCGATTTCGTGTCGGTTCCAACGCGTTCATAGGAAAAGGACTCAGCACGCGCGAAGAAGATGTGCTGCGCTTGATCGCGTGGGGACTGCTGGGCCGGGAAATCGCAGCTCGCCTCCAGATCAGCATCAAGACCGTGGAGGCGCACAAAACGAACGCGATGAGCAAGCTGGGGCTCACGAGCCGCATTGACATCGTGCGCTACGCAGTCGTGCGCGGCTGGATGCAGGAAGAAATTTGATGGCATTAATGAAATAGACGAGTCCCCGCGTTAGCACAACATTTACAAAATTCGAACACACTTCCCGTTTTCCTGATTCCCCCGTCCCCCGACCAAATGAGACAAGGCTACTAACCTCTTTCCATCTCGAAATGAGCGGGGGCTTCCGATGCTTCCTTTCTTGACACGCTACGTTCTTCGGCGTTCCTCGTGCTCGACATCATGCCGGGCATGAACGGCCTGGCACTCCAGCAGCGGCTTGCGGACGAGGGCCGACATATCCCGATCATGTTCGTGACGGCGTTCACGGACGAGGCGGCAAGAAACACGGCCATGGACTCGGGGGCGATTTGTTTCCTGACCAAGCCGTTCAAGGAAGCGGACCTGCTCGACGGTCTTCGCTCGGCGCTCGCGTCAAGCGACGGTCGGCAGAAATCAAAACCCTTCTAGCGTTCGGGGGCAGTATGTCCACTCTCGCTGAGACCACCGGTCTGAACCACGGCTTCACCATGATCGATACACTGCCACGGGCCGACTTTCTGTCGCACACATCATGGCACTCCGACGGAATCGTCAGCCAATCCCCGGCCCTGCTGGATGCGCTCGAGCGCGTCAAGCGGGTGGCGCCCACGGACGCCACGGTGCTCATTACCGGCGAGACCGGGACGGGGAAAGAGTTGATAGCGCGCGCCATCCACCGGCGGTCGCGCCGCGCGAACCGCCCGATGGTCACGGTCAATCTCGCGGCGATCCCCGAGTCGCTCGTCGCGTCCGAACTGTTCGGCCACGAACATGGCGCGTTCACGGGCGCGATCCAGCGACGGATCGGGCGCTTCGAGGCCGCGGATCGCGGCACGCTCTTCCTCGACGAGATCGGGCAGCTCTCGATTGACATGCAGGTCTCCCTGCTTCGAGCCGTCCAGGAAGGTGAGTTCGAGCGGCTTGGGGCCTCCCAGACGAGGCGCGCCGACGTGCGGATCATCACCGCCACGAACCGGGACCTCGAGACGCAGGTCGAGGAGGGAGGGTTCCGCGCCGATCTCTTCTATCGCCTCTGTGTGTTTCCGCTGCATCTGCCGCCGCTGCGCGAACGCCGCGAGGATATCCCCGTGCTGGCCGAGTATTTCCTCTGCCGGCTGCAGAAAGTTCTCCGGCGGCGATTCGACGGCGTCGAATCCGAGTCGATGGGCCGACTCAAGGCGTTCGAGTGGCCAGGCAAC
>Ga0137437_1000609_pt1 | contig 11499 bp, 5 predicted proteins | sample EasRivERMGT138_2_FD_102332 | JGI IMG/M metagenome (GOLD analysis project Ga0137437, IMG submission 102332) | Soil microbial communities from meander-bound floodplain in the East River, Colorado, USA - East River MetaG ERMGT138_2 | ecosystem: Environmental > Terrestrial > Soil > Floodplain ...
CGCGCGAGCGCCGCCGACGGCAATCCGATTGCCGGTCGCACCCACTGGAGCATCGGCTACGGCATTTCGCAGTCGGGCCGGTACACCAAGAACTTCATCCTGCTCGGCTTCAACGAGGATGAAAACGGCAGGAGGGTCTGGGACGGCGCGGACGCGAACATCGCCGGCGCGATGGGCCAGTTCAACATCCGCTTCGCCCAGCCCGGGAACATCGCCAACATCTTCGAGCCTGGTGCGGAAGCGCCGTTGTGGTGGGAGCGCTATAACGACCGCGTACGCGGCCGCGGCACCCATGGCATTCTGGACCGCTGCCGGGCGAGCGACACTTGCCCGAAGATCTTCGAGGACTTCGGCGGCGCCGAAATCTGGTACGGGCGCGGCGGCGTCGGCATTGCAGGCACCACCGGCAAGGAGGACATCCGGGTACCGAAGAACGTGCGCCGCTACTACTACGCGAGCACGCCGCACGGCGGCGGCGCCGGCGGCTTTTCGCCGGGGCCGCGGCCGCCGGCGGCCGGGCTGATGCTCGCGGCGAATCCGAATCCGCAGCTCGAGACGCGCCGGGCGCTGTTCCTGCACCTCGTCGACTGGGTGAGCAATGGCACGAGACCCCCGAAGAGCCAGTACCCGAGCGTCAAGGACGGCACGCTCGTGCCCTCCAATGCCAAGGCGCTCGGCTGGCCGAAGATCCCGAACGCGCCGACGCCGGACAACGTGATGAACGTGCTGATGGACTACGACTACGGTCCGGACTTCCGCTACAACGACCAGTCTGGGGTGATGAGCAACGTGGTTCCGCCCATACGGCAGATCATCCCCACCCTGGCCGCCAAGGTGGATGACGACGGCAACGACATCGCCGGCCTGAAGTCGGTGCTGCTCCAGGCGCCCCTGGGCACCTACACGAGCTGGAACCCGGTTGCGGCCGGACCTTTGAGGGGCAACGAGGGCAACCTTGCCGCCGGCTACATTCCGTTCGCCATCACCAAGGCCGAGCGCATGACGAACAAGGACCCGCGCCGCTCCGTCGAGGAGCGCTACGGCAGCCAGGAAGGCTACGACTGCGTGGTGCGTCATGCCGCGAGACAGGAAGTGCGCAAGGGTTTCCTGCTGCAGGAGGATGCCGATCGGCTGATCGCACAAGCGGCGGCGGGCAATGTCCTGCCGAGCGATCCCGGCAACGTCATTGCCAAACAGGTTTGCAGAAAGCTCGATGACGGCGACCGTCATGACCACCGCGACGACGACGATGACGACGACGATTGAACGTCTGGTTGCAATGTCGAACTAGAATGAATGCCGCAGCGCGGCAAAAAAATATAATCGATTTCCCGAAAGAATAGCGAGAATGCTAAAGGGATTTGTCCCGGCGTCGTTGACACGCCGCGTGCGCGACATGAGCATGGCTGTTCCACGATGTTCTGCATTTAACGAGGAGACACCATGAAACGCGGATTTCTCGGATTGGGCGCAGCGCTTACCGCGCTGCTCGCCGTTTTTGGCATTTGGCAGCTGCAAATTGGCGTGGCGCAGGCTGACCGCAGCGACCGCCCGGGGTTCTCGGTCGACCCGTTCTGGCCCAAGCCGTTGCCGCACCAGTGGCAGATCGGGCAGGTCCCCGGCATCGCTGTCGACAAGGATGACAACATCTGGATCGTCCAGCGCGCGCGGACATTGACCAACGACGAGCGCGCGGCGTCAACGACCGATATTCCCGTCGCGCCCATCCCTTCTCCTCCGCCTCTCGATGGGCTCGCGCGACCCCAGGGCGCGATCGCGGACTGCTGCCTGCCGGCGCCCGCAGTCATGCAGTTCGATCCCAAAGGCAATCTGCTCCGCGCATGGGGCGGTCCGGCGGACCCGGGCAAGTGCCTCGAGGCCGAAGGGTGCTTCTGGCCCAACACCGAACACGGCATCTACGTGGACCACGAGATGAACGTCTGGCTCGGCGGGCAGGCAGGGGGCGCGGTGCTGAAGTTCACCGCGGATGGACGATTCCTCCTGCAGATCGGCCGCCGTCAACCCCCGGTGCGCAACAGCAACGACACCAACGGGGGCATCAACGGTACGCCGCTCCTGGCGCAGCCCGCGGACATCGAGGGGGATGCCGACGCAGACGAGATCTACATCGCTGACGGGTATACGAACCTGCGCGTCATCGTGGTCGATCCCCATACCGGAATGTACAAGCGGCACTGGGGCGCCTACGGCCAGAACCCGGTCAACGACGCTGCATTCGGCGGCTACATCAAGAACCAGGCCCCGGCCCCGCATTTCCGCAACCCGGTGCACGCCGTGCGCGTCACCAACGACGGGCTCGTGTACGTGGCCGACCGCGTGAACAACCGCATCCAGGTGTTCGACAAGAAGAAGGTCGGCAAGGTGTGCCAGAACCCGACGGGCGCAGCCGGTGTTTGCGGCTTCGTGCGCGAGTTCATCGTCGAGGGGGACACGCTCCTCAACGGCTCCACCTGGGATGTCGACGTCTCGCCCGACAAGCAGCAGAAGTTCCTCTACAACGCTGACGGCTCGAACCAGTACATCTGGACGCTGAACCGCAAAACCGGCGCCGTTCTCGGGAAGTTCGGCCGCAACGGCCGCATGGCCGGCCAGTTCCACTGGGTGCACAACATGGCGACAGATTCGAAGGGCAACATGTACACCGCTGAAGTGGATACGGGCAAGCGCGTGCAGAAGTTCCGCAGCAACGATTCAGACCGCGACGACTGATCGATAAGACGGTTCGCATCCTCGCCGCCGCGGCGCTCGCCGCGGCGGTTTCGTTTCCGGCGTCCGCCCACGACCTCGCGGGCGAAATGCGCGTGCACGCCTTCGTCAAGCCGGAAGGCGAGCGGCTGCAGGTGCTGGTGCGCGTGCCGCTCGACCTGCCGCTCAGCCTCAATCTTCCCAAGCGCGGTGACGGCTACCTGGACCTGCCGCTGGTCGAAGAATCGATCCCCAGGGCGATCGCGGCGGCAGCGAAGGAAATGCTGTTCTTCGAGGACGGCCGGCGCCTCGAGCTCTCGCGCAGCGAGGGGCGCATCTCGCCGCCAGCGGACAGGTCGTTCGAATCGTTCGAGCGGGCGCTTGCGCTGGTGCGCGGACCCAGGCTTGCCGCGAGCGCCGACGTGTTCTGGAACCGGGGCTTTTTCGACGCCTATCTTGAATTTCCGATCGCCTCGCCGCGCGCGGACTTCGCGGTCGATTTCCATGTCGCGCCCGGCCTGCGCGACCGGCTGAAGTTCGACCTGCGCTTCCTGCCGCCGGCGGGCGGCGTGCGCGCGTTCGAAATCCCGACCGCCATCGGCCAGGTCGATCTCGATCCGCGCTGGCACCAGGCGGCGGCTTCGTTCGTGAAATCCGGATTCCGCCACATTCTCGACGGCCTGGACCACTTGCTGTTCCTCCTGTGCCTCGTCATCCCGTTCCGCCGCGTCGGCTGGACGCTGGTCGGGGTCGTCACTTCGTTCACCGTCGCCCATTCGATCACGCTGATCGCCGCCGCGTACGGCATCGTCCCGCCGGGCGCCTGGTTTCCGCCGCTGGTGGAAGCGCTGATCGCCGCCTCGATCATCTATATGGCGATCGAGAACGTGCTGCGCCCGAACCTGAACTGGCGCTGGCTGGTGACGGGGCTGTTCGGGCTGGTCCACGGTTTCGGTTTCTCGTTCATGCTGAAAAACCAGCTGCAGTTCGCGGGCGACCACCTGCTGCTTTCGCTGCTTGCCTTCAACGTCGGCATCGAGCTGGGTCAGTTGCTGTTCATCGCCGTTGCGATCCCGCTGCTCGTCCTGCTGTTCGCCAGGGCGCCGCTGAGCGAGCTGCTGATCACAGCGGTCATTTCGGCTCTCGTCGCCCACACCGCGTGGCACTGGCTGGTCGAGCGCTGGGACACGCTCGCCAAGGTGGGAGGGCCGCAGATCGAGTTCGCGACGCTCGCCTTGGCGATCGTCCTGGCGGCGGCGCTCGGGGTCCTCGCCTGGGCGATCCTAGGCCGCCCTGCGGTATTGCGACGGCGTAACGCCAAAGCGCGCGTGGAACTTGACTGAGAAGTGCGCCGCGCTGCGAAAACCGCAGGCGCGGGCCACGTCGGCGACCGAGTTGGTGCCAGCTTTGAGCATTGCAGCGGCATGCCCGAGCCGCTGTTCGAGGACGAACCGGTGGGGGGTCTTGCCAGTGGCAACGCGAAATGCGCGTACGAAGTGGTCGACCGACATGCGCGCGACCTGGGCGAGCGCGTGCAGCGAAACGTCCTGGTCCAGGTTTGCCTCGATGTAGTCCTCGATGCGGCGGGTGACGCTGCGGCTCAGCGGGCTCACCGTCAGCCGCTCGCCCAGAAGACGCAACGCGGGGCGCGTCGCGTCCGAGTGCTGGAGCAGTAGGTGGCGCAGCAGCAGGGGCTCGGTCTGGTCCAGAAACAGCGAGACTGCGGGCCGCTGCGGGTCGCTTGCCTCCAGGTCATCGTAGAGCTCGCATTCGGCCGCGAGCAGCCGGAAGTAAGCGGCGAGCCAGGGGTCGCTGACGCCGAAGAAATCGCGGATCCGCGGCTGCTGCGCGCCCTCGAGGTGCTGCGCGGCAAAATCTGCAGGCGCACCCGAGCCGATATAGACGTGGATCGCTTCGACCGCAGAGTCGCTCGCCCATTCGCTGGGCCGATCGCCCGAGGAGAAGGTCACCGAGCCGATCGCCGGAACCCTGTGCAGCTCCACGCCGCAGCACTTGCGCGTGATCGTCGCCATGCCGCTCAGGCGGTAGCCGAGCACATGATGCGGCGCCCAGACGTTGGTGACGCGATGCGGCGGCAGCCGCCATCGAGCGACAAAGAGCCCGCCGCCCCCACCCAGCAGAAACATCGGACGCGCACCGGTTGCCGCTGCGTAGCGGGCTGCAACGGCGCTTAGCGGTCCAGGAACGGATTCGTTCATCCTGAGTACTTGGCAAGCTATTCCCGCTAATCAGAAGCGTCAAGAGCCGCGATTGATGACGATCGCGCGTTACCTCACAAACAAGCGGAATCAATCACCAGCCGGTCTTCTGCTTTGATGACGAGTTCAACGGCATGACTTACAAAGAGGGGGGAACCATGCGTCTCGTCCGAGTTGCATTCTTGAGCCTGCTGCCTATCGCCCTTGCTGGCATCGGCGCACCGGCGGAAGCGCGCATCACGAATATCCAGATCAATTCCCGCGCATTGGCTTTTGGCGGTGCCTCGTTCGGCAGCGTGGGTCAGTACGAAACGCTGCGCGGCGTGGCTTTCGGCGAGGTCGATCCGCACGATCCGCTAAACGAGGTGATCACCGACATCAAGCTCGCCCCGCGCAATGCGCGCGGCATGGTCGAGTACAACATGGACTTCTGGATCAACAAACCCGTCGACATGACCCGGGCCAACGGCACGCTGCTCCACGATGTGCCGAATCGCGGCAACGTGCGCAGCCTCGAGCTCAACGTCGGCGGTGCGGCCGACGCCAACGCCGGCGACGGCTTGCTCCAGCGCCAGGGCTATACGCTCGCGGATAACGGGTGGGAAGGCGACTTGTCTACCGGCCTGCAGATCCGGCTGCCGGTGGCAAGGAACAAGAACGGCAGCGAAATCGTCAACCGCATACGGACCGAATACATCCTGGGCTCCCCGGCAAGCACCCAGGACCTGTCGACTCCGCCCGCCTACGAGTCCGTCAGCACCAGCAACGCCGGCGCAACGCTGACGCGGCGGGTTCACCAGGACGACGCCCGCGAGCCCATCGCGAACGGCGATTGGGCCTTTGCCGATTGCTCGGTGACCCCGTTCCCCGGGGTGCCGAGCACGAAGATGATCTGCCTCAAGGGCAACTTCGACACCAACCATATCTACGAGCTGATGTACAACGCGAAGAACCCCATGGTGCTGGGGCTGGGCTTTGCGGCGACCCGCGACTTCATTTCCTTCCTGCGCAACAGCAACGGCGCCAGCACGGGGGACTGCGGCAAACACGGCGACGGGCACCACGGCCGCGGCCGGGACGATGACGACGATGACGACGGGGACGGACACGGCCACAGGCACGGGCCCTGCCATGCCGCCGGGCAGATGCCGGACAACCCGCTCGGCGACTCGATCCAGAACGCGATCATCTACGGCTCGTCGCAGAGCGGCCGCTGGATCCGCACCTTCATCCAGCTCGGCTTCAACCAGGACGAGAACCGCAACCTGGTGCTGGAAGGCGCGATCCCGCACAAGGCGTCGAACCGCGGCGCGTTCAACGTGCGCTTCGGGCAACCCGACCGCCTGTCCGGGACGCAGCATACCGAGCGCCAGTTCCCGGGCGCGGAGTCATCGCAATCCTGGGGGGTCAGCGACGACAGGATCTCGGGCGTGAAAGCGGGGCAGCTCGACCGCTGCCGCAAGACCCACAGCTGTCCGAAGATCTTCCACACCAACACCGATACCGAGTACTGGCAGGCCCTGATGGCGCTCAACACCACCGACTCGGATAGCAGGCACGACTTGAAGATCCCGAAAAACGTGCGCATCTTCCTGTTCTCCGGCACGCGGCACGGCGGTGGCGACGTCACACGGCAACCGCCGACGGTCGTGCCGGCGCCGCCGGCGAACTGCCAGCTGCGCACCAACAGCCTGCCGTTCATCCACGGGCAGCGGGCGCTGCTGTTCGCGCTGCGTGAGTGGGTCGTCCACGGAACCCGGCCGCCCCCGAGCCTGTATCCGACGCTCGACTCCGGGATGCTCGTCCGGCTGAGCGACATCCATTACCCGTACATTCCCGCGGTGAACTTCACCCTGGCCGGCGTCACCACGCAGAAGTTCTACCTCGACCGCGGACCGCTGTTCAACGTCGAGGACATCTCTGGCGTAATGCGCGAGCCGCCGATCAAGCGCGGCGGCTATAGCGTGCGCCAGCCGCAGGTCGACGCGGATGGCAACACTATCGGGGGACTGCGCAATGCCACCATCGAGGTCCCTCTGGGAACGTATCTGGGATGGAACGTCAGGAAAGCGGGATTCAGCGAAGGGGATTCCTGCGATCTGACCGGCGCGTATGTTCCGTTCTTCAGGACCCTGGCCGAGCGCCTGGCGGCGGGCGACCCGCGTCCGTCGCTGCAGGAGCGGTATCCGACGCACGCCGACTATGTTGCCAAGGTGACCGTGGCGGCGAACGGCCTCGTCAGCCGGCGCCTGATGCTTCAGGAGGATGCGACTTTCGTTATCAATCAGGCGAACGCGGCCGCGGTGCCGTAGAACGCTTGGCAATGAAAAAAGCCCGGTCTCGAAGGAGGCCGGGCTTTTTTATGTTTCCCGCGCGCTGCTAGTCGTCGTGTTCCCCTCTGTCGCCGTCGTCGTCGTCGTCATCCTTGACCTTGCCGGGTCGGGGCAGGCCGATCAAGCCTCCTTCGCGGGTCGAGTCGACCGCGCCGAACTGCCGGCCGGTCTTGGGGTCGATGAAGATCGCATTGACGTTGCCGATGTTGGCCGGAGCGCCGACGTTTTGCCCAAGCGTCACGAGTGCGGCGATCTCGGCTTCGTCGAAGCCGGCTTCGCGGGCGATCGAGTTGCCGGTCGTCGTCACCGAGATGCGCGGCGCGTCGACTGCCTGCTGGATCGTCATTCCATGGTCGACCAGGTTGATCAGCACGTTGTACACCGAGCTGATGATGGTGGCGCCGCCGGGCGAGCCGAAAGCGGCAATCGGCTTCTTGCCTTTGAAGAGGATGGTCGGCGTCATGCTGCTGCGCGGCCGCTTTCCACCCTCGACGTCATTGGCGCCCGGACCCCCGAAGCGCGGGTGCACGTTGAAACCGAAGTTGAAGTCGGTCAGCTCGTTGTTCAGCAGGAAACCGTACCCCGGAACCATGATGCCCGTGCCCCAGGCGGCCTCGATCGTGGTGGTGTAGGAAACCACGTTGCCCCATTGGTCCACGACCGAGAAGTGCGTCGTGTAGCTGCCGGGGTAGCTGACGGGCGCGGCGGCCGCCAGCACGGTGCGGCCCGCGTGCCGCGTCGACTCGTACAACCAGGGGTCGCCGAGGGGCGCGGACCCCGGGATGCGGGCCGTGAGGCTGATCAGATCGCCGCGCTCCCGCACGTAGTCCCGATCGAGGAGGCCGCGCTTGGGCACCTGCACGAAGTCCTCGTCGCCCATCCAGACAGCGCGGTCGGCGAAGGCGAGGCGCATGGCCTCGGCCATGACATGCAGCGTCTTCGCCTTGCCGAAACCGAAGCCCGCAGACTGGTCGCCGAGGGGGTAACGCTCGATCATCTTGAGCGCCTGGATCATGGTCAGGCCACCCGAGGACGGCGGCGACATGGCGGCGATGCGGTAGCCGCGGTACTCGCCCATGGTCGGCTCGCGGATCACGATGTTGTAATTCTCGAGGTCCTCAAGCGTCATCAGGCCGGGCTTGCCGCCGGTCACAAAAAAGTCACGCTGCGCGGCGACGATGGCCGCGGCGATCTCGCCGCGGTAGAACACTTTCGGTCCCTTGTCGGCGATCAGGCGCAGCGTCTTCGCGAGATCCGGTTGCTTGAGGATGTCCCCTGCCTTGACCGGCACGCCGCCGGGTCGGAAGACGTCGCGCGTAGCCTGGTAAGTGTTGGTTTTCGACGAGGTCGCGTCGCCGGCCAGGATGAAGTTGACCGGGAAGCCGTTCTCCGCCAGCTCGATGGCGGGCTGGATCACCTCGGAGAGCCGCTTGCGCCCGTAGCGCTGCACGGCCGTGGCCACGACCATCAAGGTGCCAGGGACGCCGACCGCCTGGCCGCTGTTCGAGGCGATAGCGAAGCTCTGGTTAGTGCCGTTGGGATTGGTGAAGAGGGTCGTATCTGCGCTCGCTGGGGCCTTTTCGCGGCCCTCGACGACAAACGTGCGGCCCTTGCCCTTGGCGAGGTGAACAATCATGAAGCCACCGCCGCCGATGCCCGAGAATTCCGGCTCGACGACGTTCAGCGCGAACTGGATGGCCGCTGCGGCGTCGATGGCATTGCCGCCACTGCGCAACATCCTCGCCCCGGCCTCGGCGGCGAGCGGATGCGATACGGCGACCACGCCGCCGCGGAACCCCGGCCCGGGCGGGACCGATGGCCCCGGCGCCGTGCTCGGTTCGTCGTGCGACGCCCAAACAGGTGTAAAGCTCAAGGCCCCGAAGGTCAGGGCGAGCAGGAATTTGCGCATCATCTTGGGTTCCCCTTTCTTGCGCGAACGGCTTTTGCAGCATACCCGAACCACATCGTGTCATCACGCGAGGCATTCACAAGAAGCAGCCATCAATGCAGAAGCATATCGAATCAATTCCCCGGCTCTTGCGGAGTAGCGTGACGAGGAACAATTCTCACTACCTTGGGGGCACCATGATTCTCAGTTCTTGTCTGCGTCGCGCCGTGATCGTTGGCGCAGGCGTGTCGATGGTCCTCGTTTTCGGAACGGGCACCACGCTGGCGCACTCGGATGATTCGCTGGGAATCGAGGCGGTTTCCAACCGTGCGGATCTCGTGTCGGGCGGCGATGTGCTGCTGCGGGTGACGTTGCCGCGCAAGTCATCGGGCGTGCTGTCGGTCAATGGCACGCCGGTCCCTGGCGCACTGCACCCGGCTGCGGATGGACGCGGTTACCTTGCCCTCGTTACCGGGCTGCCGCTTGGGCGCAACACGATTACCGTGTCCGCGCACGGGCGCAAGGAGCGCCTCACCGTCACCAACCATTCCATCGGCGGACCGATCTTCTCCGGTCCGCACCTGCAGCCTTGGCTCTGCACCACCGCAGCCAACGGGCTGGCGGCGCCGCTGGACGCGGACTGCAATGCACCGACGGTCATGAGGTTCTTCTACAAGAACACGGCGACGCCGTTTGCTTTCGTCGCCTACGACCCGGCGAATCCGCCGGCGGCATCGCTGGTTGCCACGACGACGACGGATCGGGGCGTCACCGTTCCGTACATCGTGCGCCAGGAGACGGGCACGCTGAACCGGACGATTTACCGGATCACGGTGTTGTTCGATCCCGCCAGGCCCTGGTCCCCCTGGGCGCCGCAGCCGGCGTGGAACGGCAAGGTGCTCTACCTCTTCGGCGCGGGCGCGGGGCTGCAGTACACGCAAGGCTCGATTGCCGCCACTTTTGACGACAACGGCCTGTCACGCGGGTTCGCGACCGCGGCCGCCGTCATGACCAACCACGGAACCAATGCCAACACGAAGCTGAACGCCGAGGCTTTGATGATGGTGAAGGAGCGCCTGGCCGAAACCTACGGCCCGATCCGCTACACCATCGGCACCGGTTGCTCGGGCGGCGCGATCCAGCAGCACAGCATCGGCGACCAGTATCCCGGCTTGATCGACGGCTTCCTACCGGTGTGCAGCTATCCGGACACGTGGTCGCTGGCGGTGAACAGCCATGACTGCCAGGTGCTGACGCCTTACTTCAATACGACCTCGCCTTCGCTCTGGACGAATCCCGCGCACCGCCTGGCGATCCTCGGGCAGACGTCGGAGCAGGAATGCCCGGCGCAAGACGGGCCGCCTGCGTTTGGCGGCCGCTGGTTCCCGGTCACCAATACGAGCTGCCTGGTTCCTGCGGGTGTCGGTGCGGACTTCCTGTATCACCCGGTGAGCAATCCGCAAGGCGTGCGCTGCAGCCTGGACGCCTATCACATCAACGAACTGGGCACGCGGCCGGACGGCTTTACGTTCCAGACGTTTGACAGCGTCGGCGTTCAGTACGGCTTGAAGGCGGTTCAGGACGGTCGCATATCGCCGGAGCAATTCGTCGATCTGAACGAGAAGATCGGCGGCCTGGACATCGCGGGCAACTACCAGCCGCAGCGCACGCTGGCGGACCTGCAGGGCCTGGAGCGGATCTACCGCACCGGGTTGATCACCTACGGGCGCGAGCTCGGCAAGTATCCGATCATCGATGCGCGCACCGACGACAACCACGAGATGCACAACAACTCGGAGTGGATCTTCACGCGCAATCGGCTGCTGCGCAGCAACGGCCATGCGGCGAACCAGGTCCACTGGTGGGAGAACAGCAACGTGGTGAACCCGGTCGGCAACGTGTCGCGTCCTTCGGCGGTCACCGCCCTGCGCTCGTTCAACCTGATGGACCAATGGCTCGCCGCCATCGAAGCCGACCGCAGCAGCCAGCCGCACGAGAAAAAAGTGACGCGCAACAAACCCGCCGCAGCTCGCGACGCCTGCATCATCGACGGCGTCGAGTACGACTGGACAACGGGTTCCGCCTGCGAAACGCATCCCAAGAAGTTTACGTATCTGGGTTTGATCCGCATGACCGCGGGCGGGCCGGTCACCAACGACGTGCTGAAGTGCCAGCTCAAACCGCTCAATCGGGTGGACTACGGCGTGACCTTCACCGACGCACAGTGGGCGCGTCTGCAAAGCACGTTTGCCTCGGGCGTGTGCGACTATTCGAAGCGCGGCGTGGCCCAGCGCAAACCGAAGTCTTCATGGCTGACGTTTGCAGACGGCCCGGGGGGCCGCCCGCTTGGCAA
>Ga0137437_1000610_pt1 | contig 11492 bp, 9 predicted proteins | sample EasRivERMGT138_2_FD_102332 | JGI IMG/M metagenome (GOLD analysis project Ga0137437, IMG submission 102332) | Soil microbial communities from meander-bound floodplain in the East River, Colorado, USA - East River MetaG ERMGT138_2 | ecosystem: Environmental > Terrestrial > Soil > Floodplain ...
AGCGTCTCCGCCTCGTGCGGCGGGAACGGCGAGCCGCGCCAGTCGGAGAGGTATTCGTCGAGCGCGCGCGTGTTGGTGCGGCGGGTGCCGTGCTCGTAGCTGCCGGCGCCGAGCCCGATGCCGAAATACTCGTCGCCGAGCCAGTAGACGAGGTTGTGGCGCGACTCGCGGCCGGGGCGCGCGAAGTTGCTGATCTCGTAGTGCGCGAGTCCGGCGTCGGCGAGGCCGGCGCGGACCGTCCGGTATTGCACGAGCTCGACGTCGTCGGGCTGCGGCGTGACGCGGCCCTCGGCGCGCATGCGCGTGAGCGGCGTGCCCGGCTCGTAGGTGAGGCAGTAGGCGCTCACGTGCTCGAGGTCGAGCGAAGCGAGCGTGGCGAGGTCGCGCTCGAGCTGCGCCGACGTCTCGGTCGGCGCCGCGAACATGAGGTCGAGCGTGAGACGCTCGAAGCCGGCGGCGCGCAGGATCGCGAGCGCGGCGAAGACGTGCTCGGGCGCGTGCTCGCGGCCGAGAGCGAGGAGTACGGCGCGGTCGAACGACTGCGCGCCGAGGCTCACGCGGTCGACGCCGGCGGCGCGCAGCATGCGTGCCTTGGCCGGCGTCACCGACTCGGGGTTCGCCTCGCAGGTCCATTCGAGGCGCGCGCGGCCGACGCGGTCGCGCACACCGTCGAGCAGGCGCGCGAGCTGCGGCTCGGAGAGCGCCGTCGGCGTGCCGCCGCCGAAGTAGATGGTGTCGAGCGGCGCGCCGCTCGGCACGCGGGTCAGCTCGTGCAGGAGCCGGTCGAGGTAGAGGTCGGCACTCGCCGCGTCGTAGGGCGCCGTCGCGAAGTCGCAGTAGGCGCAGCGGCGGATGCAGAACGGGACGTGGACGTAGAGCGCACGCGGGATCATGCGCGGGACTCTACGGAAGCGCGGACGCGTGCGGCGCGGACGGCCTACGGCTCGCCGCCGCGGCCGGGCAGGAGCGCGCGGTAGAGGCTGTCGAGCGCCTCGTTCTGGATCTGGCGCACGCGCTCGCGCGTGATGCCGAGCTGCTCGCCGATCTCGCGCAGCGTGAGCGCCTGCGTGCCCTCGAAGCCGTAGCGCATGCGCAGGATCTTGGCCTGGCGCTCGTCGATGCGGGCGAGCAGATGCTTCAGCTGCTCGATCTCGTGCTCCGCGAAGAGCTGCTCCTCGGGCGCGCGCAGCGACGTGTCGGCGAGGATGTCGGCGAGGTCCTCGGAGTCGTCGAGCGACATCGACTGCGTCGTGGTCTGCGCGGTGCGCAGCGCGCGGCGGATCTGGACGCGGTGCTTGGGGCCGAGCTCGAGGCGCTGCGCGACTTCGTCGCGCGTCGCGTCGCGGCCGAGCTCCTGGCGCAGCTTCGCCTCGGTCGAGCGCCAGCGGTAGATGAGCTCGACCATGTAGGACGGGACGCGCACGGTGCGCACGGTGTTGACGAGGGCGCGGCGGATGCCCTGCTTGATCCACCAGGTCGCGTAGGTCGAGAAGCGGCACTCGGCGGCGGGGTCGAAGCGTTCGACCGCGCGCATCAGGCCGAGGTTGCCCTCCTCGATCAGGTCCTGCAGCGGCAGGCCGCGGTTGTCGTAGCGCTTGGCGATGCTGACGACGAGGCGGAGGTTCGCGCGGATCAACTGCTCGCGGGCGTCGGGATCGCCCTCCTGCACGCGGTGCGCGAGCTCGATCTCCTCCTCGGCGGAGAGGAGCGCGACGTCGTTGATCTCGCGCAGATAGGTCTGCAGCGTGCCGAAGCTGGAAATGGCGTGACCCCCCGTCGTCGAAGCGCGCCGCGGCGCCGTCTCCGCCGCGACGACGCTCCCGAGGAGTCTTCGGTTTCCCGCGAGCGTTTCCTTGAAGGCCGCCGGGATCGGTGCCAATCTCCCGCCCCCCTTCGGCGCCGGGGAGCGCCCGCGGGGCGAAGGACGCGATGGACGAGTCGATGGTGGACCCTCGGGACGGCGGCGAACGCGACCAGGTCATCTCGGAGGAGCAGTTCGTCCGCTTCCTCGTCGAGTCGCCGCAGCAGAAGGCATTCTTTGCCTTCTTCGAGGTGGCGCCGTCCGACGCGGGACGCTGGAAGCGGCGCCACTGCACGGCGCTGGTCGAGCTGGCCCACGAGTTCGAGACCTTCCTCGACGAGTTCCACGCGCGCAGCAACCGGCGCTTCTACTTCTTCGGCGAACTGGTCGCGTCGGTGCGCAACGTCGCCGACGCGGCGCAGGTGCTGAACCACCTCGACATCCGCTTCTCGCAGTACGACGTCCGCTTCGGGGCGACCGACGCCGAGCACCGCGACCGCATCTGGCAGTTCCGGACCGAGCTCACCGCGGCGATCCGCTTCGCGAACGAGTCGCTGGTGCGCCTGCTGCAGGAGGTGCGCACGGAGGCGCGCGCGCTCGGCCTCGCCGCGCCCGAGCTGACGCCGGTCGGCGGCCACGTGCCGGAGGATCGTTCGCGCGTCCACCTCCCCCACGACCTCGACCGCGAGGAGCTCGCGGAGAAGGGCGGCGCGGTGGCGGTGCTGCTGCACGGCGTGCTGCAGGGCGCCGAGCGCGTGCAGCAGCTGCGCGACCGCCTCCCGCGCAGCGGCGGCTACGAGGCGATGCGCCAGTTCGTGCGCGACCACTTCACCGAGGTCGAGGCGCGCAAGTACACGACCGGCGTCCACAACCTGCAGTCGGCGTACGACACCTACGTGAAGCCGACGCGGCTCAGCGTCGAGATGCCGGAGCTGCGCACGTTCCGCGGCCACGTCTCGCTCGCGCTGCACCTCTTCGAGGTGGCGAGCCACCTGATCCACTTCTACGAGCGGCACGAGGGCGAGGAGCTGCGCGGCATCACCAAGGACCGCATCGCGAAGCTCGTCCCGCGCGAGCAGGTGCTGCACCACGTGGTGCAGTTCGCGGCGCGCAACGCGGCCGACGTGGTGCTGCGCGTGGTCCCGCTCGCGCAGGCGCTGCTGCCGCGGGTCGCGCCGCAGCAGACGCTCGAGCTCGATCTGCCCGAGGGGTTCGCGCTGCACGCGCGGCCGCTCAGCCTGATCTTCGGCGTCGTGCGCCACCACAAGGTGCCGGTCGAGATCGTGATCGAGGACAAGTCGACGTCGGCCGGTTCGATCATGGGGCTGATCATGTTCGCCGGGAAATACCCGGGCGTGCGGCGCGTCGCGTTCCGCGGCGAGGCGGCGCCGCTCGCCGACCTGAAGCTCCTCTTCGACGCGGGGCTCGGCGAGCGCGGCTTCGACGACTTCCCGCCGGCGCTGAGCTACCTGCGGCCGGCGTAGTCGCTCGTCAGACGCCGACGAGGAGGCGCGTGCCGAGCTGCTCGGGCAGGCCGGCGGCGACGATCTTCGCGGAGGCGCGCTCCGTGTCGTACGCGACGCGGTGGAACGTCGCGACGCGCTGGTCGGAGTCGAAGATCGCGTAGCTGGCGCGCGGGTCCTGGTCGCGCGGCTGGCCGACGCTGCCGGAGTTGATCAGGTAGCGGCCGTCGCGCGCGAGCTCGACGCGCGGGTTCAGCGTCAGCGCGACGCTCTCCCCCACCTTGGCGAAGACGAGCGGCACGTGCGTGTGGCCGTAGCACGCGATCGAGAAATCGCGCGCCGCGAAGCTCGCGCGCGCGAGGTCGACGTCGCGGATGTAGGGGAAGTCCTTCGGATCGGCCGGCGAGGCGTGCACGAGCAGGAGCGCGTCGAAGTGCGCCTCGTCGGGGAGCTTCGACAGCTTCTCGCGCTGCGCCGGCGTGAGGAGGCGGCGCGCGTAGGTCACGGCGTTGCGCGCGAAGGCGGAGAAGCGCGAGTCGTCGAGGCGGCCGGTCGCGGCGAGGTCGTGGTTGCCGGCGATCATCGACGTGCACGACTCGAAGAGCAGGTCGAGGACCTCGGAGGGCTCGGCGCCGTAGCCGACGGTGTCGCCGAGGCAGACGATCGCGCGGACGTTGCGGCGGTCGATGTCGTCGAGCACGGCGCGGAGCGCGTCCGCGTTCGCGTGGACGTCACTGACGATCGCGATCCTCATGGCAGGCGCGGACTCCCAGCGGCCGGAGCGCGAGGAGCGTCGCGAGGAGCGAGAGGTCGTACAGCACCCCGGGCAAGGCCGCGCGAACCGCGAGCTTCAGTCCGAGCGGTTCTTCGGCCGCGCGCGCCGCGGCGCTCACCGGAAAAAGGAGCCCGCCGGCGAGGTCGAGCCCGAAGGTCGATGCCGAGGCGGCGTGGACCAGGGTCGCCATCGCGACGAGGGCGGTGAGCAGCAGGGCAACGGGCCGCGGGGTGAACCGGCGGGCGAGCTCCATCTGGAGCGAGGCGGCCGCGAGGACCGGGGCCGCCGCGACGAGGAGCAGCACCCCTTGGATCGGGGAGCCCGCGGGGGCGCCGGGAGCGAGCGCGAGCAGGGCCATCCCCCCCACTCCCACCGTCACGTCGCCAGCGGTTCGACCGAGAACCGTCAGTGAAGTGAACAAGAGGCTTCGAAGAGATCCGCAAGAAGAGAAGTTGGACGCCTCGCTCTCCGGCGATCGCAGGGGGTCGCGCGAGCCCGTTGCGGCAATGAGCCATCCCACCATCAGCGTCACGGCGACGAAATCGAGGGGGGCTAGGGGGCGGACCGCCTGGATGGAAGAATGAATGGTCGATGAAGCGAAGTAGAGGATCGAGAGTGCGATTGGAGGAATCCAGACGGCAGGCTGCTGCAGCCGGTTGAGCGCAACGATGGAGAAGGGCGTCCACGCGTCGAAGCGCCCGCGGGGGCGCCCGTCCGTGGAGGGGGTCGGTGTTGCGGCGATTGCCTGCGCGCTCAATGGAAGATCTCGAAGTGCTCGCTGACGGTCGCCGGGACGGGGATCTCCATCACGTCGACCGACGAGACTTGATGGGCCCGGCCGGCCTGGATCCTTCGGACCACCTCCCGGAGCTCGTCCGGGGCGCCAATCAGCTCGGCTTCCACGGAGCCATCGGGAAGGTTGCGGACCCAGCCGAAGATTCGGGCGGCGCGGCAGTGGTGCTGGACATGGGCTCGAAAGCCGACGCCCTGGACGTTGCCCCGGAAGCGGGCGCGGACGGCCTGGCGGTCAGCCAATGGAGGCCTCGCTCGGGGTCATGAACGGAAGTCGAGGTTCGCGTTTCACGTGAAACAGGCGCCTTGTCGGTGGGGGTTGATGACGGGTTGGCGTTGCTGACCATTGGCGTTGCCGACCAATGGTGATCCATTCGCCCAGAGCTCGAGGCGGGGCAAGAAGGTCGTGGAAGAGTCGGATGCCTCAGGCTTTCAGGCCGCGACTCTACTGCGGGCGGATGCGAGTATGCCCACGTCCGGACGCGACTGCATCCGAGCGCGGGATCGACCGGACGAGAATCTCTCGAGGTCGGCTCTCCAAGGGTCTGCGCGATCGCAGATTCCCGCGGGTCCGTCCAGGCCAGACTCGAATGGAACGAGACGCCGACGAGACGTCGGAATGCAGTCGCCGACGATGGAGTGGGACGCGCAGCTCGATGTCGACGCCAATCAAAGGCGAGCACGATTCGGAGTCGGTCCATTCGACTCGATCGACTCCCGGCAGTCGCGCCATCGCCTGCCCAAGGATGAATCGGCGTCAAGCGGCGTCACCGGCCGAGATGGGCGTCGAGCAAGCGCAAGTCGATGAGCTCGATGATGCACCGGGATTTCGCGTCGATGTACCGTGCGGCGCCGAAGAAAGTGGGGCGCGACCGACTGAATTCCCCCTGCGGCGGGAGGATCCGTTTCACGTGAAACCACCCCGGCGCTAGGATCCGCCCGACGGTTCACTCACCCTGGGAGGGGAACGGATGAAGCCTCGACGACTCGGGCGTGGTCTGGATTTCCTGCTTTCGACTCCTGAGCAGGCGCCGGAGAGCCCGCCCGCCCCCTCCGAAGCGATCGAGGTGACCCGAATCCAGTCGAACCCCTGGCAGCCGCGCACGAAGTTCGACGAGACCCAGCTCGAACAACTGGCCGATTCCATACGCCGTCACGGCGTCGTGCAGCCGATCGTGGTTCGGAAGATCGCCGAGGGCCAGTTCCAGCTCGTGGCGGGGGAGCGACGGCTGATCGCCTCGAAGAAGGCGGGCCTCGATCGCATCCCTGCCATTGTGAAGGACCTCGATGACCGGGAGATGCTGGTCGTCGCCCTCGTCGAGAACGTCCAGCGCGAGGACCTCGGCGCGATCGAACGCGCCCGCGCGTTCAAGCGCCTCGGCGATGAGCAGGGATTCTCGCACCAGGCGATCGCGGAGGCTTCCGGCCTCGGCCGGTCGACCGTCTCGAATGCGCTGCGCCTTCTCGAGCTCGATCCCGAGTCACTCGCGGCCCTCGAGCGCGGTGAGATCACCGAGGGCCACGCTCGGGCCCTGCTCGCCGAGACCGACCTGAAGTCCCGCCGACAGCTCCTGGCGCGGATGATCAATGAGAAGATGTCGGTAAGAACGACTGAACAAGAGGTCAAGCTCGCGACCACTCCCAAGCAAGGGAAGCAGAAGCGGAAGGGCTCCGCGGATGCCCGAGCGCTCGAGCGGCGGCTGAACGAGGCGACCGGCCTCAAGGTCCGCATCGAGGAGCACGGCGCCGGTGGGCGCGTCGTCATCACCTACTCGACGCTCGCCGACTTCGATCGCCTCTTCACGCGCCTGGTCGGGACGCATCCCGACGAGCTCGAGGAGGCGGCCGGCGCCTAGTCGCGCCGGCGCGTCCGATTACTTCTTGCCGTCGCCGCCGTTCGGCGGGGGCTGCGCCTGGTTCGCGTCGAACGGCTCGACCTTCACGTCGGTGATCTTCACCGGGGTCTTGAGCGCCGTCGGCGAGTTCTCCTTGTGCTCGTCCTTCGCGATCGCCGTGAGGATCTCGAGCCCCTGGCCGACGAAGGCGACCACGGTCGAGCGCGCGTCCTCCTTGAAGTCGGTCTTCAGGTTGACGTGCAGGTCGCCGTACAGCGTCCCCTTGCTGAACGGCGGCTGGCGGAACGAGACGCTGCCGGCGAAGTGGGAGAGGTGGTTCACCTCGTACGGCGGGAAGCCTTCCGGCGCCTCCTTCACCTCGACGTTCGCGCCCTCCGCGTCCTGGCCGATCTCGATCCAGCCGTCGGCGAGCGCGCGGCCGATGAACTGGTCCTTGAGCAGCAGCGCCGTCTTCGCGAGCGCTTCGGCCGATTTGGGCGAAAGATCGCTGTACGGCGCGAGCACGATCGGGCCGCGATCGGTGACGAGCGTGACGAGGAACTTCGGCTGCGGCGGCGGATTGGCGATCGGCACCGGCAGCGTCTTGCCCCACTGATCGAGGCGCTGCACTTCGGCGATCAGGCGATCGACGGCGGAGCGCGCGTCGTTCGGCGCGGCCGGGTTCGGCAGCTTGAGCGCGCACAGCGGATGGTTCGGGAAGTCGCGCTTGAGGTCGGAGAGCCCCTGCACCGCGCCGGCGAAATCGTTCTGCTCGAAGCGCCGCACCGCCGACCAGTAGCGCGCGAACGGCTCGGCGTCGGTCTGTTTGACGTCGGGGCTGGTCGAGATCTGCGCGAGGTCCTCCGGCTTCGCGGACCAGGGCGCACCGCCGGCGAACACCGCACGCCACGGCTTCGCCTCGATCTCGAGCCGCTGCTGCCGGACGAAGCTCGTGGCCGCGACGATCAGGAGCGCGACGAGAACCACTCCGATCAGGAGGTTCCTGCGCCCCTTCAACCACTCGAACGCGTCTTCGAGACCGGAGAGATCGACCTTGTTCTGCTCGCTCACCTTGCGATCCTCGGACGCCGCGCCGCGAGGCGCGAAGGGCCCGGCATCGTACCAGCCCGGTTTCTCCGGCGGGGAAGGGCCGCCTGACCTGCGGCGCGTTCCGTCGTACAATCCCGCGCCGCCATGCAGGCGCCCCTCGGGGGCGCCGCGCTTTTTTGGAGGTGACGCTGCGAATGGCCGCGAGTCCGGGTCAAGCCCCGTCCGCGCTCGATCGTCGGACGCTCGTCCTCAATCGCGGCTGGGCACTCGTCCACGTCACGTCGGTGCGACGCGCCCTGGTCCTGATGTTCCACCGCGCGGCGCTCGCGGTCCGGCCCGACAACTACGAGACCTTCGACTTCACGAAATGGATCGACCGGACCCCCGATCCGGCCGAGTACGTGGTCCGGACGGTCTCGAAGGTGATCGCCGCTCCGGAGGTCATCCTCCTCTCTTCGTATGACCGTTTTCCGCGCTTCCAGGTGCCATTCACCCGGAAGAACCTCTGCCGGAGGGACGGCCTGCGGTGCCAGTACTGCGGGCGGCGGCCCACGATCGACCAGCTCACGATCGACCACGTGGTCCCGCGCACCCAGGGGGGGATCACCGGCTGGGTGAACTGCGTCCTCGCATGCGCCGCCTGCAACCGGCGGAAGGGGGGGAGGACGCCGGAGGAGGCGGGCATGTCCCTCCTCGCCAAGCCCTCCCGGCCGGAGTGGTCGGCGACGATCGCCCTCGACCCGAACGGGCGCTCGGAGGGGGTCCTCCGGCTGGCGCATCGGCTCGCAGGGAACGTTCGGTCGGTCGGCACCGTGTAGACGGCGCGAACCCGGCTCTGCCCCGCGCCGGGTCTTGTGCGGGCAAGTGGTTGACGAGATTCTTGTCGCCCCGCTCGTGCGCCGTTTCGGGATCCCGTCGAAAGGTTCACCCATGAATTCGAAGGTACGTGTTCACTGGACGGTCGCTGCTTCCCTCGCCGTCTTCGCAGGCGTCGCGGCCGCTCCATCCACCGCCGCTCCCGCGGCAGCGCTCCAGGACTCCAAGCCGGATCCCAAGACGGAGCCCAAGCAGGACTCCAAGGATCCGAAGGCGCAGCTCGAGGAGAAAGAGAAGGCGATCGACGCCAAGGACGCGAAGGGCTTCTACGAGCTCGCCAAGTGGGCCGACGAGAACGGGCTCAAGACCGACTCGAAGCGTCTCGCGCGCAAGGTGATCAAGATCGACCCCGAGCACGTCGAAGCGCGCGCGATGCTCGGTTACCAGAAGTACGACGGCAAGTGGCTCACGTCGCGCGAGGTCGAGCGCGAGAAGGCGAAGAAGGAAGACGCCGAGAAGGAGAAGCTCGGCCTCAAGAAGTGGAAGAACGAGTACGTCCCGAAGGAGGACTACGAGAAGTACGAGAAGGGCCTCGTCCCCGTCACCGTCAACAACGAGAAGAAGTGGGTGACGCCGATCGAGAAGGAGCGCATCGACAAGGGGATGACGCTCTTCGAAGGCCAGTGGATCACGGCCGAGGAGAAGGAGCACCTCGCGAAGAACGAGTTCAAGGTCGGCGACAAGTGGGTGAGCGAGGACGAGGCGAACACGGCGCACTCCGACTTCACCAAGCCGTGGGAGCTCGAAGGCGACCTCTGCACCGTCACGACGAGCTGCAAGCGCAAGTTCGCCAGGGAGGCGGTGAAGCAGGCCGACCGCACCATCAAGGAGGTCCACACGCTGCTCGGGATCGCGCTGCCGAAGGAGCCGACCAAGGTCGCGATCACGATCGTGAAGGACCTCAACGACTACAACACGCTCGGCGGCGGTCAGCTTGACGCCAACGAAGCGCTCATGTCGTCGAGCTGGAACACGTTCAACCTGCCCGACCCGCAGACGGGCCGCTCGATCGGCGTGACCATCTACTGGGTCCTCGACGAGAAGAACGACGCCGGCAACGACGACTACTCGCTCGGCAACGTCCGCCACGCCGCCGCGTCCGCCTGCCTGAAGAACATGACGTGGGTCGAGGCGCCGCCGCCGTGGTTCGCGATCGGCGTCGCGACCTACCTCGATCGCTACTGGCGCCCCGACTGGCGGTCGCCGAACGACCTCAAGGCGCGGAGCGCCTGGTCGGCGCGCACGCTCGAAGCCGAGGGCGGGATGATGCCGCTCAAGGAGTACTTCGAGCCGTTCACGGTGAACAAGCGCTCGATCCTCGAGTCGGGCCTGATCGTGACCTACCTCATCCGCGGCAAGCCCGGACCGAAGGTCGCCGAGCAGTGGCAGAAGTGCCTCGACGCCTTCAAGGCCGACAAGCAGAAGGGGCTCGAGAAGGCGTTCGTGAAGCTCGAGATCCTGCTGCAGAAGGACGGCGAGAAGGAGATCGACGCCTACCGCGAGTCGTTGAGCGGCTGAGCGGACCGCACCTCATCGAATGAAGTCCGGCCTCGGCGCGTCGATGCGCGCGCCGAGGCCGGCGCACTGATGGAGAACCCCGTTTCCGCCCGGATCGCGCGATCCGGGTGGTCGCGCGAGCGCCGCGACCTCCCGTGCCATTCCGGCACTGGACGCGGCGCGGACGCGGCGTTTGACACGATCGTCGGCGCGACCTGCGACGCGAGACGCCGAAGCACTCCACCGGCACCGACTTTGCGCCCGAGGCGAGTTTCTCCTCGACGCGACCTCTTGCTCGATCCGCCACGCAAGGAGACCCGGATGGTCCGCTGCTCGTTCGTGATCCTCGTCGCGCTCGCGTCGTCCGCGAGCGCCGTCGCGCAGACCGCCGCGAACGCCGGCCAGACCGCCGCCCCCTCGCCCCGCCCCGAGTCGATCCTCCCGCAGGGCACGCTGATCTACCTCGGGACCGACGACCTCGACGGGCTCGTGCAGCGGACGAAGACCGCGCCGATGGGGAAGATCCTGGCCGAGCAGGAGGTGAAGGACTTCCTCGCCAAGCCGCTCGGCGACCTGCGCAAGGCGATCGACCAGGGCGTGGCGATGGCGAAGCAGATTCCCGGCCTCGAGAAGGTCGAGATCGACGTCGACAAGATCCTCGCCGGACCCTACGGCCGCGCCTTCTTCGCGTTCACGCAGTTCGACCTGGCCTTCAAGGACGGCCGCCCCGACCCGGCGTCGATCGACATCGGCCTGGTGGTCGGCCTCGAGCCGCGCGCCGGCGCGGTCGACCTGTTCGGCCTCGTGAAGCAGATCGTCACGCAGGTGACCGCCTCGGCGTCGCACGGCGAGCTCAAGTTCGAGTCGGTGACCGTCGAGGGGCTCACCTACGAGCGCATGCGCAATCCCGAGGCGGCCGTCTCGCTCTGCTTCGCGAACGTCGCCGGCATGCCGATCGTCTCGCTCAGCGAGAAGTCGATGGCCGCGATCGCGCACACGCTCAAGACGCCCGGCTCCTCGCTCCAGTCCGACCCCGACTACGCGCGCTGCGTCGCCGCGGTCGGCGCGCCCGCGCCCGGCGACCTGGTGGTCTTCTCGCAGGTCGGGCGCATCGTCGACGTGACCGGCCGTATCGCCGTCGCCGCGCTCAACGCCTCCGACAAGAAGGACGTCGCGACGATCGTCGAGAAGGGGCTCGCCGCGTCGAAGCTCGCGCAGATCGGCCCGGCCTACGCGACGTCGCAGCGCAAGGATGCCACCTCGATCAACGTCTCCTACCACGAGATCGACCCGAAGGCGGGCGGCCTGCTCGCGCTCGCGGCCGCGAAGCCCGTCGACCTCGCGCTCATCAAGGCGGTGCCGAAGAACGCGATCGCCTTCTCGCTCGGCAGCTTCGACGTCGC
>Ga0137437_1000611_pt1 | contig 11480 bp, 9 predicted proteins | sample EasRivERMGT138_2_FD_102332 | JGI IMG/M metagenome (GOLD analysis project Ga0137437, IMG submission 102332) | Soil microbial communities from meander-bound floodplain in the East River, Colorado, USA - East River MetaG ERMGT138_2 | ecosystem: Environmental > Terrestrial > Soil > Floodplain ...
AAGGATCTGGATGCGACGATGAAGGCGTTCGAGGCTGATGGCGTGAAAATCGTTCAGCCTGCTCGCGACGTCGCCGGTCTCTTCAAGCTCGCGTTTGTCGAGGATCCATGGGGCATGCGCATCGAGGTCGTCCAGGATCCCGAGAAGCTCGGGCTGCATCACGTGCACCTGCGCTCGCCGGATCCGGCGGGCATCCTCGCGTGGTACGTCGACAAGTTCGGCGGCAGCCTGTCGAAGCTCAAGGGCCGTCTCGCCGGCATCAATTACGGCGGCGTCTGGATGCTCGCGCAGCAGGGCGCCGCGACGCCAAGCGCCGGCCACGCGTTCGATCACATGGGTATGCGTCCGATGAACGTGGACAACGCGGTCGCGACCCTGAAGACCAAGAGCGTCAAGGTGACGACCGAGCCGCGTCCGCTCACGTTGCCGAGCGGTGTCTCGATGCGGCTGGCCTTCATCGAAGGACCTGAAGGCGTGCGCATCGAGCTCGTGCAGCGATAAAGAACATGAAGCCCGCGTGCTCGTTCACGCTGCTCCTCCTGACATGGTTCTCGTCGTCGACCGCGACGGCCCAGGACCTCACGCTGATTGCTCCTGGCGGCATGCGCTGCCCCGTCGACCGGCTGGTGCCGTCGTTCGAGCAGAAAACCGGATTGAAGGTGAAGGCCACGATTGGAGCGGGAGGCGCCACGCACCAGCAGGTCGTGAAGGGCGAGGTCTTCGACGTCCCGATCGTCCAGCCTCCCTACACCGACGTTCTGCAAGCCGGGCACGTCGCGAAGGAGATCGAGACGCCGCTTGCGAGCGTAGCCATCGTCGTGGCCGTCCGCAAGGGTGATCCCAAGCCGGACATCAGCACCGCTGACGCCGTGCGCCGGATGCTGCTCGCCGCGAGGGCGATTTCGTATCCAGACGGCGCCGGCGGCCGCGGCGGCGCAGCCGGCGTGAGCTTCGACGCGACACAGGTCAAGCTCGGGATTTACGAGCAGATGAAACCGAAGGTCAAGCGCGTGCAGGGCGTCAGCCTCATGCAGCTCCTGGTCCGCCGCGACATCGACGTGGCGATCACCTTTTCGAGCGAGATCACCGATCCGAACGTCGAGGTGGTTGGTCCGCTTCCGCGCGAGATTTCGACACCGACCGAGCTTGTCGGCTTCGTCTCGGCGCATACGAAGACGCCGGAACAGGCACGAGCGCTCCTGCGCTATCTGTCCTCAGCGGACGCCGCCGCAGCATACAAGGCGTGCGCGATGCTGCCTCACTAGGGTACGAACGGCGGCACCTTGTTCAGGAACGCGAGGATGTCGCCGCCGAGCGACGGGATTTGCACCGCCGGCAGTTGTTCGTTGGCGACACCGAGCGCAAGGTCCCGTCGCAGCGCATCGGTGAGCGGCGCCAGCAGCGGCCTGAGTGCCGGACCCGCGATGTCGGCGTTCAACGACTCGTCGAAGGACAACATACCGTCGTGGTTCGTGTCCATGGCCATCGCGATCTGCTGGCCGAGATTGGGCACGGCAGCCGCGACGGACTTCATCGCGGGCAGCGCGACTCCCAGTGAAAGCGAGTCGATCGCATGAATGGCGCTGATGGCGGCGTCGCTGACGTAGGTGTCATCGGGCTCGCATTTTCCGGTGAGCGGGTTCGGATGCTGGCCCGGCGGACAGTCCGTGAAGATCACATCAGATTCGTCAATCGCGAAGACGTTGTCACCACTGCGGTTGACTGCCGCCGGGGCCGCAACGACCGACCAGTGCATGCGGTCGGGGCTCGTGGTCAGATGAAACGCGTAGCCGTGCGCTCGTCCCGTTCCGAGTGTGGGGTCGGCGCCGCCGGGGAAGACGAGCGCACCGAGCGTCGGCGAGTAATCGGCCACACCGTTTCCATCCTTGTCACCGTCTCGAAATAACGACTGAGCCGTGCTGATGGTGCGAAGGGCGCCGATGGACGCTGCTTCGTTGCTGCCTTTGCGCACCTCGATGAGCTGTGGGGTCGCGACCGCGGCGAGCGTGGAAACGATGGCGATCACGATCATCAGTTCGATGAGCGTGAAGCCGTCTGACTGGCTTCTGAGCGTTGCCATTCGTACCTCCTGAAAGCACGTAGAATCTACCTCCATGCGGGCTCATCGGCGGCTTGTTTGTTGTGTCTTGGTGGTTGTCTCGGTCCTGTTCTGGAACTGGACATTGCCATCGCAAGCGCCTGCTCCCGAGGCAGTTTTCTATAACGGCCGTTTCATCACGGAACACACCGGAGGTCCGCGAGCAGAAGCTGTCGCAATTCGGGACGGACGATTCGTCGCGGTTGGCGGCAGCGCCGAGGTTCGCGCGCTTGCCGGACCCGCGACACGCCAGGTGGATCTCCGCGGTCAGACGGTCGTTCCCGGACTCGCCGACAACCACTTTCACAGCATCGGTGGCGGGCCGGGCGTCGATCTGTCACGCGCACGTTCGCTCGACGACGTGCTCGCCGCGATCCGCGCGCGGGCGGCGGCGACACCTGCGGGTCAGGTGATTGTCACCAACAGCGACTGGCATGAAGGACAACTGAAGGAACAGCGGCTTCCCTATCGCAGCGATCTCGATTCTGCGGCCCCTGACCATCCGCTCGTCGTCGTTCGCGGGGGTCACGAGTACATCCTGAATTCAGCCGCGCTCCTCAAGTGGACGATCACCGAGAAGACGCCGGAACCTGCCGGAGGCAGCATCGGGCGCGACAAGGATGGCCGGTTGAACGGCGAACTGGTCGATCGCGCGAAGAATCTGGTGTCGCTGCCGCCGCCGGCGAAGATCGATCGCGAGCAGACAATCAAGGACCTGGTGGCCGAACACCGCCGGCTCAACGAAGCGGGGCTCACCGGCATCCGCTACGCGGGGATTTCTCCCGAGATGCTGAACGTGCTGCGAGAGATGGCCCGGCGCAAGCTGCTGACCGTGCGTGTGAACGCGCTGTTGCGCGTCACTTCTGCCGACAACCTGGACGGTCAGCTTGCCGCATTTGCCGCGAAGCAGGACGACGGCGACGAATGGCTTCGCGTTGGCGGGATCAAGCTCGTCGTCGATGGTGGCTTCGAGGGCGGCTGGATGCGCGAGCCGTACGAAGAACCCTGGGGCAAGAACGGGACGTTCCGCGGCCTGCAGACGTTTGCGACCGAGCCGTACACACGAGTGGTTCGCGCGCTCAATCAGCGGGGATGGAGAGTCGCCACGCATGCCGTCGGCGATGCGGCGATCGATCTCGTGCTCGAGGCGTACGAAGCGGCCGATCGCGACGCCACGATCGCCGGCAAGCGGTGGAGCATCGAGCACGGGTTTCTTCCGAGAGCCGACCAGTTGCCCAGGATGAAGAAACTGGGCGTCGTCGTGTCGGCGCAGAATCACTTGTATCTGGCCGCCCCGAGCCTGAAAAACTACTGGGGCGCGAGCCGGGCCGCGCGCGTCACGCCGATGCGCACCTACATTGACGCCGGAATTCCGGTCTCGACCGGTACGGACTCCGCGGTCGTTCCATACCCGCCGTTCTGGACGCTGTACCACTTCATCACGCGCGACACGATCAGCGGCGGCGTGATGGGCCCCGATCAGCGCATCACGAGAGAAGAAGCGCTCGGCGCCGCGACGCTCGGCAACGCGTACCTGACGTTCGAAGAGCGTTCCAGAGGATCGATCGAAGAAGGGAAGCTCGCGGACTTCATCGTGCTCGCGAAGGATTTCCTGACGTGCTCAGAAAAAGACATCGAGAGCATGACCGTGCTGACAACAGCCGTCGGGGGACAAGTCGTGTTTTCCCGGTAGGCGGAAGGGAAGCCGCCCGCCTCGCTCTGCGGCCGTCCCCTCCACTGGCCTCTGTAGTCAGCGTGGCTGCGGCACGATCCGGATATACGGCTTCGGCGACTTCCATCCCTGCGGATACGTCTTCTTGGCCTCGTCGTCGGACACCGCGCCCGAGATGATCACGTCCTCGCCCTGCTTCCAGTTCACCGGCGTCGACACTTTGTATTTCGCGGTGAGCTGCAGGGAGTCGATCACCCGCAGAATCTCGTCGAAGTTCCGGCCGGTCGACATCGGGTAGATGAGGATCAGCTTGATCTTCTTGTCGGGTCCGATGACGAACACGTTGCGAACCGTCTGGTTGTCGGACGCCGTCCGTCCGACGCAGCTGCCTTCGAGTGTGGACGGCAGCATGCCGTAGAGTTTCGCAATCTTGAGCTCGGTGTCGCCGATCATCGGGTAGTTCGGCGCGTAGCCCTGCGTCTCCTTGATGTCGCTCGACCACCGCGAGTGGTCGGTGACCGGATCGACGCTCAGACCGATGACCTTGGTGTTGCGCTTCGAGAAATCCGGTCCGAGCTTCGCCATGTATCCGAGCTCGGTGGTGCACACCGGCGTGAAGTCTTTCGGATGCGAGAACAACACGGCCCACGAGTCGCCGATCCACTCGTGGAACCTGATCCGTCCTTCTGTGGTGTCTGCTTCGAAATCTGGTGCGATGTCGCCTAGCGTCAGAGCCATTCCCCTGCCCTCCTGTTTATGCAGAACTTACACGATCTTGCCCGGTCCTTATAACTGCCGTCTTGCTGATCGGCTGGCTGTGGGTCAGTATTTATGACGCCATGGATGGAAGGACGGTGCGGCGCGTCGGGCTCTTTCTCGTTGTGGCCCTTCTCGTTGCGGCGATCGGATGGGCCGGCCTTCAGCGGCGCCGCGGCGGGTTCGGCGGCCGGGGTGTTGGACGCTTTGCGACGATCGGAGATTTCGACGGCAGCTTTCAGTTCTGCCGCCTCGTCGTGCGCGAATCACCGCAGGGCGACGGGGCCGGCTGGAGCGTGGATTATCCACGGGCCGACATCAATCTTTCGGTCCGCCTCTCGGAGCTCACGCGCGCACCCGTCAGTATGGACGGCTCGAACGAGCCCAAGCCCGTGCTGGTCAACCTTGGTGATCCCGAAGTCGTCTCCCGCTGTCCGTTCCTGATGATGACCGAGCCCGGCGCCGCCTATTTCACGCCGGACGAAGCCGTAGCCCTGCGCGAGTACCTGCTTCGCGGCGGCTTCCTGTGGGCCGACGATTACTGGGGACAGTACGCGTGGGACTTCTTCGAGAATTCGCTGCGGCAGGTGCTGCCCTCGGCGACCTATCCGATCGTCGATCTTCCGCGCGATCATCCGCTGTTTCATCAGGTGTTCGACGCATCGGCAGTGCCGCAGATTCCCGGCATCGGCTATTGGGATGGCGCCGGTCGAACCTGGGAACGGTCGCCGCGCGAAGCGACTGCGCACATCCGGGCCATCAACGACGCTTCAGGCCGGATCATGGTCTTACTCACTCACGATACGGATTTCGGCGACTCGTACGAGCGCGAATCGGAGCTCCCGGAATACTTCATGAAGTTTTCCGTGCCCGGCTACGCGTTCGGGATCAATGCCATCGTCTATTCAATGACGCACTAACAAATCGGGTACCCGATGGAGGAGGTCAGTATGCTGAGCCGACGTTCCGTCCTCCGGCTTGCCGGCGCTGCCGCCGGCGCGGCCTTCGCGGCGAAGAGCTACGGCATCGAGCAGGTTGCGGCGGCAACTGCGGCCGCTGATGGCCGCTCGCCCGAGGAGCTTGCCGCCGACGAAAGCTATTGGCGCGAGATTCAGTTCGCCTTTTCGCTCGATCGCACGCTGATCAATCTGAACAACGGCAATCAGTGCCCGGCGCCCACTGTCGTGCACGAGGCGTGCAAGCGCTACATGGACATCTCGAACCAGGCGCCGGCCTACCACCGCGCGCTGATCGAGCGGAACATCGAGACGGCGCGGCGCCGTCTCGCCGCGGAGTTCGGCGCCGATCCCGAAGAGATCGCCATCACACGGAATGCCAGCGAGTCGCTCCAGGTTGCGCAGAACGGGCTCGACCTCGAAGCTGGCGACGAGGTCATCACGACCGAGCAGGATTACGGCCGGATGCTGACGACGTGGGACCAGCGGGCGAGACGCGATCGCATCAAGGTCACGCGGTTGGATTTTCCGTGCCCGACGACGCAGGCGGATCTGGTCGAACGTTTCGAGAAAGCCATCACGCCGCGCACGAGGGTCCTGCACTTCTGCCACATCACCAACCAGTCGGGTCAGCTCTTCCCGGTGAAGGAATTGAGCCGGATGGCGCGGCAGCGCGGTATTACCACCATCGTCGACGGCGCTCACGCGCTCGGGCATTTTCCCTTCAAGCTGAGCGATCTCGAGATGGATTACTACGGCGTGAGCCTGCACAAGTGGCTGCTCGCGCCGCTCGGCACCGGGCTGCTCTACGTTCGTCGCGATCGCATCGCGTCGACCTGGCCGCTTCAGGCCGCGCCCGAGCGGAGCGACAAGGACGTTCGCAAGTTCGAGGAGATCGGGACGAGCCCGGCGGCGACGAAGGCGGCGATCAACGAGGCCGTGGCGTTCCAGCAGGCCATCGGCATCGAACGCAAAGCCGCGAGGCTCCGCTATTTGACCCTGCGATGGGCGAACGAGCTCAGGAAAAATCCCCGGATCAAGCTCCACTCGAGTCTAGAACCAGGCCAGACGTGGGGTCTGGCGGTCGTCTCGATCGACGGCATCGATTCGAACAAGCTGGTTCCGTACCTCTGGGACAAATACCGGATCGTGATCACGACGGTCGGCCACGAAAACATCAGGACTCCGAGCCTCAGCTATCGGGGCTTGCGTGTGACGCCGAATATCTACACGCCGCTTGAAGAGATCGACACGTTCGTCGGGGCGATCCAGGGCGTGTTGAGGAACGGGCTGCCGGCCTGAGCCATCGACTCGGCCTCTGCGCCCGGACGTGGCCGCGTACGGTTGACGCGGTCGGGCGCCTCCGCCGTCCGCGAGTGGAGACGCCAGAGCCACGCGTACAATCCAGGCCGGGCGAGCAGGCTCCTGTGCGTACCGCGCTCGACGATGCGGCCCCGATCGAAAACGACAATCGAGTCGGCGTCGACAATGGTCGAGAGGCGGTGAGCGATAACCAGGGTCGTCCGGCCCTGGCGCAGGCGTTTGAGGGCCTGCTGGACGACCAGCTCCGAATCGGCATCTAGCGAGCTGGTGGCTTCGTCGAGAATCAGGATGCGCGGATCCTTGAGAATCGCGCGCGCGATCGCCAGCCGCTGACGTTCCCCTCCCGAAAACCGGTAGCCGCGCTCCCCGACGATCGTGTCGTAGCCGCCGGAGAGTGCGGCAATGACCTCGTGAATCTGCGCCTGCCTGGCGGCAGCCTCGACTTCCGCGCGGGTGGCTGACGGCTTGCCGTAGCGAAGATTCTCGAGGACGCTCGCATGAAAGAGGAATGTGTCCTGCGTGACGATGGCGGTGTTGGCGCGCAGCGACTGCTCGGTCACGTCCTTCAAATCCATGCCGTCAATCGTCACCAGGCCTTCGGTTGGTTCGTAGAGACCGGCGAGAAGCGATGCCATCGTGCTCTTGCCGGCGCCCGACGGTCCTACGAGGGCGACGGTCTGTCCGGCGGGAATTCGAAGATCGATATTCGACAGGGCGCGGTTCGAATCGTCGTATCCGAACGAGACGCGCTTGAATTCGACGTCGCCCTTTGCGATCGCGAGCACGAACCGGCCGTCGGCTCGTTTGCGCGGCGCCTGATCCAGCGTGCCGAAGATGCGCTCGAAATACGCATAGCTCGTCATCAGATCGACATGGACGCCCGCCAGCGAGCTTGCCGGCGAGTAGAGCCGCTTGACCAGCGCGACGAAGGCGACGATGGTCCCGAGCGGCACCTGGCCGTGAATCACGAGGACGCCGCCGACGGCGAAGACAAGAGCGGGCCCGATCGACTCGAACAGCCCGAGCAGAAGCTGGAACCAGCGTCCGACCAGCGTCTGCTGCAGCGATAGCTGCCGGATTTCATCGGACTTTCTGACCAGCCGCTCGATCTCGCTTTCTTCCGCGCCGAACACCCTGATCGTCAGCGCGCCCGACACAGAAAGCGTCTCGGCAAGGAATCCGGTGAGCTCGCCGACGCGGGCCTGAAGATTGCGCTTGAGCGCCTTGCGTTTTGTCCCGACACGCCGCGTCGGCGTGATGAACAGCGGAAGCAGCACGACGGCGAGCAGCCCGAGCCGCCAGTCCAGCAGGAGCACGAACGCCGCCGTCGAGACGAGCACGATCGTGCTTTGCGCCACATCGACGAGCGTCCCGCTCACGACGCCGCCGGCGCCCTGCACGTCGTTCAACACGCGCGTGATGGCTTCGCCCGGACGCTGCCTGGCGAAGAAGGTGAATGGCATGTCGTGAAGCCGCCGGTATACCGCGACGCGGAGATCGAACATCACGCTCTGTCCAATCGTTTCGGCGCCGAATTTCTGGACGATCTGCAGGAGGCCCGCCAGCAGCGGTCCGGCCACCATCAGCGCGCAGTAGAAGGCCAGCGAACGGTAGTCGTGCCGCGGAATGGCGTCGTCCACTATGCGTTTCACGAACCAGGCCGGGGCGAGATTGAGAACGGCGCCGAGAGCGATGCACGTCGCGACGAGCGCGACGCGAAGGCGATACGGCCAGAGGTAGGTGAGAATCCGACGCAGCGTGCCGGATTCGACGGTCGGGAGAGATGACGGATCGATGTAGGTCTTGTGAGCTCCGCGCACGAGACGCCCGGAGTGCAACCGGAGTACCACTAACCGCCGGCCGGCTGCGTTGTACGGAACTCCCTCTTGCGCAGCGACATGTGGTCAGCGCAGAAATCCGTTCACACTTTGGTCACATCGGCGCCGCACTTTTGCCATCGATCGAGTCATGTGCTGTGGACGAGGACAGAGGACAGAGACAAAGTTCAGGCCGACTTGATCGAGAGACCGAGATCCGCGAGGACGCTGGCCGCCGCGAGTTCACCGAGTCTGAAGGCCTGGGCGAGACCATGCCCGCCGTATCCGCCAATCCAATGGACGTGTGGGATGTTCTCGTCCTCGACAATCACCGGCAGGCCTTGGACCGTTCGCGCAGTCGGTCCCGCCCACACGCGTTGAACGTCCAGCTCGGCGAGCCGCGGATGCAGGCCCCGGACGCGCATCGCCAGTCGCTCACCCGCTTCGGCGACACGCGCGGCAATGACTTCGCGGGGCGAGCCCCAGGGAAATGCCGCGCGCTCGCGCCCGAACAGTAATGAGCCGTCGCGCATCGGGCGTCCCCAGAGAAGCGGGAGCTCGCGCGTGTAGAACGGTTGGCGCGGCTCGAGTCCGATGGCCGCGATCGTGCCGCGCGCGGCCGGGCTCGTCTGCAACGCGATCGTCAGCGTCCGCTCGGTCCACGGGAGGCGATCGCATCGCCAGGCAACCGCGTCGGTCGCCATGAGCACCGAACGAGCCGCGATCCGCGTCGTGCGTTCGATGATGACCGGCGTGTCGCACTTGCGGCTCAGCGCTACAACTTCGAACCCCGAGACGACAGTCACGCCATGACATCGCACCTCGGCGACCAGGTTGTTCAGGAGCAGCACGGGATCGAGCACGGCGCTCGTCACGACACCGGCGGCCCTCACGATGCCGCGGTCGAACCAGTCGATCGGGTCAGGCGGCAAATCGGCGTCGTGTGCAAGCTCGAGGCATCGGGTCCACATGAAATCGCACTGGATCCCGCGCCGCTCGATCCAGTGGCCAAGCGTCAACTCGCAACCGTCGAACTCCGGCGCAGGGCCGGTGAGCGTGTCTCCGAGGATGATGCCGCCGCTCCGCGAGGTCGCGCCGTCGCCCACACCGCGATCGACAACCACGACGGACATCCCGGAGCCGGCGAGTGCGAGCGCCGCCGACAGTCCCGTGACGCCGGCGCCGACGATGACGACGTCAGCCTGCGAGGGTGCGAGCTCTTCCGGCAGCGGAATCAGCGGACTCCACGGCCCGGTGCCGAGCGCGCTGGTGCAGAGGGAATGAATCTGCATGCTGACCTCAGGCCGATCGTTCTGCGGGCATGTGAGTTTCGACCTCGCGTGTGATCTGCAGCACGGCATCGCGAATCGTCCGGCCCACGCGCTCGACTTCCGCATCTTTCAATGACGAATGAATGGGCGCCTGAATGAGCTGCGCAGTCCGTTCGGCATGCGGCGCGGCGCTTCCGAACCGGATGAAGAGTGGCAGGCTGCTGCAGATGTCGACATGCAGCGTCTCCAGGTCGATGCCGCGCCTGATGCATCGCTTGACGATCTCGTCTCTCGACGGGGTGTACATGCAGTACTGGTAGTACACATGGCGCCGGTCGCCGGGAACGAAGGGCGTCTGCACGCCCGCCAAATCGCCGAGCAGATCGTTCATCATCCGCGCGTGTGCCTGCGCCTTTGCCGTCCAGTCTTCGAGTCGCTCGAGTCCGGCCAGCGCGAGCGCGGCGTGGACGTTCGCGAAGCGTTCGGGGTAATCGTCGGGGAATCGGTCGAGCCGCCGGATGGGCTCCCAGAAATAGACGTCAGGGTTTGCATCGAACCACGAGGCCGTCCACAGGATCGGAAACTGACTGTAGGTGAAAGTCCCCGGCCGCGTGAACAGCCGATGGAACCATCCGGAAAGCACGCGCTTCCCGACTCTCCCGGGCGTCGGCCACCGCTGCGCGCACGCGAGCGTCGCGACGCGTGCGGCGAGGACCTTGTCGGTCATGAACGCGAGCCCGCCGCCCAGCCCGTTCAACGGCTTGATCGCCTGGAAGCTGAAAAGCGCGCCGTCGCCGAACGTGCCGACGGGTTGGCCCTTGTAGGTCGCGCCGAGCGCGTGGGCACAGTCTTCGATCACCGCGAGCTTGTGGCGCCGGGCCAGCGCCATGATCGGATCCATGTCGCAGGGCAGACCGAAAAGGTGTGTCGGCACGACCGCGCGCGTCTGCGGTCCAATGGCCCGTTCGAACGCCTGCGGATCCAGCGTGAACGTGTTCGGGTCGATATCGGCGAACACCGGCCGAAGACCCGCGACACGCGCCAGCTCGGGAATGACCCAGAAGGTCAGCGCGGGGAACACGACCTCTGAACCGGCCGGCAGGTTGAGCGCCTTCAGCATGAGAAAGAAGGCCATCCTGCCGTAGGAGGTCCCGACTGCGGCGCCGCCGCCGAGACGTTCGGCGAACGCCCGCTCGAACGCCGCGATGTCGGGTCCCTCGACGAGTTGTCCGCGCCGGTAGCAGCCTTCGATGATCTTCTCGGCGCCCTCGGGCATCCGGACGCCGTAGCGGGAAATGGCTTTCAACATACGACTGCCCTCGACATGGCGGCAATCTCCTGGCGCGCGTGACGCGCCGAAACCTGATCGTCCAGCTTGTTCACGTAGTGGCGCACGCGGCTGCTGCCAATCCCGAGGTAATTCGCGAGCCAGGACGGCCGCATGTAGAAGCGCGTGTAGGCAGCGCCAATCAGAAATTTCAGTTCGGCAGACGTCAGCGACGGGTGTTGAAACGTCGGCGTGAATCCATCGAACTTCTGCCAGTCGGTCTCGAACACTCGCGGCGCCATCTGCTTCCAGAGCGGCGT
>Ga0137437_1000612_pt1 | contig 11476 bp, 8 predicted proteins | sample EasRivERMGT138_2_FD_102332 | JGI IMG/M metagenome (GOLD analysis project Ga0137437, IMG submission 102332) | Soil microbial communities from meander-bound floodplain in the East River, Colorado, USA - East River MetaG ERMGT138_2 | ecosystem: Environmental > Terrestrial > Soil > Floodplain ...
ATAACGACCGCGCCGGTAGGCCTGGAAATCGCGCTCGACTTCGCCGAAAGGCAGATCCTTGCGGCGTTCGACGATCGGCAGATAAGCGTCGACCAGGTGATCGCCTACGCTGCGCACCAGCGCGAAGCAGGTATCGAAGTCGGGCTCCGACAGATCATCGAAGAAGATGCCGCCAACGCCGCGCGGCTCCTTGCGGTGCTTCAGATAGAAATATTCGTCGCACCACTTCTTGAACTTGGCGTGCGTTTGCGCTCCGAACGGCGCCAGGGCCTCGCGACACGTGCGGTGAAAGTGCTCGGCATCTTCCTCGAAGCCATAGTAAGGCGTCAGATCCATGCCCCCGCCGAACCACGACACAGCCTCGACGCCGGGTTTCTTTGCCACGAACAAGCGCACGTTCATGTGCACCGTCGGTACGTAAGGATTGCGCGGATGCAGGACCAGCGATACGCCCATGGCCTGGAACGATCGGCCGCCCAGATCCGGCCGGGATGCAGTGGCCGATGCCGGCAGCGCATTGCCGGTTACATGGGAAAAATTGACCCCGACGCGCTCGAATAGCCCGCCATCCTCGATCAGGCAGCTGACCCCCCCGCCACCTTCCGGACGAGTCCATTCGTCGCGGCGGAACTTGTTGCCGTCGATCGCTTCGAGACTGCCGACGATCCGATCCTGCAGTCCTGCCAGGTAATTCTTGACCAGCCTGCCATCCATGGCGTTACAAGGTACTCTTTTTGGCACCGATGGCACGAAAGCCGATGTCGCGGCGCATCTGGCTACCGGCGAAGTGGATGCCTTCGGCGATTTCATAAGCCCGCCGTTGCGCCACGCGCACGGTATCGCCGAGCGCAGTCACACACAATACGCGCCCGCCGTTGGTCAGCACTTTGCCGTCGCTGAGTGCTGTACCGGCGTGAAAGACATGAAAGTCATCGCCGTCGCGTGGCAGTCCGGTGATCACGTCGCCTTTGCGAGGCGACTCCGGATAGCCTGCGGCAGCCATGACGGCGCCGAGGGCGACGCGGCGATCCCACTCGGCATCGACGGTGTCCAGAGTGCCATCGACAGCATGCTCGACCAGCGTAAACAAATCGCTCTTCAGGCGCATCATGATCGGCTGGGTCTCCGGGTCGCCCATGCGACAGTTGAATTCCAGCGTCCTGGACGTGCCATCGGGTCGGATCATCAGGCCGGCATAGAGAAACCCGGTATAAGGGTTGCCTTCCTTTTCCATACCGTGGATTACTGGCTGAATTACTTCACGCATCACGCGGGCATGAAGGGCCGGCGTTACCACAGGTGCCGGCGAGTATGCGCCCATGCCGCCCGTGTTAGGGCCTTTGTCTCCATCCTGCAGACGCTTGTGGTCCTGGCTGGAGGCAAGCGGCAGCACGTGCTTGCCGTCGACCATGACGATGAAGCTCGCCTCTTCGCCCTCCAGGAACTCCTCGATGACGACCCGAGCGCCGGCTGCTCCCATCTTGTTGTCGACCAGCATCATGTCGATGGCCCCATGTGCTTCCTCCAGGGTCATCGCCACCACCACGCCTTTGCCCGCGGCCAGCCCATCGGCTTTGATCACGATCGGCGCTCGCTGCTTCGCGACGTAATCGTGAGCCGCCGTTGCATCGCTGAAGGTCGCATACGCAGCGGTCGGAATGCCGTGCCTCGTCATGAAGGATTTGGCGAAATCCTTCGAGGCTTCGAGCTGCGCCGCAGCGCGCGTCGGTCCGAAGATTCTCAGACCTGCGGCGCGGAACGAATCGACGATGCCTGCCGACAGCGGCGCCTCCGGACCGACAACCGTGAGCGCGATCGATTCCTTGCGCGCGAAATCGACCAGGTCTGGAATCGTAGCCAGGGGCAGATTGAACAATCCGTCTTCGCGCGCGGTGCCCGCGTTTCCCGGTGCAACATGGACACGACCAATGCGCGGCGACTGTGCCAGCCGCCAGGCCAGTGCGTGCTCGCGCCCACCATTACCGATGACAAGGAGGTTCATGAAAACGTGACGGTACGCAGCAGAGGCATGAATGGTAAGACATTACCAGGTCAATGGCGGAAGTGGCGCACGCCGGTCAGCACCATGGCGACGCCATGCTCATCGGCGGCGGCAATGACCTCTTCATCGCGCACGCTGCCGCCGGGCTGAATGATTGCGGCTGCGCCCGCCTTGGCCACCACATCCACCCCGTCGCGGAACGGAAAGAAGGCATCGGAGGCGACCACGGAACCTTTAAGCGAGAGCCCGGCATTCTCTGCCTTGATCGACGCGATGCGCGCGCTGTCCACGCGGCTCATCTGTCCTGCGCCCACGCCGAGCGTCATGCCATCGCCGCAGAATACGATAGCGTTGGACTTGACGAATTTAGCCACTCTCCAGGCAAAAAGCAGGTCAGAGAGCTGTTGAGGGGTCGGCTGTTTCCCAGTCACGATGCGCATGTCTGAAATCTGAACGTTCATCGCATCGGGCGTCTGCACAAGCAGGCCGCCGCCGACACGCTTGGTGTCGTACAGGTTCGCACCGGCCTCGATCGGCACCTCGAGCACGCGCACATTGGACTTCTTGGCCAGCGCCGCTGCCGCATCCGCGGCAATGCGCGGCGCAATCAGGACTTCCATGAATTGCTGCGACGCCGCTTCGGCCGTTTCCAGATCGATCTCGCGATTGAATGCGATGATGCCCCCGAAGGCGGAAGTCGGGTCGGTTTTGAATGCGCGGCTATACGCTTGCGCCGCGCTGCCGGCGACGGCAACGCCGCAGGGATTGGCGTGCTTGATGATGACGCACGCCGGTTGTTCGAAGGTCTTCACGCATTCCCAGGCGGCATCCGCGTCGGCAATGTTGTTGTAGGACAGTTCCTTGCCCTGCAATTGCCGGTAGTTGCTCAGCGCGCCCGGCACCGGTTTGAGGTCGCGATAGAACGCCGCCTGCTGATGAGGATTTTCGCCATAGCGCAAATCCTGGATCTTGGCGAAGCTCATGTTGATCTGCTCGGGGAATGTGCTGCGTGCGCCGTTGATGTCAGTCGCTGACAGGTAGTTGCTGATCGCGCCGTCGTAAGCCGCCGTGTGCGAAAAGGCTTTCCTGGCCAGACGAAAACGGGTTTCGACACTGATCGCGCCCTGGGCCGACTGCATTTCCGAAATCAACGCGGGATAGTCGGACGGATCCGTGACGATCGCTACGTGCCGCCAGTTTTTTGCCGCCGCACGCACCATGGTCGGACCGCCTATGTCGATATTCTCGATGGCATCTTCCAGCGTGCAGCCGGCTTCGGAAATCGTCTGCACGAACGGATAGAGATTGACGATCACCAGATCAATGGTCGGAATGTCCGCGCGGCTCATGGCCTGCATGTGCGCGGACAGATCGCGACGCGCGAGGATGCCGGCGTGTACTTTCGGATGCAGAGTCTTCACGCGGCCGTCAAGCATTTCCGGGAAACCGGTGTAGTCCCCGATTTCGACGACCGGAATACCCGCCTCGCGCAACAGCTTGGCGGTTCCGCCGGTCGACAGGATGCCGATGCCGAAAGCGTGCAGGACGCGGGCGATATCCGCCGCGCCGCTCTTATCGGACACACTGATCAGGGCTTGTCGTTTGCTCATCGGACGCATTCCAAAAAATAAACCGCCCGTCGGTAACGGACGGGCGGGCGGGTCAGGACGCATCGGTGTTCTACTTGATGCCGTAATCCTTCATTTTCTTGCGCAAGGTGTTGCGGTTCATGCCGAGCAACTGGGCTGCCTGCGTCTGGTTGCCGGCAACCCGGTGCAGCACGATTTCCAGCAGCGGCTTCTCGACCGAGTTCATCACCATATCGTAAATGGCGCAAGGCCGTTCCCCGTCAAGATCCTTGAAGTAGCCGTCCATCGCCTTGCGCACACAGCGGGCGATTTCGTTGTCGTTGATCATGCCGCAAGGTCCTCGACATAGGTCAGGCGATCTCCACGGGCTGCGAGTCCAGCCAGATAGATTTCCACGGCAGCGAGTTGCTGTCGCGCGGTTTCCAGTCTGTTCATGGTCTGGCGGAATTCGCTAGCACCGGCAATTCCCCTGACATACCAGCCGATATGCTTGCGCGCGATGCGCACGCCGCCCAATTCTCCGTAGAGCGCGTAAAGATCATGCAAATGCTGTATCAGCAGATCGCGGATTTCCGTGATCTGCGGCGCAGGAAGGTGGCTACCGCTCGTCAGATAGTGCTGAATCTCGCGAAAGATCCACGGCCGGCCCTGGGCTGCGCGGCCGATCATGAGTGCGTCGGCACCGGTGCGGCGTAGCACTTCGCGGGCTTTTTCCGGGGAGTCGATGTCGCCGTTGGCGATGACGGGAATGCCGACACGCGACTTCACGTCGGCAATGGTATCGTATTCCACATCAGCGAAGAAGGCGCAGGCACGGGTGCGGCCGTGAATCGATAACGCCTTGATGCCCGCGGCCTGCGCGATTTTCGCCACGCGCAGGGCATTGCGGTTCTGCGGGTTCCAGCCAGTGCGGATTTTCAGCGTGACCGGGATGTCGACCGCCGCCACAACGGCGTCAAGAATCCGGGCGATGAGCGGCTCGTCCCGCAGCAGTGCCGATCCGGCAGCGACATTGCAGACCTTCTTGGCCGGACAGCCCATGTTGACGTCGATGATCTGCGCGCCGCGATCCGCGTTGTAACGTGCTGCTTCGGCCATCGCCGCCGGATCGGCACCGGCAATCTGCACCGAAATGGGATCGACCTCGCCCTGATGGTCCGCGCGCCGGCGGGATTTTGCCGTATTCCAGAGTTGTGCATTCGAGGAAATCATTTCCGAGACCGCCATGCCGGCCCCCATCGCTTTGCACAATTGCCGGAATGGCCGATCAGTGACCCCCGCCATAGGCGCGACGATCAGATTGTTCCTGAGAATATGCGGACCGATCTGCATTTCGGTGCCAAGGCGAAAAAGTGGACCGCCATTCTAGCGCAAAGGATGCTCCATGGAGAAAGCGAAACAGCGCCTGTTATCGTGATGCGCCGAAGATCATGCGCTGCATGAATGCACGCTTGACCGGCGGGATGAGGTCGAGCAAAGCGAGTGCGACTCCACGTGTCGCTCGCAGCAGCACAAGATCATTTGAAAAAATCTTGACCAGCGAATGGGTTAGCGCGATGCCTTGCAGACGATCCGGACGCCGCACGGCTCGGTAATCCGACAGGCACTCGCCGCATCCGGGATCGCCCGTCGCGTGCAGCAACAAAGTTTCGCCGAGCTCCCAAGCATCGCGCAATCCGAGATTGAACCCCTGTCCGGCAATCGGGTGGAGTGTCTGCGCGGCGTTGCCAAGCATGACGGTACGCGGCAAAACCGGATCGGCGGCGTAGCGCAGTATCAGCGGAAAGCGCGCACGCGCTTCTACGGAAATGAAGCGTCCGGCGCGATCGCCGAAATGGCGCTGCAGTTTCTCCAGGAAACCGTTCGCGCGAAGCTTCATCAGTCCAATTGCCGTTTCAGGCGTCACGGTCCAAACCAGCGCATAACGGCTCTCGAATGGCAGCAGTGCGATCGGACCGTCCGGTGTGAACCGCTCGTAAGCCTTGCACCCATGCGGCTGCGAAGTTTCGACCAGGCCAACGACGGCATCCTGACCATACTCGCGCACCCTCACGTTCGCACCGGCGCCCAGTCCTGCGCTAGCACCCCCGTCGGCAATGACCAGCAGGCGCGCCGTCGCTGATTGTGTAGTTCCCTGTCTGCGAAAGCCGATGCATACGCGCTCTTCTGTGGAGTTCATGCTGGTGACTTCTGCGCCCGCAATCAACGTCGTGTGTTCCGACTCGATCGCCGGGCCTAAAGCCTGCTGCAATCGGGCGTAGCGCACGACATATCCAAGTGCAGGCAGGCCCGCTTCGTCCGCGCTCAGAAGCGTGCGGCCAAAACCACCGCGCTGGGAGACATGGATCGATTCGATCGGCGTGACAGGCTCGAGCTGTGACCAGATGCCGAGCCGTTCGAGAATCAGGCGGCTGCCATAGGACATGGCCAGCGTGCGCGCATCGTTGCTGCCGCTGGCGACAGGCCTCGCTTCGAGCACCAGCACGGCAAGTCCGCTGTGCCGTAGCGCGATCGCCAGTGCGGCCCCTGTCGGTCCGCCACCGACGATCACGACATCGTAAGCGAGGCTGCTCAAAGCGCGGGGTCAAGCGTTCGCAACGAGTCGACGGATGTGCATGAATCGTCGCGCTCAGTCACGCATCAACAATTCGATGTCGTCGATCTTCTTCGGGGCGGCTGCGGTGATAATCTCGCAGCCGGAGTCGGTCACCAGCGCATCATCCTCGATGCGTACGCCGATGTTCCAGAATTTTTCCGGAACGCCTTCGGCGGGCCGCACGTAACAGCCAGGCTCGACTGTCAACACCATGCCCGGTTTGAGCGCGAGCCAGGCGCCGTGGCGCTTGTAGTCGCCCGCATCATGCACATCCATGCCCAGCCAGTGTCCGGTGCGGTGCATGTAGTAGCGCCGGTAGTCGCCGGACTCGATTACGCTGTCGGCGCTGCCTTTGCACAGTCCGAGGTCTACCATGCCCTGCGCCAGCACTTTGACTGCCGCGTCATGGGGCGCCTCCCATTCGTTGCCGGGCCTCACCTGCGCTATGGCCGCCGCCTGGGCCGAAAGCACGAGTTCGTAGATATCGCGTTGCGGCCCGGAGAACTTGCCGCCCACCGGAAAAGTACGCGTAATGTCCGCAGCATAGCCATCGAACTCGCATCCCGCGTCGATCAACACCACTTCGCCATCCTTGAGGACGGCATCGTTCTGCACGTAGTGCAACACACAGGAGTTCGCTCCGGCAGCCACGATCGGCGTGTAGGCCGGCGCTTGCGCTCCCTGCCGGCGAAATTCGTGGATCAGTTCAGCCTCCAGTTCGTACTCGCGTACTCCGGGGCGCGCCGTGCGCATGGCCCGGATATGTGCTTGCGACGAGATGCCGGCCGCCCGCCTCATGGTGCCGATCTCGTGCTCGTCCTTGATCAAGCGCATATCATCGAGGAAGCGGCGTATATCGCGGATCTCGGCCGGCGCGCTCACCCCGGATCTGATCTGTGCGCGCACCTTGTTGATCCCTCCAATAACCTGGCGGTCCCAGTCCGGGTCCGCACCGACATCGCAAAATACGGCGGGCTGATTGGCGAACAGTTGCGGCAACAACTCGTCGAGCTTCGCAATGGGATGCGCTTCTTCGAAACCGAAAGTTTCCTGCGCCTTTCCCGGGCCATGGCGAAAGCCGTCCCAGATCTCGCGCTCGACATCTTTTTCGCGACAGAACAGGATGCTCTTCGGGTTCGCTCCGGCGAAAAGTACCAGCACCGCTTCCGGTTCAGGGAAGCCGGTGAGGTAATGGAAGTAGCTGTCGAAGCGAAAAGGATACGACGAATCGCGGTTACGCAGTCGCTCCTGCGCCGTGCGTACCACCGCGACGCCTTCGTTCATCAGCACGGCCAACCGGGCGCGGCGCCGGGCATACAAGGCGGGATCGATCATGTGACGGAAATCCGGAGGGATGCGGTATTCGAATTATACGGCCTGTGCCGTGAGCGTTCTGGATGGAGATCAGCCGCGGTGCGTCTGCCGAAGCCGTGCCTCGAGATCGGCGAGGCGAAGCGGCGTGCCGATATCGTCCCATTCGCCGCGAAAATGTTCGCCGGTAACCCTGCCGAGGGACATCTGCTCCCGCAACAGCGGCGCCAGCGCGTGCTTGGCTCCGGGCGCGACCGGATCGAACAGCGCCGCGCGATATGCGCCGATGCCGCTGAAAGTGAGGAGGTCATTTGCGCCGGCGCGCACCAGATTGCCTTGCAGGGAGAAATCCCCTGCCGGGTGATGCGGCGGATTGTCGACAAGCACGAGATGCGCGAGTGTTGCGCCTCGCATCTGCCGAATCGCTCTAGCAAGGCGGGCGTAGTCGTAGTCGCTGTAGACGTCGGCATTGACGACTGCAAACACCTGTTCACGCAGCAGCGGCAGCGCATTGCGGATGCCGCCCGCCGTTTCCAGCGCTTGTGCTTCCGGCGAAAACCGGATCGTAAGATTCCAGCGGCCGCCGTCGCCGACGGCGGATTCGATCTGTTGCCCCAGATGGGCATGGTTGATCACGACCGAGCCGAATCCGGCGGCCGCGAGTTTTTCCAAGTGCCGGAAGATGAGCGGCTTGCCGCCGACCTGCAACATGGACTTGGGTGTATGGTCGGTCAGCGGCCGCATGCGCTCGCCGCGGCCGGCGGCGAGAATCATGGCAACGGGAGGGGAATGCCCCGGCACGCGGTTCAGAAAGTGTAGCCGATCACCGGCTTGCGGTCGGCGAGTTGATCGAGCAGGCGCAGCAGCGGGGACAGCAATGCATAGCGCTCTGCTACTGCGCGCACGTAGCCCAGGAAGCGCGGTGTGTCCTTGACATAGGCGGGCTTGCCGTCGCGGTGGCAGATGCGCGCGAAGATGCCGAGCACCTTGAGATGGCGCTGCAGTCCCATCCATTCGAAGTCGCGATAAAACTCGCTGAAGTCGCTGTTGACGGGCAGTCCCGCCAATCTGGCTCGTTCCCAGTAGCGAATGGTCCAGTCGAGGACGCGCTGCTCGTCCCAGCTCAAGAAAGCATCCTTGAAAAGCGAAGCCACGTCGTAGGTAATCGGCCCGTAAACTGCATCCTGGAAATCGAGCACTCCCGGATTGGGATCGGTCAGCATCAGGTTGCGTGGCATGAAATCGCGATGCACATAAGTCCTGGGCTGCGCCAGGTTGTTGGCGAGGATAAGTCGGAACACCGCGTCCAGAGATTGCTGTTGTCGAACATCCAGCTCAATGCCGAGGTGGCGCCGCAGATACCACTCAGGAAACAGATCGAGTTCGCGCTTCAGCAAGGCTTCATCGTAGAGGGGCAGCACGCCTTCGCGGCTGGCGAGCTGCCAGCGAATCAACGCCGTGGTCGCATCGCTGAACAAGACATCGGCATTGCCGTCGTTGAGCGCGGCGAGATAAGTCGTCGAACCCAGGTCCGACAACAGCAGCAGCCCTTGAGTCAAATCCTGCGCGAGTATGTTCGGAACATTCAGTCCGGCCGCCGCCATGAGGCCGGCCACTTCGACGAATGGACGGCAATCCTCGTGCTCGGGCGGCGCATCCATGACGATTAGCGTGGCATCCGCCAGGGTGACACGGAAATAGCGCCGGAAGCTTGCGTCTGCGGAAGCCGGAGACAGAGAGAAGGTCCGTCCGGGAAGGCGGCGGGTTAGCCAATCCTGAACGAGCGCATAACGATCCAAGCTGCTTCGTTGCCTTGAGAGATGATTTGTGACATTTTAGCACCTCGCCTCGATCAACAACCCGCATGCATCGTTCTCGTGTCAAATTCGCAGTCCTGTCGTTGATCTTGTATGTCGCTTCCGGCGTGCGCGCCGAAGAAGCCGTCCTGAAACTCCGGATGCAGCCGGAGCTCATCCCATATTCGCTGGGTCGCGACGAACCTACCGACCTGTTCCTCGACGCCGACAACATCGAGGGCCACCAGGACCGGGAACTTGACGCTGCAGGCAGCGTGCGTCTTCGCAAGCGCGGCGCGGCGGTGTTTTCCGACCAACTGCACTTGTCTGTTCCGGACCAGCAGCTCACCGCGACCGGTCACGTTCGTTTTGAAAAAGAAGGCGATGTCGTTAGCGGCGAGCAGCTGTTCTACGACTTGAACAACGATAGCGGATATATCGACAGACCCGATTACAGGCTGCCGCGTTACGGCGCGCGCGGCAGCGCGAGGCGCCTGGTTGCCGAGAATCGCGATCTTTACAAGATCAGCAAGACCACTTATACCAATTGCGATGTAGGCGACGATGACTGGTTCTTGCGCGTCGACCGGCTGGAACTGGACCGGCTTAGCGATATCGGAGTGGGGCACAATGCCACCGTCGTGTTCAAGGGCGTGCCGGTACTGTATTCACCCTATCTGGATTTCTCACTGAGCGGTCGTCGCAAGTCCGGACTGCTGCCGCCCACCGTCGGCAGCACGGGGCAGAGCGGCTTCGAGTACACCCAGCCGTTCTATTGGAATATCGCGCCGAATTTCGACGCGACAATTGCGCCGCGCGTGCTGGCCAAGCGCGGCGTCCTGACGGACGGGGATTTCCGTTATCTGGAGCCCGACCTCAAGGGCGAAGTGCGCGGCGAGTACCTGCCCGATGACCGCCAGAAAAAGGAGACACGCTACGGCTATTACTGGAAACATCAGCAAAATCTCGGAAACGGGTTTTCAGGCACGCTGGACCTGCAGGGCGTGTCCGATGATACCTATTTCACGGACCTGAGCGACAGGATTGCCGCCACGTCGCTGACCAACCTGAATCGCGAAGGCGACTTGTTTTATGACGCAGGCTGGTGGAACCTGAATACCCGTGTTCAGCGATTCCAAACCTTGCAGGATCCGCTGGCCCCCGTTACACCGCCGTATGCGCGCGTGCCGCAGATCACGCTGAACATGAATCGTCAGGCTGACCCGCATCTGGATTTCGCCTTGCAGGGCGAATATGTCGAATTCGATCACCCGACTCTGGTCAATGGCAGGCGCGAGACTCTCTATCCGTCGATCAGTGCGCCATTCCAGACCTCGTACTTCTACGTGACACCCAAAGTCGGTTTTCACGCGACGAAATACTCGTTTGAGGATCAGAATCTTGCCGGCGAGTCGCGCAGTTTGCCGATTTACAGCGTCGACAGCGCACTTACGTTCGAGCGCGAGACCAATTTGTGGGGGCGTGCTTTCCTGCAGACCCTTGAACCGCGGCTCTACTACGTCTATATCCCATTTCGTCCGCAGAATCAGTTGCCGAATTTCGATACCGCGCAGGCGGATTTCAATCTCGCGACGATATTCATCGAGAACAAATTTACGGGTGGCGACCGCATCAATGATGCCAATCAGATCACGGCCGCGGTCAGCAGCCGGCTGATCGACCCGGACAACGCTGACGAACAACTGCGATTTACCGTGGGCCAGCGCTATTACTTCAAGCCACAGGAAGTCTCGCTCACTCCGGGGCCGCCCGGTCCGGATCGTTCCGATGTGCTGGTAGCTATTACTGGGCATGTCACCAAGCACTGGTTTACCGATCTGGCCATGCAGTACAGCACAAGCGAAAATCAGGTGCAGAGCGACAGTGCAGTGCTGCGCTATCAGCCCGGAATCGGCAAGGTGGTGAATTTCGGATACCGCTTCACTCGCGACACGCTGGAGCAGGTCGATCTGTCGACGGAATGGCCGATCGGCGGGCGCTGGACTGGATTGGCGCGCTACAACTACACGTTACAGGACAAGAGCCTCCTGGAGGGGCTGCTGGGGGTCGAGTACAATGCCGGGTGCTGGGCGGCACGGTTCGTCATGCATCGGTTTGTGAGCGCGACCCAGGAGTACATCAATGCAATATTCTTTCAGCTCGAATTGACCGGGCTTTCGGG
>Ga0137437_1000615_pt1 | contig 11442 bp, 11 predicted proteins | sample EasRivERMGT138_2_FD_102332 | JGI IMG/M metagenome (GOLD analysis project Ga0137437, IMG submission 102332) | Soil microbial communities from meander-bound floodplain in the East River, Colorado, USA - East River MetaG ERMGT138_2 | ecosystem: Environmental > Terrestrial > Soil > Floodplain ...
AGCGTGCGCAGGTCCATCAGCATCGTGCGGCTGGCGTTGGTGACGTCGGTGATATGCGCCCCGCCGTCGACGCCGCCGGTCAGGTTCCAGATCACCCAGCTGTCGATCGTCCCGAACACGGCTTCGCCGCGGGCGGCGGCGTCGAGATCCTCGTACGACAGCGTACGGACCCGGCCGCCGTTGCGCTGGTAGCACTGCGCCACCAGCGCACAATGGAAGATCACGTTGACGATCGCCTCCGCGCCGCCGAGCTCGCGTTCGTGCGCGCTGATGAACTGCGCGACCGGGGTCTGGTTCTGCACGAAGCCACCGACCAGCACGGCCGAGTAGTTCGGATCGGACATCTTCTGCGACGCCTCGGTGACCACCGCGGCAACCTGGTCCTTGGTCAGCTTCATGGTTCCTCGAGCGGGATGATCGCGGGGACGAAGGCCTTGTCGCGCTCCGCCGCGACATAAGAGCCCTCGTCGGGCGTGAGTGCCCGCTCGCTGGACTCGGCCATAAGGTGATGCTACTGCGGTGGAGGTCGCCCGTCGAGAATCGTGCAACCTCTCGTGATCCAAAGGCCGTCGCTCCGCCGCACCATGGTGACGTCGCTGGTGGCGCACGTGGCTGCGGCCCTGGCCTGGTGGACGATCGTCCCGGCGCACGTGGCCCAGACCGAGCTGGTCGACATCGGGGTCGCCCCGCCCCCGCCGCGACCCGAGGCGCTGCCGCCCGAGGTGGCGAGGCCGCCGGAGCAAGACCACGCCGGCCGCGAGCCGACCGATCCGGAGCCGGCGAGCACCGCGCCGAACCAGCCGGGCGAAGCCGCGATCGACGCCGGGATCGACGCCCGCCCCGACGCGCGGCCCGATGCAGCGGTCGATGCGCGGCCCGATGCGGCAGCCGACGCGCGTCCGGATGTAGCGATCGACGGCGGGGTTCCGGACGACGCCGCGTCGCCGGACCCGTCGGTCCCTCTGGACGCGATGGCCGTCGCGGGTAACGCCGTCGAGGCGGCCGCCGCCGACGCCGGTACCGGGGCTTCGCAGGTCGCGGTCGCGGTCGCCGACGCCGGCACCGGCACGTTGCAGGTCGCGGTCGCCGACGCCGGCACCGCCGTCCCGGTCGCGCTCGGCTCGGGCTCGGGCTCGGGCGAGGCGCTCGCCGGCCCCGCCCTGGACACAGGAGCGCTCGCCGCCGCGCTCGCCGCCGCGCTCGGCTCCGGCTCCGGCGTGCCGGGCGCCACCAACGAGCCCGCGGTCGACGGCGAGCCGACCACGGCGGGGACCGCGGCCAACTTGCTCGCGTACTTCCCCGAGGGTCACGTCGTCACGGCGTTGATTCGCTTCGATCGCCTGCGCGGCACCGAGTGGTCGGCGCAGACCGAGCGGCTCTTGCGTCCGATGCCCGACTACCAGGTGCTGTTCGGCACGCACGACGCCAACATCACCGACAAGCTCGAGACCCTCGTGATCTCGACGCCCCGGCCGCGCGATGCCGCCGCGACCACGCTGGTGGCCCGCACGTCGCTCGGGCGCGCCGCGCTGCGCGGCTTCCTGGGCGCCACCACGCCGGTGACCTGGTCGGCCGCCAGGGGCGGGCTCCTCGGCAAGCGCACCGGCCAGCCGTTCAAGGGCGATCAGCGCATGTTCCTGTCGCCGTTCAAGGGCTGGTTCCTGCTCGCGCAGCCCGGTGACCTCGGCGCGCTGACCGGTGCGGCGAAGGGCAACCCCGACGCTGTCGAAGCCACCGCGAAGCTGCCGCCGTGGCTCGCCGGGATCCGCAAGATCGAGGCCGAGACCGGCGAGCCCCGCGGCCCGGCCCTCGTGGTCACGCTCGGCCTCGGCGGCAAGCGGTTCGATCTCGCCGGCAACGACTTCGGCCTCGGCATCCCGTCGGTCCCGACCCCGGACCGCGTCTCGCTGGCGATGGAGCTGGTCAAGCAGGGCTGGCTCGTCCGCGGCAACATGCGGTTCGCCAGCGACGCCGAGGCGACCGAGCTCATCGCCTCGGTGCAGCGGATCCAGCAGCGCATCGCCGACAGCCACGCGATCCAGCTCGTCCTCGGCAAGCCGATCGCGCACGTCATCGCCAACCTGGCGTTCGCGCGAACCGGCCCGCGGGTGTCGTACGCGACCTCGATCTCGATCGCCGATGCGCGCGCGATCCTCGCCGCGACGGCGCTGCAGCTCGATCAGTACTTCGGTCGCGCCCCGTGACGCCGCTTCTCGGCCGACGTTGAAAGGTCGGGGCCGGCATTGCATGCTTGTCGGGATGACCGCGCGCGCCGTCCTGCTGGTCGTCGTCCTGGCGGCCTGCGGCTCGCCCCCGAGGCCGCAGATGTATCCCGCCGGGTCCGACAAGGACGACGGCTACGGCGACCTCGCGCAGAAGTCGGCGCACCTCCTGACCAGCACCGAGCCCGAGCCCCCGCTGTTCACGCCACGCCATCGCCGCCGCGCGCGCCCCGAGGGAGATCCCTATGGCGGCGACCCGTACGGCGGCGCCCTGTACGGCGGCGATCCGTACGGCGGCGCGATCGACCCGACCGGGCCGCCGCCCTGGGCACACCCGAACGCACCGCGCCCACCCCACTACAATGCGACGGCCGGCCTGACCGGCGCGATCGAGGGCACGGTCACGTGGCGCGGTGCGCTTCCACCGCCGCTCACCACGGCGTGCGGCACGATCGACCCGAGCGTGCGGGTCGGCGCCCACAACACGGTCGGCGGCGTGCTGGTCTACATCGAACACATCGATGTCGGACGTGCGATGCCGAGCTACGGGCGACCCGCGAGCGTGGGCGGCACGATCGCGAAGCGTGGCTGCGTGCTCGCACCAGCGCTCCAGATCGTCACGCCGCTGCCGGCGGGCCTGGCGATTCACGGCGACGCGACCGCGGTCAAGCTCCGCGTCACGCTGCCGAGTGGGACCAGGCCGTTCGACCTGCAGGAAGCTGGGCGCGTGTTGATCCAGGCGCAACCCGGCGTGACCCGGATCGAGGCCGAGGATGGCTCGCTCGGGGCCGCGTGGGTCGTCGCCTCGGACACGCCGTACTACGCGATCACCGATGACGCCGGCCGGTTCCGGCTCGACGAGCTCGCCGCCGGGACCTACGACGTCACGTTCGTGCGGCCGCCGCTCGCCGCCACCGCGAACGGCAAGCTGGTATCCGGCTCGCCGGTGATCACGCACCGATCGATCAAGGTCGACGCCGTCCGGCCCGCGCGGCTCGACGTCGTGCTCGAGCGCTGACCCAGCCAAGCCCGGTTCGCTCGCCTACCGGCCTCCATCGTCGTGAAGCGGCTCGAACGTGCCCCCGCACCTCCGCAGACCAGATCCCGAGAGTTGCGACCCGCTCGTGACGTTATCGACATCACCACGCGCGACGGCCAGGTCTCACGACGCCGTAGGAATGCGATCAGTGGTACGGTGCCGCGTGCGGTGGGCCGCGCTGATCGCGCTACTCGCGAGTTGTGGCCGCTACGGCTTCGCTCGAGGGCTCGATATGGACAGCTTCGGCGATGGCGGCCTCGGCGATGGCGGCCTCGATGACGGCGGCCTCGACGACGGCGCCACGATCGGCGACGGCGTCACGATCGGCTGCCAAGGCCAGTACGCATTCTCGATCGGTTCGTCGCGCTATCGACTCGGCGGCCAGACCGCGTGGACGACCGCGGAAGCGAGCTGTGAAGCCGACGGTGCCGGAATGCACCTCGTCGTGATCGACTCTGCGAGCGAGATGACCGCGCTCGTCACGCTGTCCGGCAATGCGCGAACCTGGGTCGGGGTCAGCGACCGCAAGACAGACAACGTGTTCTTGCGTGTGATCGGCGGTGTCGCCCCGTTCTTGCCGTGGCGCAGCGGCGATCCGTCGCAGGTCGGACCCGCGTGCGCAGCGTGGGATCCACAACCGGCGCAGTATCGCGACGAGCAGTGCGGTCAGGGCCGCCAGTTCATCTGCGAATGCGACGGCCTTCCCGCCGCTCCGAGCTCGTACTGACCAGTCGGTTGCGGCGTTGCGCTACGAGCCGCGGCGCGCCCGCGCGGCAGCCGCGTGTTCCCGAGGGCACCGCGCGAGCCAGGCTCGTGAGCCCTCATGAGGGAACACTTTCGGATACAATGGGCCCGTGGAGCCGCCCGAACGGTTCGGGTCGTACCTCGTGTACGAGCAGATCGGACGGGGAGGCATGGCGACCGTTCACCGTGCCGAGCTGCCCACCGTGGGTGGCATCCAACAGGTCGCGCTGAAGCGGCTCGTTCCGACGATGAAGCGCGAGCTCGTCGCGCTGTTCCTCGACGAGGCACGTCTGTTGCGGTACCTGCAACATCCCAACATTGCGGCCACCTGCGACTCGGGACGGGTGTTCGGCACGTACTTCATCGCGATGGAGTACGTCCGTGGCCCGACGCTGAAAGAGCTCGTCGAGCAGTGCGGCGTCACGGTCGGCTGGGTGCCGCAAGCGATCACGCTCAACCTCGCCGCGCAGCTCTGCGACGCCCTCGATCACGCGCACAATCAGCGCGACGAGAACGGCAAGCCGCTCGGCATCATCCATCGCGATGTCTCGCCCGCCAACATCATCATCTCCCCCACGGGCCTCCTGAAGTTGATCGACTTTGGCCTCGCGAAGGCGAGTGTCACCTCGGAGCACACCGCCGCCGGTGTCATCAAGGGGAAGTTCGGCTACGTCGCGCCCGAGTACCTCGGCGGCAAGCTCGACCACCGCGCCGATCTGTGGGCGGTCGGCATCATCATGTACGAGCTGCTCACGAGCCGCCGGCTGTTCGATGGTCCCGACGCGTTCGAGACGATGATGCGCGTGCATGATCTGCCGATCCCGCGCCCGTCGCTCGCCAATCCCAGGGTCACGCACGAGCTCGACGAGATCGTGATGGCCGCGCTCGAACGCGATCCCGGGCGCCGGTGGCAATCAGCCGAGGCGATGCGCGATCGGATTCGCGCGGTGATCGCCCAGCCAGGAAACGCGACGGACAACAAGGGCGTCATCGATTGGGTCACCTGGGCATTCGGTCAGAAGCGAGGTCGTGCGCCCCAGCTGACGCCGATCGTGCCGATGCCGATCTGGTCGAGCCCGAGCGCGACGCCGGACATGGCGGATGCGGCCGACGCCGTGACCGATCCACCGGTGGTCGCGTTCACCTGGACGCTGCCGAACATCGTGTGGACGGCGTGCGCGTGCGCGACCGCCCTGCTGCTGCTCGGCTGGCTTGTCTGGAAAATCGTGGGCTAGCTGATCTCGACGTCGACTTCACGCACAAGCGACTGGCATCTTCGATAAGTAGTCAGAGGCGACATCCGGTGCCCCATGGTCTCAGCTCTGGAGCTCTGCCCTGAAACCCTGTAACATGGCACACATTTTAGGTATTCTTCGGGCCTCGCTCCTCCTGCGAGCGCCCGGCCCCTCGTTGTTCGGATCCCGAACACCCGTTGCTTTGGTCACGCGCCAGTAATAGACTCGCGCGTGCCAAAGAGGGGGCATTATGAGAATTCTATCAACGGGGTGCGCAGTGGTGCTTTTTGCGGTCGTGGGTTGTGCGTCTTCGAGCAATGCGTCGGGCAACACGGAGAAGCTCACACTGCTCGGCGGCACGAAGGTCGACGTGGCCGACGCGATCAAGACGGCGATCGACAAGGCTCCAGGCCGCGTCGCTGACACCGAGCTTCGCTCGAAGAACGGCAAGACTGTCTGGGAGATCGACATCGCGTCACCGGACGGCAAGCTCACGGAGGTCGACGTGGACGCGAGCACCGGCACAATCGCAGACTCGGAGTAACGCTCGCCGCCGCCGTCGGTAGGCCGCCGTTGCTATACTCGCCGGATGTTCGATCCAGCCGTCTTCGCGGCCCGGCGTGACGCGTACCTGCAGGCGCTCGGCCCCAAGGCGGTGGCGGTCGTTCGCTCGCTGCCGGAGCGACTGCGCAACGGCGACGCGTACCACGCGTTCCGCCAGCACTCCGACCTGGTCTACCTGACCGGCTTCGTCGAGCCCGACACCACCCTGGTGCTGCGCCCGGGCGCCGAGACCGAGCGCGTCGTGATGTTCGTCCGGCCGCGCGATCCGGAGATGGAGACCTGGGACGGCCGCCGCGCCGGCCTCGAGGGCGCCAAGGCGCAGTATGGCGCCGACGCCGCGTACGCCAGCGCCGAGCTGCCGGCCAAGCTGTGGGAGATGCTCGCCAACACCGACGAGCTGCACTACTGCCTGGGCCTCGACGGCGACATGGACCTCCTGATCAGCGCCGCGCTCGCAAAGCTGCGCAAGGCCGAGAAGCGCGGCAAGCGCCCGCCCAACGTCGTCGTCGATCCGCGCGCCGCCCTCCACGAGCTGCGGCTCCACAAGCGGCCCGAGGAGCTGGCCGCCCTGCGCAAGGCCTGCGCGATCACGAGCGACGCCCACGTCCTCGCGATGGGCCTGGGCCGGCCGGGTATCTTCGAGCACGAGCTCGAGGCGCTGATCGACTACACCTTCCGCAAGCGCGGCGGCAGCGGCCCGGGCTACAACTCGATCGTCGGCGCCGGCGAGAACGCCACGATCCTCCACTACATCGAGAACCGCTGCGCGATCGCCGACGGCGACCTCGTCCTGGTCGACGCCGGCTGCGAATACGACCACTACACCGCCGACATCACGCGGACCTGGCCCGCCAGCGGCCGGTTCACCGCCCCTCAGCGCCGCGTCTACGAAGCCGTGCTCGCGATCCAGAAGTCCGCCATCGCGATGGCCAAGCCGGGCGCGACCATCGCCGAGATCCATGATCACTGCATCAAGCAGCTGACCGAGGTCATGCTCCAGCTCGGCCTGCTCACCGGCACGGTCGACGAGCGCGTCGCCGATCTCGGTTACCGCAAGTACTACATGCACGGCACCTCCCACTGGCTCGGCCTCGACGTCCACGACGTCGGCGCCTACACCCGCGACGGCAAGCCCCGCCCGCTCGCCCCCGGCATGGTCATCACCATCGAGCCGGGCCTCTACATCCCGGCCGACGCCCCCGACGCCCCGGCCGAGCTCCGCGGCATCGGCGTGCGGATCGAGGACGACGTCCACATCACGGCCAGCGGCAACGAGGTGCTCACCGCGGCGTGCCCGAAGGAGATCGAGGAGCTGGAGCGCGCCTGCCGGTCGTGAGCCCCGCGCGACGGATGTAGCGAAGCCATGGTGCACGAGCGCGCGTCACGGTAGCGACGGTGCGTGGCTACGCGCGACGTGCGCTGGCGGTCTGCAGCGATTGGCCACCTCTACCTCGGCACCCGTCACTCCGATCTTTTCCGGCTGATCTGCGCCAGGACCTTCCAGGACGACTGAGCGTTCACCTGCTGGATCCGTTCGTAGGCCTGAACCCCGAACACCTCGCGGCCATGATGATACGCCGACCGCCGTACCGCTTTCCGGATCGTCGCCTCGTACTCAGGAAACTTCTTGACGTACCGGCGCTCCAGGGTCCCGACGTAGTCGGCCAGGCGCATGGCGACGAGCGCCTCCGCCGTCGCGCAGTGGTACCGGGCTTGTTGTCCGGCGTGGGACGCGTCGATCCACGTCTCGATACTCATGTCCGGATTCCGGCCGGACAAGTCCGAGATCCGGCGGTTCACCGAACCACTGCCGTCCGCCGAAGTAACCCCCGGCAGGTCCGTCCCGGTCCTTGCCAGTCACACTTACCGCTGAGCAGGTGCTCGCTCCGACCTGCGTCGACTGCGTTCCTTATGAGCCGCGGGCCTACGTGTTTTCGACGAGCGGTCCTCAGCTCGGTCGTCGATCACCTCTCCGAACGATGTAGCCACGATGGCCTTTTCGAGCCAGCGCTCCAGTCGCGACAGCTCTTTTTGGGCCAGGATGCGCTTGCGGGCAGCCTCCGATACCGCGATGCCACGAACACGGAGCGCAGTCAGCACGGCATTTGCCTGCGCCTCGGCGCGGCCCTTGGCGCGGCCCTCGGTGAGGCCCTTGGTGCGCGCCTCGGCACGCGCCTCCTCCCAGGTTTTGTGCATGGCCACGATGAACTCCTGTTCCTTGCGGTTACGCTTCGGCTGCTTCCTGAGCGAGTCTTGCAACCCTAGCAGGATCCGCTCCGCCACGGTACGCTCGTGGCCCTTCGGCGGAAGCTCGCTCAGATCCTTGATGGCCTGCGCCAGCAGTGGCCCCGCCGCCATGAGGCGGACCAGGAGCGTCGTGCGATCGCGAGGCAACTCGCTCGCCACGACGATCCCCACGCGCAGGATGTCATCACCGAAGAGGTAGACGCCCGCCGGCCAGCCGGGCGCGGCCTCGAGCCTGAGCTTGGTCAGGATAGCGGTCGGGGTGCTGGCCGCGATGATCCACAGGAAGGGTTTGACGACCGCACTCGGGCGCCGCCGCTTCGATTTGTCCTTTTTGTCGTCACGCGTACGTCTTTGCCAGGAAGCGATGTGCTTCGCCAGGCAGGTGCGAAACTCCGCAGCGTTGGGCGCGTGACCGTAGATCTCGATGAGGCAGAGGAACGTGGCGAGCCGCCCCAGAAGTCCGAGCCGCTCACGCTCGGCTTTGCGCGCCGGATCGGGCTCGTGTCGGAGGTCGGCGTGCAGGGTCTCCGGCGAGATCTCGTCTTGAACGACGTTGTACCAGAGGGGCTGAGCGCCGCCTTGCCGATCTGCTTGGCGAGATAGTCGAAGCGATTGCGCATGATCCCTCGGGAAGTGCCATGAGCGCGCCGAGCGCCCAGCGAAGCCTTTCGTGAGTCCAGGGATGCAGTCCCCGGCGGGTCCGGAGCATCGCCCCGGCGGGTTGCGGGTGTCAGCCCACGCTGTGAACATGCTCGGGGAGCTCGGGATACCTGCCACACCGATCGAAGATCACGGCATGATCGTGATTGCTGAGTGTGCACGGCAGCACCACCTCGACCTGGCAGCGCCGCGCAGCCTCGATCAGACAGTACGTGAACGCGTTGTTCGTGTCGGCGTCGGGCCGCAGCAAGAATTGCCGCTGCCCGCAGCGACAAGTGACCAGGTAGAACTGACCGGTGAGCACTTGCCGGGGCAGCGACATCCCTGCCGGCGTATCAAGAAGTCGGCCAATCCACCGCCACAGGATCTCACGAGGTTAGCGCCTCGCACGTCCGAGCGTCGGCCACGCGTGTCCGAGTTGTCCGAGTTCCGGACGATCACCGGACATGCGCAGCTGCCGAGCCACTCACCACCAGCCTTGATCCGACCGCTGCAAACAACCTCGGTCAGGGTTGTCCCCCCAACCTCGGCTACCTCGCCATCCACCGCCAGCAGCAACGAGGTGTTCACCGCGGCGTGCCCGAAGGAGATCGAGGAGCTCGAATACGCCTGCCGATCGTGAGCCGATGCCCTGGTCGCGAGGCGGGAGGTGCGATCGAGTAGCTGTTCCAGCTGGGCGCGGGAGAGCCGTGGGATGCTCGAAGTAGGATGCTCGTCAACCGCTTGCGGCGAGGTGCCGTAGAAGGTGTAGAAGATCCCGAGCGGGTTCTTCGCAAGCGGGGTGACGCGCGCGCCCACTGAGCTCTCCGCGACCGGCGAAGCTGCCGCGCAGCGCAACACGTCTTGCCTCGTGGGCGCGACGGTCGAGGGTGACCGGCGATCGCGTCGTCGGGCGCTGCGGGTCGGGCGGCGCCGGGCGTGCTAGAGGTGTCACGATGTCGGACCACGCTGCGCAGCTGACGATCCCCGTGGGCGGACGCGATCATGCGACCGGGCCGATCTCGGCGCCGCTGGTCCTGGTCGAGTACGGCGACTACCAGTGCCCGTATTGCGGCACGGCGTACCCGGTGCTCAGGGAGCTTCGCGGGGCGTTCGGCGCGGAGCTGACGTTCGTGTTTCGCAACTTCCCGTTGACCAGCGTCCACGAGCACGCGCAGCGCGCCGCCGAAACCGCCGAGTGGGCGGGGCTCGCGGGCCGGTTCTGGGAGATGCACGATCACCTGTACGAGCACCAGGATCGGCTCGATGATCGCGGGCTGCGCTCGGCGGCGACCGCGCTGGCGCTCGATCCGCGCAAGCTGCAGGAGGCGTGGGACAGCCACGCGCTGATCCCGCGCGTGAAGCAAGACTTCCTCGGCGGGATCCAGAGCGGGGTGACCGGGACCCCCAAGTTATTCATCAACGGCGCGCGCTACGACGGGCCGGTGGCCGTGGCCGAGCTGACGGTGGCGCTCGAGGCCGCGCGTTAACGCAGCGGCTGCAGCGCCTCGAGGTCGAGGTCTTGCTGCAGCTTGTGCAGGACCTCCTCGGAGATCTCGCCGCGGTTGCGCATCGCCACTACCACATCGCGTTCGGCGTCGATGAGCTGGCCGCGCAGGCGCTGAAACGCGAGGTTGTCGCCGTCCATCAGGCGGCACTCGGGGTCGTCGCGCACGCTGACCTCCAGCCGGTTGAGCCGCTCCTCGTACATCGCGCGCAGGCGCTCGACGAGCCACGGCACGATGATCGACGTCTGATCGATCTCGCTCAGGCGGGCGAGGGCGCGCTCGGTGCCGCGCAGGAGGCCCTCCCGCTCCTGGCGCGAGTCAGCGCCGTCGTCGGCGAAGCGGAGTGCCTTGATCAGGAGCGGCAGCGTCAGGCCCTGGCCGAGCAGGGTCACGACGATGACGGCGAATACGAGCAGGACCAAGAGGTCGTGAAACGGAAACGGCGAGCCGTCGGCCAGGGTCCGGGGCAGCGCGAGCACGAGGGCGAGCGAGACGATGCCGCGCATCGCGGTCCACGCGACGACGACGGTGTCCTTCCAGGCCGGCGCCGGAGGCTCGCCACGGATCATGCGGCGGATCCGGTACGGCAGGTACATGACGATCGGCACCCACACGAGGCGGATCCCGATCGCCCCGCCCGCGATCGCGGCGCACCAGCCGAGCACGCGGGCGGTCGACCCTCCGGCGAGCAGCGTGGTCATCGCGGCGAGCTCGAGGCCGATCAGGATGAACACGAGGCTGTTGAACAGGAACAACAGCACGCTCCACACGCTGCGGCTCCGCAGGCGCGTGAGGGGCGAGAACAGCCGCGGGTTGCGCCAGCCGAGGAAGCCGCCGGCCGTGACGGTGGCGAGCACGCCCGAGACGCCCAGGTGCTCGGCGGGGATGTACGCGACGTACGCGGTGATCACGGAGATCACGGTCTCGATGAGGAAGTCGTCGAGCCGCCGGTGGACCTGGGCGATGACCCAGCCGACCACGAGGCCAAACGCGATCCCGCCGAGCGCGACGAGCGCGAACCTGCCGAAGGCATGCGGCGCCGAGAATTCACCACTGGAGACGGCGGCGAGGGCGACCTGAAACGCGACCAGGCCCGTCGCGTCGTTGACCAGGCTCTCGCCCTCGAGGATGGTGACCAGTCGCGACGGGACGCGGAGCCGCTGCATGACCGCCGTGGCGGCGACCGCGTCGGGCGGCGAGACGATCGCGCCGAGCACGAACGCGACGGCCCAGGGCATGCCGGG
>Ga0137437_1000616_pt1 | contig 11431 bp, 15 predicted proteins | sample EasRivERMGT138_2_FD_102332 | JGI IMG/M metagenome (GOLD analysis project Ga0137437, IMG submission 102332) | Soil microbial communities from meander-bound floodplain in the East River, Colorado, USA - East River MetaG ERMGT138_2 | ecosystem: Environmental > Terrestrial > Soil > Floodplain ...
CGTGCCGCCATTCGTCGGGACACCGGCAGTCCACACAACGCGGAAGCGGTGCCGCGATACGCCTGCCGTCTGATCGCGGAGGGCAAGCTCTGATTCGACGGAGCTACCGGCGCGCATGTATACCGAGAACGACTTGGTGCCGTCTGCCGTGAAGGTGACCGTGGCAAAGATGCTTTCAACGAGCGCACCGTCATTGTCGTTGATCAGGTATGCCTGGAATCCGCCGAAGGGATCGGCCTGTGCGGCTGTCAGGATCGGCGTGTTCTCCAAAGACCAGCTCGCATGCGCCAAGTTCTCCGGCTGCGGCATGAGCTGCGGCGGATTGTTGACAAGCGGGCTACCTCCCCCGACACCCTTCCGAGAATGCCAGTAGGGGTGTTGGACATTCCATACGGTCCCTTCACGCAGCGCTTGATTGATCGCTTGCGCCAAGGCTCGGACGTTCGGGTTCGACAGGTCAAGCAGCGGATAGGTCTCCTGCCATACCCGACCCATGTTCGAGACGGCGCGTTGCTGCCCCTTCCCGGAAGGACTCCACGACTGAAGGCTGGCAGGGAAACGCGGGACTGAAGCCAGCCGTGGCCGGGCGCCGAGCAGCCGGGGGAAGTTAGGTGTAGCCACTATCCCATCCGCTTGCGGAGCATCGTCGATTTCTGGAATGCCCGGAACATCGCGTTCGCGACGAGCGCTTCGTTCTGATCGAAGAAGTCCATCACTCCGCGTTGATCGATCGCTTGGACGTTCACGTTCACGTTCACCGGCGGTGTCGACGCTCCGCCCTCTCCTACCGTGCCGGCCGCTGCCGACAGCGGCGTGACGGTCATACCGCGGCGCCCAGCCTGCACCAGCTCAGGTCCGGCCTCCCCGACAACCGCGAGGGAACCAGAGCCGAAGATGCCGCCGTCCGCCGCGAGCGGGACATTCGAGGAGAAGTCACCCATGACGGATGTGCCGCTGCCGCCGCCGGAGCTACCACCACCGATGCCCATCACGATCTTCAACAGCTCGATGCGCAGGATCAGCTTCGCAAAGTCGGCTAGCATCTGCCGAATGAATTCCCCGAGCGAGATCTTGGCCCCGAAGGCGAAGTCCACGATCGCATCCGTGGCGCGGCCCATCTGATCCTTGAAGAATTCTCCGATCTGAGCTTTGGCTTCGAGGCGCGTGATCTCCTCCCCCATGCCCCGGATTGCCGCCGTGACTTCGTCGACCGAGGCACCGGCGGCGATCATCGCTTGGACAGTCGCTTCCATGTATGCCCGCAGAGCATCGGCCTGTGCGCGACTCTCACTGAACAGGCCGCCGAAGACGTTCTTCATGACATGGGCGGTCTTGAGAGCTTCACCCAAGCTCCGATTCGCCTCATCCAGGTGCGCCCGAAGATCTGCAGCCTGCCACGCATCACCCAAGGATCGCACCGCATTCACGATCTCTTCAGTGGACTTTCCGGCCTGCTCCATGGACTTGATGACCGAATCGATATGCGACCGAAGCGCCGCTGCCTCTGCCGCGCTCTGACTGAATGTCGGGCCCAAGACCTGCCCAAGTACCTTAGCTGACTGCTGCGCGTTCAGTAGGGACAGGTTCGCATCATCGATCGCCGCCTTCATCTGCGTCGCGAGGAACTCCTTGCCTTCCTGCCGGAGCGCTGCCGCGATTTGTTCCTGACTCTTACCCGCCTTGGCCATCGCGTCGGCAACCGCATGGAGGTGCGCCTGGAGCGCATCAGCGTTCGCCGCCGCGACGTTGAAGGTTGGACCGATCACCTTGCCGAGCGCACCGGCGCTGACGCGAGCGTTATTCAGATCCAGATCAGCCTGAGACAGTGCGGCGATCAGCTGCTCATTGGCCCGCTGTGCCGCATCCTCAAAGCCGACACCGAGATCTTTTAACGCCTGCTGCATTACCTGCAGCCGGCCGATGAGTTCGTTGTACGCTTGGATCTGCTCTTGCGTCTGTGCCTTCTGCGCCGGTGAGAGCTGCGGTCCGAGAATCTTCGGCGGCATCGTCGTGCGCGTCGCATCTGACACGCCGGCCTGTGCCATCGCCGCCTGATTCAAGGTGTTCTGCAAGGACTCAACCTTCGACTTGTACTGGTCGATCACCACTCCGAACCGGGTGACGCGGCGTTGTACCTGCTCCGGCGACAGGGCTGAGAACCCCGCCACCAACTTGTCCGTAGCTGCTTGCGAAGCCGCCGCAGCCTCAGCGGCTGCCGCTTCCGCCTTCAACCACATGATCGCCAGGATACCGACCGCTGCCGTGATCAATCCGAGTGGACTAAACAGAGCGAAGAATGCCGTCTTCAATCCACTCAAGACGGTCGACAATCCAATCCCGACACCTTGCAGGAGGCTGAATGCGCGAACGAAGACCAGAATCTTCTGGACATTGGCGAACACGATCATGAGCGGGCCGAGGCTTGCGAGCATGATTCCCGCCACGACGATCACCTTCTGGATCGACGGCGGCAGCACCGCGAAGGCATTCGCCGCGCGCTTCACGAGATCCGCTAGCGGCATGAGAATGTCAGCCAGGACACTGCCAAGCGGTTTGACCGCATCCTTGACCGCGTTCCACATCTGCACGAAGTGTCCGAAGGGCGTCTTCGCCATCGCTTCGGCCACACCCCGCGTCTTGTTCTCTACCTTCTCGAGTACAATGCGCTGCGCCTCGAGCACCTGCCCGTGTTCCATGAGCGTCTTGATCTGGAACTTCTCGGTCTCGGTGAACACGATGCCGGCGCGCCGCAAGAGCATCAAGCTGTTCGCCGGATCTTCCAAGGCGCGACCGAGCTTGAAGGCAGCGGATTGGAGGTCTTCTCCCATCGTCGCCGCGAGACCGGCGGAAGCCTTGATTGCGCGGTCGAAGACGTCGTTGCCCGCGCCGACTTCATTGCGCACCTGATGGAACGTCGCCATCAACGAGGCGGCAGCGATCGTGTTGTCATCGTAGAATCGTGTGGTCTGCTGCAGCTGATGCGCCAGTTCTTCGATGCGTGCCGTCGTGGTGCCCGTGACGCCGCCGGCGGCCTGGAGCACCGCGTCGAGGCGGGTCACCGCGTCCGCCTGCTCCCCGAATTCCTTGACGGCAAAGCCCCCCAGCGCAGCGAGCGGGAGGGTGACTTTGAGCATCAAGGTATGCCCCAGCTCCTCGAAGACCTTCCCGGCCTTGCCCATCTCTTCATGGGCAAGGCTCAGGGCCGTCTGGAGATCACTGATGTCACCAGTGAGTCTGACTGTTGCTTTTGCGAGTTCGCTCACGGCGTTCCTCCGCTGTACTTCTCTAGCTCTGCGTCAGTCGGTGCGACGATCTTCCCATCACCTTGACTGATGGCCCACGCATCCAGGTAAGCCTGCGCGGCCTCCGGGGACATGAAGTCGTCCGGCATCCGAACAAAGTCCTGAGGCTGTATAACCCGCGTGCCCTTCTTGCGATGAACGTTGAGGATCGTGGCGGCGATCAAGCCCGCCCGAAGCGACGCGGCCCGATCATCCTCAACCTTGAGCTGCACGACTGTTTCGATCTCCGGGATCGACAACTCCCAGATCAGCTCATTCGGGATTCCACATCGCAGCGCCAACGCCCACAGCTCAAGGTCTTCTCGACCTTGAACAATCTTTACTCGGCGGCGGGCGCTGCCGCCGGCTGAGGGCCCACCGTCGCGACGGCTTTCTGTCCCATCGCCTGCCGCATGGCGGACACTACTTCTTCGAGCTTCTGGAGGTCGATGATCTCTTCCACCTTTTCAGGGGTGAGGTCGGGATCATCTCCCTGCAATCCCATGCACAACACCTTCGCGAGCTTCTCGCCGGAGACGCCTTCCCTCAAGGCTTCGTCGCCCAGCTCTTCACGGATCTTGCGAAGCGTCCCAAGCGTGTACCGGAAGAAACGCGGCCGATCCAATGTGATCGGCACACCTTTCGATGGTGTCGGTGTGTCTTGTGGCTTGCTCATTGCTTCTCTCCTGTGCTGGCGGTTGGCAGACCTTTCTTCTTCGGCAGAGGCGGATAGTTCCAACGGTTGGCCCAGGTGTCGAGCCATTCCGTTGCTTCTTCGAGTGTCATGTACTCACCCGTGAAGGGTGGGCCGGCCTCTGCCTGACCGGCACCACCCAACAAGGATACTTCTTCGCGCTGACCCATCGTCAGGTGATGGTGACCGCGCCCGAGATCCGTACCGTCGCGGACTGCTGTGCGACGTCGTCATCCACCAACCCGAGGTCGCCCTTGGGCGGTTCGGTGACGAATCCGGTGAAGGTGTACATCCGCGAGGCCGGCGCCGGCAAGACGATCGTACAGGTCTTGAGCGCCGCCGAGGCGTCGAGGTTGTAATTCGCTTCCAACTCCAGCTGCCCCTGGTCCGCGGGATCGTGCCGGAACGTCAGGCTCACCGAGCCTCCGTCACGAAGGCCGGGCAGGAACGTCCGGTTGAACGATGCCGTGGAATCCGTCGTCTCCGCGTCACCGCGGGTGCGATCGGGAATCCCGACACTGATGAGGCCGCCGACAGGCTTCGCGTTGATCGTGAAGATCGTGCCGTGCGGCAGATACTTTGCCATGATGCCGCCTCCTCCTTATGCCGCCGCCAAGAGGCGGAAGGCAATTGTGTGACGGGGTCGTCCGCCTTCATCGAACCCCGCGAAGACAGGTTCTGGCGTCAGTGCCCGAACCCGATGATACGTCGTGCCGCCGCTCACGAGCTGCACGTTCCGCAATCCATGCAACGCTGCCAAGATTGCCGCTGCCTTGTTCTTGCTCGCGTCGCCGTTCCAGGCTCCTGCTCGAACTGTCACCATCACACCGGCGTCCTGGATCGCCGAGTCACCGATGCCGCTTCCCGCCTTGATCTCTGCCGGCGGTCCACCATCCTCTGAGATCACAACGGCCTGATCCGTGAACGTCGGGGGATCAGCCATCCGTCGCCGCGCGAGCGTCCAACCCGTCACGCCGCCAGCCAATCCCTGTCCGGGTGATGGCCCGACATAGGTGAACACATCGTCGACCGCGCTCACGACTTCGCCGCCGCTTTGATGCCGGCCTCTGCGTTTTCCTTCAAGCCTTTCATCGCCGCGCTCCCGCCGGCCTTCCATCGCTCGAGGCCGCGCACGAGGTAGCGGGCTTCTCCGAGCTTGTGTTGGAAGTCGAGCCGCTCATGCTGTACGAGTGCATACGGCGCCGCCGCGCCTCCGAAGCTGATCTCTACGACAAGAGGCTCCGGCTGTTCTACCATCCCGGAGCCTGCGAGGATGCCTTGATCGCGTGGGACGCCACGTCCCGGTGCCGATGCTTTGACATCCGTCAGAATCTCTTCTCCAATCAGCCGGAGATCCTGTGGCGTCGTCCGCCCGATGTTCCGCGACGCGAGCAGGATTTTCTTCGCCGCTTTGTCGAAGCTCCTCTGTGTCGTGTCGCGCATTACGCTCTCCGCAGCCGCAGCTTGATGTGATCGAGCGTACCGTTCAGGGCTCGGTTCTCTTTCCGCTCCATCACAATGCCGACGAGACCATCGATCAGTGTCAGCTTGTACTCCTCGAGCGGCAGCACCGGCTGCAGCGCATCGATCCACAGCTCTGCGAGGACGGCAATGTTCGACCCGTCCGGCTGTCGCTCCACCTTCTCGGTCCGCACGACCCGCGCCTTGATTGGCACGGCTGCGGCGTAGCTCGGCAAACCTTGTCCGTCTACGCCGCTCGGTGCTTGTGACTGCACCGTCTCAAACCCTACGCCGCTCCGAAGGACATTCATGCGCTAGAGTCTTTCGGCAGCTCATCCTTGAACAAGTTGCCGAAGCGCGTCTGGAGTCCGTAGGTCGGGATCACCGGCGCAGCGACTGGCCGCGGCGCCAGGAAGTGCTTACGCACCAATCCGGACGCATCGAAGCCTGCTGCCGTGGTCAGGTAGTCGCGCACCTCACCTGGGATCTCATACTCCTCGGTGACGTCGCCGATAGTCGTAGACCGCAGGACCGATCCCATCAGTTCGCGCAACCGGATGATAGCGCAGGTGAGATAGCGCTCGATGATCTCCAGCCGGGAAGCTGTCGGGGCCGGAGTCTGCGTCGCGAGCATCTCTGTCACCCACAGACTGGCATCCTCGATGAACGCTTGGACCTGCGTCGGAGTGAGTGCCGTCTGCAAGATTTCCTGGACTGCTGTCACGGTCGTGCGAGCCATTGATCTCTCCTCACGCCGTCAATCCCGACGGCGGTCGGGGTTCGTTTTCTCAGCGAGAAGGCCTGCGCAGGCTTTCACCTGCGCAGGCTCCCCAGTTCAGCTCCGGCTCCGCCCTTACGACAGGTGGACGATGCCGGCCGTGGTCGTACCGTCCGAGACCTCGACGTTCTTGATCTGCGGACCACCCACCTCGAGCACCCGGAACTCGGTGACGAAGGGGTTTTTCTCCCACTGCACGGTCGTGACGGGCTGCGCTTCCGTCAGATCGATCACATCCTCCGTCATCTGGAGGAGAATCATGTTGTCCGTGGCGAGGAAGTCCGCCGGACGAACGGCCTTGATGTCCATCATCCCCAGAATCCGCTCGAGGAACGTCCGCGAGGTCGGGTTGGCCGTCTTGTAATCCTGCTGCAGCGTGGCCCACGCGTTCTTCGGCACGTAGAAGTTGAACGGACCGAAGAAGAACTTGGCATACGCCTTGCCCAGCGTGAGCAGCACATCGCCGATGATGTCCGTCGACGATGCACTCCACGTGGCCGACTTCGCCTGCGTCTGCCGGTTCGAATGGGTGGTCAGTCCGGGAATGCTCTGACCGTCCGTGCTGTTGGTCGGGTTGGAACCCGGGCCGGAGTTGAAGCCGTTGATGAACACGCTCTCCAGCTGGTCGCGCACCTTGCGGGCTGCGATACCGGCTGCGGTCACATCGAGCGGATCACCACGCCGACGGCTCGAATCCAGCTGCCGCCAGTTGACGGTGAAGCCCTTGCCGATCACCGGCACGGGGATCACGTCACGCTTGAAGTTCGGGCGATCGCGAGTCGGCGGCGAATCACCGTCGTAGCTCACGTCGGCCTGATCCATGTCGGACAGGCGCTCGGTCACCCGGAGAATCGTTCCGAGTCCGACGGGATTGACCAGCCCCGCCGCACGCAGATCGTCGACGATGGTGATCCGTTCCCGGAACACCTGGTTGACGCGCTCGTCGATACGCTCCCACTCGTCCTTCTGCAACGTGGCGTTCGAAGCCATCGGGTCAGCATTGTGCGCCAGGATAGGCCGCATCTGGCTGAACGACGTGACGCCACGAGCGACGAGCTCTTCAGCTCCAATCGTCTTCAACATGTGCTCGCTCCCTCTCCTTGAGGTTGTGGTGTGGCGCCCTACGCCACTTCGACGCGGAGGTACTTGTCGAACCCCGCCGCGTTGTTGAGTGCTTCGAGAGCGTAGGCGACGATTTCTTCGTCGTCCGCGCCGATGGTCGTCGCGACCTTCTGCAGATTGCCCGCGCCGGCCGAAGCCAGTGCGTCGCCGATGGCCACGTTGTTGCCCGTCTTCAACCAGGCCTGGATCTCCGCACCGCGCTGGAATACGCCGTACATCACGGTGTCGTTGATGTCGTACTGGTCGACGGTGCTGTTTTCCGGGGTGAGGCCTTGACCGACGATGTCGTTCTCCAACGCGAACGCCTTACGGGTCGCGCCGAGTCCAACACCGGCCTTGGTGCAGGGCCGGACCCCGAGTGTCGTAGCGACGCTCGTGCCGTCCCATTCGATCAGGTGACCGGGTTTCACGGCCACGCTGGCCTTGCCTTCCTTCCGGAGGTATTCGCCCCGCAGGACGATAGAATTGCGACCGGCCATGGGTTACTTGCCCCCTTCCTTGTTCTTGTCGAAGTAGGGACGAGGCACCGCATAGCGCTGCCCATCCTCGGAGCCGCTGTTCTGCGCAGTCGGCCCACCCTTGCCGGAGTAGTCCTCGATCTCCGCCATCTGAGCGAGCTTGCGCAGCTCACCCACCGGCTTCGACTCCAGATCTTCGGCGCTGAACGGGCACTTGTGATTGCCCGCGAGTGCGTGCACGAGGAACTGCCGCTCGCGCTCGCGCTCTTCGATCGCGGCCTTGGTGACGCCCTTCATCTGTTCGAAGGACGCGGCCAACTCCCCGACGGTACGCTTCAGCCCGGCGATCTCGGCCGGCGCGCTCTCTTTCGCGAGCGCTTCGACGCGGGTCGTCAGGTTCTGGACGAGCGTGGTCAGATTCGCCACGGCACCGGCCAGCTCGTTCTGCTCCTTCTCCTTGTCCGCCATGTTACTCCTCCTATTGTTGAAACTGCCCGTGCCGCGGTATTTCCGCGGTCCTTCCTACACCAACGCCCCGAGCCGCTCGTTGGCCGCCTTCAACCGCTCGACCGCCTGGACCAGCTCGTGTGATCCGGTCTCGTTCACCGCCGGCTCTTCCACAACAGCCGCGGGTGCCGGAGTCGGATCGGCCGCATTTGCTGCGACCGGCTCGTACATCGTCTGCCGACGCACGAGCGTGGGTTCGCCGCCGAAGACGGGTTTGCCGTCGGCGTTCTCCGTCCAGCCCACCTTGTAGTATTCTGCGCCTTTCGGCATCGGCCCCATCGGTGTGCTGAACCAGAAGATGGCCACCTTCTGATCGCTGTAGACATCGCAGACGATCACATCGCGATCGCTCGCGCCGTAGGCTTCCTGTAACGCTTCCCGGATCATCTGCCGGCGTTCGTCGTCACTCGGCGCGAGCTGCATCTGCGCCACGCCGCGCTCGAACCGCAGCGCTTCATGGTCTTCCCAGGACAGCGCCGTGTCGGATTCCCGCCGGCCGAGCAAGGTTGCGACCTTGTCCCAGAGGCTCTTGGAGTTGTGACCAGGCATTGTTCGATCGGTGACCGTGACGTTGAGCCGGTCCGCCGCCGCGAGAACCCGGCGCCAAGCATGCGCACGGGCATTCGACGGCAGCTGCGTCTGATTGAATCGCGCCAGTGCGGCGCGTACATGGTCCGCATCGAAGATCGGCAGCTTCCAATCACTCGCTGGTGCCCCGCTCGGAGCATAGGCGAAGTCACTCGCCGGATGCTGCGTTCCGCCGACGGACTGTGTGGGCGTATCGTTGCCCGCACCGGCTTCCTTTGTCTGCTTGTCCTTGTCTTCCACATCAACCTCCTCGTTCGCGCCGAGGCCACACCCGTGGAGGACCGAGCACGCTCCCGTCATCTCAACGGAAATGACGAGGTGATCGGCTCCTTCGGGATGCAGTGTCAGCTCGTACGACTGACCGTTGTGGACGCCGGCAACCTCGTCCATTTGAACCGCGAAGCCGGTGGACAGCTCTACGGGCTGTCCGGCATCAAGCCGATCGATTACGGCTTGAAAACCCGCCACCACCGCTGCGCGGGATTCATCCAGCCATACCTCTCCAACCAATCGCCGCGTCCCGTCCGGCCCGTTCTCAGCTCGCGCATTGAAGATCCAACCCACCCCGCGCTCGTTGATCAGCTCAGGCGTCCGACCGGACGAGGCATAGCCCTCCACACTCGGGTGCGGTCCGACAAGCACCGGAATGTTGTTCCACTGTGCCGCCCAATCGTCGGTGATCTCCTCCGCCGGGAGGAAGGTGGCCCCGAGGTTGTTCCGGAGCACTTGGGCTCGAACGAGGACGGCAGGCACAACTCGGAACGACCGACCCCAGAAATCCACGCGCCGTGCGGCGCAGGTCGCCGTCTCGAGGAAAGAGTCTTCGAAGAAGTGATTGGCTTGATGCCGATCGAATCGCGATTCACAGAACGCCAAGCGCTGCTGGTTGTCCGGGAAGCTGGACTGCGCTTCCGAGTCTCCCATGCAGCGGTGGACGAAGTTCTGTCGGCTTTCGCCGCGCCGTGGATTCGGCATCTGACTCCAGGAAAAGAAAAAGCCCCCAACGCTCGGTGAGAGCATTGGGGGCCGATGACTGTCTCGTTAGAAGATGAGGGTCAAGGCATTCCCGTCTGACGTGGAGAAATATCTGAGGCCGGCTCTAAGAGTCAAGTCATCCATGCAATGATCGGAATCGGAATCGCCGTCTAGACGGTTAACCCTTGATGCTTATTCTCTGAGGAGCAGCAGGTTGCCACGGAATCCGTCGGGGATGTACTCCGCTCTCCATTGCCCGGGTCGGCCGAGCAGGAACTCACGACAGGCGGCACGTACTTCTGGCCCGACATCGAAGTCGTCGACAAGAATGTATTGGGCGTCACGCGCAAGCATCAGGTCGTGACTGCATCCCGCGAAAGTGTGATCGGCATCGACGTGCACGAACTCATACGGATACAAACCATTGATCAGCGGCAATGCCCGCAATGCCCTACTGTTTCGCCACAGGAACTGTGCTTGCTCTCCGAGGATACGTCTCGCGTTGGTCGCGCAAGAGGATGCCTCGTGAATATCCGCGACACCGTGAGTGCCTTGATCGATACCAAGGAACTTCGCTCTTGGTGCGGCGCTAAGGAACGCAAACGCTGAGTAGCCGGCGCGGACACCAATCTCACAGATAGAGACGGGCTGAAGGCGTGCGGCGATAGCGTGCTTGATCTCGTAATACCGGAGCGCTTCTTCCGTAGGCCGGAAAGGATCTCCCACCCACCATTGAGCAAGCAGCTCATCACGGAAGCTCATGACAGGAACCAACCCACGTCCGGCGCTCCTAGCAACTCCTGCGTCCGGCCGCTCATTGATCGGACGCGGCCACCAAACCATCCTTGCTGATACACCCGCACCCACGACTTCCAATGCCCGTCGGCCTCTGCCCACACCGTCGTGGCCGAGCTGAACTCCGCGCTCTGGTTGAAGTGCGCGGTTGGCGTCATGGGCATGCCACACAACACGACGCGCCGACAGCCGAGCACGATCGCAACCTGCGCGGCGAGCATCCCGCTCGAGCCACCACTCCATGGATAGAGCACAAAGTCCACCGGCTGTCCGGGACGCCAACCCCACGTGCCGTACGCCGGTGGGAGTCCACGTGCGGCGCGCTCTTCTTTCCACCGTACGAGCTTGTCCACGTGAAAGCTGGCCCAGTGATCAAGCACCGGCCAATGACAGCCGACGTCGTTCGCCGCGATGTACAGCCCGGGCCATTCGCGTGGAGACATCGCAAGCAAGGCGTGCACGTCGTCGAAGACGCAGTCTGCCCCACCAAGCACAATCGCGAACTCCGGTCGCGTGCACTCCCGGCGGAGCGTCGGCGCCTGCTTCACCGCGCTCAGGTCAAAGGGCGGTTCCCGCTTGAGCGTCTTCATCCTTGGTACTTGTGCCCATCTACAAAGAAGCCGACCTCGTTCATTCCCGCGGCACCCAACTCCACCAGGATCGGATTGTCTTCGATCCAGACCTGCACGTAGTAGCCGGCGGCTTCCGCGACCTCGCGCTTGGGTTTGCCACAGGAGAACAGTACCGGCATCCGCCGATCAATGAGGTCTTC
>Ga0137437_1000617_pt1 | contig 11429 bp, 7 predicted proteins | sample EasRivERMGT138_2_FD_102332 | JGI IMG/M metagenome (GOLD analysis project Ga0137437, IMG submission 102332) | Soil microbial communities from meander-bound floodplain in the East River, Colorado, USA - East River MetaG ERMGT138_2 | ecosystem: Environmental > Terrestrial > Soil > Floodplain ...
CGCGCCGCGACCAGGCCGACCTGGCGCTCGAGGCAGGAACGGATGTTCCCCGACGCCTGCGACAGGAGCTGCTGCATGCCGATGGCCTCGGGGCTGGCGGTACCCGGCGCAAAGATGAACGCCCGGTCGTTGCGCGCGCCGTCGGCGTTGACGTCGCCGCTCACCATCGGGGTGAACGGCGTGCCCGACAACAGCCGGCCGATCGTGGTGATCTCGACCGAGCGCGAGACCGGATACGTCAGGGTGAGCAACACGTTGTGGCGGCGGCCGAACGAGCTCGGCGCCCACTCGGCGAGGTTCGGATTACCGGCGGTGTTGCCGCCACGCCCGCCCGCGCCCGACGCCTGGTCGCGCACGTGCTGCCAGGTGTAGTTGAAGCTCATCTGGATCGCCGGCCCGAAGAAGCCGCCGAAGCCGGCGGTGATCTGCTGCGAGGCGGTGCGCAGCAGCGAATTCGCCTCGATGACCTGTCCGTACGTCGAATCCACGCGCGACGACTGGAAGTGCGCCGTACCGCTGGTCGGCGTGATCTCGCTGGCCGGCACGAAGACCGGCCGGTTGCCCTCTGAGGTGAGGACGAACTGCGGCGTGGTGTTCAAGTTCAGGTCGCGATAGCCGGCCTGGGCGACGCCGCGGGCAAAGCTGCCTTCGAGCGTGACGCGGAACAGCTGGGTCAGCCGCCGCTCGAGTGCCAGCGAGCCGCGCCAGGCGCGCGAGGCCTCGAAGCCCTGGGCGAACAGCGTGACCGGGCGGATTTGCGAAAAGGGCGTTGATGGGCCCGCGCACGTTGAGTCAATCGTGCTCGGATCCAGCCAATACTGGTTCCACCTCGGCGTCGGGACGGCCGAGCCCGTGCAGGTGATTTCGGCCGACGACGACGCCAGCCCGGTCGCACCCTGCGCCTGGGCCACGAGGAACGTCGGCGGCTGGCTGCGGAACTCACCGATGCCGCCGCGGACCACCAGCTTCGGCGGCCGGAAGGTCTGCATGGCGCGGGCGATCTCGGCGGAGCTCGGGGCGCCGCCGCCCTCGCGGCCGCCGCCGAAGCCGCCACCACCCTGCGGGCCGGTGAAGCCGCCCGAGCCACCGATGCTCCAGCTGAAGCCGATGCGCGGACTGACGTGCGTCTCGCTCGGCAGGTAGTCGGTGCGGCGATTGAACACGGCGGCGAGCGGCGCGTTGAAGGCCGGCGCGTTGCCGAAGCTCGAGCCTTCCACGCGCAGTCCGTAGGTCAGCTGGAACGGCCGCTTCACGAACCAGACATCCCCGACGTACACGCCCCAGCGGCGGTTCAGCGACTGCCGGTCGGAGACGGTGACGGTGCGGCGATAAAGGGCCGGGAGATCGGTCTCGAGGTCCGACAGCGAATTGTAGGTGAAGGCGCCGAGCTGGTTGGCCGCCGACACGTTGTGGGCCTCCTCGAAGTCGAGGTTGCCGCCGATCTTCAACCGGTGCGCACCGCTGCCCGGGATCCACGACAGCTCGTCGGAGCCCGAGAAACTCTTCGAACGCTGGGCCGACGGCAGGTTCGAATTCCCCCCGAAGGTCAGCGTGGTGATGCCGATGGAGCCGTCCGGCAGGCTCGAGGCCACCTGGACGCGGCCCGCGGGCACCGGGGTAAAGGACGTGCCGTTGCTGTGCGAGGACTGCACGTAGGTCTGCAGCGCGTTGATCATGGTGGCGCCGAAATGCGACGTCATCGTCGCCATCACGCCGCCGCCGCCGGTCTTCAGTTCGCCGCCCGTCTGTGGCAGCGCCGTGGCGCCGAGGCGCGCCGGGTCCTGGGCCGTTCCGCGCCAGTCGCCGCGCACCGTCAGGGTGTGCGAGTTCGACAGTACATAGTCCACGCGCAGCAACCCCGACAGGTTCTGGTTGTTGCGGTTGTCCTGGGGCTGCACGCTGGTCGGCGGCACGCCCAGGGTCTGCAGAATGGAGAGGAACCGCGCCACCGAGTCCGGGCTCACGCTGAGCCGCGTGTAGTCGGCACTGTCGGCCGAGAGCAACGACTGCGAGGGATCGAGGCGCAGCCGTCCCTGCGCCGAGGCGAACCACCAGAGGCGATCCTTGACGATCGGGCCGCCGAGTCCGCCGCTGAGCAGGTGCTGGGTGAAGCCCTGTGAGTAGTTCGAGGAGTCCTGGGTGATCGCCAGGTCCTGGTCCTGCAGCTGGTACTGCGACGAGCCCTGGATCATGTTGCTGCCGGCCCGCGTCGTGGACGACACCAGGCCGCCCGAGAACTGGCCGCGCGAGACGTCGTAGGTGCTGGTGATGACCCGGGTCTGCCGCAGTCCGTCCGAGGGCACGGTCGAGCTGCCGAACAGCAGGCCGTCCAACGTCTGGGCGTTGGCGCCGGTGCCGAGTCCGGCGACCGAGAAGGCGGTGTTGCTGGTGTCCGTTGCGCCGACGGTGAGCACGCCCGGAACCAGCGACGCCAGCAGGGCCAGGTCGCCGCCCTCGATAGGCAGGCGCGACACCTGGTCCGCGTTGAAGCCGCGTTCCGTCGAGCCGGGCGTCGGCGCTTCCTGCGCCTGCCGGGTGACTTGCGGTCCGGAGGTGACCGTGATGGCCGCCAGTTGGACCGCCTGCGTCGCCAGCCGGACGTTCCAGACCAGCCGGTCTTCGTCACCTTGCCGTTGGAGGATGGCGATGCGCGGCGCGTGCCCGATGGCGCGGGCGGTCATGCGATACTGGCCGCCGCCGTCCACGAACAGAATGGTATAGCGGCCGCGGGCATCGGTCGTCCCGCGCCGCGTGACCTGCGTTTCGAGCGAGTAGGCTTCGACAGTTGCACCCTGAATCGGCGCGGCGGAGTCCCCGGTGACAATACCGGTGATCATGTCGGTTCCGGATCCGACCTGGGCCTGGACCCGGGACGGAGACAACAGCACGAGGACACCAAGCGCCACGGCGATCGAGAAAAGTCGTGTTCTGGTCATGGCCTGATATACGGGCTGGGTGTCGGGATTGTTGCGGGCAAAGAGGTTACCAGGGGGACAAGGGGGCCCTTGTCCCCTTCTACTTACAGAACCGTCCCGCTGAGAACCACGCTTGCAACCGAGAAGTAGATAATGATCCCGGTAACATCAACCAGCGTTGCAACGAACGGCGCGGACGCCGACGCGGGGTCAAAACCGAATCGCTTCAGGACGAACGGCAGCATCGAGCCGGCCAGCCCGCCGAACGTCACCACGCCGACCAGCGAGGCCCCGACCGCGAACGCCACGCGCCAGTGATACGGCCCGTAGTCGTACCAGCCCACCGCCTGCCAGATGGAGATCCGCAGGAACCCGACGGCGCCGAGGATCAGCCCGAGGGTGACGCCGGAGGGCAACTCGCGCACCGCCACCCGCCACCAGTCCTTCAGCGTGACCTCACCGAGCGCCATGGCCCGGATGATGAGCGAGGTGGCCTGTGAACCGGAGTTGCCGCCGGAGCTGATGATCAGTGGAATGAACAGCGCCAGCACCACCGCGCGCTGGATCTCGCCCTCGAAGCGTCCCATCGCCGTCGCGGTGAACATCTCGCTGATGAAAAGTATGAGCAGCCAGCCGGCCCGCTTCTGGATCATCTTGCCGAGCTGGATCTGGGTGTACGGCGTATCGAGGGCCTCCATGCCGCCGAACTTCAACAGGTCCTCGGTCTGCTCCGCCTCGACCACGTCGATGACGTCGTCGAAGGTGATCTCGCCGAGCAGCAGGCCCTTGTCGTTCACCACCGGCATGGCGGTGACGTTGTAGCGCGCCATGGTGCGCGCCACCAGCTCCTGGTCCTCGTTCGGAGCCGCGACCGCCTCGGGCTCATCCATCACGGCATCCACCGGCTTGTCGGGTGCCAGCGGCACCAGGCGGCCCAGCGGCAACACGCCCTTGAGCCGGTTGGACTCGTCCACCACGTACACCTGGAAGATCGACTTGCCATCCTCGCCGGCGTGTTTGCGGATCTGCTCGATGGCCTGCCCCGCGTTGGTCCCCGAGCGCACCGTGACGATGTCGGTCGTCATCAGGCCGCCGGCCGTCTTGGGGTCGTAGGCCATCAGCTGCTCGACGGTCTCGCCCTCGGTGAGCTCCTCGAGCAGGAACTCCTGGGTATCCTCGTTCAGCCTGGCGATGACGTCGGCCGCGTCGTCGTCGGCGAATTCCTCCACCACGTCGAGCAGCTTCTGGCCCGGCTTCAGCTCGTGGACCACGTCGGCGGGGAGCCGGCTCAGCAGCTCGGCCGCATCCTCGGGATGGAGGGTCTCGAGCTCGCTGATCAACTCTTCGGGTGGGAGCGTGTCGAGCAGCGCCGCCAGCTCGTCGGCGCTGAGGCGCGGGCGGTCTTCGGGTTCGAGCGGCGGCTGGGTCATGTCGAGGCGCTTCCCTGGTCCGGCAGGCGGATGACCAGGCGGCCGACGCGCGCCGCCGTGGCTTCCACCACATCCCACTCGAGCCCGCCGTGCACCAGTCGTTCGCCGGCCCGGGGAATCCGGCCCGCCGCCCAGGCGAGGTAACCGCCCGCGGTTTCGACGCGCGGCGGCGGCTCGAGCTTCACGCCGAAATGCGCCGCCACCTTCCAGAGCGGCGTGCCGGTGTCGGCCACCATCACGCCCGGCACGCCTTTCGGCGCGGGCGCCGCGTGCTCGTCGAGCTCGTCGAAGATCTCACCCACCAGTTCTTCGAGGAGATCCTCCATGGTGACGATGCCCGCGGTGCCGCCGTGGTCGTCGAGCACCACGGCCAGGTGCCGTCGCTCGCGCTTCAGGTCGAGCAGCGCATCGGCGCAGCGGCGCGCCGCCGGCATCGCCGAGACCGGCCGCACCGTGACCGCGCCGCCCTTGCCGGACTTGAGCAGATCGAAGGCGTGCACCATGCCGACGATCCGGTCCAGCGAGCCCTCGAACAGCGGGATCCGGCTGTAGCCCGACGACGTCACCAGCTCGGCCAGTTCGGCGGTGGCCGAGGTCACCGGCGCGGCGACGATCCGGGTGCGCGGCGTCATCACGTCCCGCACCGTGCGCTCGGCGAACGCCATCACCCCGGTGACGATCTCGAGTTCGTCCTCCCGGGCCAGCCCCGCCCCGGCGCTGTCGCGGAACAGCGCCGCCAGTTCGGCCTTCTCCGTCGCCACCCGTCCGCGCACCAGCCGCCCGACCACCGCCGACGCCGGGCGCAGGATCGGCACCACCGAGCGGACGATCGCTTCCGGCCAGCGCCGGCCGGCCGCCCTCGGCAGGAAGTAGACGAACAGCAGCAGCATCGGCAGGCCGAAGCCCACCTCGAGGGCGAGCGTCGGCACCAGCCCGGTGTTCTGCAGGGCCCAGGGGGCCGAGATGCCCGCCGTCGTCACGCCGATCGCCACCAGCCCGCTGGCCACCGACAGCACGTCGCCGGGACGCGTCAGCAGGGTCACGGCCGATTCGGCGCCGTTGAGCCGGCGCGCCACCCAGCGGGTGAGTTCGAGCCGGCTGGCGGCGAGCACCGCGACGCCGGCCGTGGCGCCGAACGCCGCGAGCGCGAGACTGAACACCAGCAGCAGGATGCTCACGCTGGCTCCGGATTCACGGGCGGCTCCAGCCGCTCGAAGTGCAGCTTCTTGATGGACCGCTTGTCCACCTTCACCACCGTGACCCGCCAGCCCTCGATGACGACCACTTCGCCCGGCGCCGGCACATGACCCAGGGCGGCATAGACGAGACCGCCGGCGGTGCTGACCTCCTCGTGGGCCAACGGCACCGCCAGCGCGTCGGCGAGCGCGTCGAGCGGCGCGCGCCCGTCCACGTCGAACGTGCCGGGCGAGACCTCGACGATCGCCGGTCCCTGGGCCTCGTCATACTCGTCGCCGATCTCGCCGACGATTTCCTCCAGCACGTCCTCGAGTGTCACGATGCCGGCGGTGCCGCCGAACTCGTCCACCACCACGGCCAGGTGGCTGGGCCCGCGCTGGAAGTCGCGCAACTGGCGGTCGAGGGTCTTCACCTCGGGGACGATCTCGATGGGCCGGACCAGGCCCTGCCAGTTGGCGGGCCCCGGCGCTCCGAAGCGCGTCTCCAGCAGGTCCTTGGCGTACAGCACGCCGACGATGTGGTCGAGGTCGCCGTCCATGACGGGCAGCCGCGCGTACTCGGCGGCGGCGGCCTGGCGGATGACCTCGTCGAAGGAGAGGTGCACCTCCAGCCCGACGATGGCGATGCGCGGCGTCATGACCTCGCTGACCATCGTGTCGGCCAGGGCGAAGACGCCCAGCAGCATCTCGCGCTGGGCGATCTCGCTGGTCGGCCCCTTGGCCTGCGGCACGCCGAACATCCGCGCGAAGGCGCGGTCCAGGATGCCGGCCGCGATGAAGATCGGCGCCAGCACCCCGAGGGTAGCGGCCGCCGCCTGCACCGCCGCCGAGCCGACCATCCGGCTGCGCCACAGCCCGATCAGCCGCGGCAGCAGGTCGGCGCTGAGCACGGTCAGGGCGACCAGCACCGCCAGCCAGCCGATGGCGGCGAGTGCGTCGTCGGCCCACCACTCGACCGCACCGGACACGCCGAGTGCCGCCAGTGCCAGCAGGCAGATACGGCCGATAGACAGGCCGCGGCGCAGCCGCTCGGGCTTCTCCGCGAACAGCCTCGGCAGGTACAGCGAGCTGAGCTGGGGATTCGCGGCCAGCGCCCCCTCGGCGAGCGCCAGCAGCGCGGCCCACAGGGCCGCGAGCAGCGCGAACAGCAGCGGGATGAGGGGCGGGTTCACGGCGCGAGCCGTCCGAAACGTGCCAGATGCCGCTCCTGGACCTGCCACATCGCCGACGCCGTCCGGTGGTTGCCGTCGGGATGGTCATAGCCCAGCACGTGGAGGATGCCGTGAATGACGAGGCGGCGGACTTCGGCCTTGGGCGTTGACCCGAAGTCCTTCGCATCGCGCGTCGCGATTGCCGGGCAGATGTAGACGTCGCCTACGGCGGGGAATGGGGAATGGGGAATGGGAAATCGGGCCTGTGGCCTGACCCCTGCTCGTCTCCCTATTCCCAATTCCCTATTCCCCATTCCCGCGTTCATGCCAAAGGCAATCACATCCGTCGCCTGGTCGCGCCCAAGGTGCAGGCGATTCAACGTGCGAATGCGAGCGGGACCCACGAATGTGATGGACAACGCCGAGACGCTGGCCCGCTCAGCCGCAATCACAGCCGCGGCCAGCCGACGCACCCCCGCGATGGACAGCGGAGCGCGGGCCCGCGCGCTGACGCGGATGTCCGTCACCGGCTCAGCTGCGCGGGACTTCCCAGTCCGCCGTGATGCCACCCGCGTCCTCGGGGTACTCGACCCGGTTGTGGTGCATGCCCGCCAGCATCTTCACGAAGGCGCCGCGCACGGTGTCGATCTGCCGCAGCGTCAGCGGCGCCTCGCGCAGCTGGCCCGCTTCGACGCGGCTGGTCACCAGGTGGGTGATGGCGTCCTCGATGGTCTCGCTGGTCGGCTCGTCGAGCACCCGCAGCGCGGCCTCGACCGAGTCCGCCAGCAGCGCCACCGCCGTCTCGGCGCTGCGCGGCAGCGGCCCGGGATAGGTGAACGCCGCGCCATTCTCCGGCGCTCCCGGATGCGATTCGCGCTGCCGCTCCAGGAAGTAGCGGATCTCCTGGGTTCCGTGGTGCATGGGGATGAACTGCTGGATCACCTCGGGCAGGCGGTACTGGCGGGCCAGTGCCAGGCCGTCCTCCACGTGGCGGCGGATGACCTCGGCCGACTGCTCGGGCGTCAGCTGGGCGTGCGGACTGCGGGCGCGACCCTGGTTCTCCACGAAGTAGCCCGGATTGCGCAGCTTGCCGACGTCATGATAGTAGCAGCCGACGCGGGCCAGCAGCCCGTTGGCGCCGATCGCATTGCAGGCCGCTTCGCACAGGTTGGCCATCGCCACGCTGTGGGCGTAGGTGCCCGGCGCCTCGCTGGCCAGCCGGCGCAGCAGCGGGTGGCTGGGGTCCGACAGCTCGAGCAGCCGGAGGTCCGTGGTGCTGTTGGTGAACGACTCGGCGAGCGGCAGCAGCAGCATGGCGAGCGCGGCGCTGCCCAGGGCGTTGACGCCGCCGAGGGCCGCCGAGACGCCGATGGACTCCAGTGACTCCTGTCCCGCGAACCCCGACACCGCGGCGGCGGCGGCGTAGATCGCCCCGACGATCAGGATGAACGAATACGCCTGGGTGCGGCTGCGGATCCGCCGCAGCGACAGCGCGGCGGCGACGCCGCCCACGAAGCAGAACGCCAGGGCATCGGTCCCGGCGAACGCCGGCTGGCTGCCGATCAATGCCGCAAGCGACATCGCGGCGACGGCGGCGATGCGGCCGTCGAACAGCACGGCGAACAGGAACGTCGGCAGGGCGATGGGAATCAACTCGATGTGCGGCGGCGAATAGCGCGCCAGGACGCCGGCGGCCACCAGCACCGCGCCACAGCCGACGGCGAAGAAGACCACGCTGCGGAACGACCGGTAGATCTCGGGGCGGAAGAACAGCAGCATCGCGCCGAACAGCGCCAGCATCAGCGCATTCAGGCCGAAGGTGCCGAGTCCCGGGAAGGCCGCGCCGGCGTGTTCGGGCACGGCGGGAAAGGCGAAGTACGCCAGCGCCGCCACCAGGGGCGCCAGCAGGATGCGCGCGCCGTGCGCGCGCAGGCCCAGCGGCCGTCCGTTCAACCCGCGGCGTCCGCCTGGTACGCCTTGATGATTTCCCGCACCAGCCGGTGGCGCACGACGTCGGTGTCTTCCAGGTAGCAGAAGCCGATCCCTTCGATGCCGGGCAGCACGCGCTCCACCTGGAGGATGCCCGAGTCTTCGCGCGACGGCAGGTCGATCTGTGTCTTGTCCGCGGTGATGACGGCGCGCGAATTGGCGCCGAGCCGGGTGAGGAACATCTTCATCTGCATCGGCGTGGTGTTCTGCGCTTCATCCAGGATCACAAAAGCATCCTGCAGCGTCCGGCCGCGCATGTAGGCCAGGGGTGCGATCTCGATGACCCGCTGCTCGAGGGCCCGCTGCACCTTGTCGTGGGGCATCATGTCCTCGAGCGCGTCATAGAGGGGCCGCAGGTACGGGTCCACCTTGGCCTGGAGGTCGCCCGGCAGGAAGCCCAGCCGCTCACCCGCCTCCACCGCCGGCCGGGCCAGGATGATGCGCTTCACCTTCTTCTTCTGGAGCATGTCCACGGCGACGGCCATCGCCAGGTAGGTCTTGCCGGTCCCGGCCGGCCCGATGCCGAACACCATCTCGTTGTCGTACATCAACTGGATGTAGGCGCGCTGGCCCGCCGTCTTGGCGGCCACCACGCGGCGCATCCCCGGCAGCATGATGCGGGAGTGATCGCCGTTGCGCGGCTCGAGCTTGCCGCGGTTGGCCTCGTCCACCAGCTGCCGCACGTCGGCGGCATTCAGCGGGTCGCCCAGCCGGGCGACGTCGAGCAACCCCTGCACCACCGGCGCCGCGCGCTCCACCGCCTCCAGCGGGCCGGCCAGTGACAGCTGGTCGCCGCGCAGCGACACCCGGACCCCCAGCAGGTGGGCCAGCTCGTGCAGGTTGGCGTCGTTCACGCCGGCGACGCTGAGTGGATCCACGCCGTCAATGCTCAGGCGGTGGATGATTTCGTCGCTGGTCGTCATGTCGTCACCTTGATATGGAGCACGTCGAGGTCCTCCGGTCGCACCGTCGTGGGCGCGCCCTCGAAGAGCGCGCGGGCCTGAGCCGTTTTCGGGAACGCGATCACGTCGCGCATGTTGTCGGTGCCTGCCAGCTGCATCACGATCCGGTCGAAGCCGATGCCGATGCCGCCGTGGGGCGGCGCACCGGCCCGCAGGCCTTCCATGAGGAATCCGAAGCGGTGATCGGCCTCTTCGGGCGTGAAGCCCAGCCGCTCGAACACCGCCGCCTGCTGGGCCGGATCCACGATGCGGATACTACCGCTGCCAAGCTCGACACCATTGATGACGGGATCGTAATGCGTGGACCGCGCCCGGTCGGGGTCGCTCGCGAGCAGGGGGATATCCTCCGCCAGCGGCGCGGTGAACATGTGATGCATGGCGTTCCGGACTCCGGTATCCGGGTCCGTTTCAAACATCGGGAACTGTTCCACCCACAGGCAGGCGTTCTGGGTGCGTGGTGCGTGGCGCGTGGGGAGGCGGCGCACGATATCGAGGCGCACCCTGCCCAACGCCGGAAGCACCACCGCCGCGGGCCCCGCGCAGCCCACGACGGCGTCGCCTTCCTTCACGTTCAGCGCAGCGAAGACGGTCTCGCCGAGCGCCTTGGCGCCGGGCCCGGTGACGCCATCGGGTCCGCGTTTGGCCCAGAGCAATCCGGTGGCGCGCATGGTCTTCGCTTCTTCGGTCAGCTGGTCGAAGTCCTTGCGCGAGAGCGCGGCGCCGCCGTCGACCACGATCACCCGAACGGTGTCGCCCTTCAGGGCGGCCGCGCGGAGGAACTCGCCGCTCCCTTCGCCGATGCGGGCGGTGACGTCCTGGATCTCCAGGCCGTAGCGCAGATCCGGCTTGTCGCTGCCGTAGCGCGCCATCGCATCATGGTAGGACATGCGCGGGAACGGCGCGGTGATCGTCTGGCCGCCCTCCGCCCACAGCGCCACCAGGAGCCGCTCCACCCAGCGGTAGATGTCCTCGGACCCGACGAACGACGCCTCGACGTCGATCTGGGTGAACTCCGGCTGTCGGTCGGCGCGCAGGTCCTCGTCGCGGAACGAGCGCGCGATCTGGAAGTACTTGTCGAACCCCGAGCACATCAGCAGCTGCTTGTAGATCTGCGGCGACTGGGGCAGCGCGTAGAACTGCCCCGGATGCACGCGCGAGGGGACCAGATAGTCGCGCGCGCCCTCGGGCGTGGGCTTGGTAAGAATCGGCGTTTCGATCTCGAGGAAGCCCATGGCCGTCAGCTCGCGGCGTGCGCGCTGCATCAGCCGGTGGCGGAGCTCGATGTTGGCGTAGAGTTCCGGACGGCGCAGGTCGAGGTGGCGATGGCGCAGGCGCAGGTCTTCCGACGCCAGCGTCTCGCCTTTGCCGAGCGCGACGGGAATCGCCGGCGTCTGCGCCGGCCCGACCACCTGCACCGACACGCCGCGAACCTCGATCTCGCCGGTGCCCATGTCGGCGTTGGCCTGGCCCGCCGGCCGCGCCGCCACGACGCCACTGACGAGCACCACGGTTTCCGGCGTCAGCCCCGACGCCGCCTGGTAGGCCGCCCCCGATTCGGGGGCGAATGCCACCTGGACGATGCCGGCCCGGTCGCGCAGGTCGATGAACACCAGGCCGCCCAGGTCCCGGCGCCGGTGCACCCAGCCGCCGAGTCGGACGTCCTGGCCCGCGTGCGTGCCCCGCAACTCGCCGCACAGGTGCGTCCGCATCGTCGTGGCATTCATTGGAGCAGTCTGTTCGCCCACCGTGTCCTCATCAGTACGTAGCCGGCCACCAGCCCCGTCCA
>Ga0137437_1000618_pt1 | contig 11426 bp, 7 predicted proteins | sample EasRivERMGT138_2_FD_102332 | JGI IMG/M metagenome (GOLD analysis project Ga0137437, IMG submission 102332) | Soil microbial communities from meander-bound floodplain in the East River, Colorado, USA - East River MetaG ERMGT138_2 | ecosystem: Environmental > Terrestrial > Soil > Floodplain ...
ATCCAGACCGCGACAGAACTGCCGCTCATGTAAGCTCCATTCTTAAGGGGCTTTCGTTCAAGTACACGTCGCCTCGATTGGCTCAAGTTTATTTCTCAGTCCCCCGCAGGCAGATGCGCCGGCACCCCCGCTCGAGCTTGGCTAGCGATCTTTAGAAGATCCCACGGATTCATCCGCTATAGATCGGCATCGCGACTGTTCCGGCGTCTTAACCAATCTTCGGTTGGTTGACTGAGTGCCATTACTCCAGTCTACGGTCGGGAATAAGTCTTCACCAACCGATTGCCTCCCATGGGCCCGCCCCGAGGCCTTTCTCAGCAAATAATTTGCTATAATCCGAAAAATTGCTGTTGACAAAAGTTTTCGACACTGACATAAGAAGATTAGTCAAAATTTAGCATCAGCCTAATTTTATTAACTTGATTGACCAAATTGATTTAAAAATACTTTATATTCTTCAAAATAACGGTCGGACTCGTCTTGCTGATATCGCCGACGAGGTGGAGTTGTCGGCGCCGGCGGTTATGGAGCGTGTAAAAAAGCTGGAAGCGAGCGGGGTGATCAAAGGTTATCAGGCGCTCGTCGACGGCAAGAAGGTCGGTAAGGATATTACCGGTTTTATTGGCGTTTCAATCGGCAACCAACGGGACATCGATCACTTCGCCACAGAGATGTTGCGATATCAAGACGTCTTGGAATGCCATCATGTGACGGGCGATGAGAGTTTTATTTTAAAAGTAAAATCCGCCAATACCGGTTCGTTGGAAAAGCTGCTCGGCCAGATACGTTCGGTGGAGGGAGTGACGCGGACGGTTACGAAAATCGTCCTTTCAACGGCGAAGGAAGGTCAAGCGTTGGAATTGGACGCGGGATTGGCGGAGAATTCCCATCCGAAAAAAAAGTAGCGCAGATTGAAGTTGGATGATTTAGTTAGATGCCGATTTCTGTGATATCGAGAAAAAGGGTGACACTATGAGTATTTCAGGATTGCCAGTGAAACAAGGTCTCTACGATCCGCGCTTCGAGCACGACGCTTGCGGTGTTGGGTTTGTCGTCAATATCAAAGGCGTGCAGTCCCATGAAATCGTTGAGCAGGCGCTGACGGTGCTGCAGAATTTAGACCACCGCGGCGCTTGCGGTTGTGAGGAGAATACCGGCGATGGCGCGGGCATTCTTATGCAGATTCCGCACGCTTTTCTCAAGGATGCCTGCGCGGGCCTGGGTTTCCAGCTGCCCGACGCCGGAGAATATGGCGTGGGCATGATTTTCTCGATTGATCATCGCGAGCAGCGCCAGCAATTCGAAAAAATTCTCGAAGCGATTATCGTGGACGAAGGTCAAAGATGTCTCGGCTGGCGTAAGGTGCCGACCGACAATATGTACCTTGGCGAGACCGCCAAGGCTTCGGAGCCGTTTGTGCGCCAGGTGTTCATCGGCCGCGCCGAATCGATCGCCGATGATCTCGCTTTCGAACGTAAGCTTTACGTCATCCGGCGGCGCGCCGAAAATGCCATCCGCTACGCCGGCCTGCCGGGCGGCGAATTTTTTTATGTGCCGAGCCTGTCGTGCCGGACGCTGATCTACAAAGGGATGTTGACGCCGCGCCAGGTGGCGACCTTTTATCCCGATCTGTCCGACCCATTGGTCGAGTCGGCGATCGCGGTGGTGCATTCGCGCTTTAGCACCAATACTTTTCCGAGCTGGGGCCGGGCCCATCCCTATCGTTACTTGATTCACAACGGCGAGATCAATACGCTGCGCGGCAATGAGAACTGGATGCACGCGCGTCAAGGCATGTTGGCTTCGAAGCTGTTTGGCGATGACTTAACGAAGCTGTTTCCGGTCATCCAGGAGGACGGCAGCGACTCGGCGAAGTTCGACAATTGTTTAGAGTTTCTCGCCTTGAGCGGCCGCTCATTGCCTCATGCCGTGATGATGATGATTCCCGAGCCCTGGGAAAATCACGAGAGCATGGATGACAAGAAGCGCGCTTTCTACGAGTACCATAGCAGCTTGATGGAACCCTGGGACGGTCCGGCTTCGATCGCTTTCACCGACGGCAAGGTCGTTGGCGCGGTGCTCGACCGTAACGGTCTCAGGCCGTCGCGCTATTACGTCACCAAGGACGATCTCGTGATCATGGCATCGGAAGTGGGCGTGCTCGAAGTGCCGCCCGAGCGTGTGCTCGAAAAGCGCCGACTGCAGCCGGGGCGGATGTTTTTGGTCGATACCCAAGAAGGACGGATTATCAGCGACGAGGAAATCAAACAAGAGATGGCCTCGGCCGCGCCCTACGGCCAATGGCTTAAAGACAATCAAGTGCACTTCGACGATCTGCCCGGAGTTCTGGAGGAAGCGCCGCAGGCCAACCATTTGGCAACGCTGCAACGCTTACAGGTCTTTGGTTACAACTTCGAAGATCTGCGCATCAATATCGGCCCGATGGCGCAGAACAGTATCCAACCCGTCGGTTCCATGGGCACGGACACGCCGCTCGCTGTGCTCTCCGACAAGCCGCAGCTTTTATATAATTATTTCAAAGAGCTGTTCGCCCAGGTGACCAATCCGCCCATCGATCCGATCCGTGAGGAACTGATTACCTCGACGACACTGACCATCGGCAGCGAAGGCAATCTGGTCGAGCCGACCCCGCAGAGTTGCCGGCAACTTCGCTTGCACGATCCAATCCTGCGCAATTCCGACATGGTCAAGCTCAGGCAAATCGATCAGCCGGGAATCAAGTCGACGACGTTGCCAATCTTGTTCAATCCGAGCGACGGCGAAGCCGGCTTGGAGCGCGCGCTCGGTGAACTGTGCAAGCAGGCCGACCAAGCGATCGCCGGCGGCTCGACGATCTTGATTCTTTCCGACAAGGGCGTCGACCGCGGCCACGCACCGATTCCCGCGCTGTTGGCCTGTTCGGGCTTGCACCATCATTTGATTCGCTCCGGCACGCGCACTCGCGTGGGATTGGTATTGGAGTCCGGCGAGCCGCGCGAAGTGCATCACTTCTGCCTGCTGCTCGGTTACGGCGCGCAGGCGATCAACCCCTACTTGGTCTACGAGTGCCTTAACGACATGATCGAGGAAGGGCTGCTCAAGAACATTACCTATCTCGACGCCGTGAAGGGCTACGACAAAGCCGTTTACAAGGGCGTGGTTAAAGTGATGGCCAAGATGGGAATTTCAACCATCAAGTCCTATTGCGGCGCGCAGATTTTCGAAGCCGTTGGCTTGGGCCAAGAATTGGTCGACAAGTATTTCACTTGGACGCCGTCCCGCGTCGGCGGTATTGGCTTGGCGGAGGTCGCCCGGGAAGCCGCAGAGCAGCACGCCCGCGCGTTCCCGAACTACGCGCTGAACGGCCACACACTGGAGGTTTACGGCCAGTATCAGTACCGCAAGGACGGCGAGCTGCATTTGTTCAATCCGCGGACGATTCATCTGTTGCAGAAAGCCTGCCGCAATAACGATTACCGAACGTTCAAGGAATATACTCAACTGATCGACGATCAGTCGGAGCGGATGGCGACGCTGCGCGGCTTGATGGCGTTCAAGTACGCGGCCGATCCGGTTCCCATCGACGAAGTGGAATCTGTGGACGCGATTGTGAAGCGCTTCAAGACCGGCGCGATGTCCTACGGGTCAATCAGCAAAGAAGCGCACGAAGCGTTGGCGATCGCGATGAATCGGATCGGCGGCAAGAGCAATACCGGCGAAGGCGGCGAAGATCCAGCCCGCTATGTGCTCGAAGCCAACGGCGATTCGAAAAACAGCGCGATCAAGCAAGTGGCTTCAGGGCGTTTCGGCGTGACCAGTTATTATTTAACCCAAGCACGGGAGCTGCAGATCAAGATGGCGCAAGGCGCCAAGCCGGGTGAAGGCGGCGAGTTGCCCGGGCGAAAAGTCTATCCGTGGATCGCCAAGGTGCGCCACTCGACGCCGGGCGTCGGCTTGATCTCGCCGCCGCCGCACCACGATATTTATTCCATCGAAGATTTGGCGCAGTTGATTCACGATCTCAAGAACGCCAACCATCACGCGCGCATCAGCGTGAAGCTGGTCTCCGAGATCGGCGTCGGTACCATCGCGGCCGGCGTCGCCAAAGGCCACGCGGATGTCGTCTTGATTAGCGGCCACGACGGCGGCACCGGCGCATCGCCGCAAACCAGCATCAAGCATGCCGGTTTGCCCTGGGAATTGGGTTTGGCCGAAACCCATCAGACTTTGGTGTTGAACAATCTGCGCAGCCGCATCGCGGTTGAAACCGACGGCCAATTGAAAACTGGCCGCGACGTGGTAATCGCGGCGCTGCTCGGCGCCGAGGAGTTCGGATTCGCCACGACGGCACTGGTCACGCTCGGCTGCATCATGATGCGGGTTTGTCATCTCGACACCTGTCCGGTGGGCGTGGCGACGCAAAATCCCGAGCTGCGCGCGAAATTCGCCGGCGATCCGGCTTACGTCGTCAACTTCATGCGCATGATCGCCCAGGAGATGCGCGAGCATATGGCCAAGCTCGGTTTTCGCACGATCAACGAAATGGTCGGACGAGCGGACCGGCTCGAAGTACACCGTGCCGTCGAGCACTGGAAGGCCAAGGGGCTGGATTACGCGGCGATACTTTATCAACCGGACGTCGGTCCCGATGTGGGACGGTACTGTCAAATTCCACAGAATCATGGTTTAGAAAACGCCCTCGACAATCAAGTGTTGCTTGACTTGGCCGCCCCTGCGTTGGAGCGCAAGGAAAAGGTCAAGGCGAAGCTGGACATTCGCAACACCAACCGTGTCGTCGGCACGATCCTCGGCAGCGAGGTGACGCGCCGCTACGGGCCCCAAGGGTTGCCGGAAGACACGATCCATTTTCACTTTCAGGGTTCCGCCGGGCAGAGCTTTGGCGCCTTCATGCCGCCGGGCATGACGCTCGAGTTGGAGGGCGATGCCAATGATTATTTCGGCAAGGGCTTGTCCGGCGGCAAAGTGATCTTGTATCCGCCCGAGGGATCGACTTTCATACCGGAGGAAAACATCATTGTCGGCAATGTTGCGTTCTACGGCGCGACCAACGGCGAGGCTTATATTCGCGGCATGGCCGGGGAGCGCTTCGGCGTGCGCAATAGCGGCGTGCGCGCGGTGGTCGAAGGCGTCGGCGACCATGCCTGTGAGTACATGACCGGTGGCCGTATAGTTGTGATCGGCAAAACCGGACGCAACTTTGCTGCGGGCATGTCCGGCGGCATGGCCTATGTGTACGATGAAGACGGCACTTTTAAGAACCGCTGTAATTTTGAAACCATCAGCCTTGAGCGGTTGGATGACCGCGATTTGCAAGAAGTAGAAGAGCTGCTCAAACGCCATGCGATCTACACGCGCAGCGCGCGGGCGTGGCAGCTTCTCGCTTTGTGGCAAGAAACCGCGCCCAAGTTCGTCAAGGTGATGCCGAGGGATTACCGGCGGGTTCTCGAAGCCCTGCAAGAAGCCGAAACCAAAGGCCTGGTCGGTGACGACGCGTTGATGGCGGCTTTCGAGGCCAACAAGAATGACGCGTCGCGGGTTAGCGGCAACTGATCCGCCGGGTGCTTGCGGCGGATTACAGTGCTGAGTCATGAGCATTGAGTGCTGAGCTCATTTGGAACGAATTGCCGCGGGCGAGTTGGTGTTTGAAGCGCGCACGAAGTTTTTTTGCGAGCAGAAAAGAGAAAGAGAAGATTGAGAGATGGGTAAACCAACTGGGTTCATGGAGTTCGAGCGCGAACTGCCCGAAGACCGCTCGCCGTTGGAGCGAGTGAAAGATTGGCGCGAGTTTCACGAGCATTTTTCCGAAGCGAAACTACAGCAGCAAGGCGCGCGCTGCATGGATTGTGGCATTCCGTTTTGCCACACCGGTCAGCTGATCAGCGGCATGGCGTCCGGCTGTCCGATCAACAATTTGATTCCGGAGTGGAACGATTTGGTCTATCGCGGCTTGTGGAAAGAAGCACTGCAGCGTTTGCACAAGACCAACAATTTCCCGGAGTTTACCGGGCGGGTGTGTCCGGCCCCGTGCGAAGGTTCCTGCGTGCTCGGGCTCAACGAGTTGCCGGTGACGATCAAGAATATCGAAGCGGCGATCATCGATAACGGCTTCGCGCAGGGCTGGGTCAATGCCGAGCCGCCGGAAAGGCGCACCGGTAAGAAGGTCGCCGTGATCGGCTCCGGCCCATCGGGCCTCGCCTGCGCGGCGCAACTCAATCACGCCGGCCACTTGGTCACCATCTACGAGCGCGCCGACCGCATTGGCGGGCTGCTCATGTACGGCATTCCGAACATGAAGTTGGACAAGCAGTTCGTCCAGCGGCGCGTCGATCTGATGGCGGCGGAAGGCGTCAAGTTTATTACTAACGCGCATATCGGCGTCGACATGCCGGCTACTCAATTGATCAATAATTTCGATGCCGTCGTCATTTGCACCGGGGCGACTAAGGCGCGCGATCTGCCGATTCCGGGACGGGAGCTCAAAGGCATTTATCTGGCGATGGATTTCCTGAGCGCCAACACGAAAAGCCTGCTCGATTCGCAACATCAGGATGGCGACTACATTTCGGCCAAAGACAAGCACGTAATCGTGGTCGGTGGCGGCGATACTGGAACGGACTGTGTCGGCACCTCGATGCGCCATGGCTGCAAGAGCTTGACGCAGTTAGAAATATTGCCGCGCCCGGCGGATACTCGCCAGGCCGATAACCCATGGCCAGAGTGGCCTAAAGTCTACAAGCTCGACTACGGCCAGGAAGAAGTTGCCGCGCGCTTCGGCGCCGATCCACGGGTCTATCTCACCACTGGCGAGAAGTTCGTCGGCGACGAAAACGGCAATGTGAAAGAAATGCATATCTACGATGTCGAGTGGGCCAAAAACGAACAAGGCGCGTTTATTCCCAAGCGCGTGGCTGGATCCGACAAAATCCTCAAAGCCGATCTAGTGCTGTTGGCGATGGGCTTCCTCGGCCCGGAGGATCCGGTCTTGACGCAGCTCGGCGTCGAACGCGATCCGCGCTCCAATGCCAAGGCTGAACATGGCCAGTTTTCCACTAACGTTCGCGGAGTGTTCGCTGCGGGCGACTGCCGGCGCGGTCAAAGCCTGGTGGTGTGGGCCATCAACGAAGGCCGCGGCGCCGCCCGCGAATGCGACCGATACTTGATGGGCGAAACGAATTTGCCGTGACCAATTCGATCGCGAATCTTTGGGTGAATTTACTGCTCACTCGACGGTTCTAAATTTCTCTAATCGTCGAAGTCCCACCACTGTTTGACCGCAAATGGCTCACAAGCATTTCTCAGCCGCTTCTTAATCGTTCGTCGATGGGGCTAACAATAGTGCCAGCCGGTTCTGACCTGCGCGTTTGTCAGCCATGTCAGCGTGGCGGCTGCGCTCGGTCGCAAAATAGCTCGCCAGCGTAATCAAGCGCACTTTGCAGTGCATTCCATCATTCCGAATCGTGGCATCTCCCTTGCTCAAGTTAGGCTGTAATGATGTCGAGCTTTAGCATGAGGCTCGCAAATTGAAATTATCGCCTGATAAAGCCGAACTCTCCGCGAGTAGAGGGCGGAAAGCCACGGATCAGATCACTTCAGCCACACCGAGTGCGAAGTCTGACTGCCGGGCTGCCAAAAGCGATACAACGTGATGAACTAGCTGGGCAGTTTGGAGTTGGACCATGAAGCATAATACCGCCGAAGACCGAAACTATTTCGCCGAAGATGCGCTTTTGCAAGATGAAGAAGCGGCGTCGCAAGCGGACAAGTTTTCCCACGCCCGCATATTGCGGACGATCGGTCACGCCCTGGAATCCCATCGCGTTGTGACCTGCAATCTCACCGTGGACGACCATACCTACACGATCAAGGGTAGGGCGCTGCCCAGTGAAGATCGACCGCGAGGTTTGTTTCGCTCGGTGCGCAAACTGTTTGTCAAAGCCAGTGCATCGCCGCGCCCCGATTTCATTACCAATAGGATCGAGTTGCGTTATTCGCTGGAGAACATCCGAGCCATGGATGCTAAGATTCGCGATCGGCGCAGCGCGTCCCCCGAGATTCCCGATCCGCTCAGCATGTCACAGCTCCTGCGGGTTATCGGTGGGTTTATGGATAAACGTGCCGACGAGGAATTACTTGGCGTGTCGATCGACGATCGCTGGGTAACCATTACTCATGTGAGCCGCGATCATCGGCTACTCAAAACCAGCCACGACATCGAATACTTCTACGATCTCTGGGTGAAAATGTACTTGCAGCGGAGCAACCGCCCGATCGTTCCGCCGCCGAGCGGTCCGACCGTTTGTATCGGCGGCCAGCTCCCCGTCCGAAGCGTGAGTTATTTACGCTAGCGGAAAGCACCGATTCCACGCACCAAATCTAACCGCGCCTCTTGAGGCGGGAACCATTAAATGGGGTTTCCGAAGGGAGCGACCATCCCCTTTGGTCGCGTGCGGGGTTTAATACCCCGTACGCGAAATGCCCCGTTTATTTGGCGGCGGGGTAAAACCCCGCTCGCGAAGTGGCCTAGTTTATTTTTACTTCACCCAGATCTGGTTCAGATCGCCGATGTTCGGTAGCAGGCCGAGGCCGATGCCGGATTGCAAGATCTTGTTCTGCGATTGAAAAAAACCATCACCCCACTTATCGGCAAAGTTTTCTTTATTGACCTTGATCCCGGCGGTCACTTCTTCAGGGTTACTGAGATTGAAAAACTCTTTGGCCTTTGATCTGAAGAACTCTTCGTCCTGCCCCGATTTGATCAGCTTCACGGCATCGATATAAGCGCCCCGTATGGCTTTGACCAACGCCGGCTGTTTCTCGACGGTTTCTTTGAGCATGCCGACGGTGGACTTGAGCGGCGGCGCGCCAAAGATTTCCTCAAGCGCGATATCGAAGTCGACCAGCACGCGGTAGCGGCCGGACATCACCATGCGGGTGACGTGGGGTTCGAACATGTTGATCGCTTCCACGTCGCCACGCTCGAGCAGCGCGAGCAGCGCGCCGGTCTCGGCCGGGATGCTCTGAAAATCTTTTTCGAGGTCGAGCTTATGCTCTTTGGCGATCACCGCGGAGAAAAAGAATGCGCCGGTAACCCTCGCGAAGTTGCCGATCTTCTTGCCTTTGAGATCGGCGAAGCTTTTGTACGGCGCATCTTTCTTGACCACCCAAGAATTGCCCGACCAAATCTGTGGCGTGATCAAACGAATGTCGGTGCCGCTCTTTACCAGATTTACCGCCGTACTCGGCTGCATGGCGCTCGCCTGGGCGCGGCCCAGTTTGATGGCGTTTGCCGCCTCGGTGAAATCCATCATCATGTTGGTGATCTTGATGCCGTACTTGACGTCGAGTCCTTTGTTTTCGATGAGCGCCGCGATGTAACCGGATTGACCGGTTGCGGCGGTGGCGACGTTAACCGGTTGGAGCGCCTGTCCCGCCATCACGCGCGGCGTCGCGGCGACCGATATCATCCACATTACAGCAATTAGAAACAATAATTTCTTTCTCACGATTCGGTCTCCTCCTTCAGAGTGACTTTAGTTTCGAGTTCGGCGGCGAAGCCGTAAATCTCCGGTCCCCATTGGCGCGGCGTCGGCAGCGGATTGGTTACGTAGGCGTCCAAGCTCGCCGGCCGGCGCGTGAGCGTGACGACGAAGTCGCTCATGTAGGCGGCTTCGGCCAGATTGTGAGTCACGAACAATACCGTGCGGTGCAGCTGCTCGCATAATCGGCGGGTGGTTTGGCGCAGTTGGCGGGCGGTCAATTCATCGACGCTGGCGAACGGCTCGTCCATCAAAACCAAATCGGATTCGATCGCCAATGCGCGCGCCAGGCCGACGCGTTGACGCTGACCGCCGGAGAGGTAGAGTGGAAACTGGTTGATGTATTCGCCGAGATCGACCAACGCCAAATAATGCTTGACCCGCTCTTTCCACTCTGCCTCGGCCACCGCCGCGCCTTTGAGCGCCAAGCGCAGGTTGTCGCCGATGGTTTTCCATGGCAGTAAGCGCGGACTTTGAAAGACATAGCCGATCAGCGGCCGCGCCTGAGTTTGGCCGCCGTTGACGAATTTCAATTCGCCGCGGTCGAGCCGTTCCAAGCCGACGATCGAATTGAGCAGCGTCGACTTGCCGCAGCCGGACGGTCCGATGAGCACGGTGACCGAGCCGGCGCGCGCGTGAAACGACAAGCGGTCAATAACTTTGAACGGCTCACCATCCTCGCGGCGAAACCACTTCTCGACATTTTCGACAACCAGCTCGGCCATCAGCGTCTCCAGACGTCGATCTTGGGCCGCCAAGCGGTCAGCCGGCGCTCGGCGAGATTGATTATGCCGTATTCGATGCCAATCATGGCGACGACGAAGGTGAGGGTCCAGGCGATGACGCCTTCCATGTTGAACACTTGGTAAGATTTCATTACCTGATAGCCGACGCCGTTGCTGGTGCCGAACATTTCGACCACCACGACGACTTTCCAAGCTAGGCCCAAACCGTAACGGGTCGCGGCGAAAATATTCGGCACCAGCTGCGGCAGGATCACCTGGGTGATCTTCATCCATTTGGTAAAATGAAAAACATGGCTCATGTCCATGAGCTCTTTGTCGAGAGATTTTACGCCGGCCCAAATGTTGATCACCAGCATGGGAAAGATCGTCACCGTGACGGCGAAGTAGGGCGACCATTCGTTAATGCCGAATAGCATCACGGCGATGAGCGCCCACATCAAGCCGGGAATCGTCAGGCCGAGCACCACCAGCGGCTGGAAAAAACGCTCGCCCATCACCACCGTGCCCATGTAAATGCCGACGGCGACGCTGAAAAACATCGCCACCAGCGAACCGACGAACACACGGCGCAGGCTCTGATACATGTGGAACAAAAAAGTGCCGTCGGAGAGCAGCCGAATCGCTTCGTTCACCGTGTTGATGGGACTCGGCAGCAACCTTGGATAAATCAAATAAAGCGACCACCAAATCGCGGCCACGCTACTGACAGCCAAAATCGGCGGTAGAACTCTGCCGATCAGATCGCGGCCCAGTGAATTGCCGAAGCTCGGAACAGTTTCCGCGCCGGCGACGCCCACTGACGATCCGGCTATGGTCGTTGGGTGGTTGGAATCGAACGCCATTGAAACCATTAGTGCTATGGAACGTGGAGCGAAGTCAAACCTCGGCGTTGACTTGCCAGTGCGGCTTTGTTTAGGCTTGCACGAACGCTTCGAAGATCGAGGATGGAGGATCGAGTATGGCAAATTCATTTGGACCGCGGCCGATGGACGAAGTGAAGGAAGAGTTGCTCGGCAGAGCGAAAGCAAATCGCAATCCGTTTCTCTACACGATCTATGATGAAGTGGCGCCGGTGATCAACGGCTTGCGGTCCGTGGATCGCGAGGAGTGGGCGCGCGCTATC
>Ga0137437_1000619_pt1 | contig 11414 bp, 9 predicted proteins | sample EasRivERMGT138_2_FD_102332 | JGI IMG/M metagenome (GOLD analysis project Ga0137437, IMG submission 102332) | Soil microbial communities from meander-bound floodplain in the East River, Colorado, USA - East River MetaG ERMGT138_2 | ecosystem: Environmental > Terrestrial > Soil > Floodplain ...
GCCTCGCGCCCCTCGAGTTGCTCCGGCGCCATGTACGGAAACGTGCCGAGGACGGCACCTTCCGCCGTGAGCGGCACGCCGCCCGGCGAGATGGTCGACAGCGCGAGCACGGTCGGATGGGACTGAAGCTTCGACAGACCGAAGTCGACCAGTTTTGCGCCATCCTTGGTCAGCATGACGTTGCCCGGCTTGAGATCGCGATGAATCAAGCCGCGACGATGCGCGTGATCCAGCGCGTCGGCGATCTCGACGGCATGGCGGAGGACCTCGGGTAGCGGCAGCGGTCCTCTCACGAGACGATCGGCCAGCGTCTGCCCGTCGAGGTACTCCATCACCAGGAAGTTGAGACTGTGGTGCTCACCGACGTCATGCAGGTCGCAGATATGGGGATGATTGAGGGCCGCGACAGCACGGGCTTCGCGCTCGAACCGCTGTCGCCGATCGGCGTCCGTGGCGAATTGCGCAGAGAGGATCTTGATGGCGACCGTGCGATCGAGGCGCGTATCCCTCGCTTTGTACACCTCGCCCATGCCGCCTGCTCCAATCAGGCTAAGGACTTCATAGGCGCCGAGGTGAACGCCGGCCGCGAGAGACATAGGCTGTCGTGCTCGTCGCGATTATAAGGGAACGTGGTGAGCGAAAAGCAGGGCCGTTCGTTATTCCCACGCCCGGTTGTCGACCGTGTTCTCGTATGTGGCTCCCGCCACCGTCATATTCCACTTCACCGTCCAGTTGTAGGTGTCGTCGAAACGCTCGCGAGTGTACGGTTGTGGCGGGGCGTGAAGCAGGCGCCATGTCTGGAAGTCGCGCGGCTCCAGCAGGCCGCCCGTTTCAGCGATCAGATAGTGGACGTACGGCGTCGGATCCTTGTCGAGCACGTCGACGGCTCTTGCCTGCGCCCGGAACATCGCCGCAAGCGTCGGGCCGTCGAGATCGTCGCTTGCCGCCTCGCTTCGGGTCGAGTGCGATTCGATCAGGATGCGGAGCCCTTCCTTCTGCGCGACGCTGATCCACGGCTCCATGAGGCTGACGGCTGCGACCTCGCCTTTGCGCAATGCCTCGAGGCGCTTCACCATGGAGCCGGCGCTGGTTGTTTTTACGTGCTCCGGCGTCAAGAAACCTTCGACCATCTTCAGCGTGGTGAAATGCGAGCCGTTGTTCGGGGTCACAGCGATGACCTGGTCTTTCAACTGCTCGGGCTCATAGATCTTCGAGTCCCGCGAGACGACGATGGCGAACGTTGACATGGAGGCGCCGAGCGCGACGATCTTCCGCGGGCGGAGTCCGCTGGACGTCGCCTCGACGGCGCGCTTCATGATTCCCCATTCGCACATGCGGTATGTGTCGATGCCGCCTTCGTTGTAGATCGAATCGAGCGGCCGATCGAACACGGAATCAAACTTGACGGCATGGGAGCTCGTGACCTGCGCCATTCCCGGCGTGACGACGAAGTCGATGTCCAGCCCCTCGTCTTTGAAGAATCCCTTGTCGCGGGCGACCAGCACCGGCAGGTCGTGGACCGCGTTCATGATCGCCACCTGCGGTTTCGTCGTGATCTCTCGAACTGCCATTGGTCTCTCTCCAGGAGTCTCAGGATGATCGACCAATAGCCTAGGTGTGCATGCGGCCGAGATCAAGGGTAGATGGAGTTCCCGAGGACCCGCCCGGTGGGATCTGCGGACCCGGTCGGTGGACTCGGCTCGTGACACCAACCCCCGCCGACATCCGCGACCGCGCCCGTTTCGGACAGAAACCGCCACGTATAGCTGTTGACCCCCAGCTCCAGCTCCAGCACGCCATTGATGCTCCAGCGGGCGTCGCTGTTGCGGTGCACGGACACGGGCGAGTTGAGCTCTGCGCCTCCTGTACCGACGATGAATTCGCGAATGCCACGGGCAGGGTCGGGACGGCCGTCGGGATCCTGCAGCGAGAAACGCTCGTAGAAATGCTCGTGACCGGAGATCACCACGTCGGCGTCGGAGTCATACAGCGCGCGCCACAGCGGCCTGGTGGCGACGTTGTCACCGTGCTGTCCAGAGCTGAAGAGCGGATGATGCCAGTACGCAAGCGCGCAGGTCGACGGATTCGCCGCCAACTCTCCCCGCAGCCATTGGAGCTGCGACGAGCCCGCGTCCATGGGAACGTTGCTGTTCAGTGAATAGATCTGCCAATCGCCAAGGCGGTAGCGGTAGTAGCCGAGGCCGCTCGGGCCGGCGTTGGCGCCGAAGTAGTTGAAATACGGCAGCGCCCCCGGCGACTCGTAGTCATGGTTGCCTGGCGACGGACGAGTACGTGCCTTGTGCCGGCCCCACCCGGGATCGTAGCAGTCGCGAAAATCATTCGGGCGGCCCGACGGGTACGCATTGTCACCCACGGTAAAGACGACCCCAGGCAATCCGTCGAGCAAACGCGCCGTGGCCTCCGTCGCCGCCGAACCGCACAGCGCGATGTCGCCAGCGCCGACCAGTACCGCACCCGCGATGGCTCCCACGACACCTGGCTGGGCCGTTGGGAACGTGCCGCTCTCGCCGCAGCCGGCCACGCCGGTCAGCAACAGCAACAGAGGCAGCGGGAGACCGCTCCTTCGCAACGATTTACCGTCCACCGCGCGCGCGCGCGATCTCCTGAAGCACGAACGACGGCCGCTGCCGTGCGAAGTGCTTGAGGAATTCGACTGCCGTCTCGCGGCTCTCGTCGTCGTACGGCTTGCGGACATCCTCCCGGGCTGCAACGTCGATCAGCGCCGACAGACGTACGATTTCGGCTTCGAGCCAGCCGTCGCCGGCCGCCGACCGCGCACATTGCTCGAGCACGTCCAGGTACAGCGCCCGAAGATCACCGAACGCGAGCGCGCGGCTGAAGAGGGCGTTCTCCTCGACGCGCAGGAAAATCGGCGAATCGACGGCTGCAAACGTGTGATCCTTGTCCCACACGATGAGCCGGTGCTGATCGCTGGACGGTCCTCGATACAGGTAGAAATTCGCCATGCCAGAGGCTCCGAGCACCCCGTCCGCCTCCGACAGGAATGTTTCGATGGCCACGTGCGTGACCAGCTGCGGCAGGTCGATGTATCGACCGACGCGCTCGCGCCACACCGTGTCGACCGGCTGATTCACCTCGTGGAACAGGTCGCGAATCGGCGAGTACAGAACCGTGTCGGCCTCGAGCTCATGGTTCCGAGGTTCGAAGACTCTTCTGTACGCCGTCAGTTCGTCGCCCAGGTCCTCGCCAAGAAACGGGTGCAGGAAATGGCGCTCGAACAGGTATCCGGATTTTTCGCCGAACGCCCGCTGAAGAAACTCACCGTCGACCGGTTCGACGATGGCGTAGATGCCTTGGTACACGCTATTGATGTACAGACGGGTGAACGATTCCCGCGATGCCGGCTGTCGAAGGCGTTTGAAGAGGGCCATGCTGACGCGCTCGCGCACGAGCGCCGGGTCCGTGACAAGGTTGTCGAGCACGAGCGAGGCGAGACCGAGGAACGTCTGCCCAGCGGAGTAGCGATTGAAATCAATCCTCAAGCCCGGCTTCGACGCGCTGCGACTGGCAAGCCCGCGGGACCGCACGCCGACGTTCCGCACGCGCTGGTCGCGCCATTGGAAATCAGCCGGGACGTAGATGTTCTCGAGATAGCGCTCGATGAGCTCCCGCAGGTCGCGCTCGTTGATGGAGAGTCGCAGCTCCTGCACCGTCCCGTCATCGAATAGATCCTCTATCGTCTGCGCCGAGGCCACGCGACCGCCGTCCGCGCCCAAGGTCAATAGGATGACCACCAGCCCGATTCGGAATCGCAAGCCACAAGAGCTCGCAGTAGAAATGAAAGGGAGATTCGTCATGGTTGATGTCAGATGGCCAGTTGAAATCGGATCAGGCGGCTCCATACACGCAGGTTCGGCACCGGGCTGACCGCCGTGCCGCCGATCTGCTCTCGGACCACGTTTCCTTCGATCTTGATCCACCGATTCAGATGCCACGTTGCGCCAAGCGTCATTGCGGTCTCGCGGTTGCCGAGCACGACGTCGGCGCGCGGGCTTGTCGACGGCGAATTGGTGTCGGCGATACTTCCGAAGCTCAAACGCTCGAGTCGCATCGCAACTTGAATCGATCCGTAGCCGCCTTGAAACAGTGGCCGGGCGGGTTGATCCACATCGGCGGCACCTGTCGCTCCCGCAACGACCCACGTGCCGCTCACGTACCAGCCGCGCACGAGCAACGGCGGCAGATCGGTGCCCGCCTGACTCTGACCGCGTCGATCGTCGCTGACACGGATGTACTCGGACGCGACCGAAAACGGGCCGGGTCGCCACCGTACCTGCACGCCGTCCCGCCGTCGGTTTCCCTCCACCCACACGTCGGAGTCGAAGAACGACACGCCGAGCACGCTTTTGCCGCGCACCGCTGGGAACCCTTGCGGCAGCGAGCTGCGGGTGAACGCCACTCCCACCTCCAGGTCCGACATCATCGATTTCGAGTGGCGAAAGGGTTCCACCGTGACGCGGCCGGCGAGTGTTCGACCGCCGAACACCCGGGTGCCGCCTTTGGGGCGCGCGTTGTCGCCGTCGTGCGCGAAGATCCCCATCTCGTAGCCGATTGTCCGCCGCGCCACGCGGCCGTGGAGCATCACGCCGCCATCGCGTCCAGGCGCGAGCCTGGTTGACACAATCGATCGATAGATGAAGTCGAGGTTCCCGCCGCTGGTCGTTTCCTCGAGGCCGAAGGGGATCTTGAATTGTCCCGCCTGGATCTGCGCGCCGCGCATCGGGCGGTAGTTGACGTACACGTCGCGCCACGGATTGGTTCTCTCGATCTCGCCTTCGATCTGAAAATCAAGGGCGGGGCCGATTTCGCCGTCCACGCCGACACGCCGGCGTCCCACGTCGAATCTGTCGCCATCTCCCCGTTCGACGGCGGCTCGCGAAGCGCGACTGTCACCCTGGAGGCGCGCGCGAAATTCCATTCGCAGCCTGCCGGACCACTCGACCTCAGGATGGTTGTCCCAGCGGACACTCCACCCGCCGTCGCGCGGCGCGGCGGCCTCAGCCGGCGCCTCTTGCGCGGCCGCCGGCATTGCGACGAGCAGCACGATAGCCGCTATTCCCGCGGACCTGAAAGCTCCGCGCCGCAGGTGCACATTGATGGATTTCATGGGATCACAGACCCTTCTTCGACGCTTCCCACGACACCGACGTGATGCCGACCGTTCCACCGTCGAGCAGCTGGGCGCTGACCTCGTCGAGCGACGTCTCTCGATCCAGGAACGCGCGGTAGCGCACGGCCGCGTGAGCGCCGTGCGAGAACTCGAGTGGCTCCACCGCGATCTGGTGTGCGGCGAACACCTTCGACACGTGCGTCGTCGGAAACTGGCGCCCCTCCGCGACGAGCGCGACCTTCATCGAGCGTGGCGGCTCGGACTGGCTGTGACGCAACAGCAGGAGGCACGCACACACGAAGAGCGTGCCGACCGCGGCCACCGACGCCAGGCCCAGGCCGGCGGCCATGCCGAGCGCCATCAACAGGAACAGCACGGTGATGTCTCGCGGGTCCTCAACCGGCGTGCGGAAGCGGACAATGGCGGCTGCGCCGGCGATCCCGAACGCGCGAGGCAGCGAATCGCCGACGATGAGCATGGTGAGCGCGCCAGCCAGGCAGAGGAGCACGTGCGCCTGCTCCATCGACCGGGTGAGGGGATGCTCGCGTCGCGTCCAGCGTTGAACGGCGACAACCAGGATGCCGATGCATGCGGCCGCCAGCAGGCGAATGCCCTCGGCCAGCCCGGCTATTCCGGGCAGATTGATATCGCTTATGAAGTTGGTCACATCAGATCAAACGGCGAACGAGGGCAAATCAAACAGGTGGCGTCAGCAGATTCCCTCGGGTGCGCACTGATTCATCGCCGCGACGTACTTCGAGAAGGGGACGCGCCAGGGGGCGAGCTGCACGATCAGCGCGTCCATCCATGCGGGCGGTCGAACGCCGTACTTCAGCTCCACGAGCGCCGTCGCAGGTCCGGAGGCGCAGGAGAGGGGGATTGGCTGCCAGGCGCACGCGTCGCCGACGAGATCGGCGCGGCGGGTCGGCTGATACTGGAGGTCACGATCGACCGTCACCGCGGTCTCGTCGTCGGGGTCGCGCATCGGTTCGCGGACACAGGTGACGAGCATTCTCGGGGTGGCGCCGGATACCCATCGGCGGTATGCGAATTCCCTCAGATTCTTAGCGTCCTGCGGTGAAACGGCGCTGTCGGGCACGCCCGAGCCCTCGAGAATGGTGTGGAGTGCATTGGCTGGAAACGCCGCGCGGCGCTTGCGCACGACTGACCCCGTTTTTCGTTTCAGCTCGGCGTACAGCGTCGAGGGCGGTTGTTCCCCGTAGCGCCGGATCCGGAGCTTGAAGCGGTCGCCCGCGCGATCGCGGTGCCAGCGAAGAAACGTCAGTTGCGGGGTGTCGAGATACAGCGACGTGACACGCTGGCGTGGGCCGAGTGAGAGCACGTCCGGGTCGAGGTGCGCGCGTGCCACGTCCAGGACGCACTCCGAGACCGGCGCCGGTACGCAGTACTTCAATTCCATGCGCCCGGCGCCACAGATTCGGTCTTCGATGACGTCGGGTCCGAAACGAACCGGCGTCCGAAGTACGTGTGCGGCAGGATTGTCGTCGCTGACGACGAGCGGCGTGGTTGACGTCATAGCTTTGCTCTCCCCTGCTGTAACGCGCAGGGGAGGCAAAGCTAACAACGTCTACGGTGCGGGCTCAGCGCGTAGCCGGGGCCCCGGCCATGACGGGCATGAACTTCTGGATGCGCTTGTTCTCCTCCACTTCGCCCGTGTAGATGACCCCCTTCGAGTCCATCGCGATCGAGTTGATCCAGTGCAGCTGCCCGGCGTAGGTGCCGTTGCGGCCGAAGCTGCCCAGCGTCTTGCCGCTCTGGCGATCGAGAATCCACACTTTGTTGTTCGTGCCGTCTGCAACGTACAGGTATTTCTGCTGAGGGTCGCGTGAGATGGCCAGCTTGTACGTCGTGCCGCACGGTGGGAACTTCATGTGGTACAGGCCGCCGCATTCGTCGCCTCGTGACGGCGTGTTGGGCGCCACATAGAATTCCTTGACGAATTTGCCATCGGTCGTGAACACCTCGATTCGATTCTGGCCGCGCTCGCCGATATAGACGAGACGATCCTTGGAGATCTCGGCGAAGTGGAGATCGGGCACGAAGTTCTTTTCTTCAGGTGGCGGGCCGCCGGTCCACTTGTACCCGGGAATGGGGTCGTTGGTGATTTCGCTCAACGGCATCCCATGGCCGCCCCAGCCACGCTTGAAGGCTCCGGTGGTCATGTCGTACACGACCAGGCGCTTCTGGTTGATGATGTAAATCTCGTTGGCGGATTCATCGAGCTGAAACCGGCCTTTCGACACGAACATGTCCGTGTTCTGGTTGGTTTCCTTGAAGGTCCCTTCTTTCGGTGGACGATGGTCGAAGTCCCAGACGAATTTTCCGTCGCGCGTGAACTTGAGGATGCTGTCCTGTGCCCCGGTTCCCGCGACCCAGACGAGACCTTTGGAGTCCGGGATCACCGTCTGCAAATTCGTTGGCCAGAGGGGGTGATAGCCAGGGCCTCCCCACGAGTTGACGACGTTTCCTTCCTGATCGAGCTCGATGACCTCTGGGCCGCGGACGCAGCAGTCGATGCGCCCGTCCCCGCCGCCTGTTTCATCGGGGTTGGCGGCGGCCGCGCGATTCAGGAACCAGATATGGTCGTTCTGATCGACGCTGATGCCCGTCACCTGCTGCATGCCCCACCGGTTGGGCAACGGCTTCGGCCAGAACGGGTCCACCTTGAAGAGGGGTGCGCCGTTCGCATCGACCGCTTGTACGGGTGTCCTTTGCGCGCGCCCGATCGAGCCCGCTGCGAGCGCAAGGACACAACAGATTCCAAGGGCCACGGCAAACGTGAGTGCTGGCTTCCTCGTAGTCACGGGACGTTCCTCCTTCTTGCGAGCGTCGTTGAAGAAGCGTAGTTTCTCACGCTTTTGCCCCGACTTGTCTTAGACTTTCCCCATGAAAAATCTACTGTCGTCGGCGGCAGTCGTCCTGACGGTGTGCGTCTCGCAACCCGCGTGGGCGGAGGACGTTACGCTCGTGGCGCCGGGTGGCATGCGGTGCCCGATCGATCGCATCACGCCGGAGTTCAACCGGAAGACCGGCCACGTGTTGAAGGCGACCATCGGCTCGGGCGGTGCCACGCATCAGCAGGTCGTGCGCGGCGCGGCGTTCGACGTCCCGATCGTGCAGCCGCCTTACCAGGACGTCATCGCGTCGGGCAACGTCATCCCCGCCACCGAGACCCCGCTGGCGAGCGTCGCGATCATGGTAGTCGTGCGAAAGGGGGAGCCAAAGCCGGACATCTCGACGCCCGCCGCGGTCAAGCGGATGCTGCTCGCGGCCAAGGCGATCTCGTATCCCGACGGCGCCGGCGGATTGGGCGGCGCAGCTGGCGTGAGTTTCGACAACACGCAGAAGCAGCTCGGCATCCTCGAGGAGATGAAGCCGAAGGTGAAACGCGTTCAAGGCGTCAGCCTGATGCAGCTGCTGACGAGGGGCGACATCGATGTTGCCATCACGTTCGCCAGTGAAATCAACGATCCCGGGGTGGACATTGTCGGTCAGCTGCCGCGTGAGATCTCCACGCCGACGGCGCTCGTGGGTTTCATCTCGTCCCGTGCAAAAGCGCCGGAAGCCGCGAAGTCGCTTTTGAGTTACCTGTCCTCGTCTGACGGCGCGGCGGCGTATCGGGCTTGCGGGATGCAGCCGGCTCGCTAAGTCCTTATTTCGCCGGCGGACTCAAGTCGAATTCGTCCTTCGGAAACAGGTCGGTGTTGAAATCGGCGAGGGACTCGCGGGAGAACTCAGGGCCGTACCGCGCCGGTTCCGTCAGGTACTCCGCGAACATGCGTTCGATGTCGATGCCCGCGGCGGCGTAGTATCCGCGCGCGTCTGACGCCGCGAGGCGGGCGGCGATGGCATCCCGGTCCAGATCGATAGGCGATCGGCTGCCGATCAGGATTCCCGGCACGCTTACGACGTACGGAAAGACACGCAGGAAGGCGTTGTACACGCGCGCGGTCGGCGCCCACGTCGCCGCAAGACCATTCGGCTTCAGCGAATCCCTGACGAGCATGAAATAGGCCTCCGAGTAGAGATTGCCCGAGTAGGCGCTGCTCGGCCTGAGTGCGTCTGCCTCGATGATGTCGTATTGCGCACCCCCGCGCATCAGGTGGATGCGGCCATCGCCGGCGAGATGCCGCACACGGGAGTCTGCGAGCAGGTGCTTCAGACCCTCGTAAGGCCACACAGCATCCAGCGCGCGCAGCGTGAGGATCTGCGACTTGATGATCTCCACGCATGCGATGGTCTCGAGATCCCGACGGCCCGCCACCGCATGGACAGTGTCGCCCGAGCCGAGGCCGATGATGGCCGCCGCTTTCGGTGCGGGGTGAATGAACGCGGGCAATGCCCCGAGAGCGGTATGGACGTCGCCGTACGGGATGACGCTCTGGCCCACGCCATTGACGAACACAATCGCGTTAGTCGGCTGCGTCTTCACGACTGACACGCCCGATCCGTCCTCGCCGAAGATCACGCGGTCGGGCAGCGCGCCGTGCAGCCTTGTCCACAGCGTCATCGTGTCGGGCATGCCTACCATCACCGATGCGTAGACCAGGCCGCTTGCGCCGGCGGCGGCCAGTACGTGCCGTCCGCGCCATCGGGCATCACGTCCCAGCAGAGCGACCGCAAGCACCGCGAACAGTCCGCTTGCGAACGCAACCAGCCGCAGCGTGCCTGCGGTGCCGAACAGATCGAGCAGCAACCACCCGGTAATGGCGGCGCCCAACATACTGCCGACGACGTTCGCGAACAGCAACACGCCTACGCGCCGGCCGACCCGTCGGAGATCGGTCTGTACCACTCGCTGCAGCATCGGAAAGCTGCAGCCCATCAGCAGCGTCGAAGGAACGATCAGCGCTGCGGGAACGCCGACGTACATGATGATGAAAACCGTTGGCACCGGAGCGTTCGAGGAGCCCGAGAAAGCGGCCTGCAGTTGGGCGACCTGTTCGCGGACGCTCATCGGTTCGTAGCTTCCCAAGTAGGCCCACATCAGCGGAAAGTTGTCGACGCCGCGGAGAAAGAGCGTCAATAGCACGCATGCACCGACGGCTGCTGCTGCCTGAAGGGAAAGGAACGCGATCGAGGGGCTGCGTACGCGCGGCGCCATGACACTCCCCGCGAGCGCTCCAAGCCCTAGTCCCGCGAGGTACAACGCGAGCAGCGTTCCGAATGTGAACGCGGTTGACTTCATCATCACGCCGAGCAGCCGGAACCAGATGATTTCGAGTGACAGCGCCAGCATCCCCGAGAGCCCGAAGATGGCCGCCCACATCCAGAAGCTGAAGACGGGGCCCGTGGGTACGTCAGGAGACCGCGTCTCCGCCGCGTCGTTCGCGCGGCTTTCCGGCGGGCGCGCCGGAGACCGCCTCAGCATGACAGCGAGAGGGAGCAGCACCGCGGCGCAGATGATATTCAGAAGGGCGGCGACCCGTACACCGCCTTCGAGCCCGAGCCGAGGCAGCAGCCACCAGGTCGACAGTACAGCTCCAGCTGCGGCGCCAAGCGTATTGACTCCATAAAGCACACCGATCACCGACGCGGCGCGGTCCACCCGTTGCGCCAGCGTCCGTGCCAGCAGTGGCAGCGACGCACCCATGAAGAAGGTTGGCCATAGCAGGCTGACGAAAAGAATGCCGCCCATGACCGCGGGCGCAATGTCGAAGTGGCCCAGTTGCTGGTACAGGTAGTCGTAGTAAAGCGATGTGCTGAACAGACCGAACACCGCGATTGCGAGTTCAGCCGTCGCGAAAAGCACCAGCGACGCTCGCGCCGACGTGCGGTCCGCCACATGCCCGCCCGCAAGGTTCCCCACGCCGAGACCGCCCATGAACGCCGCGACGATGAGCGTGGCCGAGTAGACGTCGGCGCCTGAGAAGATGACGAGCATGCGCTGCCAGCTCACCTGGTAGAGGAGCGCGGCAAAACCTGAGAGGAAGAACGCGGAGGATGCCAGCAGCGTCATCGCCGCGACAGACTATATCCAAACGTGCGGTGCTCATGGATTTGGCCGCGATAACCTCACCGCCAGTGACCTTCGGCCATGAACCACCCACGTCGGTCGTGCACCCAGTGGGCTGGCACCCACCTCGCGTGTGCGCGCGGCGCCCGATCCCAGCGGCCAGGCATCCACACGTAGTTGCGTCCTTCCCAGCGGTAGAACCCCGGCAACCACACATATCCCGGTCCGGGCGACACGACGCGCGTTTCCACAATCGGCGCCGGCGGTCCGACGCGAAGGTACACA
>Ga0137437_1000620_pt1 | contig 11407 bp, 9 predicted proteins | sample EasRivERMGT138_2_FD_102332 | JGI IMG/M metagenome (GOLD analysis project Ga0137437, IMG submission 102332) | Soil microbial communities from meander-bound floodplain in the East River, Colorado, USA - East River MetaG ERMGT138_2 | ecosystem: Environmental > Terrestrial > Soil > Floodplain ...
CGCGCGCCGCCGAGCGAGATGCGGACGTACTTGCGCCCCATCGCGCGGGCGATCGACTTCGCGATCGAGGTCTTGCCGACGCCGGGCGGACCGGCGAACAAGAGGATGCGGCCCTTCTTCGCCTTGTTCTGCGACAGCTGGTACACGGACAGGAACTCGAGCACCCGATCCTTCACATCGCCGAGGCCGAAGTGATCCTCATCGAGGATCTTCGCGGCCTCCTGGACGTCGAGGTGCTCGTCGGTGCGGTTGCCCCACGGCAGCTCGGAGATCGTCTCGAGGTACGTGCGGATCACCTGCGACTCCATCGACTCGCGGCCGATCCGGGACAGCCGCGCCCACTCGCGCGTCACCTCCTTGCGCGCGTCGTCGGGCAGCGGCAGCTTGTCGAGCCTGGCCTTGAGCTCTTTCTGCGCCTCGTCGCCGACATCATCGCCCTCGCCGAGCTCCTTCTGGATCGCGCGCAGCTGCTCGCGCAGGTAGACCTCGCGCTGGCGACCGCCGAGCTCCTCCTGGACCTTGGACTGGATGTCCTCCTGCGCGGACAGCACGTCGATCTGGCGCTGGACGTGGATCAGCACGCGCCGCAGCCGGTCCTCGATCGCGAGCGCCTCGAGCAACGCCTGGCGATCCGCGACCGGCGCATCGAGGTAGCCGGCGACGAGGTCGGCCAGCCGCCCGGGATCGTCGATCTGCGAGAGCATCTGCTCGACGGCCTCGGCCGGCACGCCCCGCTTCATCGCGAGCTCCGCGGCGCGCGCGCGGACTTCCCGGTAGAGCGCGACGAAGGTAGAATCTTTCGGATCGAGCGGCGGTAGCTCGGTGGCCGGCGCAACGGTGGCAACCAGGTAGCCGTCGCCGGGCGCGACGCGCATCACGATGCCGCGTTCGTGGCCCTCGAGCACGAGGCGCACGCCCCCGAGCCCGCGCTGGACCGAGCCGAGCGTCGCGATCGTGCCGATCGTGTAGAGACCCTCGGGGAGGACCTCGTCGCTATCCTCGCGCTGCGCCACGACAAACACGCGGTGCTCGGGATCGTGCAGCGCTGCCTCGATCGCCCGCAGGGTCTGGGGACGTGCGGCCGCGATGGGCAGGCTCACCCCGGGAAACAGGACGCCGCTCCGCATCGGAACGATCGGGAGGTTCTTCGACATGATGACTTCTAGACGTGCCCACCGCCGGCAACCCACGCAACCTGCCCGAAAGCCTCGCTTCCCCCTGTCGTCGCGCCGCCACGGAGGAGCGGGCGGACCGCACTCATTGTAGGATTGCGCCGTGGGCCGCGCCTTCGAGAAACGGAAGCACACGATCTTCGCGCGCATGGACCGCGTGGCGAAGCAGTTCACCAAGATCGGCAAGGACATCGCGATCGCCGTCAAGAGCGGCGGGACGAGCCCCGATGGCAACCCGGCGCTGCGCCGTGCGCTGCAGAACGCGCGCGCCGTCAACATGCCCAAGGAGAAGGTCGAGGCCGCGATCAAGAAGGCCAGCGGCCAGGGCGCGGCCGAGTACGACGTCATCCTCTACGAGGGCTACGGTCCGCACGGCGTCGCGATCCTGGTCGAGGCCGCGACCGACAACGCCACGCGCACGGTCGCCAACGTGCGCCACCACTTCAAGGCCGCCGGCGGCAACCTCGGCACGACGGGGAGCGTCGCGTTCATGTTCCAGCGCCAGGGCGTGTTCCGGCTCAGCCCCCAGGGCATCGATCGCGATGGCCTCGAGCTCGCGTTGATCGACCACGGCCTGGTGGCGCTCGATGATGGCGAGAGCGACAAGGGCGAGGCCCAGCTGCTCGTGCACTGCGCGTTCGGCGACTTCGGCGCGATGCAAGCCGCGATCGAGAGCCGCGGGCTGACCCCGATCTCGTCGCAGTCCGAGTATGTCGCTCATAACCTCACCGAGCTCCCCGAGGGCAAGCTCGACGAGGTGATGGAGCTGGTGGCGGCGCTCGACGGCGACGATGACGTCCAGAACGTCTATACGAACCTCGCCTGAGTCGTGACGACGGCGCGCGGCGTGCGTGCGTCGACTCGGCGATCCTGGTAGCTCGGCGCACGCGAGAGATCATCGAGAGGGCGCCGACGAGCGTGACTCGCAAGGGTAGCAACCGGACCCTATGCTCGATCTCAGCTGGATCACCGAGACCCTCGCGATCGGTGGGAGCTTCCCACCGACGCAGACCCACGCGCTGGCGCGCGACCACGGCGTGACGGCGGTCGTCGATCTCCGCGGCGAAGCGTGCGACGACGCCGAGCTACTCGCGACGCACGGGATCGATCTGCTGCACCTGCCGACGATCGACTTCGCGCCGGTCAGCCCGGCGAAGCTCCAGCGCGGCATCGCGTTTGTCACCGAGCACCTGTCGGCCGGACGGCGGGTCCTGGTGCACTGCGCGCACGGCATCGGCCGCTCCGCGTTGCTCGTGCTGTCCGTGCTGGTCGAGCACGGTCACACGCCGATCGACGCGCTCGCGCTCGCCAAGGCGCGTCGCCGCTGCATCTCGCCGAGCCCCGCGCAGTACGAGGGGTGGGCCGCGTGGCTGGAGGCCCGGCGGATCGAGCGCTGCGCGACCTGGAGCGTCCCCACGTTCGATGAGTTCAAGGCGATCGCGTATCGCCGCGAACGCTAACTTGTGCGTGCCGCGGCGGTCACGAGCTGTGCGACGTTGTCCGGATGGCCGGTATAGAAATGATCCAGACAGACCACGTAATGACCTTTGTCTCCCAGCCGGGAACAAAGGTAACGCGGACCCGGTCTACGTAGTTCACGTACGATGCAAGCAGCTACGGCAGCGCGTGACAGTGAATGATGTTTTGACACGTGCGTAATCTACGCAGCGCGCTCCATCGATACACTCCCGACCTTATAAACGGCGTTTTTCAACGGATCGCTCCGTGCACTGCGCGGCTCACCATGGTGATGTCACGCGTGCTGATCACGGGCGGCGCCGGTTTCATCGGCTCGCACCTTGCCGACGAGCTCCTCGCACATGGCTACGTGGTGCGCGTGCTGGATTCTTTGATCCCGCAGGTCCACGGCGCCGATCGTCGACGGCCGGCGTACCTCGCTCCCGACGTCGAGCTGGTGGAGGGCGATGTCCGCGACCCGACCGCGGTCCGCCGCGCGTTGCACGGCGTCGACGTCGTCTACCACCTCGCCGCCCGGGTCGGCGCCGGTCAGAGCATGTACGAGCTGGCCGAATACATCAGCGTGAACACCCACGGTAGCGCGATGCTGCTCGAAGCCTTGATCGCACAGCCGGTACGACGATTAATCGTCGCATCGTGCATGAGTATCTATGGAGAGGGGCTGTATCGTGACAAGCAAGAACAGGCGCACGAGCACGTCCAGCGCACTCCGGATCAGCTGGTGCGTGGCGATTGGGAGCCGCGCGCACCCGACGGCAGCGAGCTAGTACCGGTGCCCACCCCCGAGACCAAGGCGCCGGGCCTGGCGTCGATCTACGCGCTGTCCAAGCACGATCAGGAGCGCATGTGCCTGCTGGTGAGTGCGGCCTACCAGATCCCGACCGTCGCGCTGCGGTTCTTCAACGTGTACGGCCCCAGGCAGGCACGGTCGAGCCCGCACGCCGGCGTACTGGCGATCTTTGCCGCGCGCTACCTGAACGGTAAACCGCCGCTGATCTTCGAGGACGGCCGCCAGCGGCGCGACTTCGTGCACGTCCGCGACATCACCGCTGGATGCCGGCTCGCGCTCGAGGTCGCCGGCGCGGCAGGCGGGGTGTTCAACCTCGCGAGCGGCGAGGCGTTGACGATCCGCGCGATCGCCGACCGGATGGCCGAGGCGCTGGGCACGCCGATCGAGCCGCAGATCACCGGCCAGCATCGCACCGGAGACATGCGGCACTGCGTGGCCGACATCGGGCTCGCGCACCGCGTGCTCGGTTATCAGCCGCGGATCGAGCTCGCGGCCGGGCTGACCGAGCTCGCCGGGTGGCTGGCGACCCAGGCCGCGACCGACCACGTCGAGGCCACGCGGGCCGGGCTCGCGGAGCGAGGGCGGGTGCGATGATGGCGGACAAAGCTCGTCCGGTGCTCATCACCGGCGGCGCCGGGTTCATCGGCGCCAACCTCGCCAACCACCTGGCGAGCCGGGGGCACGCCGTCCGGATCCTCGACGATCTGTCGCGCCGCGGCGTCGATCGCAACCTCGCGTGGCTGTGCGCCCAGCACGGCGAGCGGATCGATCCTCGGATCGCCGATGTCCGCGACCGCGAGGTGGTGCGCGCCGCGGTCCAGGACGTCGCGGCGGTGTTTCACTTCGCGGGACAGCCCGCGGTGACAACGAGCCTCGTCGATCCGCGCCATGACTTCGCGGTGAACACCGGAGGCACGCTCGAGATCCTCGAGGCCCTCCGGGCCGTGCCCGCGCCGCCGCCGCTCGTGTTCACGTCCACCCACAAGGTGTACGGGTGCCTGCCCGATCTGGCGCTGCGGTTCGAGGGTTCGCGCTGGCGTCCGGTGGACGACGCGGTTTTGGCCCACGGGATCGACGAGCATCGCCGGCTCGCGTTTCGCACGCCGTACGGTTGCTCGAAGGGCGCCGCCGAGCAGTACGTCCTCGACTACGCCCACAGCTTCCAGATCCCCGCGGTCGTGTTCCGGATGAGCTGCGTCTACGGCCCGCGGCAGCGTGCGACCGAGGCGCAGGGCTGGGTCACACACGTCCTGAGCCGCGCGATCGACCGCGCGCCGATCACCATCTACGGCGACGGCTTCCAGGTCCGGGACGTGCTGTTCGTCGACGATCTCGTCGATGCGTTCGTCCGCGCCTGGACCCAGATCGAGATGGTCCGCGGCCACGCCTACAACCTCGGGGGAGGGCCGCGCAGCACGCTGAGCCTGTTCGAGCTGCTCGACATGATCGAGCAGCTGCGCGGACGCCGGCCCCACGTTCGGTTCGAGCCCTGGCGCGAGGGCGACCAGCGGTACTACGTGTCCGACACCCGCGCGTTCGCGGCGGCGACCGGATGGCAGCCGCGGATCGGCCCGCGCGCCGGGATCGAGGCGCTCCACGGCTGGCTCGTCGAACGCGCGCTCACGCCATGGGAGGCGAGCCATGGCTGCTAGCACCGCGATCCCCGGGCGCATGCACGCGGCGGTGATCACCGCGCCGCGGAGGTGCGAGCTCTACACCGTCGACACGCCGGCGCCGGCCCCGGATCAGGTGCTGATCCGGCTCGAGGGCTGCGGCGTCTGCGGCTCGAGCCTGTCGCGCTGGGAGGGCCGGCCGTGGTTCGCGTACCCCGCGCCGCCGGGCAACCCCGGCCACGAGGGCTGGGGCCGCGTGGTCGAGCTCGGCCGTGACGTCCACCGGATCGCGCTCGGCGATCGCGTGGCGGTGCTCTCGGACCACGCGTTCGCCGAGTACGACATCGCCGCCGAGAGCTCGACGGTGATCCTCCCCGCGGAGCTCGATGGCGACGACGTGCCGGGCGAGGCGCTCGGCTGCGCGATGAACATCTTCCGGCGCAGCGCGATCGAGCCCGACCACACGGTCGCGGTGATCGGGATCGGCTTCCTCGGCGCGCTGCTCACCCAGCTCGCGGTCCGCGCCGGGGCCCGCGTGATCGCGATCTCGCAGCGCGCGTACTCGCTCGCGCTCGCGTACCGGACCGGCGCGATGCAGACGATCGCGCTCGGCGACGACGACCGCGCGATCGTCCGGCGGGTCGAGCAGCTCACCGGCGGCCTCGGTTGCGAGCGCGTGATCGAGCTGGTCGGGTTGCAGCGGCCGCTCGAGCTCGCCGCCAAGCTGTGCGCGGTGCGCGGCCGCCTGGTGATCGGCGGATTTCATCAGGACGGTCCGCGCCAGATCGACATGTTCCTGTGGAACTGGCGCTGCCTCGACGTGATCAACGCGCACGAGCGCGAACCGGCGGCGTACCTCGCCGGGATCACGGCGGCGATCGACGCGATGTCGCTCGCGCAGCTCGAGCCGGCGCCGCTCTACACCCACCGCGTGCCGCTCGCGCGCACCGGCGAGGCGTTCGAGCTGTTGCGCACCCGCCCCGAGGGCTTCGTCAAGGTGCTGGTGACCCCGTGACGGCGCGACCACGGCTCGGGTTCCTCGGGGTCGGCTGGATCGGCCGGCATCGCGAGGCGGCCCTGGCGATCTACCAGGACGTGGTGCGATGACGCGCGTCCTGATGACGGCCGACACCGGGGGCGTGTGGACCTACGCGTGCGAGCTGGTCGACGCGCTGGCCGTGCACGGCGTCGAGGTCACGCTTGCCGTGATGGGCGGCGCGCTGTCGCCGGCCCAGGCGCACCGGGCGGCCACGCTCGCCAACCTCGAGCTCGTCGAGAGCTGCTACGCGCTCGAGTGGATGCCCGAGCCATGGCACGACGTCGACGCCGCGGGCGCCTGGCTGCTGGACATCGCCGCGCGCGTCGCGCCCGATGTCGTGCACATCAACGGGTACGCCCATGCGGCGTTGCCGTTCGCGGCGCCCGTCGTGGTGGGCGCGCACTCGTGCGTCTGGACGTGGATGCGCGCGGTCCACCGCCGCGATCCGGGCCCGGCGTGGGCCGAGTACCGGCGGCGCGTCGTCGCCGGGCTCGCGGCGGCCGACGTCGTGGTCGCGCCGACCGCGGCGATCCTGCGCGACGTGCTCGAGGCCTACGGCGTGACCCCGCCGAGCCGCGTGATCCCCAACGCGTGCACCCCCCTGGCGTGGCGCCCGGGCGAGAAGACCTCGATCGTGCTGTCCGCCGGCCGGCTGTGGGACGACGCCAAGGGGCTCGCCGAGCTCGCGGCGTGCGCGCCGCGGATCGCGTGGCCGATCGTCGTCGCCGGACCGACCACGGCCCCCGGCGCCCCCGAGGTGGCGCGGCCGCGCGGCGTCCACGCGGTGGGCGAGCTCGCGCGGAACGAGCTCGCCAGATGGATGGCGCGGGCCTCCATCTACGCGTTGCCCGCGCGCTACGAGCCGTTCGGCATGTCGGTGCTCGAAGCGGCGCTCGCCGGGTGCGCCCTCGTGCTCGGCGATATCCCGACGCTGCGCGAGGTGTGGGGCGACACCGCGGTCTACGTGCCGCCCGGCGATCCCGACGCGCTCAGCTTCGCGCTGAACGCGCTGATCCGCGATCCGCTGGCGCGTGGCGCGCACGCCGCACGATCGCGAGCGCGGGCGCACGGCCTCTCGCCGGCGCGGATGGCCGCGGCCTACCGCGCGCTCTACGACGAGACGATCGCGCGCCGCCGGCCACCGGAGCCGACCACGTGACGCCGGACCATCGACGAACTGTTCGCCATCCTCGCCGCGCTCGGCGTCCCCGCCGCGCGGGCGGCGATCCACAAGGAGCCCTCGTGTCCGGAATGACCATCGCATTCTTTGGTTCGAGCCTGGTCTCGGCGTACTGGAATGGCGCCGCGACCTACTATCGCGGCATCGTCCGCGCGCTCGCGGCGCGCGGTCACCGCGTCACGTTCTACGAGCCCGATGCGTTCGAGCGCCAGCAGCGCCGCGATCTCGAGGACCCGGCGTGGGCGGAGGTCGTGGTCTATCCACCGACGGTCCTGGCCGTCGAGGCCATGGTCGAGCGCAGCCGCCGGGCGGACCTCGTCGTCAAGGCGAGCGGCGTGGGCGTCCACGACGCGCTGCTCGAGCGGCTCGTGCTCGAGGTCGCGGGCCCGCGCACGCTGGTCGCGTTCTGGGACGTCGATGCGCCGGCCACGCTCGACCGCATCGAGCGCGATCCGGACGATGCGTTCCGCGCCCTGATCCCGCGCTACGACGTGGTGTTCACCTACGGCGGCGGCGCGCCGGTGATCGACGCCTACCAGCGGCTCGGCGCGCGGCGCTGCGCGCCGATCTACAACGCGCTCGATCCCGCGACGCACTACCGCGTGACGCCTGATCCGCGGTTCGCCGCGGCGCTCGCCTTCCTCGGCAACCGGCTGCCCGATCGCGAGCACCGCGTCGACGAGTTCCTGTTCGAGGCCGCGCGCCGCCTGCCGGACCATCGCTTCCTGCTCGGCGGCGCCGGCTGGCACGACAAGCCGATGCCCGACAACGTCGCCTACCTCGGCCACGTGTTCACGCGCGACCACAACGCGTTCAACGCGACGCCGCTCGCGGTCCTGAACGTCAGCCGCGACTCGATGGCGGCCTACGGGTTCTCCCCCGCGACGCGGGTGTTCGAGGCCGCCGGCGCGGGGGCGTGCGTGATCACCGACGCCTGGGTCGGGATCGACCAGTTCCTCGAGCCCGGGCGCGAGGTGCTGGTCGCGCGCGACGGCGGCGAGGTCGCGCGCCACGTGGCGGGCCTCGCGCCCGCCCGGGCCCTCGCGATCGGCGCGCGCGCGCAGGCGCGCTTGCTGCGCGAGCACACCTACACGCATCGCGCGCTCGATGTCGAGGCCGCGCTCGGCGAGCTGCCGCACCGGCGCGCCGCGCCGGCGCGTCGCGACCGGCCGCTCCGGGTCGTGGTCCTCGGGCTGTCGATCACTTCGTCATGGGGCAACGGGCACGCGACGACGTATCGCAGCCTGCTCCGCGAGCTCACCGGGCGCGGCCACGACGTGACGTTCCTCGAGCGCGACACGCCGCAGCACGCGCAGCACCGCGATCTCGCGGACGCTCCATATGCGCGGATCGCGCTGTACGCGGACCTCGACGAGCTCCGCCAGCGGTTCACGGCCGCGGTGCAGGACGCCGACCTCGTGGTCGTGGGCTCGTACGTCCCCGACGGGATCGCCGTCGGGGAGTGGGTGATCGCGATCGCGCGGGGCGCGACGGCGTTCTACGACCTCGACACGCCGGTGACGCTGGCCGCGCTCGAGGCCGGCACCTGCGCGTACCTCACCCGCGAGCTGATCCCGCGCTACGCGATGTACCTGTCGTTCACCGGCGGCCCCACGCTGGCCCGGATCGCAGGCGAGCTCGGCGCGCCGCGCGCGCTGCCGCTGTACTGCTCGGTCGATCCGGCCGTGTACGGCCCCGAGCTGCGCCCCCCGCGCTGGGACCTCGGCTACATGGGGACCTACAGCGAGGACCGCCAGCCTGCGCTGCAGCGGCTGTTCATCGAGCCCGCCTGCCGCGAGCCCGCACGCAGGTTCGCCGTCGCGGGGCCGCAGTACCCGGCGTCCATCGCGTGGGCGCCGAACATCGAGCGGCTGGACCACCTGTCGCCCGATCGCCACCGCACGTTCTACAACGAGCTCGCGTTCACCTTGAACGTCACGCGGCACCCGATGCGCGCCGCCGGCTGGTCACCGAGCGTACGGCTGTTCGAGGCGGCCGCGTGCGGCGTGCCGATCATCACCGACCCGTGGGACGGGATCGACGAGCTGTTCGAGCCCGGCCACGAGATCCTGATCGCGCACGACGGCGACGACGTGGTGCGCTACCTGAACGATCTCGGCGACGGCGCCCGCCGCGCGATCGGCGCGCGCGCGTGCGCGCGGGTCCGGAGCTCGCACACCGCGGCGCACCGCGCGGCCGACCTCGAACGCTACGTGCGAGAGCTCGCGTGAGGGCCGCGCCCACCTCGCGCACGCTCGAGCGCCGGATCCGCGCGCTCGGCCCGTGGTTCCACAACCTCGTGCTCGACGGCATCGCGACCGCGCCGGACCACTTCCTCGGCGACTACCCGGCGCAGAAGTTCCGCCGGTTCGCCGGCGCGCTGCCGGACGATCTCACCGGCAAGACCGTGCTCGACGTCGGCTGCAACGCCGGGTTCTACGCGTTCGAGATGAAGCGGCGCGGCGCGGCCCACGTCGTCGCGATCGATCCGGATCCGCGCTACCTGGCGCAGGCGCGGCTCGCGGCGGAGGTGCTCGGCCACGACATCGAGCTGCGCCTGCTCGACGTCTATCGCGTCGCCGAGCTGGGCACACACTTCGATCTCGTGATCTTCATGGGCGTGCTCTATCACCTCCGCCACCCGCTGCTCGCGCTCGATCTGCTGTACGACCACGTGGCCGGCGATCGCCTGCTGGTGCAGAGCATGCTGCGCGGCTCGCGGGGGCTCGCCCCGGTCGAGCCGGACTACCCGTTCGACGAGACCGCGATCTTCGAGCGCCCCGGTCACCCCGCGATGTACTTCGTCGAGCAGCGCTACGCCGGCGACTGGACGAACTGGTGGATCCCGAACCGCGCGGCGGTCGAGGCGATGCTGCGCAGCTCCGGGTTCACGATCGAGACCCGCGCCGGGGACGAGGTCTATGTGTGCCGGCGCAACGCGCGGCGCTCGGCGGAATCGGAGACGACGCGATGATCGAGGCCGCGATGATCTGGAACGAGCCGAACAACACGTCGCACTGGGACGTCGAGCTCGATCCCGAGTGGACCCGGTTCGCGCGGATGGCGAGCCTCGCGGGCGATGCGATCCGCGCCGAGCATCCGACCCTGACCCGCGTGCTCGGCGGGATCTCGCCGATCGATCCGGGCTTCCTCCGGAACATGCAGGGCCAGGGCGTGCTCGACCACGTCGACGCCGTCGCGGTGCATGGCTTCCCGCTCGACTGGAACCACTGGCCGCTCGAGCAATGGCCCGCGCGGCTCGCCGAGATCCAGACGGTGACGCGGCTGCCGGTGTGGGTCAGCGAGGTCGGCGTCTCGAGCTTCGGCGCCGACTGGGTGCAAGACCTGGGGCTGCGGCGCACCGTCGAGCTGTTGCGCGGGCGCGTGCCCCGGATCCACTGGTACAGCCTGTTCGATCTGCCCCGGGTGTGGCAGGCCACCACCCGGCACCGCGAGGCCGAGGGCTCGTCCTACGACCGGCACTTCTACATGGGCGTCATCCGCGAGGACGGGACGCCCAAGCCGGCGGCGCACTCGCTCGCGGAGGTCACGCCGGAGGTCGGCGTGTGCCAGTGGTTCCAGTTCGAGGATCACCGGCTCGACGCCGCCGTGCGCTGGCTCGCGCAGATGCGCGTCAAGCGGGTGCGCACGGGGCTGTCGTGGTCGGACTACGCGCGACCGGGGCGCGCGGCCTGGTTCGATCGCCAGATGAAGGCGCTCGAGCCGTTCGAGGTGACGCTCACGTTGTGCTGCACGCCCGAGGCCAGCGGGATCGAGCCGCACCACACCAGCCCGCCACGCCACCCCGAAGAGTTCGCCCGGTTCTGCGCCGAGATGGTGCGCCGCTACGCCAGGTGACCTGGCCTTACGAAGTGTCGGCGGGCACGCCCGCGAGGAGGTCGTGATGCGCATCGTGATCGTTGGGCCCTATCTTGCCGCCTCGCGTGACCCCAGGAGGATCGTATGAGGATCGCGGTCATCGGCACCGGCCGCGTCGGCCTGGTCAGCGGCGCCGCGTTCGCGGATTTCGGCCACGACGTCACGTGCGTCGACCTCGACCGCGATCGGATCTCCGGCCTGATCCGCGGCGTGCTGCCGTTCCACGAGCCCCAGTTGCCCGAGCTCGTCAGGCGC
>Ga0137437_1000623_pt1 | contig 11387 bp, 13 predicted proteins | sample EasRivERMGT138_2_FD_102332 | JGI IMG/M metagenome (GOLD analysis project Ga0137437, IMG submission 102332) | Soil microbial communities from meander-bound floodplain in the East River, Colorado, USA - East River MetaG ERMGT138_2 | ecosystem: Environmental > Terrestrial > Soil > Floodplain ...
TGGTGCGATCGATATCGTGATCAACAATGCTGCCATTCTCCGGGACTCGTTCATTTTCAAGGCGAGCCGCGAAAACTGGGAACAGGTCGTTGCGACCAATCTGACCGCGCCCTTCGCGCTGTTGGCGGCTGCGACGCCGCTGATGCGCGAGCAGCAGAAGAACGGCCGCGTTCCCGGTCGCATCGTCAATATCGTGTCCAGTGCCGGATTGTTCGGTAACTTCGGGCAGGCCGCTTATGCCTCGGCCAAGGCCGGACTGGTCGGCCTGACGCGCGTCGTCGCGATGGACATGTCCCGCTCGAAAGTCACCTGTAACGCGATTGCCCCGTTTGCCGCGACGCGGGTGACGGAATCGATCCAGCCCGCGAACGATGCCCAGGCCGCATACAAACAGCGCGCACTGCGGATTCCCGCACATTACGTCGCCAGGCTTGCGACTTTTTTAAGTTCGAATGCCCACGATCTGACCGGACAGCTTTTCGGAGTGCGCGGGCGCGAGTTGCTGTTGTTTTCCCAGCCGCGGCCGGTTGCGCGCACGCTGATGTCGGCAGGTCCCGAGTGGAGTGAGTCAGACCTCGCGGGGGCCATCAACGGCGAATTTTCGGCCAGACTGACCGACCTCGCCACGGACCTCGAGTTTTTCAATACAGAACCCATCGTTTGAGAGGTACGCCCATGACCGCTACCGCCAGCCTTGCCGTGAAAACCGCGGCCGAACTCGCGCAACAGCCCGGGGAATACCAGACCGCCGTCAGGAAGATCGTCATCAGTCATGCGGTGAACGAGTTGTACGGCGCCCAGGTGTTCGACGAACCCGCAATCGCGCTGGCGCCTTCGCCTTACGCGAAATGGCTGACCTGCCGCGTCGCGATGGAGGAGTACCATCACCATGTGCGTTTCCGCGCACTGGCGGAACAGATCGGCGTTCCGGCGGATATGATGGACCCGAAGTTCAAGAAACCGCTGACGATCTTCGGTTTCGAGTTGAAGACGTGGACGGAATTCTGCGTGATCAAGGCCATTGCCGACTTCGCTGAAATCCTGCAGGTGGAAGATCTGCTGCATTGCTCGTTTTATCCCTTGCGGGATCTGGCGCGCATAACCATGCCGGAGGAGAAGTTCCACGCCAAGTTCGGCAAGGATTTCTGCATGGAACTGATCCGTACCGAAGAAGGCAAGGCTGCGGTGCAGGACGCGATCAACCGCTATTTCCCGATCACCCCGGGGTTTTTCGGCGCGAGCAAATCGAAGAACAACGAAACGTATCTGCGCTGGGGCCTCAAGAGCCGTACCAACGACGAGATGCGCGACGATTTCGTCGTGCGCGTAACCGAACTGGTCGAGAAGGATTTTGGTTTGAAGTTGCCGAAAATCTGAAAATCTTTCTCACCCCAAAGACGCAAAGGGAGCGCAAAGAAGGGCGAGGCAAAACGGGACGAAGTTCGCAGATTCGGATCGATCTGTGGTAATTGTATCCACATGGATAACCAGTCTCTTGTTGTCCTTTGCGTGCATCTCTTTGCGTCTTTGCGGTGAAAGTTTGGCCTGGATGCGGGAATACAGGAGGAGTGTATGGGACAGCCGTTGAAGGATCCGCGTGCGGAGCGTGAAGCTTACTACCGCCGCATTGCGCCGGCGCATCTGACGCCGCTGTGGGAAATGATGAGCGCGCTGGTGCCGCGCCAGCCGAAGTCGCCCTGTGTGCCTGTCCTGTGGAAATACGCAGAAGTGCGGCCCTGGCTGATGGAGTCCGGCAGCCTGATCACCGCGAAGGAAGCGGTACGCCGCGTGCTCATTCTCGAGAATCCCGGCATTCCCGGCCAATCGGCGATCACGAACTCGCTGTACGCCGGCTGGCAGCTGATCCTCCCCGGGGAAATTGCGCCGAGTCACCGGCACACGCAAACGGCGTTGCGGTTGATCGTCGAGGGTACGGGGGCCTACACCGCTGTCGATGGCGAGCGCGTGACCATGCATCCGGGAGATTTCATCATCACGCCGACGTGGACGTGGCACGACCACGGCAATCCTGCGAACGGGCCCGTCGTCTGGCTCGATGGATTGGATATTCCGCTGGTGAGGTTCTTCAATGCTGGCTTCGCCGAGGATTATCCGCACGACGAACAGGAAGTCGTTCGTCCGGAAGGCGATGCCTGGTTGCGTTACGGCAACAACCTTCGGCCGATCGCGTTTCAGCCTAAGGACGCGACCTCACCTGTGTTCGCGTACCCGTACGCGCGGTCGCGCCAAAGCCTGCTGCAACTGGCGCAAGTCGACCGCCCCCATGCGAGCCACGGGCACAAGATGGAGTTCATCAATCCCGCCAGCGGCGGTCCGGCGATGCCGACCATGGGTGCCTATATCCAGTTCCTGCCGAAGGGATTCGGCGGTCGTCCGTATCGCAGTACCGACGGAACTGTCTTTTCGGTGATCGAGGGCGGCGGCCGTGCGGTGATCGGCGACGAGACTTTTGAATTCACGGCACGCGATACTTTCGTCGTGCCCTCGTGGCAGACCTATGCCCTGCACGCTTCGGATGAAGCCGTTCTGTTCAGCTTTTCCGACCGGCCCGTGCAGCGCGCATTGGGCCTGTGGCGCGAGGAGCAGTTGCAATAGCACACCCAACCTTGACCTTCTTCTGACCGTCATTCTTCCAAATCATGAACGTAAATGAACTGTTGTTCGACATCGGCCCGGTGCCGTCGGTCCCCATCGTAGGTCGCAAGGAGCGATTCCCGGTTCACCGCATTTATTGCGTAGGCCGCAACTATGCCGCCCATGCCCGGGAAATGGGCAAGGATCCGGAGAAGGAACCGCCGTTTTTCTTTCTCAAGCCGGCCGATGCCGTGCTGCCGGGCGGCGGCAAGATGCATTACCCGCCGGGCACGGAAAATCTGCATCATGAGATCGAGATGGTGGTGGCGATCGAGCGCGAAGGCCGCAATATTCCCGCGGCCAAGGCATTGGAGTTCGTGTTCGGCTATGCGGTGGGCCTGGACATGACCCGCCGCGACCTCCAGTTCAAGGCGCGCGACATGGGACGGCCCTGGGACTTCGGCAAGGCTTTCGACGAATCGGCACCGATAGCCGCCCTTCATCCGGTGGCGAGCCACGGGCATCATTCGATGGGCACGATCTGGCTGAAGGTCAACGGCGAGATGCGCCAGCAGGCGGACCTGGCGGAGATGATCTGGAACGTGCCGGATACGATTGCGTACCTGTCGGAGTATTACCTGCTCAAACCCGGTGATCTGATCTACACCGGCACGCCGGCGGGGGTGGGAGCCGTGAAGAAGGGCGACCAGATGGTCGGATCCGTGGAGGGACTAGGGGAGCTGGCCGTCACCGTCGTTTGAAGCAACCGGACAACGAAAGCATATGCAAGCAGCGGCGCTTTGCGCACGTCGAAGAACTCGCGCGCCGGGGGCTGATCGAATGGGCGGCGGTCGATCCCGGATTGACCAATTTTTCGCTGTACGATTACGACTTGGAATCACGAGGATCGCATGACTGCAAGAATCGGCATCACCATGGGTGATCCGTCGGGCATAGGGCCGGAGATCATCGTCAAGACGCTTGCCCAGATGACTCCCGCAACGCGTTCGGTTTCCGCAGTGGTGGGCAATCTCGCCACGCTGAAACGCGCCGACAAGCTGCTGGGCACAGGTCTGAAGTTCGTGGACGGGCTCGACGCGAGGGACGGTGAAGTACCGGTCGTCAACGTCGCGAGCAAGGATCAGGACAAGATTGCCGATGGCAAGATTTCCGCCGCCGGCGGCGAAGCGGCTTATCGATACGTCGAGGAAGCTGTGAAGCTCGCCCTGGCCGGCAAGATCGCCGTGATCGTCACGGCGCCGCTGAACAAGGCCGCCATGCATTCTGCCGGCCATCACTTCGACGGCCACACCGAGTTGCTGGCGCATCTGACCGGAGCGAAGTCTTCGTTCATGCTGCTGGCAAGCGACAAGCTCAACGCCATTCACGTCACCACGCACCAGTCGCTGAAAAATGCCGCCGAGCGCCCGACCATCGAAAGGGTGGTCGCGACCATCCGCGCCGGGCACCAGCACTTCCGCGAACTGGGCATCGACAAACCCCGCATCGCGGTGGCCGGCCTGAATCCGCACAGCGGAGAAGGCGGCATTTTCGGCCGCGAGGAAATCGAACGCATCCAGCCGGCGATCGAAATCGCACAGAAGGAAGGCATCGACGTCAAAGGTCCCATCTCCGGTGACACCGTGTTCTATCGCGCGCTCAAAGGCGAATTCGATCTCGTCGTCGCGCAATATCACGACCAGGGTCATATCCCGACGAAGCTGATTGCCTTCGACGAAACCGTGAATGTCAGTCTCGGGCTGCCGATTCGGCGCACGTCGGTGGATCATGGCACGGCCCACGATATCGCCTGGACGGGCAAGGCCAATAACGTGAACATGCAAGCGGCCATCGCCTACGCCCGAAAGATGGCGGACAAGATTGCGGCCTGAGGGCGTGATGTCGTCGGTCCCTTAGATTGCGAAGACGATTCTGGTTTCCCGTTCTGCCATCCGTATCGATCGTGAGATCTGAATGGTTGCCCCGCCCCGCGTACTGATTGTTGCCGATGACCTGACCGGGGCGATGGACAGCGCCGGGCCCTTTGCCACGCTCGGCATTGAAACCTGGGTCGTCGCCGTGCCGATGCGCTGCGATCCTGCTTCTCTGAAGTCGGCCCGGGTAGTCTCGGTCAACACCGATACCCGGCACCTGCCGGGACTGCAGGCTGCTGTGCGCGTGCGCGAGATCGTGCGCCACCTCGGCGCCGGGGATTTCGACATCATCGTGAAGAAAATCGACTCGACCCTCAGAGGCAATGTCGTCGCCGAAACGATGGCGTTGCTCGATGTGAGCGGCCGACGTGAAGCCGTGGTCGCCGCGGCATTCCCGGCACAAGGGCGCACCGTTCGCGGCGGAGTCGTTCACGTCGACGGCAAGCCGCTGGCGCTGACCACCTTCGCGAAAGATGCATTGTCGCCGCCGCCGCTGGCGCCGCTGCGGCAGGTTTTCGCAGCCGCGAAGCCGGGGCTGCGGGTCATGGCAGCTGCGTCGTCGGATGCCTTCGCTGCGGGGGGCGATATCTGGATTGCCGACAGCGAAATCGATGCCGATCTCACGAGAATCGTCAAAACCCTCGCTTCGCGCATGAACTCCGTGCTGATGGTTGGTTCGGCGGGCTTGACCCGCGCTCTTGCCCAGGTCTGCTTCGATGGGCATCCCGCGCCATCCGGCCCCCAACATGTCACCGGCACCATTTTGTTCACGGTCGGCTCGCGCGCAGCGCGCAGTGCCGAACAGGTCGAATCTCTGGCGGCGGAACCTGACACCAAGGTGCTGCGCGCACCGAATGGCCGGCTGCAGTGCACCGAGATTCCGGTCGCTCGAAATCTGGTATTGAAAGCCACAGCCGACGATGCGGGCCGGGAGGGTGATCCGGAGCACGTTGCAGCCGACATGGCGAAGCATGCGATCGAGATCGCACGCAACGCGCATGCCCAGGCGTTGGTTGCGACCGGCGGCGATACGGCGATCGCGATCCTGACGGCGAGCGACAACCCGGCCGTGCAGGTGCTGGGTGATCTGATGCCCGGCATTCCCTACGCGCGCATTCACCTCGAAGGGGCGCCCATCTGGCTGGTTACCAAGGCGGGCGGTTTCGGCGGACGCGATACGTTTCGCGAGATCGCGCGTCGGTTGCGCGCCGAAACAGTGTCGTCCGCATCAGTGGAATGGAAGGGGTAATGAAGTGGATGCCATCAGATATTTCCTGAATCCGGCGAGCATCGCGGTCGTCGGTGCCGGAGAGCGGCCGACCAGCTCGGGCGGCGCCGTGCTGCGCAACTTGCGGGTTTCGGGCTATCGTGGTCGCATCGTCCCGGTCAATCCCAAGGGCGGTGAGATCGATGGTCTGAAGGTGGCGGTTTCACTCAAGCAGATGGAAGGCTCAGTCGAGTTGGTCGCCGTGCTGGTGCGCCCCGACAGCATCCTCGATGTGGTAACCGAAGCTGCAGACACCGGGCACAAGAACATCCTCATCCTGCCCGGCGGATTCGCCGAAGCGGGCGCAAGCGGGCGGGCACGAGACGCATCGCTGCGTGAACTTGCCTCCGCGCGCGGGCTGACCATCGGCGGCCCCAACTGCGCCGGCGTGATCAATCTGCTGGACCCGAAATCGCCGTTCGCCGCAACTTTCTTCGGCGACATGCCCAGAGGCGGCCCTGTGGCAATGATCTCGCAATCGGGCGCCATCATCGAAGAGGCGATCGACGCCAGTCATGCCTACAACATCCCGCTGGGCGCGGTCGTGTCCGTCGGCAACAGCATGCACCTGGGCATTATCGAATATCTCGAGCAGTTGGGGCGCGATGAGCGCTGCAAGGCGATCCTGCTCTATGTCGAATCCTTCGGCGACGCGACGCGTTTCGGCGAAGCGGCGCGCTCGACGGTGAAGATCAAACCGGTGATCGCGCTGATCAGCGGGCGCACGGCTGCCGGCCGCGATGCCGCATTTCGCCATACCGGGTCACGGCCGCCCGACGACGCTGCGACGGACGAGTTCTGCCGCCGCAGCGGCATCGTCCGGGTCAAGAGCCTGCGGCGCCTGCTTCTGGCTGGCAAAGCGTTCGGCGCATTTCCGCAGGGGATCGGCAAGCGCGTGCTGCTGCTGTCGAATTCCGGCGGCCCGGGCGTGCTCGCGGCAGACCAGGCGATGGACGAGGGACTCGCGCTTCCGGAACTGCCGGCTGCGATGGCCGAAAAATTGCGCGGCTTCCTGCCGCCCGAAGCATCGATCGCCAATCCGCTCGATCTGCTGGCGGACGCGCGAGCGCAGCGCTTTTCCGCCACGCTCGCGGCCGCGCTGGAAATGGCTAAAGGACACTTCGATGCGATCCTGATGATCCACGTCGTGCCCTTCATGGTCGATGCCGGCGCGGTGGTCGAGGCGCTCGCCGGTCTGTGCAAAGGGGCGAAGTTGCCGATCCTGCATTCCATGATGGGCACGCTCGAGCACGAAGGCGACTGGTTCGCGCGCATGGAACAGACCGGCGTACCGACGTTCAAGGATGCTGAGGAAATGTGCATTGCAGCCGGTCTGCTGATGCGCCATCGAGAACTGAATGCGGTGCGTTGAGGAACGCGGCCAATCTCCGGGAGAGAAAGATGCTGAAACTTTACGGGTATTTCAGAAGTTCCGCGTCCTACCGCGTGCGCATCGCACTGAACATGAAACGCCTCGACTACGAACAGGCCAGCATCCATCTGGCCAAGGGCCGGCAGTACGCGCCAGAGTTCTCGCAAGTCAGTCCGCAGAACCTTGTTCCGGTGCTGGAGCACGACGGGCAGCGACTGTATCAGTCGCTGGCGATCATCGAGTATCTCGACGAGAAATTTCCCCAGCCGGCCTTTCTGCCCAAAGATGCCCCCGGCAGCAACCGCGTGCGCTCGCTGGCGCTGATCATCGCCTGCGAAATCCATCCGCTGAACAATACGCGTGTACTGGCCTATCTGACCGATACGCTCAAGTTGACCGACGAACAGAAGAGCGCTTGGTATCGGCATTGGGTGACGGTCGGCTTCACGGCGATCGAGAAACGGCTCGCAACCGAAAAGCAAACGGGGCGGTTCTGCCACGGCGACGAACCGGGTTTCGCCGATATCGTGCTGGTGCCGCAAGTGGCCAATGCCAATCGCTTCAAGGTCGACCTCGATCCGTTTCCCGCCATCAGGCGCATCAATGACGAGTGCCTCAAGCTCGAGCCTTTCAAGAAGGCGATGCCGCAGAATCAGCCCGACGCTGAATGACACCGACCGGTCCTTGGACCGGCGATAAGAGCGTTGACGCAAATACCCTACGTGCGTCGCACGTCGGAGTTATGGGCGTAGTCCGGTATGCCGTGAGCGGCACCCTTTTAGGACGCAAAGGATTCATTTCAATACCTCCTTGAGGGGTATGCAAAGGAAGGCCACGAGAAATTCTCGGAAGCAGGAGCGCTGTGCTGGGCCTGTGCTATTCTCTGACGCACAGCGGCTTGAAGAGGGGTGTGGAGATGAAAACAGAGATTTGCGTGACCGCAGGCCAGTTGCTTGCGCTCGCCACGCCGATGCTGCAGGTGGCGGATGAAGTGGAGCCGCCCAAGGTGCGCAAGCAGGGTGCCACGACTTACGTTAACGGTGGTTCCGGCGAAGCGCAGCGCAAGGCGCTGTTCAAGATCGCAAACAAGTTTCCGATTCGGCTGATTTTTTTCGCAGTCGAACGAGAGGCAGCCGACATCAGCGGGGTGAAGGTCATGCTGCCCGATCTCAATGGGAATGCGTCGATCGAGGCGGTCTAGGAAGGGCCGTATTTTCAATGGCAATAGAACTGCTGGCGAAACCGGTGGTCGATGCCTTGCTCAAGGCCTTGGATCGCGCCAAGGATGCACATCTTCGCGCCAGTGCGCGCAAGGCCATCGGCGAGGCGATATCCGAGCTGATCCGCATCAGTCCGGATCTGAACAAGGCCGAGGCGAAGATCGCGATTGCGCGCGCGGCCGGCATCCTCGATCAGGATCTGTTCACCGCCGAGCGCATGCTGAAAAAGGTCCGGAAGGCCAACCGGAAAGCCGCCATGCCGGGCGCCCCAAAGAAGCCGGCCAGCAGGATGCGCAAGCGCAAAGCTTCCGCCAGAGGGCCCCACCCGCGATCCTGACAGCCGCGCAAGGCAATACGCGATATCCGTCGCCGCGGTTTTACCCTAGAATCGCCCCATTCGAGTTCCGGCGCGGATTGCCGCAGCACCCGATGCGCACGGCAGGCCCCATGGCGGGAAGCCGGCCTTTTTCTCTGAAAGGTTTATTATGAAACAACGAGTTGTCTATGGCCTGGTCGGCTTGGTGCTGGTCGGGCTTGGCGCCAGCAGTGCGGCATTCGGCGAAGGCGCGACCAATGGCCGCGAGCGGTTTTTCCTCAAACGGCAGAACTGCGCCTGGACCGAGGAGATGGGCAAGTATATCTACGAGTGCATCAAGAAGAACGATGGCTTCAACGCACACTGGTGCCACAACGAGGCGATCGATGCCTTCTGTCCGCCGGATGAGAGCCTGATTCCGCATCCCACCGACGTCCAGCCAAGCGAGAAGCCGGCCGACCAGGAGGCGGGCAAGAAGGGCTAAGGGTTCGCTCCCCGACAAAAAGGCCGCGATTCGCGGCCTTTTGCATTTCAAGGCGCGCTATCCGCAGAGGACGCGGAGGACGCAGAGGAAAAACAAGTACGAGGAAAGGAAAGCTGGAACTAAGATTAGGCTAGCCGGTCGTGGAATTGCATCGCGAATGTTTTGCAGCGATCGATTGTCGGTTGAAGAACGGTTCTTCCATGAGAATATCTCTTGTTGTCGCCCTTCCTCTGCGTCCTCCGCGTCCTCTGCGGTGAGGGAGTTGTTTGAGAGCGTTCCCTACATTTTATATAGCAGCGCGTGCAGTTCGTCCGGTCGCGGCAGGGATTTTGCCGACAGCCGCAAATAGCGGATGCCCAAGGCCTTCAGGTAGTCCGATTTGGCCGCGTTTGCGGTACCGGCTCCTGTATCGATCAGGTCGATGGCCGCCACAGCCGACATAGCCGCGTTGCAAATCAACAGATCGACATCGGTACGTGCCAACGCCGGGTCGATTGCCCCGCCGGTGGACAGTGCCGAGAGCGGCACGTGGGCGAAAATGTGGTGGTCGCGCAGCCCGCTCTTGCAGGCCAGGTAGGCCAGTTTGGTCGCACCGGATACGAACGCATCGCGCTTGACGGGGACGGCCTGCGCTGTTGCCGGGGCAGCGAGTGACGCGGGTGACGGCTTCGCCGCCACGGGCGTGCTGTTACCTACGGGCGCTTCGCCGCGCTTGTAGGCGGCGATGAACTCTTCCAGCGATTTATTCTCTTTTGCCGGTTTACGCTTTCGCATCGCGAACAGCGGCCCGTCGTCACCTCTGATCGACTTGTAGGTGCGCAGCCAGAGCACGAATACCACCACCAGGACGAGCAAGCCCAACATGGCGCCGGCGATTTTCATTCAGGTCTCCAATTGTGGTGCATTTGCCTGGTCGCCTGGAACAAGCTGGTGAAACAGGCTGGACTCACGGTTGTAGAAGCCTTCGGTGTGGAAAGTCTCCGGAAATTTATAGAGTTCGTAGTCAAGATGATGGCAAATCTCGTGCAGCAATGTGCGCAGATAGCTTTTGAAAGCGACCACGCGCTTGTGCTTCGCGGTGCGCATCCAGAGTTGAATCTTCGCTGTCTTGCCGTCCTCTTCCGGCAGATACAGGCCGTGCAGTTCGCCCCAGTCGTCGCTCGGCCTGACCGCCAGCACCTGGATGCGCAGCGGCGGAACTTGCAACTGTCCGATGATCCCATCCGTGACCTGCTGCGACAGCCGCTGAACGCTCATCCGGTCTTCCGATTTCAATGTCTCAACCAAGGCCTGCGCCGGCGCCCGCAGGACTTCAGCATCGGGCAACTTGATCGCGATGATGGCATCGCTTTGCCGGTAGATGCTTTGCCTGCCGGCCGAGAGCCGTTTGTAGTAGTCGAAAACCAACGTGGTTAGTCGATGTAATGGAGCCGGTTGCCAAGTGCGTCAGGATTCCAGAACTTGAGCTTGATGCCCTCTTTGACCTTGGCCTCGGCTTCGGCTTCCTTCTTCTTCACGAGTTCCAGGCGCTCCACTACATTCGCGGCTTCAGCGAACGGGACGGCGACCACCCCATCGCGGTCGCCGACGATGATGTCGCCGGCGGAAATTGCGACGCCGCCGCAGGTCACGGTGGTGTTGACTTCGCCGGGGCCGTTCTTGAAAGCCGAATTCGGTTTGACGCCGCGTGCGAAAACCGGGATGTCCACTTTGAGCAATCCGGTTACGTCGCGCACCAGGCCGTCGCAAATGATGCCGACAACGCCGATCTTCTTCGCCCAGAATGCCCACAGGTCGCCGATGGTCGCAGCGGTATCGTCGCCCGTGGTGGCGATCACGATGACATCGCCTTTCCTGGCAAAGTCGAGGATCGCCATCGCCGCGAGATTGTCCATCGGTCCGCAGTACGCGGTGACTGCGCTGCCGCTGAAACTCATGGTCGGCAGCAGCGGCTTGATCGCGAAGTCCAGGGAACCCTTGCCGTTGTAGGCATCGGTGACGAAGCCGGTGGGCATGCCGGCAAAGGCCTTCATGATGGTTTTCGAGGGCCGTTCGATGTTGCGGCGGACGGTCAGGGCAACGGGATCGCCGATCATGTTCTTGGTTCTCCTTTTTTGTTGTTCGTGTTAGTCGTTGGATGGAGGGGCATTCGCCTGCGGAACGACATCCACGAGTTCGACGTCGATGATCAGGGTCGAA
>Ga0137437_1000624_pt1 | contig 11387 bp, 14 predicted proteins | sample EasRivERMGT138_2_FD_102332 | JGI IMG/M metagenome (GOLD analysis project Ga0137437, IMG submission 102332) | Soil microbial communities from meander-bound floodplain in the East River, Colorado, USA - East River MetaG ERMGT138_2 | ecosystem: Environmental > Terrestrial > Soil > Floodplain ...
GATAGTACTCAGCCAGCATAGTTGGTGCCCACGAGCAGACTCGAACTGCTACGGCTGATTAGGCCACTAGCCCCTCAAGCTAGCGTGTCTACCAATTTCACCACGTGGGCGTCATTTCGAGGGGAATTATCGCCTAAATATCATTGCGGCACGTCGCGCGCCTTCGAACCTGGCGCCTCCGGCGACGATTGCGCGGCTGGCGCCTTGGGAGCCTCGGCACCCGGCTTGGCCGGCGCGGTCTTGACCGCATCCATCACCGTGCCGCCTCCCGCTTTGGGTTTGTTGGTCGCCAGGTAGGCGAGCCCCAGGCTGGTAATGAAAAACACCGTCGCCAGCGCCGCGGTGGCGCGCGACAGGAAATTCGCCGAACCGGTGGCGCCGAACAGGCTGCTCGAGGCGCCGCCGCCGAACCCGGAACCCATGTCCGCGCCCTTGCCGTGCTGGAGCAGCACCAGGCCAATGATCGCCAAGGCGATCAGCACGTGCACCACGATGACCAACGTCAGCCACTGATCCATGTCTTCAACCTTTCGTTTGCGCCGCCGCGCAGATGGCGACGAAATCCTGCGCCACCAGCGAAGCCCCGCCGATCAATCCGCCGTCCACGTCCGGCATGGCGAAAATCGCCGCGGCGTTCTGCGGCTTGACGCTGCCGCCGTACAGGATGCGAGTTGCCGCGCCGACCCGCTGCCGCAGAAAACCGTGCACCGCCTGCGCCTGTTCCGGCGTCGCGGTGCGCCCAGTGCCGATCGCCCAGACCGGCTCGTAGGCCAGCACGGCGTCCCCCAACTTGCCCTTGCCCGCCACCGCGTCGAGTTGCCGGGCCACCACTGCCTCGGTCCGCCCCGCGTCGCGCTCCTGCAGCGTTTCGCCGATGCAGAAAATCGGCTGCAGCCCGGCGCCCTGCGCCGCGGCGAACTTCGCCGCCGCCTGCGCGTCGGTCTCGCCGTAGATCTGGCGGCGCTCCGAGTGGCCCACCAGCACGTAACGGCAACCGAACTCCGCCAACATCGCCGCCGAAACCTCGCCGGTATGCGCTCCGGAGGCGTACTCGCTCAGATTCTGCGCGCCCCAGGCGAGCTGCGTGCCCCGGAGCCGCTCGGCCACCTGCGCCAAGTACGGGAAAGGCACGCAAACCGCGCACTCCACACCTTTGACGCCGGCGACTATCGCCTCCAGCAGCACCTGATTGGCCGCCCGGCTGCCATGCATCTTCCAGTTGCCGGCGACGAGCCGAGCGCGCATCCCGTTACCGTTCGCTGAAAGGGCGAATTCTACCCGTTTTGCGCCGCAGCAGCCGCGTCCCGCGCCAACGTACGCGCTGCGCGGGCCATCGCGTCCCGCAAGCGCCGCGCGAGGCGCTCGCGCAGCGGCTCCAGGACGCCAGGCAGCCGCACCGAATGGCTGAGCGCCTGCGTTTCCTCGGCGTACAACTGCAGCAATTCGAACAAGCGTTGCTCGAACACTCCAGCGGCGAACGCCTCGCGCAGCCGGCGGCCGTGCCGCCACGCGTCGAGGATGCGGCGGGCGGTGTCCAGGCCGAGTTCGATGCGCCGCAGCCGCAGCGGCTCGATCCTGTCGTAGGGAATTTCGATGCGCGCCGGGAAACCGGCGAGGCGCGCGAGGAACTCGCGGTCGATTTCGCGGGCGGCGGCGAGGATTTCACGCGCAGCCCCGGGCGCGAGCGCCTCGCCCGCGCGCCGTATCACCAGCGCGTCCTTGCGCACTTCCTTGGCCACGTTCTCCGCGAGGAACGGCTCCAGCGCCGGCAGCGCGAGGCGCAAGGGCAGCGCCGCACGCAGCTCATCGGTGGTGCGGCGGCTGAACTCCTGCAGCAGCCGGCCGTTGAGCGCGGCGAGTGCCTTTTCCCGATTCAGACCGGCGGCGGTTTCACCGCGCGGTGAAAACCGAGCATGCCGCAGAATACCGTCCTCGCGGTGACCTCGCGGAAGCCGACGTCCTCCAGCATGTCGCTCAGCTCCTGGGCGGAGTAGAACATCTGCAACGCCTGGATGAAGTACTCCTTGCAGTTGAGCGCCGCGGGCCCGCTGCGGAACAGGAAACCCGTGAACCACAGGCAGAAGCGCAGGTACGCGTAGTAGAGCCGCTCGACGGTCCGGTTGCCGGGCCGCAGCATGTCGCAGTGGTAGAAACGCCCGCCGGGCTTGAGCACGCGCCGGATCTCGGCGGCGACACGGCGGATGCGCAGATGCCGCGAGGCGAATTGCAGCGTCGCGATGTCGAATGAATTGTCCGGGTACGGCAGCGTGTGCACGTCGTCGATCACGCTCTGGATGCGGAAGCCTTCCGCCTCGGCGCGCTGGCGTCCGACCTCCTGCATCGCGGCGCTGCGATCGATGGCGTGTACCTCGAGCCCCGGCTCGCGCTTGAGCAGCGCGATGCCGATGGCGTTGGTGCCGGCGCAGACATCGAGCGCCCGCTCGCCGGGCCGGACGTCCACCGTATCCATGAACTTGCGCAGGAACCAGCCCCACAGTCCCAGGCTGGCAATGTAATTCGCCCGGTCGTAGTACGGCGCCACGTCGGCGAAGACGTCGTTCAGTTCCTGGGTCCAGACGACGTTGAAGCGTTCTTCCCGGGCGATTTCGCGCGTGGCGACCGGCGATGGATTCATCGGGGCTTCTCCGTTCACATCCGCATCAAGTAGAGCACCGACGCCCCCGTCCCGGCAAGGGCCCCGGCATAGAGGATCGTCGCGACCACGGTGTCGGCGCGTACCCCGAGGTCATAGCAGGTGATGCGCAAGCGGTGGGCGGCACTCCAGAGCGACAGGAACACGACCCCCGCCAGCGCCAGTTTGGCCAGCCAGTGCCCCGCGAACGCGTGCAGGCGCTCGTAGGCCAGCAGGTCGGGCGCGTGGCCGAGCGCCGCCAGGAGCGTCAGCAGGATCAGCGCCGGGGTGAGGAAGGCGGTGAGCGTGCCGCCGGCGGCGAACGGGCCCCAGACAAGCGGCTTGTTCGAGATCGCCATGCTCAGAAGGCTCCCGCGAGATACAGAATCACGAGCGACAGCGCGGCCCAGGCGCCGAGATGCGCGCCGGCGATGGCGGCGTCCGGAACGAATCGCTCGCCCAGCTGCAGCGGCAGCGCTTTCGGGGTCAGGTTGAACCACGTGATGCTGTGATAGGCCGCAAAGCCCAGAGCCAGCACGTGGAACACGATGCTGGCCGGGCTCTTCAGGCACTCGAGGAACGCGGCCCAGGCGGCCGGCCCCTCGGCGAGCTGCTGCAGGCCCCACACCAGCAGCAGCGTCCAGCCGCCGATGAACAGGCAGGAGAACTCGCGCGCCATGTAGCGGACGTAGCGCGGGTGGCGCACGATCCAGCGCCACGTCATCGCGCGCACGTAGGGCTTGCGGCTCACTTCTTCAGCCATGGCATCAGGTGCTGCGTATACCAGTCCACCGTGCTCTTGATCTTGACCTGCTGGATCGCCCCCGCCGGATCGACGTGTTCCGGACAGACTTCGGAACAGGCGCCAACGAACGAGCACTCCCACACGCCTTCGGTCGCCGCGATCTCCTGCTGGCGCTGCTCGCGGCCGCCGTCGCGCGAATCCTCGTTGTAGCGGTGCGCGAGCGCGATGGCCGCCGGGCCGATGTACTTCGGGATCAGGCCGTATTCCGGGCAGGCCGCGTAGCACAGCATGCAGTTGATGCACATGCTGTACTGCTTGAAGCGATTGAGCTCGGCCGGCGTCTGGCGGTACTCGCCCGCGCTGAGCGGCTTATCCTCCTTCGGCATGAGGTAGGGCTTGACGCGCTTCAGCTTGGCCATGAAGTCGTCGATCACCGTCACCAGGTCGCGCTCGATGGGGAAATGCGCGAGCGGCTCTACGCGGATCACGCCTTCATAGTTGCGCACGAATGCCTTGCACGCCAGCTTGGGCTCGCCGTTGATCATCATGCCGCAGCTGCCGCACACCGCCATGTGACAGGACCACCGGTAGCTGAGCGTAGGGTCGATGGCCTCCTTGATGTGGTTCAGGGCGTCCAGCACCACCCATTCCTCGCGGCAGGGAACCGAATAGCGCTGGAAACGCGGCTCCTTGTCCGTTTCCGGGTGGTAACGCAACACCTCCAGCTCGACCAGGCGCTCGCCCATTACTCGTGGTCTCCCGAGTAATCGCGCACGCCGGGCTGCGAGGTGGTGATCACCACGTCGCAGTAATCCACGCGCGGCGCCTGTGTCGGGTGATGGTGGGCGAGCGAATGGCGCAGATAGTTCGTGTCGTCGCGCGCGGTGAAATCGATCCGCTGGTGCGCGCCCCGCGACTCCTTGCGCGCGAGCGCGCTCTGCGTGACGGCCTCGGCGCAATCGAGCATCGAGCCCAGTTCGAGCGCCTGCAGCAGGTCGGTGTTGTAGACGTTGGTCTTGTCGTGCAGCACGATGGCGCGGTAGCGGCGCCGCAGCCCGGCGAGCTTGGCGCAAGCTTCGGCGAGGCCCTCGCCGCCGCGGTAGATGCCGGCATGCTGCTCCATCGTCTGCATCATCTCCTTGCGCACTCCCGCCACGGTTTCGGTGCCGCCGCTCCTCTGCATCAGCTCGCGCAGACGCGCCTGCGCCGCAGCCGCGAGCGTGGCGAGCGCCGCATCGCCCGCCGGGGGCGGCCCCGACTGAAGGTACTCCATCGCGCTCAATCCCGCGCGGCGGCCGAACACGAGCAACTCGGTCAGCGAATTCGAGCCGAGCCGGTTGGCCCCGTTGATGCTGACGCAAGCGCACTCGCCCGCGGCGAAAAGCCCAGGCAGTGAAGTCGCCGCCTTGATGTCGGTATGGATGCCGCCCATCATGTAATGCACCACCGGGCGCACCGGCACCGGATCGGTTACCGGATCGACACCCATGTAGCTGATGGACATGTCGCGCACCAGCGGCAGGCGCTCGTTGATCGTCTTCTCGCCCAGATGGCGCATGTCGAGCAGCATCGCGTCCCCCCATTGGGTGGACACCGCATTGCCTTTCTTCTGCTCGTGCCAGAACGCCTGGCTGACCCGGTCGCGCGGGCCGAGCTCCATGGTCTTGAGCACCGGGTGCCCGAGCGGCGTTTCCGGGCCCATGCCGTAATCCTGCAGGAAGCGCCGCCCGTGTCTGTTCAGCAATACCCCGCCCTCGCCGCGGCAGGCCTCCGTCAGCAGCGTGCCGGTGCTGGGCAGTCCGGTGGGGTGGTATTGCACGAACTCCATGTCCTTTAACGGCACCCCGGCGCGATAAGCGAGCGCCATGCCGTCGCCGGTCTTGATTGCGCCGTTGGTGGTGAACGGGAACATGCGCCCGGCGCCGCCGCCTGCGATGATGACGGCCTTGGCATCGAAGCGGCGCATCTGGCCACTGCGCATTTCGATTGCGACGAGTCCCGCGCAGCGCCCCTCCTCCACCAGCAACTCGGTCGCGTAGAACTCGTCGAAGCGCTGGATCGAGGCGAACTGGAGCGAAGTCTGGAACAGCGTATGCAGGATGTGGAAACCCGACTTGTCGGCGGCGAACCAGGTGCGCTGCTTCTTCATGCCGCCAAACGGGCGCACCGCCACCGAGCCGTCCGCTTCGCGGTTCCAGGGGCAGCCCCAGTGTTCGAGCTGGATGAGTTCCTTCGGCGCTTCCCGCACCAGATACTCGACTGCGTCCTGGTCGCACAACCAGTCCCCGCCGCCTACGGTGTCGTTGAAGTGGTGCTCCAGGCTGTCGTCGGCCTTGATCACCCCGGCGGCGCCGCCCTCCGCCGCGCAGGTGTGGCTGCGCATCGGATAGACCTTGGAAATCAGCGCGATGCGCAGCTTCGGGTCGGCCTCGGCCAGCGCGATCGCGGCGCGCAGGCCTGCACCGCCCGCGCCGATGATCGCAATGTCCGTGCGAATTATTTCCACTTGTAGCCCATGCTGCCCCATCTGCCGGCCAGCCTTTTGATATGCGTCAAATCATCCCTTGCCGGGTCGGCCCGCGTGCAGGCGGCGTCAAAGCCGCCGCAGTCTAACAAAAATAGGGACAGGCCCCTTCTTTCGCTATGCGAAAAAAGGGGCCTGTCCCTATTCTTCTAGCCGAAGCGCCCGGTGATGTAGTCCTCGGTCTGCTTCTTCTTCGGCTTGATGAAGATCTCGTCGGTGACGCCGTACTCGATCAGCTCGCCGAGGTACATGTAGGCGGTGTAGTCCGAGACGCGCGCCGCCTGCTGCATGTTGTGCGTGACGATCAGGATCGTCACCTTGTTCTTCAGGTCGTGAATCAGTTCCTCGATCGAGGCGGTGGCGATCGGGTCAAGCGCCGACGTGGGTTCGTCGAACAGCAGGATCTCCGGATCGGTGGCGAGCGCCCGCGCGATGCACAGGCGCTGCTGCTGGCCGCCCGAGAGATTGAAGGCGGGCTCGTCCATGCGGTCCTTCACCTCGTCCCATAGCGCCGCGTTCCTCAGCGCCTCCTCCACCTTCTCGTTCAGCGTCACCCTGCGGCTCTCGCCCCGCACGCGCAGCGCGTAGGCCGCGTTCTCGTAGATGGATTTCGGGAAGGGATTGGGCTTCTGGAACACCATCGAGATGCGCATGCGCACCTCGATCGGGTCCACGCCCTGGGCCAGTACGTTGACGTTGTCCGGGTAGAGCCGGATCTCGCCCTCGTAGCGGTTGCCGGGATAGAGGTCGTGCATGCGGTTGAAACAACGCAGGAAAGTGGACTTGCCGCAGCCCGAGGGCCCGATCAGCGCCGTGACCTGCTTTTCATGCACCGGCATGTTCAGGCGCTTGAGCGCCTGGAAGTCGCCGTAATAGAAATTGAGGCCTTTCACCTCGGCCTTGATGCCCGGCGGGGCAGCTAGCTGCGCTGGAACCGCTACCAATTGATTCTCTTCCTCAGCCTGTAACGTATGTAGATCGCCAGCCCGTTCATGGCGAGCGTCATCAGCACCAGCACGAAGCCCGCGGCCGCCGCGTTGACCAGGAACGCCGCCTCCGGCCGCGAGGTCCAGTTGAACATCTGGATCGGCATCACGGTAAACGGCGAGGTCAGCCAATCGAATGAGACGAATGGCGGCTCCGGCTTGAGCGGCGACGGCGGCAGGAAGGCGATGAAGGTGAGCGCGCCGATGGTGATGATCGGCGCCGTTTCGCCGATGGCGCGCGCCATGCCGATGATCACCCCGGTGAGGATGCCTGCGGTGGAGTAAGGGACGATGTGGTCCTTGCACACCTGCCATTGCGTCGCGCCGAGCGCATAGGCGCCCTCGCGGATGCCCTGCGGGATGGCACGGATCGCCTCGCGCGTGGCGACGATCACCACCGGCAGGATGAGCAGTGCGAGCGTGAGCCCCGCGGACAGGATGGACTGGCCGAAGCCGAACTGGTAGACGAACAAGCCGAGCGCGAGCAGGCCGTAGACGATCGAGGGCACGCCGGCCAGGTTGGTGATGTTGATCTCGATGATGTCCGTGACCCAGTTCTTCGGCGCGTATTCCTCCAGGTACAGGCCCGCCGCCACGCCCAGCGGCACGGCGAAGAATGCAGTGGTGAGCATCACCAGGCAGGAGCCCACCCACGCCGAGAGGATGCCTGCCTGGCCCGCGCGGCGGGAGGGAAAATGCGTGAAGAAATCCAACTCCAGCCGCGGCACGCCTTTGATCGCCATGTCGGAGAACAGCGCGACGAAGGTCAGCACGCCGATCATCAGCGCCAGCACGCCAACGCAGGCGAACACCAGGTCCCAGCGCTTGTGGCTGGCGATGAGCGCGCGGATCTCTTCGAGGTTCTTCGCGTAGGCCATCAGTAGGCTTCGCGGTAGCGCTTGCGCAGAAAATGGCCAGCGACGTTGAAGAACAGCGTGAACACCATCAGCGTGAGTCCCGCCGCGAAGATCGTCTGGTAGCCGATCGAGCCGTGCGGCAAGTCGCCCAGCGCCACCTGCACGATATAGGCGGTGATGGTCGCCGCGGGTTCGAGCGGGTTGAAGCTCAGGTTGGGCTGCATGCCTGCCGCCACCGCCAGGATCATGGTCTCGCCCACCGCGCGCGAGATGCCCAGGATGTAGGCGGACGCGAGCCCGGAGAACGCCGCCGGCACCACCACCCGCGTCGCGGTCTGGAAGCGCGTGGCCCCCATCGCGTAGGAGCCTTCGCGCAGCGCCATCGGCACCGCGCGCATCGCGTCCTCGGAGATCGAACTGACGTAGGGGATGATCATGATCCCCATGACGATGCCCGCCGAGAGGATGTTGAAGCCCGGCAGCGCGGGGTAGAACCACTGCAGGATCGGCGTGACGAACAACAGCGCGAAGTAGCCGTAGACGATGGTCGGCACGCCGCCGAGAAGCTCGAGGAACGGCTTGGCGATTTCGCGCACGCTGAACGGCGCGAACTCCGACAGGTAGATGGCGATGATGGTGCCGAGCGGGATGGCGATTGACAGGGCCACCAGCGAACTCGTGATGGTGCCCGAGAGCAGCACCATGATGCCGAAATGCGCGTCGTCGAACAGCGGCGTCCACTGCGTGTCGGTGAGGAAGTCCCACAGCGACACGTGGGTGAAAAACAGGACCGATTCCTTCAACAGCACGTAGACGATGCCGATCGTGGTGAACACCGAAACCAGGGCGGCGAGGAACAGCACGCCCTCGATGGCGCGCTCGCGCAGGATGCGCGTGCGCCGCTGCTGCAGTCGCGTGCTGGCGTTGGACGGCGCCATCGGCATCGAAGCTTGGCCCGGCACGGCCGACATGGTGGAGAAGCCCCGATTCTAGATGCAAAAAGCCCGCCCGCAACGTGCGGGCGGGCCCTGGTTCGCGTTTACAGCTTTGCTTCGCGGCGCAGCAGTTCCTCGATGGTAATGCCCACCTCGGCGACCCCGCCGAACACCGTGCCCTTCTTGCCCTGGGTCACGTGCTCCCAGGCCGTCTTGTAGGCTTCCTCGGGCAGCGGCACGTATTTCACTTCCTTCGCCAGCTTGGCGCCGTGGGTCATGTAGTACTCCACGAACTCCTTCACCTCCGGCTTGCCGAGGGCCTTGGCGCTGACGTAGATGAAGATCGGCCGCGCGAGCGGCGTGTAGGTGCCGGCGATCACCGCGTCGAACGAAGGCAGCACGGGCTGGCCCTTCTCGTTGACGATCGGCACCGCTTTCAGCTTGTCTTTGTTCTCCACGTAGTAGGCGAAGCCGAAGTACCCCAGGCTGTTCGCGTCGCGCGACACGCCCTGCACCAGCACGTTGTCGTCTTCCGACGCGGTGAAGTCGCCGCGCGAGGACTTCGACTTGCCCACCACCGCTTCGGTAAAGTAGTCAAAGGTTCCGGAGTCGGCGCCCGGCCCGAACAGCTTCATCGGCTGTGCCGGCCAGGCGGGGTTGACCTGGTTCCACATCGTCACCTTGCCCTGCGCGCCCGGCTCCCACATCTTCTTCATCTCGGCGATGGTCAGCTGCTTGATGAAGGTGTTCTTCGGGTTGATCACGACCGTCAGTGCGTCGAAGGCCACCGGCAGCTCGAAGTACTCGACGCCGGCCGCCTTGCAGTCGTCCATTTCCTTCTTCAGGATCGGGCGCGAGGCACCTGAAATGTCGGTCTCAGCGCGACAGAACTTCTTGAAGCCGCCGCCGGTGCCGGAAATGCCGACGGTGACCTTGATCTGGTTCTTCTTGGCTTTCTGGAACTCCTCGGCCACCGCCTCGGTGATCGGGTACACGGTGCTCGAGCCGTCGATCTTGACGATCTGGCTATAGGCGGGAATTGCGGCCAGCAGCGAGGCTGCCAGGATGATGCGCTTCATGAATCCGCTCCTTGTGTCGTTTGGCGGGAGCGAGTCTAGGGCTGCTTTGTTACAGGGCCATTACACCTTCGTTTCGCTGCCGGCGTTGCCGATCTCCTGCAGCTTCTTTTTCAGCACCAGCCGGTCGAGCTTGCCGAGCGGCAGGCTCATGAACAGGTTGATGCGCGTGGAGAGTTCGCTGAACGCGCGCAGGAACGCCCTGCGCTTCAGTTCGTCGGCGCCCTGCACCGCGGCCGGATCCTGGATCCCCCAGTGCGCGCTCATCGGCTGCGCCGGCCAGATCGGGCAGACCTCGCCCGCGGCGCTGTCGCATACGGTGAACACAAAATCGAGCGCGGGGGCGCCCGGCTTGGCGTACTCGTCCCAGCTCTTCGAGCGCAGTCCGGCGGTGTCGATGCGGTTTTTCTGCAGCAACTCCAGGGCGAACGGATTCACCTCCCCGCCCGGATGGCTGCCCGCGCTGTAGGCGGCGAAGCGACCCTTGCCCGCGACATTGAGGTAAGCCTCGGCCAGAATCGAGCGGGCCGAATTGCCGGTGCACAGAAACAGCACGTTGAACGGTGCGATCGTCATGCGAAATGAATCTCCGGATGCCGGCGCGCATGATTCCCCACTTCGGCAGGCGCCTGCAAGTTACACTTTTGTTGCGGACTATGGCCCACTCCCATCCCCCGCTTGCGCTAGGTCAACAGCACGCCGACCCAGTCCTCTGGCGGGCCGCGGCGATCACGCTTGCGTTCGCCGCGCTCGAAGGGCTTGGCGGCTGGTGGACCGGCTCGCTCGCTCTCGTTTCCGACGCCGGCCACATGCTGACCGACGGGGCCGCGCTCGCCCTGGGCGCGCTCGCCGGCTGGATGGCCAGGCGTCCGCCTTCCCGGCACCATTCGTACGGCTTCGGCCGCGCCGAGATCTTCGCCGCCGTCATCAACGCCGGCACGATGCTCGCCATCGGAGCCGCAATCGCCTACGAGGCCAGCACGAGGCTCGGTCAAGCGCGAGAAATCCAGGGCGGGATGGCGGCCGCGATCGCGCTGGCCGGCCTGGCGCTCAATCTCGGCATCATGAAATGGCTGGCGCCGCACAAGCACGACATGAACGCCCGCGCCGCCGCCCTGCACGTGCTGGGCGATACGCTCGGCTCGGTCGGCGCGCTGGGTTCCGGCATGGTCATCGTACTCACCGGCTGGACGCCCATCGACGCCATCGCCTCGCTCTTCATCTGCGCGCTGATCGCAGTCTCCAGCCTGCGTCTCCTGCGCGAAAGCGTGCATGCGCTCATGGAGGGAGTGCCCCTGCGCCTGTCAGCGGAATCCGTCGGCATGGAAATGGCGAAGCACAAGGCAGTCAGGTCCGTGCACGATCTGCACATCTGGACGCTATCGGGGAGCCGGGTCGCGCTCTCTGCACATGTGGTGATGCGCGACCTGTCGCGCTGGGACCGTACGCTGCAGGAACTGCAACTCCTGCTGCGCGAGCGCTTCGGCATCGAGCATGTCACGCTGCAACCGGAGTCTCCTGCTGCGACCGAGGCGCGCGTGGCGGTTCCCGATCCGCGTCGGCGGAAGGTGTAGTCAGAACCGGCGCGAAGCCGCCTCCCGCCGTGCGCATGTTGGTGGTCTGCCCCTGGTA
>Ga0137437_1000625_pt1 | contig 11385 bp, 8 predicted proteins | sample EasRivERMGT138_2_FD_102332 | JGI IMG/M metagenome (GOLD analysis project Ga0137437, IMG submission 102332) | Soil microbial communities from meander-bound floodplain in the East River, Colorado, USA - East River MetaG ERMGT138_2 | ecosystem: Environmental > Terrestrial > Soil > Floodplain ...
CCGGGCCGCAGAAGGCCGAGCCGGCCCAGCAGCGCGCCGAACAGCTGGTTGTTGCTGCGCGCCTCGCCGACCGGCGTCGCGACCGCGGGGGAGTCGAACAGCCGCATCGCGCCGTAGCCGCGGCGCAGATCGCGGTGCTCGAGGAACGCGGTGGCCGGCAACACGACGTCGGCGAGCCGCGCGGTGTCGGTCATCACCTGGTCGTGCACCACGACGAACAGATCGTCGCGCGACAGCTCGTCGATCACGGTGCGCTGATCCGGCGCGGTCGCGACCGGGTTGCAGTTGTAGACGAACACGCACTCGATCGCCGGATCGCGCACGGTGCGCAAGGCGAGCCCGAGCTCGCTCATGTTGATCGTGCGCACCTCCGGCTTGGGCTCGCCGATCGCCGTCTCGTCCGTCATCGTCCAGCGCGCGTCGCCGTTGGACATCGTGAAGCCGCCGCCGCGGACGCCGAGCTTGCCCGCGACGGCCGGCAGCGCCATCACGGCGGCGATCGCGCTGCCGCCATTGCGGTTGCGCTCGGGCCCCCAGCCGACGCGGATCACCGCCGGCGACGCCGCCGCGTAGAGCTCGACGAACCGATCGAGGAGGCTCGCGTCGATCCCGGCTTCGCGCGCGGCACGGTAGATCGACCACGCCGCGGCGCGGGCCGCCAGCTCGTCGGCGCCCACGGTGTGCGCGGCGAGGAACGCGCGGTCCGCGTGGCCGCGCGCGCCGAGCGCGGCGATCATCGCGAGCGCGATCGGCAGGTCGGTGCCCGGCTGCAGCGGCAGGTGGAGATCGGCGCGCCGCGCCAGCGGGGTCTGCCGCGGATCGACGACGACGAGCTTGGCGCCCGCCGCCCGCGCGCGGTCGATCACCGGCACCAGGTGGATGCCCGTCGCCGACGGGTTGACGCCCCACAGCACGATCAGCCGGGCATGCGCGTAGTCCTCGAGCGCGACCCCGGGCATGACGCCGTACAGCCCGCGCGACGCCGCGGACGACGCCGCCGCACAGAACGTGCGCGCGAGGTTCGACGCGCCGAGCCGGCGAAACAGCCGGGTCGCGAGCGCGCCCTCGGTCAGCCAGCCGTTCGATCCGCCGTAGTGAAACGGCAAGATCGCCTCGCCACCGGCGCGCGCGCGGATCGCCGCGAGCCGCTCCGCGATGTGATCGAGCGCGGCGTCCCACGAGACCGGCGACCACTGCCCGCTGCCCTTGGGCCCGGTGCGCACCAGCGGCGTGGTCAACCGGTCCTCGCCGTACAGGTGATCGGCGATCTTGCGGACCTTGCCGCACACGAAGCCGTCGGTCAGCGGCCCGCGGCGATCGCCGTCGACCTCGATCACGCGGCCGTGCTCGACGGTGACGGTCAAGCCGCACAGGTCGGGGCAGTCGAGCGGACAGGCGCTGGAGCGAGCTTCCACGCCGGCAACTATACGCAGATCGCGCGCCGGCGCCCGATCAGATCCGGGCCGGCGGGCACGCCACAAGCGGCCGGACCGAGCGGTCGATCCTGCGATCCTGGGCCTGGGCCGGGCCCGGGGGGCCCCGGTCGCGCCCGATCACCAGGTGCCGCGAACGCCGTACACCGTGGTCGCGCGGCCGTCGCTCGCCGCCGCCTGCGTGATCGACGGCGCGACCGGGATCGTCGGGCTGTCGAGGTTGCGCGTGAGGACGCCGGCGCCGAGCAGGCCCGCCACCATGCCGCCGAGCGCGAAGTTCGCGAGGTGCTCCTGCGAGCGCGTATCGACCGGATCGTTCGGTCCCTGGGTCTGCTGCGTCGGATAGACCAGGCTCTCCGCCGCGAGGCCACCGATGATGCCGATCAGCCCACCGACGTCGATCAGCGCCGCGTGGGTCCGCGTGATCGAGAAGTTGCGCTGGAGCAGCAGCGCGCCGACCGTGCCCATGCCGAGCCCGCTGAGCAGGAGGCCACCGCCGACGACGTGGCCGGGATCGAACGACAGCACGAACAGGCCGCCCGCCACGCTGCCCCACACCACACCGCTGTTGATCAACGCGGCATCGCCCGTGCTGATCTGGGTGCGGCGGCCCATGACGTAGCCGAACGTGCCGCCCACCACGGCGCTCGCGCCGATCACCGGCTGGATCACCTCGGGGCGCCTGGTGAACAGGAGGCTCACCCCGGCGCCCAGGAGGCTGCCGGCGGCCGTCGCCGTCACCGTGAGGTTGCTGGTGCCGAGCGGAAGATCATCGGGCAGGAACAGCGTGCTGCCGACGAACCCCGCCCCGCCGCCGACCAGCGAGCCGAGCCCGGCCAGGCCGGTGTTCTGGAACGCGTACAGGAGCGACGCCGTCGCCCCGGCGCCCACCACGGTCGAGAACCCGATCAGCTGGCGGCGGCCGAACTGGCGCTGCCCGGGCAGCTCGACCTGCACGTGCTTGACCTGGTTCGCGAGCACCTCGATCGTGCGCTTGTCGGTGACCCGCTCCGGCGCCTCGCTGGTCACCAGGTACGTGTTGCCCGGCAGCGCGACGTCGATGTGGCCGATGCCGACCAGGCGATCGCCGATGAAGATCCGCGCATCGGGCGGAGAGACCTGCATCGCGAGCCGGCCCTGCTCCGCGACCAAAGGGACGAAGTACGTGTACGGCTTGCCGATCCGGACGGCGATCGCCTGGTGATGCGGCTCGTAGCCGGACAGCTCGGTCGTCATGTCGTAGTGGCCGCCGAGCACCTCGATGGTGTCACCGGAGCGCGCGCGCGACGCGACGCCGGCGTCGTTGGCGATCGTGATCCGCGCCCCGGCGGGCGACGACTCGACGTAGATCTTCGCCTTGAGCTTCTTCAGCACCTCGACGCGACGCGCGACGTTGGCCTTGTCCTGCTGCGGATCGGCCGGGCACACGTCGCACGGCGAGGTCCCCGGCGGCGGCACCGCCTTGACGTAGCGTTCGAGGTAGCCGATCGCCTTCTCGTAGTCGAGGTTGCGCTCGTAGGCCTGGCCGATGTCCTTGAGGATCGTGTACAGGCTCGGCACCAGGCAATAGCTGTAGACCAGCTCGCGGACCGCGCCCTCGTAGTCGCCCTGGGCGTACAGCGTCGAGCCGCGGTCGAAGTGCTCGAAGCCCTGCTTCTGGATCTGCTGGCGGGTGAGCTCGGTCTGCTTGCAGTCGTCGATCTCGAGCGCCGTGACCTCGCGGCCGATGTAGCCGGTGTCGGGCGCAGCGGCCACGACGCGCGCGGTTCCGAACGCGGTTCCGAACGCGGCTCCGAACGCGGTGATGACGAGCGCGGTCGCGAGCGCGCTCCTCACGGCTTGTTGGGCGCGGGAATGTTGTTGTTGTTCTTGAACGGGTTGTCGTGGATCTCGCCGCCGGGCTTGTTGGACGGCCGGGCGCCGCTGCCCGCCGAGCCGGCCCTGTCGGGTACGGGCACGGGCGCGGGCACGGGCCGGGGACGCACCGCCGGGCTGCCCTTGGGCGTCTTCTTCAGCCGAACGTTGTACGTCTTCTGCTTGTCGACGTAGACGTTGAACGTCAGCTTGCCGTCGTCGTACCCCGGCGCCGAGGCGGTCACCTCGGTGTAGTGATCGTGGATGACGAGCTTGGCCTTGACCGGCGAGGGCCCCTTGTCGACGCCGTCGATCGCCACCGTGGCCCCCGGGGGCTCGGTCTTGATCGTCACCTCCATCGTCGCGGCTTCCGGCGGCGGGGCGGCATCGACCTCGACCGGCGGCGGGGCGGCATCGATGGCGACCGGCGGCGGTCCGAGCGCGTGGTCGTCCTGCTTCTTCACCGCAGCGGTGCCGCCGAACAGCATCACGACCGTGGTCACGACCGCGGCGATCACCACGGCGATCAGCGCGACCCAGATCGCGATCTTGAGCGGGCTCTTGGACCGCGCGACCGGCTTCTTGCGCGGGCCGGTGATCTTGGCGCGCTCGGTCGACCGCGTCGGATCCTCGAGCAGCGCGGTGATGTCGGCCAGGAGATCGGTCGCGCTCGGGTAGCGATCGGCGCGATCCTTGGCCATCGCGCGCATCACGATGGCCTCGAGCTCCTCCGACAGGTCGGGGCGGAGCTCGCGCGGCGATCGCGGGTCCTCGTTCAGCACCTGCGAGATCACGCTCAGGTAGTTGTTGCCGACAAACGGGACCCTCCCGGTCGTCGCCTCGTACATGATCACGCCGAGCGCGTAGACGTCGACCCGTGCGTCGAGCTCGTCGTCGCCGCGCGCTTGCTCGGGGGACATGTACAGCGGGGTCCCGAGCACCATGCCGGTCTGGGTCAGCCGCGGCTGCTCCTCGGCCTCGTCGCTCGCGCGCAAGGACTTCGAGATCCCGAAGTCGACGACCTTCACGAAGTCCTGATCCTTGCGGCGGAGCAGGAACAGGTTCTCCGGCTTGATGTCGCGGTGGACGATGCCCTTGGCGTGCGCGGCGGCGAGCGCGGAGGCGGCCTGCGAGATGATCCCGAGGATCCGCTGCTCCGGCAACCGGGTCTCGCGCGACAGACACTCCGCGAGCGACTCGCCGTCGAGGTACTCCATCACCACGAACGTGCGGCCGTCCTCGGTCGTCCCGAAGTCGGTGATGTCGATGATGTGCTCGTTCTGGCACGACGACGCGAGCCGGGCCTCTTGCTCGAGCCGTTGCACGATCGCCTCGCGCCGCGCGTACTTCTCGAGCAGCACCTTCACCGCGACCCGCTTGCCGATCAACGTGTGGGTCGCCTCGTAGACCGCGCCCATGCCGCCCTGCCCGACCTTGCGGGTCACGAGGTAGCGCCCCGACAGCGTTGACCCGAGGATCTCGGCCTCGTCGCCGGTGCGGCGTGGCGCCTGGCCCTCGCGCTTGGTCTCGCTCGACGAGGACGCCCCGTCACCGGGCCGAGACGCCACCGCCACCGCGGTGTCGTTCGCGCCGAGGATGGTCGAGTCGCTGTCCGGATCGCGCGAGCGCACGACGAGCCGCTGCGGGGTATCGGCGGCGGGCCTCCCCGGCTGGCTACCGCCCTGTGGCTTGCCGCCAGAACCTTCCGACATCGCTGTCTTAATCGATCCTAGGGGTGCAATCGCGCCGAGTCAAACGACGTCTGTCGCCTTGCCCTGCCAACCTGGTTCGTCGTTTGCCCACATGTGTGGGATGTGCCGGAGCGGATGGCTTGATTTGCCGACGAGGGCGGGCTATGAGGCCGCAAGAAAAGGAGTCTTCGTGGCGAATCACAAAGTGGCCGATCTCAAGCTTGCCGACGCCGGTCGCCTGCGTATCGACTGGGCGGAAACCCGTATGCCGGTGCTGATGGCGCTGCGCGAGAAGGGCAAGAAGGACCAGCCGCTGCGCGGGATGAAGGTCGCCGGCTGCCTGCACGTGACCAAGGAAACCGCCGTCCTCATCCGGACGATCATCGCCGCGGGCGCCGAGGTCAGCTGGTCGGGGTGTAACCCGCTGTCGACCAACGACGAGGTCGCCGCCGCGCTGGCCGCCGACGGGGTGTCGATCTACGCGTGGCACGGCCTGTCGACCGACGAGTTCTACTGGTGCATCGAGCGCTCGCTCGACTTCAAGCCGACGCTGACGCTCGACGACGGCGCCGACCTGATCTTCACCGTGCACAACAAGCACAAGGAGCTGGTCAAGGACATCATCGGCGGCACCGAGGAGACCACGACCGGCGTGCACCGCCTGCGCGCGATGGCCGACGACGGCAAGCTGCTCTACCCGGTGTTCGCGGTCAACGACAGCGAGACCAAGTGGGACTTCGATAACGTCTATGGCACCGGCCAGTCGTCGCTCGATGGCGTGCTCCGCGCGACCTCGGTCCTGATCGCCGGCAAGACCGTCGTCACCGGGGGCTACGGCCACTGTGGGCGCGGCGTCGCCGAGCGCGCCCGCGGCCTCGGCGCGAGCGTGGTCGCGACGGAGATCAAGCCGACGCAGGCGCTCAAGGCGATCCTCGAGGGTCACCGCGTGATGCCGATGGACCAGGCTGCCAAGATCGGCGACATCTTCATCACGGCGACCGGCATGAAGGACGTGCTGGTCGGCCGGCACTTCGACGTGATGAAGGACGGCGCGATCGTCTGCAACACCGGCCACTACGACTGCGAGATCAACCTGAAGGAGCTCGAGGTCCGCTCGAAGGGGCGCCGCACGGTGCGGCCGAACTGCGAGGAGTACATCATGAAGGACGGCCGCAGGATCTACGTCCTCGCGCAGGGCCGCCTCGTCAACCTCGCCGCGGCCGAAGGCCACCCGAGCGAGGTGATGGACATGTCGTTCGCCAACCAGTACCTCGCGCTGTGCCGCCTGGCCAAGGACGGCAAGACCCTCGACAAGAAGGTCTACGAGCTGCCCAAGGAGCTCGACCAGGAGATCGCGGGCTTGAAGCTCGAGACCATGGGCATCGGGATCGACAAGCTCACCGCCGAGCAGGTCTCGTACGCCAGCGACTACTCCGCCGGCACCTGAGCGGCACGCGAGGGTCCGATCAGATACAGACCGGATCCGGCCCGCACAGGAGGGTGACCGGATCGCAGGTCTCGCTCTGGCAGTTCGCGTCGCGCTGGCACGGTGAGCCGTCGGGTTTGGGTGCCACGCAGCTGCCCAGCGCCTGGCCGGTCGGGACATCGCAGAACGCGCGGTCGTCGGCGCAGCGCTGGCCCACCGTGCACGTTGCACCGAGCGCGACACCGGCGGTGCAGTGCTTGGTCGCGTCACAGCGGTAGAGCGGCGAGCAATCCGCGCTCGCGTTGCACCCCTCGCCGGCGAGCGCGACCGCGACGCACGTCCGGCTGCCGGCGCTGCACGTCGTGCCCTCGTCGCGGCAGGCGCCCGTGCAGGGCGCGCCGAGCCCGGGCAGCGCGCCGCAGACCCCGGCCTGGAGGCAGTCGAGGCCGTACGCGCACTCGTCGATCGTCACGCAGAACGCCTCGGCCTGCTTCAGGGCGACGCACGTCGCGAGCGCCTCGTCGCAGAACGACTGGTCGTCGCAGCCGACGGTCTCGCATGACTCCCCGAGCTTCGCCGCGCGCGGCGGGGCCGCGTCCCCGGCGCAGCTGCCGGTGCAGCACGCCATGTTGCACGCCGGCACGTTGCAAACCAGCGAGATGCACTCGGTGTCGTCCGCGCACGTCGCGCCGTCGTGCTGCGTCCCGGTGGCGATCTCCCGGCACGCCGGGGGCACGACCCGGTTCGACTCGCTCGTCACGTCGCAACTGCGTGACGCGAGCGCGTCGAGACACTGCTGGGCGTTCTCGCCGTCGTACCGGGTCTTGCCCATGTCGATCGCCGCTTGATCGCTCGCGCTGATGTGCACGTCGACCCCGATGTTGGCCGTCTTGCAGGTGTCGAGGTCCTCGATCACGCCGCACGTGACGAGGTGGCGACACGCCGCTTCGCGGACCGCGGCCGGATAGTCGTCGAGCGAGACCGAGTCGGTCCCGCAGGCCGCCCACAGGGCGGCGGTCACGATCACGAGGGTTCGCATGCGGCTCCTTGAGACGAGGTCAGCACGTATGGCCTTGCCAGCGCAAGCCACGCCAGCGGCCCCGGGCGACAACCAGGCGACAACGTTGGCGACGACCCCAGCGACAACCAGGGCGGCGCCGCCTCACGCCCTGATCGGCGCGGGATCAGTCGTCCTTGCCGCTACGACTGCGCTTGATCTCGGCGTGATGGCGCTTGTCGGCGACACGCCGGCGCTTGGCCCCGCGCGACACCTTGGTTGGCTTGCGCGGCTTGGGGCGTGCAAGCGCGGTCCGGACGATCAGCGCGAGCTTGCTCGTGGCGTCGTCGCGGTTCTTCCCCTGATCGCGGGTCGCGGTCGAGGTGACGATCAGCGTGCCGTCGCCGGTCAGCCGGCTGCGCAGCCGCTCGACGAGCCACGCGCGCTCGTCGTCCGCCAGCGCCGCGGACGTCACCGGGTTCCACCGCAGCTCGACCTTGCTCGCGACCTTGTTGACGTTCTGGCCGCCGGGGCCGCCCGAGCGCGAGAACGCGAGCGCCAGCTCACCACCGGGGATGGTGACCCGTGGGGTGACCACGATGTCCTGCATGACACGCGATCAGGCCGGGGCGTCGTCGCGCTTGCGGCGGCGCTTGGCGGGGCTCTTGTTGGCCTCGTCGTAGACCCGCATCTCGGTCTCGGCGGTGGTCTGCACCGCTTCGAGGTAGAGCGAGGTCAGGCCGAGGTGGTCGCCGCGCAGCGCCTCGTAGTAGCGCTGGCGATCGATCGAGTGGACGATCGCGATCGGGTAGCCGCCTTCTTGCAACAGCAAGTTGGACGCGATCCGGATCGTGCGGCCGCTCTCCTTGGCCCACGGAAACACGGCCATGAACCGCGAGTGCAGCGTGGCGACCCGCTCGATCACGTGCAGGTGCTTGGTCGAGGGATCGTCGATCCACTCGCCGAGCTTGCGCATCGCCGGCAGGATCTTCTCCGGCGGCGCGATGTCGTGATAGTAGAGCCGGTGCAGCGGGTTCTCCTTGCGAAACGGGAGCCCCTTCACCTTCTCGTCGGGTGCGAGGATCGCGTAGATCTCGCGGACCGTGTCGAGCTTGAACGGCTTCTTCTTGTTTGCGGCTTGTTCCGCGGCGAAGTTGCACGCATCATCGAACCGGCGAATCTCCTCGTACGAGGGGATGAGCGACGGATCGCTGATGATGCTCGGGTCGACCGCCGCCTTGATCTCGCTGTACGAGAGCACTTCACCTTCGAGTGCTGCGTCGTGATGGATGAGCGAGATCCGAAGTCGGTTGTTGAACTCGGTGCGCGCGACAGGATTCGCCGTTGCAACGCGTGCACGCCACGCGGTGACGATGCGTTCGACCTCGCTAAAACGAGCGTCGATATCCTCGGTTTCTTTGTACCTGAGCACGTGTTATCCTGTCGAATCGATTGGGCAAACGAATGGTGGAGTCTACGAGACGCCATCCGGATCGTCAAGGAAATGTGGGTAGCATGCCTACATCTAATTGCACACGGATTGCATGGCGATCGCAAGATTTCTGCAATCTTGCGATCTCATCGTGATAGCTAGACCGACCGTGGCTGGATTCGCGCACGAAGCCGTGCTGGCGGCAGAGGTCCTCGACGCGCTAGCTCTCCGAGATCACGGGGTTTATGTCGATGGGACGCTGGGCGGTGCCGGCCACGCGGCGGCGATCCTCGGCGGTGTGACCCACGCCTCGTTGATTGGCATTGATCGTGACCCGTCGGCGCTGTCCGCGAGCCGCGAGGTCCTTGCGGGATTTGCCGGCCGGGCGCGGCTCGTTCACGGCGAGTACGGCGACCTGGCGCGGATCCTCGCCGAGCTGGGCGTCGCGCAGGTCGACGGCATCCTGCTCGATCTCGGGGTGTCCTCGCCGCAGCTCGATCTTCCAGAGCGCGGCTTCTCGTTCAGCCGGCCCGGTCCGCTCGACATGCGGATGGATCCGACCTCGGGCCCGACCGCGCTCGACCTCCTCCGCGACACGTTCGTCGACGATCTGGCCTACCTGCTGTTCACGCTCGGAGAGGAACGCCATTCGAAGAAGATCGCGCGGCTGATCAAGGAGGCGCTCGACGCCGGTCGGCTGCACACCACCATCGATCTGGCCAACGTGGTCGCGAAGGCGATCCCGGCGATCGAGCAGCGCAAGTCGAAGATCCACCCGGCCACCCGCACCTTTCAGGCCTTGCGCATCGCCGTCAACGCCGAGATCGCGCAGCTCGAGCAATTCCTCGCCGGGTTCCCCGATCTGCTCGCGCCCGGCGGCCGCTGCGCGATCATCAGCTTCCACTCGCTCGAGGACCGCCTGGTCAAGCACCGGTTTCGCGATCTGGCGTGGACGACCTCGCTGCCGCCCTACCTCGCCCCGCGCGCCGGTGAGCGCACCTTGCCGGTCTGCGAGCTGATCACCCGCAAGGCGCTCTTCGCCACCGAAGCCGAGATCGCGCGCAACCCGCGCGCCCGCTCCGCGCGCCTCCGGGTCTGCGAACGAACCTCGGCGCCGAACATACCATCCGGCAACCCGCCGCGGCCCTGACCGCGGCCGCCGAGAGAACGCCAACACGCTCGCTCCACGGCACCGGGAGACCGCCGGGAGACCGCCAACACGCTTGCTAGCAACGCGGGCCTTGGCTTCTCGCTCGTCCGTTCACCACCGTATCGAGATGACCGTCCGTGCCATCTCCACGACCCACCGACGCCAGACCACCCCGGCCGTGCAATTTATCTCGCTCGAGACCTAGCCCGCGTTGCTGCGCGTCGCGTTGACGAGACGACGACGGTCCTCCGCCATCGGTGAGGGCCTGCTACAGCGGCCACCGCGCCCGGATTTGGTGCGCGCACGAGGACGGGCGACGAGGACGAGCGCTGGCGCGCACCGGCTGCCCCCTGCGCGTGCGTACAGCCCGCGGGAGCGGTCGCCACGCCGCCTGGCACGCCACCACGCCGGCCGGGTGAGCAAAAAATTGCGTCGAGGATAGCGCCGGCGTGTAGTGGTCCACGCGAATGATGTCGCCCGCAGCGGTGTACCGGATCTTCAAGCAGGCCGATGGCTCCGCGCCCTCGGTGCGCGCGGTCGTGATCGCCCTGGTGATCACGACCGCGCTCTTGACCACGATCGGCGTGATCCGCGTCGCGCGGCAGCACGAGGTCCTGCGCCTGGGCTTCACGCTGTCGCGCACCTCGGAGCAGCTCGGCCGGATGCACGAGGCCGAGCGCGCGCTCGAGCTCGAACGCGCGACGCTCGCCGCACCCGACCGGATCCGCCGGCTCGCGACCCAGCTCGGCATGACGCCGGTATCGCCGGATCGGATCCGCGTCGTTCACCCGCACGTGCGCGCCGCCCAGGCCAGCGTGACGCCGAAGCCCGAGCGTCCGCGATGACGCTGCCGCGCACCCAGCCGCGGCCGCTGCCGCGGATCCGGCCGATGACGCCCGGGATCCCGCACGCCGCGCGCGTCCGGGCCTACCTCGCCGGGGTGGTCGTCACCGCCGGGTTGTGCGGCGTCGCGTGGCGAGCGTGGGCGCTGCAGGTCGACGACGGCGACCACTACCGCGCGCTGGCGACCAAGCAGCACGAGCTCACCGTCGGGATTCCGGCGCCGCGCGGCGACATCATCGACGCCCACGGCCGGCCGCTCGCGGTCAGCGCCGCCGCGGACTCGATCTGGGCCAACCCGCGCGAGATCCGCGACGTCACCGACACCGCCGACAAGCTCGCCAGGCTGCTCGGCACGGGCGCCGTCACGCTCGAGGCCAAGCTGGGCGGCGATCGCCGCTTCGTGTGGATCGATCGCCACGTCACGCCCGAGCTCGCGCGCGTGGTGCGTGACGCCAAGCTACCCGGCATCGAGGTCAGCAAGGAGCCGCGGCGCTGGTACCCGGCGCGCGCGATCGGGGGCGCGGTGATCGGCCGCAGCGACATCGACGGCAAGGGGCTC
>Ga0137437_1000628_pt1 | contig 11332 bp, 9 predicted proteins | sample EasRivERMGT138_2_FD_102332 | JGI IMG/M metagenome (GOLD analysis project Ga0137437, IMG submission 102332) | Soil microbial communities from meander-bound floodplain in the East River, Colorado, USA - East River MetaG ERMGT138_2 | ecosystem: Environmental > Terrestrial > Soil > Floodplain ...
ATCACGCTCGGCGTCGCGCGCGACGACCAGGGGCAAGGCGCCAACGCCCATCCACGCTACGTCACCAGCTCGACCGTGTTCAGCGCCACCTGGTGGCTATCCGACGGCATCGCCCTGCACACCATCCTCGAAGGCGACTACGAAGCCATCCACGAGCTGCAATACCGCGCGATCGGCATGTTCGACTTCGCGTTCACCCCGGAGCCATGATGGGGACGGTGTCTCATTTGTCTTGTTTTGGCACCAGGCGGCTCAGCACCAGGTGGCGCTCAGATCAAGACAAAAGAGACACCGTCCCCATTAGGTATTTGAAATCATTATGAATGCGATCGGGAAAACGAGACAAAAGAGACACCGTCCCCAGATCGTCAGTCCCCAGATCGTCATCGGGAAAACGAGACAAAAGAGACACCGTCCCCGGATCGTCGTGGCGATGATTGTCGTGCTGGGGCTCGGGCTCGCCGGGGCGGGGCTCGCCGATCAGGGGCGGGAGACCGCGTGGTCGCCGGTCGTGTATCCGCTTCAGCGCCTGCCGCTGGTGTTTTCGCATGCCAAGCACCTCGCGCGCGGGACCGCGTGCGCCGCGTGTCATCCGGCGGCGACGACCTCGCGCTCCGCGGTCGATAACCTGCTCCCGACGGAGGCGGCGTGTCGCGCGTGCCACCCGATCGATCGCGCGCAGCCCGAGCTCGTCGTGCAGGGCACGCCGCCGGTCGCGTGCCGCGCGTGTCACCTGGACTACACGCCGGGCGCGCCGGTCGCCCGCGTGTACCTGACGCCGCCGCCGCTCAAGTTCGACCACAGCGCGCATCGAACGGCGCCGTGCGAGTCGTGCCACGGTGACCTGCGGACGGTCGCGCTGGCGACCACGCAGCAACTGCCGACCATGGCGGCGTGCCTGCGCTGCCATACCAATGGCGCCGAGGAGCGCCGCTGCGCGGATTGCCACCTCGCCAGGATCGGTGGCCTCATCGAGACCCGCTTCGAGCACGGCACGCTGGTCCCGGCCCACGACGGGCTGGGCGACGCCCACGGCCCGGGCTTCCAGGACCACCACACCCAGGAGGCACGGCAGATCGGCGCGACCTGCACGGCCTGTCACGACCGCAGCGAGTGCGTCGCGTGCCACCAGGGCGTCGTCAAGCCGATGGAGTTTCATCCCGGCAACTACGCCTTGACCCACGCGGTCGACGCACGGCGCGGCAAGCCGGACTGCGCGGCCTGCCATCGCGCGCAGTCGTTCTGCGTCGGCTGCCACGAGCGCTCCGGGGTCGGCGCGCGGGGCGACACGCAGTTCAGCACGGTCGACCCGCACCGCGAGTTCCACCCACCCGGCTGGGCGTCCGCGGGCATCGGGCCGAACCTCCACGCGCGCGAGGCGCGCCGCAACGTCACCAGCTGCGCGTCGTGCCACCGCGAGGACGACTGCCTCACGTGCCACAGCGCCCAGCCGGGCGCGCTGCACGCATCGCCGCACCCCAAGGGCTGGCGCGGTAGCGCGCAGTGCAAGGCGCTCGACCGCGGCAATCGCCGGATGTGCCTGCGCTGCCACGTCGCGCAGGACGAGCTCGGCTGCGACTGGACCGCACGCTGATCAGGGCGCGCTGGTCACGGTCGCGGGTCGTTGCAAGGCAAGCACCGCGTGGGTCTCGCGAAACCAGTCGACCTCGAACGCGGTCGGTCCCCGCGGCTTCGGCCGATTCGTTGCGCGGCGGAGATCGTGCACGAGCATCGTGAGCGCCTCGGTCGGGCTCATCCTGGGCCACGGCAGGATGATGTCGTCCGAGCCAGGGTGCATGTGGGAGCGTAGCTCGCGGTGCTCGTTGTGGTGATCGGGGAGGTTGAGGTCGAAGCGCAGGAACGGTGCACCTCCCCCCGCGGGAAAGCGGATCTCGAAGTCATAGGCGAGGAGGGTGAGCTGGCGGTGTTCCTCGCGCACGGTGATGGTGAAGTCGAACCAGGCATCGTCGTCGCGTGTGAAGTGACGCAGACCGCGGTCGCGATCCTGATTCTTGTCACCGCCGACGATGCAGTACGCGTTGCGGAGCAGTCCGCGGTCGCGGAGTTGATTCGCGACGTTCGACGGTGGCTCTGACAGGGTGCTGACGAGTTGCAGGATCTTCTGCGGCGTTGTGCGGAGCACGCGGAGGTCCGAGGCCTTGCGCAGCACGCCGCGAAGCTCTCGCTCGAGCGCCCTGGCTCGTGGTGGGAGCTTGATGTCGCGCGCGAGCGCGTGAGCTTGTAGCGCCTTGAAGCTCATGGCGGAGCAGGATCGAGTAGCTCGCCGTGGCCGAGCAGCACCAGCCACTCGGCATACTCGGGATCTCGCGGCAACGTGCCGGCGCGCGCTGCCTCGACGATCTCGGCATCGGTCTGCGATGCCCAGGCCCGCAGCGCCGCCAAGCGCGCCTCGCGCTGGGTTGCAGCCACGGGGGCGTGGTCTGGATACGCGAACACCTCGCCGCCGAGCCAGCTGGCGAGGTTCTCGGCGTTCCGCATCAGGTCGGCAAAGCTCGCCGGAGTGGTGGCGAACACGAGCACACCGCGATGCGCGATCGCAGAGCGCCTGCGATCCGCCAGCTTCCACTCGGGTGCGGCGAATGTGCGCGTATCCGCGACGACGATCTCGACCGATGTCGCCGCGAGATCGGCGATCAGCTGCTCGCTGCCGCGTGGCGCGATCCGGACGACGGCATCGTCGGAGATCAGCGCTCGCAGCTCTTCCACGAGCTCCGTGATCGCCGCCTCCAGATCGGAGGCATTGGCAAGGTATGCCGCGTAGGTCGCCGTGCCTCGCAGCGCGCTGAGCCGTAGGGCAAATTCCCCGGCGGGCATCTCGCCAACGCCACCCACACCCGTCATTCCGAAAGCTCTTGAAGCAGCCCTTCGATCGTCGGGTGCACCGCGTATCGCGGCTGGTTCTCGGTCCGGTACTCGAGGACGCGACGGGTCATGAGCAGCGCGAGATCGTCCTCGGACGTCTGGACGAAGCTACCGTGCGTACGCACCCGCTGCAGCACCTCGAGCTCGGCGGGGCGCAGGCCCTGCAGGTGCTTGCGTCCGAAGCTCTCGACCGCGTCGTCGACCTCGTGGGAACCGACGCGGTCCGCGCCGTCCATGTAGGCCTCGACCAGCGCCGACTGCGCGAGCGACAGGAGATCGCGCAGGACGCCGCCCGATCCCGCGACGAGCGGCTCGATCGCCGGCGCATCAAACGCGTCTCCGGCGCGCGTGGTCAGGACACGGGCGAGAAAATCGTGGCCGGCCGCATCGCGGCTCACGTCGATCCAGGGCTGGATCTGAAGCGAGTCGAAGCGCTGGACCAGCACGCGATCGAGTCCGTACAGCGCGCGCAGCGGCCCCACCAGCACGACGCCCACCCCGAGCGAGCTCAGCGCCTTCACGTCCTGGATGACCAGCTGCTCGAACGCCGGTAGATCGGCGATCCGATCGAGCCCATCGAGCAGGACCACCACGTGTGGCGCCTTGAGCCGGACTCTTGGCAGGAGCGCGTCGAGGACCTGCCGTGCACGGTGCACGTCCGCTGCGACCCGTTCGGGGGGCACCAGGATCCTCCGCACGTACTCCCAGGCATCCTGATCACCTTCGTAGTCCTGATCGGACTGCTTCCAGGCCCCATGGGCCACGTGGTGCGCGGCCTGAACCTGCGCAGAAGGTCCGAGGTGCTGGAGCTGGTCGGCAAGGGCAAGCCCGACCTGCGCCAGGATCGCACCGGGCGTCATCTTCGCGATGTCGTGCCGCCTGGTGACGTCCACGTACAGCGCGGCGATGTCCGGAATCCTCGCGATGCGGCGCTGCGTCGCCAGGAGCTCGGTGGTCTTGCCCGAGCCCACACCGCCGACGAGCAGGTGGCTTGTCGCAGGTGCGATCTCGAGCTCGGCGGCGATCCGCGCGCTCACCGACCGCGGCGAGTCGATATAGAACCGCTCCATCGCGTCGGTCGGATCGCCCGCCGGATCGAGCCTCGCGCGCGCAGCGCGAAATCGCTCGAGCCGATCCTGCGACGGCAGCGGAGTGGCAGGGGCGGGGCTCACGAGACCCAGTATACCTGGCCAAGCTTGTATCGTCGTGGGGGCGTCACTTCATGCCGAGCTGCCACATCAGGAACGCGTAGGTATCGGCGTTCTGATCGATCTTCTGCTTCACCTGGTCCGCGCCGCTGTGGCCCGCGTTGGCCTGGATGCGCAGCCACACCGGCGCGTCGCTTCCCGTCGCCCACTGCAGGAGCGCCGTGAACTTGCGCGCGTGCATCGGATCGACGCGATCGTCGTGATCTGCGCTCGACATCAGGACGGCCGGGTAGGCGATGCCTTGCGTCACGTGGTGGTACGGCGAGTATGCGTAGAGCGCCGCGAGCTGCGCGGGATCCTCGGCGCTGCCGTACTCGGGGACCCAGGTCTTGCCCGATCCGAACAGGTGGTAGCGCACCATGTCGAGCAGCGGCACCTCGCACACCACCGCCTTGAACAGCTCCGGGCCCTGGGCGATCGCCGCGCCCATCAAGAGGCCGCCATTCGAGCCGCCGCTGATCGCCAGGTGGTCGCGTGAGGTCCAGCCGCTCGAGGTGAGCCAGCGCGCCGCGGCGAGGAAGTCGTCGAACACGTGCTGCTTGGCGAGCAGCATGCCGGCCTTGTGCCAGTCCTCTCCGTACTCGCCGCCGCCGCGTAGGTTGGGGACGGCGACCATGCCGCCGTGCTCGAGCCAGACCGCGTGGGCCGCCCACGACGATCGCGACGACACGAAGCCGGGCAACACGGAGACCCCGAACCCGCCGTATCCGGTCAGGTAGGTCGGGGTCTTGCCGTCCTTGACCGCGTCCTTGCGGTGGACGAGGAACATCGTGATCTCGGTGCCATCCTTCGACGGGTAGCGGACCTGCTCGGTGGTGAGCTTCGAGGTGTCGATCGGCAGCGCAACGCGCGCCCACGCGGCGACCGTGCCGCGCTGGATCGACACCTTGTAGATGACCTGCGGCTCGGTGAACGACGTGTACGAGAGGTACGCATCGTCGTCGGTGGGCAGGCCCGTCACCTGGTCGGCGGCGCCGAGCGGGGGCAGGTCGACCTTGCGGATCAGCGTGCCGTGCAGGTCGTGAACCTCGAGCTCGCTGGCGGCGCCGCGCAGGTAGTTGAGGACCAGGCTGCCGCCGGCCAGCGCGAACGACTCGAGGGTCGCGTCGCTCTGGGCGACGATCTGCTTCCAGCGAGCGCGCGCGGGCTGCTTGGGATCGACCGCGTAGATCCGGTAGCGCGGCGCGCCGTCGTCGGTGCGCACGTAGAACACGTCGCGGAACTCGTCGACCGTGAAGTTGGCGGTGACGCCCTCGACGAGCACGGTCCAGCCCTTCTGGTGCGCCCGCAGGTCCTTGAAGTACACGTCGCTCGAGCTCCAGCCGTACTGGATCTGCGCGAACAGCCAGTGGCCATCGTGCGACACGACGCCGTTCAGGAACGTCGCCGGATTTTTGGTCGCCGCGTGGAGGACCGGATCCTTGGCGGGATCGCTGCCCAGCGCGTGGTAGCGCAGCTCGGCGAACCCGGGTCGGTCGGCGACCGGGACCTGGTCGCTGGGCGCCGGCACCCAGATGTAGTAGAAGCCGCGGCTATCGGCCGCCCACGATGCCTCGCCGTACTTGGTGCCGGGGAGCGTATCTTTGAGCAGCTTGCCGGTGGCGACCTCGAGCACGCCCATCGTGGTCTCGTCGGCGTTGTGCTCGCTCTTGTTGAACGCGACGTAGCGGCCATCCGCGCTCGGCCACCAGCCCTTGAGCCCCGCCGAACCGTCGGCCGACCACGTGTTGGGATCGAGCAGCACCTGCTCGTTGCTACGCTCGCCCTGCTTCCAGTAGACGGTCGCCTTCTCCTTGTCCTTGTGCTTGCGGGAGAAGAAGTATCGACCCCCGCGGTGCTCGGGGGCACCGATCGCATCGAAGTAGAACACCTCGGCGAGCCGCGCGGCCAGCGCGTCGCGGCCGGGCAGCTTGGCCAGCCGCGCCCGCGCGTAGGCATCCTGCGCCTTCATCCAGGCTTGCGCCTCGGGCTTGGTTGGATCTTCGAGCCAGCGATACGGATCATGGACGGCGACCCCGTGGAGCTGGTCGACGACATCGTCGCGGCGGCTCGCCGGGTAATCGTGGGCCCGCAGCGGTGCCGGCGCGGCGGGCGGTGGCGCCGAGGGCTCGGATGGGGCCGTCACGGCCGGCGGTGATCCGGCGGTCTGCGGCGGCGGTGCGCTGCTGCCACTGCCGCATGCGATCCCCGTCCCGCAGGCGAGCGCGGCGAGCGCGACGCAATTCCGTCGATGCTTCATGCCGCGGTGATACCAGAACCGCGGACCGCGGTGCGGCGCAAGGCTGCGAGCGCCTCGCTGCAGGTCACCGGCCGCGCGCGATGCGTGCGGCTGTCTGGCTTTGGTGCGGCGTTGCGAGCTACGTCTGGATCCGGCCGAGCCGGGTCGGGATGGCGAGCGCGCAGTTGCGGTGGCCCAGCTCGATCGCTTCGGAGTCGCCGACCACGAGGGCCTCGGACAAGAGCCACTTCGAGATCGCGTGCGACAGCGCGTACTCCTCGCGCTTGTTCCACAGCCACGCCGCCATGTTGCTGCCCTTGGAGAACGCGTGCGGAAACGCGAGCCGGCGGAGCTCGATGCCACCGGCGGCGACCGCTGCGTTGTAGGCGGTCCACAGCGCGATGAACGCGCGCCACTCGTCGATCGACGGGTGCTGCGTGTTGTCGTGGCGGCGGTCCGCCCAGCGCGAGAACGCGGCCTCGAGGGCGTCGAGCCGGCCGTGGCGCAGCCGCCGCGCAAGGCCGTGGCCGACCGGGCCACCCACGTCCGGGGGCGCGCCCAGCTGGGCGGCCTCGGCGAGCCGCGCGAGATCGTCGGTCACCGTGCCGGCGACGTCGCGGAGCGCGCGCTCGGCGGCGCCCAGCGGAGCGTCGAGCTCGAGGGCGCGCCGCGCGAGCCAGCTGCGCGTCGCCGCGTCGGCGAGCGCGGTATCCCAGGCGCGCACGGTGTACGCGAGGGTCGCGGCGGTCGCCGGCGTGGCCTCGAACGCGAGGTGCGCGGCGACGGCGCGCGGCAGCGAGGTAGGCTCCGGCGCCCCCGGCGCGGCCGCCTCGGTCGCGTTGACGGCCTCGGGGGACGCGGGGGATCCGGGAGGCACCCGGGCGCCCGGCGCGATGGCGAGCGCGTCGACGACCAGCGCGTACGTGGCGCGATGCCGCGGCGCCAGCGCCCAGCGGGCCCAGAGCTCGGTGGCGCCCGGCGCGGCCGGCGCGCCGGTGTGGCGCTCGGCGATGCCCTCGAGCAGGTATGCGAGAGGTGTGATGGGCCAGCGGGCGCGCGCGGCATGGTCGAGCAGCTCGTGCCAGGCGCCGCGCTCGGCGGCATCGCACGCCAGCCACTCGCCGGCGAGCTCGCGCACGGCGGGGTGATCCTCGACGATCATCTCGAGCGATCGCAGGAGCTCGCGCGCGGTGGCGTCGTCGCCTCGGGTCGCGGTCAGGAACGCGGTCGCGGCGACCTCGGCGTCACCGAGCGGCCGCCGGGTCTCGCGCTTGGCGGAGACCCACGCGATCGCCGTGCCGTTCATGCTCGCCCACGCGGCGACGCACAGCGCGTAGGCGGGGGGATCGGTCCCGGGGCGGCTGTACAGCGCGGCGTGGTAAGCGAGCCGGTGGTAGCCGCGCGGGACGAACACGAAGCGCACGAGGGTGTCGGCGACCACCGGGACGACGAGGACGGCGATCATCGCGAGGGCGAGCCACCACAGCGACAGCGACCACAGCAGCACGACGAACGTGATCCCGAGCACGAGCAGCGCCGCGTTGGTGACGCCGGCGAGCACCGACCACACGAGGTAGCGCCCGGTGCGATTGCGGCGGCGCGCGTTGATCGCCGCCTGGCGCAGCCGCTGGAGCAACAGGTAGGGCAGGGCGTACATCGGCTACGGCCTCCACCCGAGGGCGCGGCGCAGGCCATCGCGCGTTGCCGCGGGCGGTTGCCGCGCGGCGGGCTCGGCCCGCGGTGGTGGGGCGTGGCGCGCCCACAGCTCGGCGACCAGCCGGCGATACGGATCGCGCAAAGCCGCGACCGCGGCGCGCACCATCTCGGCGGTGCGCTCGCGCGGCCCCAGCGGCGTCGCGTAGGTCCGGGCCTCGGCGAAGCCGAGCTCGAGCATGCCGAGCAGCTTCTGGGCCTCGCGCTCGACCTCGATGCGGCTGGCCTCGGCGGTGACCCCGAGCACGAAGAACGGATTGTCCGCGAGCTTCATGGTGCCTCCACGTGGCTCATCGCGAGCACGAAGAACGGAGTGTCCGCGAGCTTCATCGCGCCTCCGCGGTCATCGATCCCCGCGCTTCGACTTCGCTCATCGCACGCCCGAGTCGAAGCCCTTCTTGCGGGCGTCGCTGTTCTCGGGCAAGAGCTCCCACAGCGCCTTCACGACGCGGCGCAGCTCGGTGTTGTCGCTGCGCTCGACCGCGGCCTTGCCCTCGGTGACCAGCCGCTGGGCGCGCGGCAGGTCGCGGCACTTGCTGATCTCCGACGCGGCGTCCTCGAAGTACCACTCCCACGCCTCGGGCGTCCGGTTGAACGCGGCGTTCGACAGGCGCTGCGCGAGCCGCATCTGGCGCTCGAGCTCGGCGGCGTCCTTGTCGCGCCGCGCCTTGTCCATCGCGCTCAGCACGTCCTGCAGGAGCGTGCGCTCGGCCTCGGTGCCGTGCATGCCGACCGTGGACGACGCCGAGATCGCCGCGTGGCGCGCTTGCTCCTCGAGCTCGGGCCACTTGCGGGCGAGATCGGCCTCGGCCATCGTGGCGTCGACGTCGAGCAGCGCCCGACGTGCCCGCTGGGCGGCATCGGCGTCCCCGCCGTGCGCGGCATCGATGTCGCGCTCGGCCTCCGACAGCCGCGACTCGATGCGATCGAGCTTCTCGATCACATGGCCGAGGCCGTGGCGGAACGCGTCGGTGCGGAGCTCCATGAGCTGGCGGCGCAGGTCGCGCACCGCGGCGTCGAGCGCTTCGGGCGCGGCATCGGGCACGAGCAGGTGCGCGACGTGCTCGAACATCTGGCCGATCGCCGGGACCAGCGCGCGCGCGGCGAGCCGCCCGCCGCGATCGAGCTCGATGGTGACCTCGACGGCAGAGCCGGTCGGGACGGTGTCGATCACCGCGTCGCCGCCGATGTCGAGCGTCCCGACCAGCCGGCACAGGTGGGCCTGGCTGAGCTCGCCCTGGACGATCGGGATCCGCAGGACGCTATCCGAGCTGCCCTTTGCGACGGTCTCGATCGTGTGGTGGGTGAACGTGCGGCGCGCCGGCAGCGGTGCGCCGCGCTCGAGGTAGGTCTGGACGTGGCCGTTGGCGAGCGCGACCCCGAGCGTGCGCGATAGCGGCGGATCGCCGATCGTCAGGCCTTGCACGATGGTCAAAGACGGCGGGCTGACGACGACGATCTCGCCGCCCGCGCTGCGCGCCTCGATCTGGAACGTGCACGCGCGCCGCGCGATCAGCGTCACGGTCGTGAGCCACGTGCCGTCGGGGCCGACCGTCGCCTCGGCGCCCGTCCACGCGCCGTCGCCGCGCACCAGCTTTACCTTGGCAGGCGGATCGGCGCCGATGAACTTGCCGACCACGTGCGGCGTGAGATCGGACGACACCGCCGGGTACTGCAGCCAGACCTGGCGGCCCGCGGGCACCGCGATCGACGCGGCGCGGCCGTCGAGGCCGGCGGTCGCGGCATACAGCGCGGCGCCTTGCGCGACCAGCGTCATCGGATCGTGGCCCTCGGCGATCTGGGCCTCGAGCCGGGCCGCGACCCGGGCGCGCACCATCGGCATCACCGTCGGTCCGCCGACCATGACCAGGCGGGCGAGCTGGCCCGAGCCGAGGCCGTGCGCGGTCATGAGCCGGACGCAGACGTCGACCGCGCGATCGACCAGCGGCGCGCACAGCCGCTCCACCGTGCCGCGATCGAGCTCGAGATCGACGTCGACCTCGCGGCCGTCGATCCGCAGCGGCTGGGCGAGCGTGACCTGCGCTTTGTCGCCGCGCGACAGCTCGATCTTGGCGTCCTCGGCGGCCATGCGCAGCGCCCGCAACGCGCCGGCGTGCTCGGCGTTGTTGCGGCGCGGGACGGTGGCCAGCTGCGACGCGAGGTGCTCGGTGATCGCCCAGTCGAAGTCGCGGCCGCCCAGGAAGTTGTCACCGTCATGGCCGACGACGCGCAGGAGGCCGTCGCGGGTCTCGAGCAGCGACGCATCGAACGTGCCGCCGCCCAGATCGAACACCAGCCAGGTCCCGGCGCCGTCGCCGTCGGCGCGCCAGCCCGCCGCGAGCGCGGAGGCGATCGGCTCCTGCAGGAGCTCGACGCGCGCGAACCCGGCAAGCCGCGCGGCCTCGGAGGTTGCCGCGCTCTGCGGCAGCTCGAACAGCGCCGGCACCGAGATCACCGCGCGATCGATCGTGACGCTGAGCTGGTCGGTGATGTCCTGGCGGAGCGCCTTCAGGATCTCGGCGGACAGCTCCTCGGGCTTGCGCGCCATCGCCGCGGCCGGAAACTCGATCGGCGTGCCGGTGCCCATCAGGCGCTTGAACTCGGCGGCGGTGTTCGTCGGATCCTGCTCGAGGAACCGCCTGGCCCGCGTCCCGACCGTCGCCCGGCCTTGCTTGTCGAGCCGGACGACCGACGGTGTGACCGTCGCACCCTGCGCGTTGCGCACCACGCTGACGCGCTCGCCGTCGAAGACAGCGGCGGCCGAGTTCGTCGTGCCGAGATCGATCCCTACATAAAGAGGCGTGTCTGCCACGCCGGCAGTCTACCAGCGCCAGGTGCGTGCCGCCGCCTGGTCAGCGCTGCCACCTGGCCAGCGCCCCCCGGTTACCGTTGGCGGTACACGATGAAGCCGCGCGTCGGATCGTAGGGCGACACCGCGACGGTGACCCGGTCTCCGAGCACCACGCGGATCCGGTGGCGGCGAACCTTGCCCGCGAGCTTGGCCAATACCTCGTGGCCGTTGTCGAGCTTGACCCGAAAGTTACCGCCTTTCGCGATCAAGATGACTTCGCCGTCGAGATGAACTAGCTCTTCTTTGCTCACGAAATCCTCTTGGGGTCCTTATATCCCACGCTCGTTCTGGTTACGCGGGGTCGTCGCACTCCGCGCACCGTCTGGTGACGTGAACCGGCAGATCCCGTGCGTCTGGTGGCGTCCGGGTCGTTGGGCCCTCTGGTTAGCACTATCTGGGGCGCAGGAAAAGCGCTCCGGAGCCAAGTGGTGATCTACCCTGGCCTCGTGGATCGCCAGC
>Ga0137437_1000629_pt1 | contig 11328 bp, 5 predicted proteins | sample EasRivERMGT138_2_FD_102332 | JGI IMG/M metagenome (GOLD analysis project Ga0137437, IMG submission 102332) | Soil microbial communities from meander-bound floodplain in the East River, Colorado, USA - East River MetaG ERMGT138_2 | ecosystem: Environmental > Terrestrial > Soil > Floodplain ...
GCAGGCGCGGTCCTTGTCGACGCGGGTGGCGACGAACTGGGTAGCGTCGGCGGCGTCGAGCTGGAACGCGGCATGGTGGCTGGCCAGGAAGTCCTGCGCTGCGGCGGCGGGATCGGTGGCGTGGCCCGGGACGGGGAACCGTGGCGTCATGGCCAGGACGCGCGCGTCGCCGGTGTCGCCGGCCTCGAACGCGACCGGTGCACCGGCCTGGCGCTGGAGCTCCTGGATCGCCTGGTCGCGATCGGCGGCGGATCGGGCACCATCGTCGGTCGTGGCGCACGCGCTCAACGACAGGGCAGAGACAGAGAGTAACTGGGTGAGACTGCAAGTCCGGATCATCTGGAGGAGCTCCTTCGCGGTGTAAAAGTACAATGCCTGTATGCGAAGTGCGGAGTAACCCGCTTCATCGCATTGCCTCGTGACACCTGCTCACCGGTGTGAGGTGCCACCTGCCTTGCGCATCAGTGCAAGCAAGGCAAGGTACGACCTCGTCAGAGGAGGTCGAGGCGCTCGCAGCGCGCCGGGAGCTTCGCCTTGTGCGGAGCACACGCGTGGAGGTATCCACCAGAGCTGTAGGCGAACATCGTGAGGTGGCCATCGCGGTCGAGGCCACGAGAAACGAAAAACCGCAGTAGCCGCCGAGCAGCTACTGCGGTCCCCTATCGAACGCTGGTCAGTTCGACGACTTGATGTGCACGGCGAACGAGTTGATGGTGCCGGTGTTTCTCCTGGCGACGTCCCGGACAAACAGCCGCCACTGGCCCGACGGGGCGTTGGTGGAGGGGAAGGTGGCCGAGATGTCCAGGCCGGTCACCACGAAGTCGTCCGCCTTGCCACCCTCGCGGTTCGATAGCGTCGCTGCCTGACCGGTCGGCGAGATCACCTGGATCACGAGGTCACCGCGGTTCGGGTGCGTGATGTTGACGTCCACCGTGACCTTCAAGGTATCGTCGGGGCCGATCGGGACGTTGATCACGCTGCTGACGCCGGTGGCGCTGTTGTCCGGGATGTCATTGGACACATTCGTCGAGAAGTCGCGGGTCACCGTGGTGTCAATACCACCGCACTCGAGCGGCACGTTGGTCGAGAGAACGATACCCGAGGTCGTGTTGTGGGTGGCCGACGACGCGCCGAAGCCCATCTGGCGGTTGGCGAACGCGGCGAACAGCGCGCAGCGGTTGGCGCCGCCGTGGATATTGACGTCGGCCTGGAGGATGGCGTCGCGCGCCTGGAGCATCGTCGGGAGGCACGGCGTGATCTTCATGCCCTGGACGACCAGGCGCTCGATGACCGCGGCGCCCACGCCACCCACGCCGCCCACGCCGTTGCGCGCGTCCCACAAGGTCGCCGCCCAGATCTCTCCGGCGTTGTGGACCTCGGTCATCGTTCCGTCTTTGATGTTGGCGTAGGTGAACGGCGAGTTGTCCATGGCTACTCTGCGGATGCCGACCGTTGCATTGCCGGTGACGTACGCACCGATGACCGGATCGTTGAGGAACGAGGCCGCGACCCAGTCGCTCCAGCCCTCGCCCATGCCGCCCGACTGGATACCCCCGAGGCAGCCGCCGGAGCCGCCACCGACGAGGCGGTTGGACAGGCCGTGCGTGTTCTCGTGATAGATCACGGTCGGGTCGAAGTCGCCGTCCTCCTTGACACCAGCGTTGATGGTGAACAGGAACATCTGCATCCGTGGCTTCAAGCCATCGGGCGGCGTGGCGAAGTTCGCGTTGTTGAGGCCCGAGCCGTCCTGGACGTCTTGCTGGACCTCGTCGTTCTGCGCGCCGCCCAGGCCGAAGTTATTCGTCTGGAAGTTACCGGCCGTCTCGGTGAAGCCGAGCGCGTAGGTGCGATCGTGGAAGTCGTTCGCGAGGAAGAACCCGGTGGCGACCGCCGCATCCTTGAACAGTGACGAATCCTGGAGCGGATCGAACGGGAAGTCGAAGGCGTCAGCGGCATCGGCGGTCGGCTGGATCTCGGCGGCGCCGACGACGTTGTTGCCGTCGAGGTCGGTCGCCGAGATCACGTTGTTACCGCGGGTCTTGCGGGTCGCGTCGACCCAGCCGTTGCGTGACGCGGTGGGGTCACCATTGAACGAGACCACCGTGCGGGTGTCGGTCGTCGGGTTGGCGCCGGGGGTCGTCGTGAACACGCGGCCGGTGAACGTGTTGACCAGCGAGTGGCGGGCGAGCAGCGACCCGTCCTGGGCGTCGATCAGCGCGAGCTCGTACTGCTGCTGCTTCTGGTTGTCGAGCCACGACACGGTCGCCTGGTAGGCGAACCGGTCGTCGCCCTGGGCGACGTGGGCGATCTTCTGGTCGACGTGGATCGGGTCGAGCGTGCCGACCGAGGTGAACACCGCGTGCTGGTCATCGGATCCGGCGAGCACGGGCGAGAGGCTCACGCCGAGCGCGCGGCCGGCGGCCAGGGCGGCCTCGGACGGGCTGAGCATCATCCGGTTGGTCGGCGCGGCGATGTGATAGAAGTCGTCGCCGAGTACGCGGAACACATTGTTGCCGGAATCCATGTGGACGCTGATCGCGCCCTGGAACACCGGAATACCGTTGAACACGCGATTCAGCGTGACGTGGCGGATGTCGCCGGCGCGGTCGTGATCGACGCGGGTGACGACGAACTGGGTGGCATCGGCGGCGTCGAGCTGGAACACGTCGTGGTGGTTGGCCAGGAAGTCCTGCGCCGCGCCGGCCGGATCAGTCGCGTGTCCCGGGACCGGGAAATTTGGCGTCATGGCCAGGACGCGCGTGTCGCCGGTGTCGCCGGCCTCGAGCGCGACCGGTGCGCCGGCCTGGTGCTGGAGCTCCTGAACCGCCTGGTCGCGATCGGCGGTGGATCGGGCAGCATCGTCGCCCGTGGCGCATGCGGCCAACGACAGTGCGGAGATCGAGAGAAACTGCGTGAGACTGCGATTTCGAAACATCTGGATGGAGCTCCTCGCCGGTGTGCCGCCACGATGCCTCTACGAGAAGCTCGGGGTAACCATCTTCATCGCATTCCTCGTGACACCTGCTCTCCGCGTGAGGTGCCGCGTTCCATGCAGACTGGTGCAAGCAAGGTAAGCGCGACCTCAATCGAGCTGGTCGGGCCGCTCGCGGATCGCGCCAGGAGCTTCGCCTCGTGCGGAACACGCGTGCGTGGAGGCATCAACCGGAGCTGTAGGCGAACATGGATCGACGCCGACCCTGGCAATGCGGCCGGCGCCGAAGTTGACCCTCACTGAGTTGCGGAAAAAGTCACGTATTAGCCTGGACGCGTCGCGCGGCCGCCTGCCGGTCAGTGGACCGGCGTAGCGCGGGCTGTCGCAGCGGCCGAAAACGGAAAAACGCAGCAGCCGCGTGAGCAGCTGCTGCGTGGTCGTAACGGACCGTTAGCCGGTCGGACCGTTAGTTGTTCGACGTGATGTGGAGGACGAACGAGTTGATCCGGCCGACGTCGATCGCGGCGAGGTCGCGGACGAACAGCTGCCACGTGCCCGACGGGCTGCCGGCGGCCGGGAAAGTGGCCGAGATGTCGGTGCCGGTCGCGATGAAGTTGTCCGCCGAGCCGCCCGCGCGGTTCGACAGCGTCGCGACCTGACCGCCCGGTCCGATCACCTGGATCACGAGGTCACCGCGGAAGGTGTGCGTGATGTTGGTGTCGACCGTGACCTTGAGGGTGCCGTCGAGGCCGGCCGGGACGTTGATCACGCTGCGGACGCCGGTCGCGTTGTTGTCCGGGATGTTCTTGGGCACGTCGGTCGAGGTGAAGTTGTGGACCACGCCGCCGCCACCGCCACCGCCACCGCATTCGGACGGAACCGCCGTCGACAGGGTGATGGTCGAGGTCGAGTTGCTGTTCGGCGACGCGGCGCCGAAGCCCATCTGGCGGCTGGCGAACGCCGCGAACAGCTTGCAACGGTTGACGCCGCCGTTGAGTTGCTCGTCTGCGGTGATGATGCCATCGCGGGCGTTGATCATCGACGGGTTGCACGGCGTGTTCTTCATGCCCTGGACGACCAGGCGCTCGGTGATCGGGCCCGTCGCGGCGTTCACGCCATCGAGGGCGTTGCGGACGGTCCACAGGGTCGCGGCCCACACTTCGCCGGCGTCATGGACCTCGGCGAGCGAGCCGTCCTTGATCTGGGCGTAGGTGAACGTGGAGTTGGCCATCGACGCGCGGCGGATACCGACGGTCGCGTTGCCGGTGACGTACGCGCCGACGACCGGGTCGCCGAGGAACGAGGCGCCCATGAAGTCGCCCCAGCCCTCGCCCATGCCGCCCGACTGACCGCCACCGAGGCACGCGGTGGAGCCACCGCCGACGAGGCGGTTCGACAGACCGTGGCTGTTCTCGTGGTAGATGACACCCGGATCGAAGTCGCCGTCCTGGCGGAGGCCGGTGCCGCTGACGATGGTGAACAGAAACATCTGCATGCGCGGCTTCTGGCCGTCCGGCGGGGTCGCGAAGTTCGCGTTGTTCGTACCCGAGCCGTCCTGCGCGTCGACCTGGACCTCGTCGGCCTGGGCGCCGCCCTTGCCGAAGTTGTTGGTCTGGAAGTTACGCGACGCCTCGGTGAAGCCGAGCGCGTAGGTGCGGTCGTGGTAGTCGTTGACGAGGAAGAACGCATCGGCGACCGCGGCGGCCTTGAACTGGGCCGCGTCGGTGGTCGGCGAGAACGGGAAGTCGAAGACTTTGTTGACGGCGGCCGGCTGGATCTCGTTGCCACCGGCGCAGGAGTTGTTGCGGTTCAGGTCGGTGCAGGCGACCGCGTTGTTGCCAACGGTCGTGTTGGCCGTGACCCAGCCGTTGGGCGACTGGGCGGGGTTGCCGTCGAACGACACGAGCCGGCGCGTGTCGGTCGTCGGGCGGGCGCCGGGGCCCTTCGTGAAGGCGCGGCCGGTGAAGCCCGTGAGCGTCTCGACCAGCGAGTGCTGGAACAGCAGCGTGCCGTCCTGCGCGTCGATCAGCGCGAGCTCGTACTGCTGCTGCTGCTGCTCGTCGAGCCACGACACGGTGGTCTGGTACGCGAAGCGGTCGTCACCCTGGGCGACGTGGAAGATCTTCTGGTCGACGTGGATCGGGTCGAGCGTGTTGGCCGTGGTGAACACCGCGTGCTGGTCGCTGGACTCGGTCATCACGGGCGAGAGCGTCAGACCGACCGCGCGGCCGGCGGCCACGGCGGCCTCGGTCGGGCTCAGCATCATGCGGTTGGTCGGCGCGGCGATGTTGTACGCCTCGTCGCCCATGGCGCGGTACACGTTGTTCCCGGAGTCCATGTGGACGGTGATGTTGCCCTGGAACACCGGGATCCCATTGAAGGTCCGGTTCAGGCTGACGTGACGCAGCCCGGTGGTGGGGTCGTTGTCGACGCTGGTGATCGCGAACTGGGTCGCGTCGGCGGTGCTGAGCTGGAACACACCGTGGTGGCTGGCGACGAAGTCCTGCGCCACGACCGACGGGTCGGTGGCGTGGCCCGGGATCGGGAACCGCGGCGTCATGGCGAGGACGCGCGCTTCGCCGGCTTCGCCGACTTCGAGCACGATCGGCGCACCGGCCTGGAGCTGGAGCGTTTCGATCGCGAGATCGCGATCCGAGTCGACCTTGGTGCCGTCGTCGGTGGCGCCGGTGGCGCAAGCCGTGAGGCCGAGCGCGGAGGCAGAGAGCAATAGCGTCAGACTGCGATTTTTCGACATGTGGATTCCGTTACCTCGTTTTATGAGCGGCACATTGCCACTATGCGAAGCGCCGAGTAAATCGTTTTCGTCACAATGACTGGTGACAGCTCCTTACCTTCACCTTCGATGAAGCGCTAACAGCGCATCGGTCAAGCAAGTTAAGGTACGATCAATGATCGTATCACGTTGTAATAACTGGCCTTTTATCGATAGTGAGGGAGATTCGCCATGTCAGAACGCAAGCTGTCCCCACGACTGGTTTGCAAAATTCGCAATTCACCTTACGGCCAGTACACAGCCCTATATCCCACGACCGGTTTGCAAGATTCGCAATTCGCCTTACGGTCGGTACACCGCCCTGTATCCAGATGAGCTTGGCGCGCCGATCTCTACTACTACTTGTTTAGCGGCGTGGTGGCAGTGGGCGCGGCGAGGTGGGGCGTTCTGCCGCAACCCGCCGGGCCGCGGTCCGGAAGTCGTGCCGGAACGCGCGAAGCTCGTTGATGACCGCGCTCGAGCTCTTCAGCACGAGCGGTTGGAGGTTGTCGACGGCGATGAGGTCGTACTGCTTGAGCGCGTCGGCGTGGCGACCGAGGCGGTCGTAGGCACGCGCGAGGTAGAAGCCGGCGGGCCACAGCTCGGGCTTGAGGCACAGGCTCGAACGCAGCGCGTTGGCGGCGTCGGGCACCAGCCCCTGTGCGTAGCGCGCGATCCCCAGGAACAGCCACACCTCGGCCTCGACGGGGTAGAGCCGGACGAGCTCCTCAAAGACGGCGATCGCCGCGCTGTGTTCGCCGCGCTCGAACTGGGCGTGGCCACGGTTCAGCTCCGCGACGAGGTGGTCATCACCGACCTGCGGACGGGCCTCGTGCGGGCCCGTGGGATCGGCCGTCTGCGCGCGGCGGGTGAGGGCCGGATCCGTCGTGGGCGCCGGGCGCGCCACGGCGGATCCGTTTGCGGGTGCGGGGCGCGGCACCGCAGCCTCGGTGGTGAGCACAGGCCGCGGCGCGGCGGAAACCGTCGGGGGCGTCACAGGACGCGGCCGCGGGGAAAACCGACCCGGTGGGGCGGCCGCCGGCGCGCTCGTGCGGCGAAGCACCATCCGGGTGCCCGAGGCGACGAGCTTGAGCCCGGTCGGAGGATCGAACACGACCTCACTTCCCCCCACCACGAGCGTGCCGCCTTCGCGCAACGCGCGCGCGAAGCGCTCGAGCACGCGGGCGTGGGGGGCGGGCGCGAAGTAGATGAGGACGTTGCGACACACCACGAGGTTCCACCCGCCGCCCTGCGAGTGCGGCGGTGGATCGACGAGGTTATGGCGCACGAAGCTCACGCTCGAGCGCAGGGCGGGGGCGACGGTAAAGCCGTGTTCATGCTCCGAGAGCCAGTGCCGGTCGGCCGCGGGTACGTCGCGGACCGCCGCGGCGCTGTACACGCCGCGTTGCGCGGCGGCGAGCGCCTTCTCGTTGACATCGGTGGCGAGCACGGTCAGGTCGCGCCCGATGCGGCGCCCGATGATCGCGATCGTGTACGCCTCTTCGCCGGTGGCGCACCCGGCGACCCAGACGGAGACCGGGCCGGGGGGCGCCGCGGCCAGGAGCCCCGCGATCGTCTGGAGCTGCTCCGGGTCGCGGAAGAACCAGGTGTGCGGCACGGTGATCGCGTCGATCAGCAGGCGCTGCTCCACGCCCGCCGGGTCCGCGGTCAGCGCGACGTAGTCCTCGACGCGCGCCAGGCCGAGCTTGCGCATGCGCTCGGTCACGAAGCGCTCGAGCGCCGTCCTCATGCCGCCGCGATCGATGGCGAGGCCGGTGAACCGCTCGATGAGCTGGGCGAACAGGTCGGCCGTCACGACGACCTCTTGCGTCGCGTGCTCAGCACCGCAGCCGTGATCGCGTCGCCGATCTCGCCGACCGGCAGTGCCTGCTGCGCGGCGCCTTCTTCGAGGGCCGCGCGCGGCATGCCGTACACCACCGACGTGCTGGCGTCCTGCGCGAGCGTGATCGCGTGGTGATCGCGCATCGCCCGGAGGCCGTCGGCGCCGTCCCGGCCGATCCCGCTGAGCACCACGCCGATCGCCGCCGTCCCGAGCGAGGCGAGCGAGCGCAGGAGCACCGTCGCGGATGGGCGATGGCCCTCGACCGGCGGTCCGTTGGTCAGCGCGAACCGTCCGTCGATCAGCTCGAGGTGGTGGTCGTCGGGCGCGAGCACGACGGTCGCCGCGGGCGGCACCATGCCCGGCTCGGCCATGCGGACCGCCAGCGAGCAGCGCGCCTGGAGGAAGCTCACGAAGCTCGGGGCGAAGCCCTTCGGAAGGTGCTGCACGACGGCGAGGCACATCGGCAGATCGGGAGACAAAGAGCCCAGCACCGTCGCGAGCGCGGTGGGGCCGCCGGCCGACGCGGCGATGCCGACGATCACCGGATCGCGGCTCGCGCGCACTAACCGCGGAAGCGCGGTGACGATCGGCTCGACCGGCTTGGTGTTGTCGATGTGGCGAACCACCGGCACGGTCGCCAGCCAGCGAACGCGGGCCCGCAGCGACCGGATCGCCTCGTCGTCGCGCGCGCTCGGCTTGGGCAGGAGGTCGAGCGCGCCGCGGCGGACCGCCTCGAACGCGAGCCCGGCATCGTCCCGGGTCGTCTCGCCGGTGATGACGAGGATCGGCAGCGGTGCCCGCGCCATCAAGAACGCGATGAGCTCGAGCCCCGAGATCCCCGGCATCCGCAGATCGACCGTGGCGACGTCGGGGCGCAGCCGGGTGATGAGCTCGATCGCGGAGACCCCGTCGGCCGCCTCGCCGACGACGTCGAGATCGCCATCGGCCTCGATCCACTCGCGCAGCAGCGTCCGGCACAGCGGCGAGTCGTCGACGATGACCGCGCGGCGCTTCACGCGCCGATCTCCACGAACCGCCGCACGGTCTCGAGCAGGTGCGCGTTCTCGAACTCGGACTTCACGATCAGGGCGTCGGCGCCGAGCTCGGCGGCGAGGGCGCGATCGGAGACCGAGCCGCGGGTCGTCACCATCACGACGGGAACGCGCATGGCGCGCTGTCGCAGCTGCCGGAGCAGCTCGAAGCCGTCCATGACCGGCATCTCCACGTCGGACACGATCAGATCGGCCGGCTCCTCGGCGAGCGACTCCAGCGCCGCCGCGCCGTCGGCCGCCGCTCGGACCTCGAGCCCGACGCTCGACAACAGCTCGCACAGGAGATCGCGAACGATCGGCGAATCGTCGACGACGAGGACGCGGCGCCGGCCGCGGACCTGGACCTGGGCGCGCGCCAGCTCGGCGGCGTGGCGCGGGCGCGTGAGCAGCGCGTCGAGGCTCACGACCAGGACCAGCCGGCCGTCGTCGAGCGTCCCGCTCGCGGCGAACGGTCCGAGCGAGGCCACCGCGGCATCGACCGGAACGCGCAACAGCTCCATGTCGCCGACCACGTCGGGCAGCGACAGCGCCCAGCGGCGGCCCTCGTGGGTGACGATCGCGGCGCGCGTGCTCTCGACATCGCCGCGGAACAGCGGCAGCGGCACGAACGGGATGCCCTCGCCGCGATAGCGCAAGAGCGGCGTTGCGCCCACCGCCTCGATCATGTCGCTGCCGATCGGGACGATGGCCTCGACCTCACGCGCGGGCAGCGCGCACAGCGCACCTCCGACGTCGGCGACCAGCACGCGCTCGCGGAACACGCTCGACGGGATGTGGATCGCGAACCGCGTGCCGCCGCCGGGGTTATTGGAGACCGAGACCCGGCCGCCGATCGAGATCAATCGCCGGCGCACGGCGTCGAGCCCGATGCCCCGGCCGGACAGGTTGGTCGCGTCTTGCCGGGTCGAGAACCCGTGGGCGAACAGCAGCTCGTGGGCGGCCTCCTCGGAGAGCACGCTCGCCGGGGTGGCGAGCCCGCGCGCGATCGCGACCGCGCGCACCCTCGCGAGATCGATCCCTCGGCCGTCGTCGGAGACGTTGATCACGACCAGATCGCCGTGGCCCTTCGCGGACAGGACGATCTCGGCGGGCACCGGCTTTCCGCCGCGCTCGTGCGCCGGCTCGATGCCGTGATCGACCGCGTTCCTCACCAGGTGGAGCAGCGGCTCGCGCACCTCGTCGAGCAGGCGGCGCTCGACGAGCGCGCCACCGTCGTCGATCCGGACGTTCAGCTGCTTGCCGTGGGCCTTGGCGAGCTCGAGCGCGTGCTCGCCGAGCTCGGCCAGCGTCGGGTATACCGGCGACAGTCGCAGCGCCCAGGCCGACGAGACGATCTCGTCGAGATCCGCGCGCAGGCGCTCGACGTCGTGCATCGTGTCGCGCCCCAACGCGGTCACGCCGCGCAGCACCGCGTGGATCCGTCCCAGGTCGGCGTGCAGCGCCGACAGCTGTTCGCAGACGAGGTCGACGTCGTGGGCGCCAACGTGGATCCAGCGCGAGCTCTCGCCCTGCGTGGATGGGGTCGGCGCCGGCTCCGCCGCCGGGATCACGGGTGTCGTCGTTGCGCTCGCCGGCTCCACGGTCGGGCTCGCCGGCGCGGCGGTCGCGGCGGTCACCGGCGCCGGAGGCGCGGCGGTCACCGGAGGCGCGGCGGTCACCGGTACCGGAGGCGCCGGAGCGGCCGTGTGCGTGGCGGGATCAGGCGCCGGGGGCGCCGGGGCGGCGATCGGGATCGCCAGGGCCGTGAGCGTGCTCTGCAGCCCCTCGTCGAGCACCGATCGCTCGGTGGTCTCATCGCGCAGCGCGGACTTCACCGCGTCGAGCGCGTCGCCGAGCGCGCGGGCGGCCGCCGCGAGGTCGGGTGGATCCTGCAACCGCTCCTCGCACGCGTGCGCCACCTCGCCGATCCGCACGAACCCGAGCAGGTGAGAGTCGCCCTTCAGCGTGTGGAGCTCGCGCTTCACCTCGGCGAGTACGTCGGAATTTCCTGCGGCGACGCCCTCGAGTCGCGAGCGAATCACGCGGATCCGCTCGATCGACAGCACGCGATATCGCGCGATCAGGGCTTCGCGGCGTTGGCTCACGACTGTGGGTTCTCGATCCGGAAGGCCCGCACCAGGCTCGACAGCTTGTCTGCCTGGCTCTTGAGTTGCTCTGCCGACGCACGCGACTGCGCCATCGCTGCCACCGACTGCGCCAGCGTCTCGGCGATCTCGCGGACGCTCTGCAGCACCTGCTCGGTGCCGCTGCGCTGCTGCTGGGTGACCATGGTGATCTGGCGCGCCGCATCGGTGGTGCTCGCCGCGAGCTTCTTGCTGTCCTCGGTCGCCATCATCGTCGACGAGCCCGACGCGCGGATGTCGCCGACCAGCGAGCGCACGTCGTGCACCGACGTCATCACGCGCTCGGCGAGCCGCCGCATCTCGGCGGCGACCAGCCCGAAGCCGCGGCCGGCCTCGCCCGCCCGGCTCGCCTCGAGCGCGCCGTTCAGCGCGAGCAGGTCGCTGCGGTCGGAGATGTCGCGGATGGTCTCGAGGATCTCGCCGATGCGCCCGGCGTGGTTGGTCAGATCGCCGATCCGGACCACCATGCGGTCGGTCGTCTCGAGCGTCCGCTCGGCGTTGGACAGCACGCCGCGGACCGACTCCGCGACGTGGGCGGCCGCCTCGAACAGCGACTCCATCGTCTGCCGGATCTCGGTCATCGCGGTCGATTGCGAGGCCGCCGC
>Ga0137437_1000631_pt1 | contig 11311 bp, 1 predicted proteins | sample EasRivERMGT138_2_FD_102332 | JGI IMG/M metagenome (GOLD analysis project Ga0137437, IMG submission 102332) | Soil microbial communities from meander-bound floodplain in the East River, Colorado, USA - East River MetaG ERMGT138_2 | ecosystem: Environmental > Terrestrial > Soil > Floodplain ...
ACCCGGGGACCCCGGCTCGTCCGCGGCTTCGCCCTCTTCCAGGCCGGCGTCGCATTCCTGTTGCTGCTGCGCGCGGTGCGGGGGTGAGGAGATTGCAGCTCCCGCGAACGGCCGCTTCTTAGCCAAGCCCTCGACCCTCCTGTAGGATTTGAGGGTCATGGCGGAGGTGAAACCGACCACCTCCGAGGCGCTGCCGCCCTCGGAGGCCAGGTCCGGAACCGGCTTCGAGCTGAGGCTCGAGCGCGGCGGGGCGTACGTCCGCCTCGCCGATCGCCCGATCGCGCCCGGACTCGGCCTGGACGTCCTCTCGATCGAGGTCCCGGGCGTCCGCTTCCCGTTCAACGCCGGCGCCGGCGCCGTCCAGTTCCGGCACGTCCTCTCCGACCTCGTGCGGCTCGAGGTGGTGGCGACCGAGGAGTGGGTCTCCAACGCCCTCCGCGGGCTCGATCTCTCGACGCTGGGGCTCGACTCGCTCTCCTTCGCCTTCCGGGATGGGTTCTGCGAGCTCTCCGGCCGGATCTCCGGCGGCGCGCCGTTCACGCTCCACGCGGGACTCCTGCCCGAGGGGGAGCAGGGGCTCTCCGTCGTCTTCCACTCGCCGCGGCTCTACGGTCCGTCGCCGGTGCCCGCGGCGCTCCTCCCCCACCTCGCCGCGAAGACCTTCGCTCCCATCGCCCGCGTCCCCGGCGGCGTGGCCGACCCCGTCTCCCGGCTGCTGCGCCGGCTGACGGCCCCGCGCGGCTGGAAGGTCCCGCGCGCCTCCAGCGTCCCGCTCGCGCTCCTCCGCATCACGCCCGACGGCGCCCGCGTGGCCTGGGATCGCGAGCCCGCGCAGCCGATCGAGCCGCCACAGCAGCCCGACCTGCTCGCCGCCATCGAGGGATCCCGCGCGTTCGCGGCTCCCGAGGGCCACCTGGCGCGCGGCGACCTCGCCGCCGCCCGCGACGCCTACCTCGCGGCGGGTGCCGAGGCCCACGCCCACCCCTTCGCCGCCGAGCGGCTCCTCTCGCTCCTGGTCCTCGAGGAGCGGTTCCACGACGAGGCGCTCGACCTCGCCCACGACTGGCTCGGCCGGCGCCCCGACTTCGCGCCCGCGCTCTGCGCCGAGGCCTGGGTCCGGATCGCGCGGGGCGAGGCGGCCCGTGCGGCGCGCGTCCTCGCGACCCTGGCCGCGACCGCCCGGCCGCGCGGCGAGGCCGGCTCCGTCCTGGCCGCCGCGGAGGGCTGCTTCCGGCTCCGCGGCGCCGAGCCCGAGGACGTCCGCCGCGCGGTCGACGCCGCGCTGGCCGTCCGGCGCGATCACCTCCCCGCGCTCCGCGCGCTGCGCGACCTGTCCCAGGCCACCGGCGATCGCGAGGGGCTGCTGCGCGCCAACCGGCGGCTGGTCGCCTACGCGCCGTCGGACGCGGACAAGGCGCGCGCCCACGCGGAGCTCGGCGCGCAGCTCCTCGAGACCGACCCGCCCGCGGCGCGGCTCCATCTCGACCAGGCGCTCCGGCTCGCCCCCGACGACGACGACGCGCTGCGCGCGCTGGCCCGGGCTTGCGCCGCCGCGGGGGAGCACCTCCGCGCGGTCCGCGCCATCGAGCGGCTCCGCGAGCGGGCCCTCGCGCGCGGCGACCGGACCGAGGCGGGCCGTTGCGCACTCGAGGCCGGCATCCTCTGGGAAGAGCGGCTCGGCAACGACGAGAACGCCTACCTCCGCTACGGGGAGGCCGCCGAGGAGCTCCCCGCCTCCGCGGAGCTCCACGCACGCGCCGCGCGCGCCGCCGAGCGGCTCGGGCGCTGGGCCGACGCGAACGACCACCACGCCGCGGTCCTGCCGCTCGCCGACGCCAGCACGGCCGCCGGGCGGGCGCTCGTTGCCCGCACCCGGCTCGCCCTCGCCGAGGTCGCCGAGCGCCGGCTGTCCGATCCAACCGCCGCCGCCGTCCACCTCGAGGCCGCCGTCGCCGCCGAGCCGGGCGACCCGGCGGTGCTCCGCCGGCTCGTCGCCATCTACCGCCAGCTCTCGCGCCCCGCCGACTTGCTCCCCGCGCTCGACCGGCTCGCCCCGCTCACCGAGCCCGCCGCCGAGCGCGCGGCGCTCCTCGCGGAGGCCGGCGCGATCGCGTCGTCGCTCGGCCGCGCGGAGGCCGCGCGGGATCGCTTTTCCGCCGCCGCCGCGCTCGACGCCACCTGCCGGCCGGCGCTGGAGGGGATGGCGCGGGCGGCCGCGGAGGCGGGCGACGCGCTCGCCGAGCGCGAGGCGCTCGCGCGGCTGGTGCCGCTGGCCTCGGGCGCCGACGAGGAGGGGATCCTCCAGGAGCGGATCGCCGGCGCCGCCGAGCGCGCCGGCGACCTGGCCGGCGCCGTCCGCGCGATCGCCGCCGCCCGCCGCCTCGCGGACACCGCCGCGCGCCTCGACGTCGCGCTCCAGCTCGCGCGCCGCGCCGGGGAGGCGGGGGAGATCGCGCGGCTGCTCGCCGAGCGCGCGCAGCGCTACCGCGCCGACGGCGATGCCGCCGCGGCCGCGCGCGCGTGGCTGGAGCGGGCCCGCCTCCTCGCGGACACCCAGCCGGACCAGGCGATGGCCGCCGCCGCCGAGGCCCACGCGCTGGCCCCCGGGGAGCCTGCCGTGCTGCGGGCGCAGGCCGACCTGGCCGAGCGGCTCGGCGACGCGCGCGCCGCGCTGGGCAGCCTGCGCGCGCTGCTCGCCTCGGGCCCCGCCGACGCCGGACTCCTCGAGGTGCGCGCCGGCCGCGCCGCCCTCGCGGCCTCCGAGCCCTCCGCCGCTCGCGAGCACGCCGAGCGGGCCATGGCGGCCGACGCGCCCGGTGCCCTCGACCTGCTCTCCGCCGTCTTCGACCGCACCGGCGACGACGCGGGCCGGGCCGGCCTGCTCGAGCGGATGGGGCGCTTCCTCGAAGCGGCCGACCTCTGGGAGCGGACCCAGGACTCCGCGCGGGCGCTCCAGGCCCTCGAGCGCGCGGCGCGCCTCGCGAACGCGCCGCCCGACGCCATCGCACGGCTCGCGGAGGCGCGGCTCGCCTCCGGCGACGCCCGCGGCGCCGCCGAGGCGCTCCGGCGGCTCGCGCCGCTCCGGGGCGGCCGCGAAGGGGGGCTCGTCGCGCTCCGTGCCTTCTCGCTCGACGGCGACCCGGTGGCGCTCGACGGCGCGCTCGCGTGCGACCCCTCGCTCGCCCCCGCGCGGGCGCAGCGGGCCCTGCTGCGCGCCGAGCTCGATCCCGAGGGGGCGCTCGCCGACTGTGAGGCGGCCCTCGCCGGCTCCGGGATCCCCGAGGAGCGCCGCGTCGCGCTCCACCGGCTCGCCGCCCGGCTCGCCGGCCTGACGGGCGCGGAGCCGCGCGCGCTCCAGCATCTCGCCTCCTACTGCGACTCGGTCCCCGCGGACGACGAGGCCCTCACCGCGCTGGCCGCGCTCCAGCGGCGCGCCGGCGACCCCGGCCTCGCCGCCACCCTCGAGCGGCGGCTCGCGGTCGTGGACGCCGGCGGGGCCCCCGCGCTCCGCGTCGAGCTGGCCGCGCTCCTGGGCGGGCAGGCGGGGCGCGAGGACGAGGCGATCGCCCTCCTCCGCCATGCACTCGACGCCCACGAGGCCGAACACGCCGCGCTGACGGCGCTGCTCCGCCCCCCGCTCGATCGCCGCCTCCCGCCCGCCGAGCGGCTCGAGCTGCTCGGTCGGCTCGCGGCCCACGCGGAGACGCCGTCGACCGAGGCCGCGGCGGCTCACCGCGAGCGGGCCTTCCGGCTCGCCGAGGCGGGCGCCCTGGTCCCGGCCCTGGAGGCGGCGCGCGCCGCAGCGCGCCTGGCGCCGGAGCCCGACGACGCCCTCGAGCTCCGCGCGATGCTGGCGGAGAAGGCCGGCCACCGTGCCGAGGCGGCGGGGGCGCTCCTCATGCGCGCGCGCCGGCTCGTCGACGCGGAGGACCCCGACGCCGGGACACGGCTCGCCGAGGCAGGGCTCGCCGCCCTCGCGGCCGGGCTCGACGATCCGGGCCAGGCCGCGCTGCGGGCGGCGCTCGTGCTCGGGGTCGATCGGGAGCTGGAGGGGCCGGCGCTGGCAGCGCTGGCCGCCGGCGCCCGCGCGCGGGGCGACGCCGCTGGCGAGCTGACCGCGCTCGAGCGGCTCGTGCTGCTCCTTCCGACCGGACAGCGCCCCGCGGCCCGTCTTCGCCAGGCGGCGCTGCTGCGCGCCGCAGCGCGGCTCGACGAGGCCCGCGTCGCAGCCGCCGACGGGCGCTCGCTCGCTCCCCGCGACCCCTCCGCGGTGGAGCTCTGCCGCGCCCTGGCGCTCGAGGCCGGCGATCTCGCCGAGGTGGTCGAGCGGCTGGCGGAGCTCGCCGAGCTCGATCCCCCCCGCGCTTCCGGGCTCCAGCTCGAGCGCGCGCGCCTCCTCGTCCAGCTCCATCGACCGGAGGAGGCGGACGCCGCCTTCGACGTCGCGCTGGGCGCGCTCCCCCCCGACTTCGCCCTGGCGCGCGAGCAGGCGCGGCTCCGGCGCGGCTCGCCCTCGCTGGCCGCCCGTTTGCCCTCCGATCCCCTGGAGCGCTTCGCCGCCCGGACCGCCGATCGATCCGCCGCGGCAGAGGCGCTGCGGGAGGCGGCCGCGCTCGCGCTCGTCGCCGGCGACGGCGCGACGGCGCTGCGCTGCGCGCGGAAGGCGTGGGCGCGGACGCGCGACGAGGCGGCCTTCGCGGGGCCGCTGCTCGCGCGCATCCTCTACCTGCGCGGATCGCTCTCCGAGGCGCTGGTGCTGCACCGCGCCCTGCACGAGGCCGGCTACCCGGGGATCGACGAGGCGGAGGTCCTGACGCTCTGCCGTCAGCTCGCCGAGCTCGCCGCCAGCGCGGGGGAGACCGACCTCGCGCTCGCCGCGCTCTCGCGCGTGCTGGAGGCCCGCCCCCAGGATCACGACGCCGCGCTCCAGCGCTTCTCGCTCGATCCCGACCGCGCCCGCGCGGTCCGGGCGCTCGCGGCCGCCGCCGGCTCCTTCCGGTCGGACGCCCAGCGCGTCGGTGTCCTCCTGCGCGCGGCCAGCTCCGCGCTCCAGGAGCTGGGCGACCGGGAGCTGGCCGAGCGCTGGTACCGCGCCGCGCGCGCCGACGCCCACCGGACGCCCAGCCTCGCCGCCGCCGTCGATCGGACCCGCGTCGACTCCGTCCGCGCCGCCGACCTGGGCCCGAGCGCGCTCCTCGAAGCGCTCCACGACGCGGCCACGACCGCGCTCGCGGCCGGCGATCGGACCGCGGCGCGCGACCTCCTCGAGGAGGCCGCGGGAGACGAGCGGCTCCGCGGGATGAAGCGGGAGTGCGCGCGCGATCAGCTCGCGCTCGCCGAGCTCGACGCCGCCGACGGGATGACGGCCAGCGCCGCGGTCCGCGCGCTCACCGCCGGGGAGCTGCTCGAGGAGGCCGGCGACCTGCCGCTCGCGCTGCAGGCCCTCCGGCGCGCCTTCCGCGAGGATCCCGCCTCCGACGAGATCGCGTCGCGGCTCGAGCGGGTGGCGCGGACGCTGGGCGAGGAGGCGGCGCCGGTCCTCGCCGAGGTGCTGGCCGCCCGCGCCGAGCTCGCGCCGTCCGGGCCCGCGCGCGCCGCGTCGCTCGCGCGGCTCGCCGAGTCGCTCCTGGACTCGGACCTCGCGCGGGCCGCGGAGCTCCTGGAGGCCGCGCGCGACCAGGATCCCGGGGCCGAGGAGACGGAGCGGAGGCTCGAGGAGGCCTGGCGCCGGCTGGACCGCACCTCGGACGTCGCCACGATCTTATTGTCCCGCGCCGCCCGTACGGACGACGCCTCGCTTCGCGCGGGGCTCACCCGCGAGGCCGCCGGGCTCCTCTCCGCCTCCACGGCGGAGGGTGACAGGCTCCGCGCCGCCGACGCGTGGGCCGACGTCTTCGCCGCCGACCCCAACGATCTCGGCGCGGCGCGTGCGGCCGCCGACCTGCTCCTCGCACTGGGCCGGCGGGAGCTGGCGCTTCCGCTGCTCGCCGCCCTCGTCCGCGCCGACCCGGACGACGAACCCTCGGCGAGGGAGCTGGCGGAGGCCTTCGCCGGCCGCCACCGGGAGCGGGCCGAGCTCTTCCTCGGGCGCGCCGAGCGCGCCATCGGCGAGCCGAGGGCCCAGCGGCTCCGGGAGGCCGCGCGCGCCCTCTTCGCCGCCGGGGAGGATCGGCGCGGGCGCCAGGTGCTGCGCGACGCCTTCGACGCGTGGCCCGCGGACGACGACGCGTTCTTCGCCGCGATCCGAGACGCGGCCGCCGACATCGACCGGCTCGACCGGGTCCTCGCCGCGCGGGCGCAGGCGGTTCCCGGCGACGCGCCCGGCTGCCACCGCGCCCGCGCCGACGCGCTCCTCGCGTTCGGGCGCGCCGAGCAGGCGCTGGCGGCCTGGGAGGCCTGCGCCGCCGCGAGCCCCGGGGACGACGAGGTGCTGGCGAGCTGGGCCGACTGCGTCGCGCACGTGCACGGGGACGCGGCCGCCGCCGAGCTCGACGCCCGCCTGGTGGCGCTCGCCACCCAGGACGAGGGCAGGCTTCCCGGCGCGCTCGAGGGCCCGTCCCGGTACCGGCTCGGGCTGGTCGCCTGGAGCGAGGGGCGCGGGGCGGAGGCGATGCGACACCTCGACCGCGCCGTCGCCGTCTCGCCGGACGACGCGCGAGCGGGGGCCGCCCTGGCCGCCCTCGCGAAGGCCCGCGCCGCCGCAGGGGACGAGGCGGGCGCGCTGTCCGCCGCCCGTCGCCGCGCCGACCGTGCCCAGGGGTCCGAGCGTCAGGCCGCGTTCGAGGCGGGCGCTGAGCTCGTCGATCTGTTGGCAGCCGGAGGGCCCGACGCCGCCGCCCTCCTCGAGGGGCTCGCGACGCTGCGCGCGGAGGAGGGGGCGCCGGCCGACCTGCTCGCGCCGCTCGCCCGCCGGGCGGCGGACGCGCTCCTCACTGCCGGCGCTCCCGAGCGCGCCGACGCGCTCCTCGCCCGCGCCGGGCTCGCCGCTCCCGCGCCGCCCCCGCGCCCCCTGGCCCTGGCCCCGGCCGCCGACGCCGAGGCGCTCGAGGCGACGCTGGAGCTGGGGCCTGGAGCCGAGGGCTGGGAGGGCGCCGCGGCGGCGCTCGCCGGCCACTACCGCGCGCGCGGGGCGCTCCGCGAGGTGGCGCGGATCGAGGCCCGCCGCGCCGACGCCGCGGCCGAGCCTGCGGAACGGTGCCGCGCGTGGATCCGGAGCGCGCAGGCGCTCGACGAGGCCGGCGGGGCCCGTGAGGAGGTGGATGCGGCGCTCGACATCGCCGCCGAGGCCGACCCGGACTCCGCGGAGCCTTGGCTCGCCCTGGCGCAGATCGAGCAGCGCCACGGCGACCTCGTCGCGGCCGCCCGCGCCCACCTCTCCGTCTCGATCCGGGCCGAGGGGCAGTCCGCCGCCGCCGCCGCCCTCCAGGCCGCCCGGCTCTTCGAGCAGCTCGATCGGCACGAGGACGCGGCGCGCGCCTACCGCGCCGCCGTCGTCGCGATGCCCGGCTGCGTCCCCGCCCGCCGGGTCCTCGCCGAGGAGGCGCTCGCGACCGGCGACGTCCAGGCGGCCGCCGAGCACCTCCTCGCGATTCCGCTCGCCGAGGTGGCGCCGGAGGCGCGCGCAGAGCACCGCCGCTCGGTGGCCCGGACGCTCGAGGCCGCCGGTCGCGCCGAGGAGGCCGCGGGGCGCTGGCTCGCGCTCTTCCATGACGCCACGGGAGATGCCGAGGGCTTCGAGCACGCGGGGCGGCTGACGCTGGCGAGCGACGGCCTCGACGCGTGGCTCGCCCTCGCCGCGGAGCACGAGGCCGCGCTGGCGGCGCGCGGCGACGTCCAGCGGCGGCGCGACCTCCGCCATCAGCGCGGCGCGCTCTTCGCCGGCGCCGGCCGGCTGGAGGCGGCGCGCGGCGCCTTCCTCGCTGCGTTGGAGCTCGACCCGGGCCACTCCGCGTCGCTGGAGGCGATGGCGGCGCTCGATGACCGCCGCGACGAGTGGCGGCGGGCCGCCGACGACCTGGCAGCGGACGCGGCCGGCGCGCTCGATGGCGCCGAGGCGGCCGCGACGCTGGTGCGCCGCGCGCGCATCCTTCACGAGCGGCTCTCCGACGACGCCGGCGCCCTCGCGGCGGTCGACGAGGCGCTCGTCCGCGCGCGGCTCTCCGACGGGGCCGCGGCGGAGCGGAGCGCGGTGGAGGCGGAGGAGCTCCTCGCCATGCTCGGCCCGGACCGTGCCGCGGGAGCGGCGCACCCCGACGAGCCCCCGCCGGCACCCGCGGCGGACCCCGTCGCGCTCGTCCTCCGCGCCCAGTCGCAGGACGCGTCGGGGAGCGAGCGGGCCGCCCTGCTCGAGCGGCTCGCGGGCCACCTCGAGCGGTCCGGCGACACCGGCGCGGCGGCCGACGCGCTGCTCGACGCGGTCGAGACCGATCCGGATCGGGAGCTGACCTGGTCGTGGCTGCTGGCGCTCATCGAGGGGGACGGCGCGCGCCTGGAGCGCGCCGCCGCCATCCGGACGGTCGCCGGGCTGGAGCCGATGGAGGCGTCGCCCGAGGTCAAGGCGGTGCCGCCTCTCTCGATCTCCGAGCCGGAGACCGAGCCCGCCCGGCCGGCCGAAGCCAGGCCGTCGCCGGCGCTCGACCTCCCGGAGCTCGACATGGAGGAGACGGCGCCTGCGCCAGGGAAGTCGCTGGCGCCGGGTCCGGAACGGGGCGCGCAGCCGGAGCCGTTCGAGCCGCCGCCCACCGACTGGGAGCCCTCCTTCTTCTTCGAGGCCGAGCCGCCGCCCGAGGAGCCGGGCGACTCGATCCGGTTCGAGCCCGGCCCGATCGCGGGGGGGCCTGGCGACGCGGTTCGCTTCGAGCCCCTCTCCTCGCTCGGCATCGAGCTCAAGGACGACCCGTTCGCCCCGCCCATGCCCGGCTTCGCCGACGACTCCGAGCCGGAGCCCTCGGTCGAGTTCGACTCGGAGCCGTCGGTGGTCGAGCCGCCCGCGCCGCCGCCGGAGTTCGGGGAGGAGACCGGTCCGATCCGCTTCGGGGACACGCCGATGGACGAGACCGGCCCGATCCGCTTCGGGGACACGGCCACCGACTCCGCGCAGGCTCCGGAGGAGGAGACCGGCCCGATCCGGCTCGACGACGCGATGCTGGGCGGTGGCCCGAAGGTCGCGGCCCCTGCCGGGCCGGCGGCCGACCGGATCGACGCAGCCCGCCAGGCCCTGGTGGCGCGATGGGACGCGCCGCCTCGCGAGCAGTGCGAGCTGCGCCGCGAGCTGGGGCTCGCGCTGGCCGCGGCCAACGATCTGGACGGCGCGATCGGCGCCCTCCTGGGCGCCAACGCGGCCGACCCCGGGGATGGGGAGACCCTGGCGGCGCTCGGGCGGCTCTACGAGGAGACGGGGAAGCCGCTCGAGGCCATCGCGTGGGAGGAGCGGGCGGCCGACCTGCTCGAAGCCGGTCCTGAGCGCGCGGTCCGGCTCGCCGAGCTCGCCCGCAAGGCGGAGCACCTGGGCGACCGCGATCGGGCCGTCTGGCTCTGGGAGCGGGTCCGCGCCGCCGACCACCGCTACCGGTCGGCGCTCGAGGCGCTCTGCCGCCTCTACGCGGAGGCGGGCGACCGGGTCCAGCTTCGGCTCGTCGCCGCCGAGCTCTCCGACGTCGCCGGGGACGGCGCGCTCGAGCAGTGGGCGGCCCCGCTCGGCCGCTCGTGGATGGATGCCGGCAAGCCCGAGGTGGCCTACGCCTGGCTGCAGCGCGCGCTCCGCGCCGATCCGACCGACCTCACGATCGCGCGCGACCTCTCCCGCATCGCGGAGCGGATCGGCAGCTGGGGCGAGTACGTTCGGCTCGGAGAGGTCTGCGCCGACGCCTTCGCCGCCTACGACCCGCTCGCGGCCTCGGCCCGCTTCCGCCACTTCGCGGAGGTGCTGCGCGACCGGCTCTCCGACACCGAGCGCGCGGCGGTGATGCTCGAGAAGGCGCTCAGCCTCACGCCCGACGACGCCGACGGCCGCCGCGACCTGCTCGGGCTCTGGTCCGCCCGCCCCGAGACCGCCCAGCGGGCGCTCGACGGTTGGCTCGACACCGTCCGGCTCGACCCGTCGGACGGCCTGGCGCTCGTCTCCCTCGCCGAGACCTGCCGCGCGGTCGCGCGCGACCTCTCTCCCGGCGACGACGCGCTCCTCCTCGAGCGGGCGCGGATCGCGTCGTCGATCGCCGCCTTCGTCAACCCCGCGCTCGCCACCGCGCCGGCGCTCAAGGTCGCCAGCGCCATCCCCGACGAGCTCCGCGAGCGCGTCGCCGTCCCGGGCGCCACCGGGGCGCTGGCGCACCTCCTCACGCTGCTCAGCCCGTACCTCGAGCCGCTCTTCCCCGCCGACCTCGCCCGGCGCGGGGCGACCCCCTCCGATCGGCTCCAGGCGCCGCGGGCGCCGGAGCTCCGGGCCGCGCTCGAGGCCGCGGGGCGAGCCCTCTCTGCGCGGCCGCACGCGGTCTTCCTCGCATCCCGCACGGGGGCCGAGCTCTCGATCGAGAACACGCAGCCACCCTCGATCGTCGCGGGGGCGGAGACCGCGGGGCTGGCCGAGGCCTCCCTCGCCTTCCTCGCAGCCCGGACCTTCGACCTCCTCGACCGCGGCTGGGCCCTCGCGGGGAAGTTCGCGCCGAAGGACGTCGCCATCCTGCTCGAGCTGGCGTGCCGCCACGTCGGCGCCGAGATCGCGACGACCGGCCTCCCGGCGCAGCGCGCGGAGGCCTTCCTCGCGGCCCTCACGCGGGCGGTCCCACCCAGCGTCCAGGAGCGCGCGCTGAAGCTGGCCTCCGCGGCCGGCGAGGAGTTCGCGGCGCTGGAGCCGCGCCGCTTCACCGCCGCGCTGCGCCGCACCGCCAACCGCGTCGCGCTGCTCTACACGGGCGACCCCGGGGCGGCCCTGCGCGCGCTGGCGGCGGCCGAGCGGCGCCCGGGGCAGGCGGAGGTCGACTCCGTCGAGGCGCTCTCCCTCCCGGACCTGCGAGACCTCGCGCTCTTCGCGCTCTCGGATCCCTTCGTCGAGCTCCGCGTCGCGGTGATCAGCTGATGGCGACGCGCGCGGTCATCCTCCTCTCGGGCGGGCTCGACTCGGCGACCTGCCTGGCGGTGGCGCGCGCCGTCGGGCGCGAGTGCCACACCCTCTCCTTCGACTACGGCCAGCGCCACCGCGGCGAGCTCGCGCGCGCCCGCGAGGTCTCCGCCGCCCTCGGGGCCGCCTCGCACCGCGTGGTGAAGCTGGACCTCGCCGCCTTCGGCGGCTCCGCCCTCACCGACCGGGCCATCG
>Ga0137437_1000633_pt1 | contig 11300 bp, 9 predicted proteins | sample EasRivERMGT138_2_FD_102332 | JGI IMG/M metagenome (GOLD analysis project Ga0137437, IMG submission 102332) | Soil microbial communities from meander-bound floodplain in the East River, Colorado, USA - East River MetaG ERMGT138_2 | ecosystem: Environmental > Terrestrial > Soil > Floodplain ...
GCGCTCATGAACGCGGCGCAGGCGAAGAGAGACCGGAACATCGTGGCTCGCGCGGTCCGCATCATGGCGCGTCCTCCGGCGGGAGGGGGCGATGCTACCCTCGCACCATCATGAGAAGGGGGCAGTTCGCGACCACCCTGCTCGCTCTGCTCCCCCTGCTCATCGTCCCGCTCGGCGCGACGTCGTGCACCAGCCCCCCGGCCCCGCGCATCCTCCTGATCGGACTCGACGGCGCGGACTGGGACATCCTCGACCCGCTGATCGCGGCCGGACGCATGCCGCGCGTCGCGCGCCTGCAGGAGTCCGGGGTGCGCGGCGATCTGCGCACGCTCGAGAGGCTCCCGCTCTCCCCCGTGATCTGGACGACGCTCGCGACGGGGCGCGGACCCGAGGCGCACGGTGTCACGTGGTTCCTGGTCGGCACGCCCGACGGCCGACGGGTACCGGTGCGCAGCAGCGATCGGCGCGTGCGCGCCCTCTGGAACATCCTCCCGGAGCAGCAGCGGCGGGTCGGCGTCGTCGGCTGGTGGGCGACCGCGCCGGCCGAGGACGCGGGCGACGGCGTCATCGCGTCCGACGCGCTCGGCTTCCACGGATTCGGCCGCGCCGACGCCGGATGGCCCGAGGCGCAGAAGGTCCACCCGCCGCGCCTCGCCGCCGAGCTCGCGTCGCTCATGCCGCAGCCGCAGCAGATCGACGCCGCCTTCGCGACCCGCTTCTTCCACATGAGCGCGGAGGAGTACTACGCCGCCGCCGGGTCGCCGGCGCGCAGCTCCGCCCTCGAGCCCGGCCATCCCATCCACCTGTTCCAGCAGGCCGCGTGCACGACGCTGGGCTACACCGCGATCGCGCGCCGCCTGCTCCGGTCACCGCCGGACGGCGGCGCGTTCGACCTCTTCCTCGTCTACTACGAGTCGACCGACAGCCTCGGCCACCTCTTCATGAAGGACGCGCCGCCCCGCCTGCCGTGGGTCTCCGAAGAGGATTTCGCCCGCTGCCGCGACGTCGTCGATTCGTGGTACGCGTTCATGGACGAGCAGATCGGGCAGCTCGTCGACGCGGCGCCCGCCGGCACGAACGTGGTGCTCGTCTCGGACCACGGCTTCCGTACCGGCGACGCGCGGCCGCGCAGCGACGCGGCGGTCGACCTGCGCGGCGCCCACCTCGACCACGATCGCGACGGCATCTTCCTGGCGAGCGGCCCGCTCTTCCGCCGCGGCGAGCGGATCGTCGGCGCGACGGTCTTCGACGTGGCGCCCACGCTGCTGCACGCGCTCGGCCTGCCGGTCGGCCGCGACATGGAGGGGCGCGTGCTGACGGAGGCGTTCCCGCCGTCGTCCGCTTCGGACCACGCGCCGACCTATGTCGCGACCTGGGAGCCCGATCCGCAGGGGAACGGGACGGCGCCGAGCGCGGCAGCGCAGGCGCCGGACGCGCGAGAATTCGACGACGCTTCGGCGGACCGGCAGCTGCGCGCGCTCGGCTACGTCGCCGGGAACGACATGGCGGAGGCGACCGGCGCCGGCGCCGGCGCCGGCAGAAACTCGCCCGAGCAGCACGTGAACATGGGACGGCTGCTGGTGCGGCGCGGCGAGATCGATCGTGCGATCGAGGAGTTCAAGGCGGCGCTCGACGGGAGCGCCGCCGACGCCGAGGCGCTGGCCGAGATCGGCACGGCCGAGCTCGCGCGCGGCGAGCGCGGGCGGGCGCAGGAGGCCTTCGTCCGGGCGCTGCAGGTGAACCCGCGCCACACGCGCTCGCTGCTGCGCCTCGCCGACCTGCGCGTGCAGCGCGGCGAGCTCGCCGACGCCGAGGCGATGTACCGGCAGGTGCTCGCGCTCGACGACCGGCTGCCCGAACCGTGGGTGGGCCTCGGCGACGTCCTCGAACGGCAGGGCCGGCACGACGACGCCGCGAGCGTGCTGGAGCACGCGCTCGAGCTCGACCCGCGCGATCTCGTCGCGCGCTACGACCTCGGCGTCGTGCGCATGCAGCAGGAGCGCTGGGCGGAGGCGCGCGCCGCCTACGAGCGGGTCCTCGAGCTCGCGCCCGACCACGCCTTCGCGCTCAACAATCTAGGCACCGTGTTCTCGAGGCAGGGCGACAAGAAGAGCGCGCTCGACTGCTATCGACGAGTGGCGGCCGCGGAACCGCGGCACGTCGAGTCGCGCGTCAATCTCGGCAGCCTCCTGCTCGACGAAGGGAGGCCCGCCGAAGCGCTCGCGTTCCTCGAAGAGGCCGTGGCGCTCGCACCGGGCCTCGAGCCGGCGCAGTTCCTGCTCGCGAAGGCGACTTTCGCGAACGGCGACCTCCCCGCCGCGCGCCGCCGCTTCGAGGCGCTGGTGCGGGTCTTTCCCGGCAATGCGGCCGGCTGCGTCGAGCTGGCGCGGCTGTCGTTGCGTGAGAACCGCAGTGAAGAGGCGCGCGGCTGGCTGCGGCACGCGCTCCAGCGAGGCGGCGCGGCGACGCGCGCCGCGCTCGCGGCCGATCCCGACTTCTCCGCCATCGACCTCGACGCGCTCGAGAGGGAGTGACGCCGGGGTCCCGCATCACTTCTTGCGATCGCGCAGGTACTCGTGGCACGCGAAGCACTGTCCGACCAGGTCGACGTATTCGAGCCGCGCGCGGTCGTAGCGTTCGTCGCGCGCCGCCGCCGAGAGCGCCGCGACGGTCCGACGGAACGTCGCGCTGCGCTCCAGGTATTCCTGGGTCTGGAGCACGTTCCACTGGAGGTCGGCGCAGATCCGCTCGAGCTCGTCGGCGTCCTCCTGCACGGAGCGGAGATCCCTGCGCGACAGGTCGGCGAGCATCTTCTGCCCGCACTTCAGCTTGCGCTCCATGAAGTCGGAACGGCTGTCCTTCCGCTCGACGTCGGAGCGCTCCTGGGCCGGGACGAAGTACGCGCCCAGGAACGCGGCGGCGGCGATGCAGAGCGCGGTCGTCTTCATGCGCGTCCTCCCGCCGGGCGATCGCAATGCGCGTGCGAGTCGTGCCGCGGCGAGCCGTCGGCCGGCGCGCGCACGCGACCGGGAATTCGCGCCCACGCCGCTGCGGACAGCCCCCCGACGGCGTGTCAGCGCACGACCAGCACGGAGCAGTGCGCGTGGCGGATCGCGGAGTCGGCCACGCCGCCGAGCAGCAGTCGCGTGAAGCGGTTCAGCCCGCGCGCGCCGACGACGACGAGCTCGGCCGGGAGCTGTTCGGCGACGTTCGGGATGCCGCTGCGCGGACCCGCCGGATCGACCACCACGTCGCCGGAGATGCCGAGCGCGACGAGCGCCGACCGGACCGCCCCGGCCGCTTCCTGCTCGCGCACGACGAGCCCGTCCGGTTCGTCCAGCGCGGGCGGGGGGAGCGACGCGAACTCCATCCCGAGCGCGCGGGACGGGGCGTCCAGGCAGTGCAGCACGGTGAGCTTCGCGCCGCGGCGCCTCGCCTCCGCGTCGGCGGCGACGAGCGCGCGTCGCGACGCGTCGGAGAGATCGGTCGCGACCAGCACGCGCCGCGACGACGGCGACGGACGGGCCACGAGCACCGGACAGTGCGCGTGCCAGACGACGCTCTCGGCGACCGATCCGAGGACCATGCGGCGCAGCGCCGACGACCCGCGGGAACCGACGACGACGAGGTCCGCGCGCCTGCTCTCCGCGGTGCCGACGATCGCGGCGTACGCGGCGTCGAACACGATCTCGACGTCCGCCGAGCGCGCCGCGTCTTCGCTGAAGCGGGCGATCTGCGAGCGGTACTTCGAGAGCGCGCGCCGTTCGAATTCGTCCGCGTCGGCGACCGGCGGCGCCATCGGGAAGGGCACGGTGTGGGCCATGCCGAGCGGCGGCTGCAGGCCGTGCACGAACGTGACGCGCGAGCCCTCCTTCTCGAGCGCGAGCGCGAGCTTCACCGCCTCGTCCGACGCCTCGCTGAAGTCGCTGCCGCAGACGACGCGCTGGTAGGTCCTCATCGCGTTTCCCCGCTGGAGTGTTTCGCGCGGATCGGGACACTTCCCGTGCCGTCGCGGACGTCGCCGCCTCCCTTCCAGCGGTCGGACCGGTCGCACCCAGGGATCGTGCGGAGGGAGGATTCCCCATCCGACGAGCTCCAATTCCCGCGACCTCCCGACGCGCGAGCGCGGCGCGTCCCGCTCCTCCCCGGCATCGACGTTGCGACCCCGGCGCCGTCCGCGACTCGCCCTCTCCAGGAGACGAACCGTGAAATTCGAAGACCGCCGCCACGCCGGCCGCCTTCTCGTCGAGCTCCTGCGCGAGCGCGGCGTCGCGCCCGAGGTCGTGCTCGGCATCGCGCGCGGCGGCGTCGTGGTCGCTCGCGAGGTCGCGGCGGAGTTCGGCGCCGAGCTCGGCGCCATCGCCGTCCGCAAGATCGCCGCGCCGTGGAACTCCGAGACCTCGGTCGGCGCGGTCGCGACGGGCGTCCCCGCCTGGATCGACCACGTGCGCGCACGCGAGCTCGGGATCGGGGCCGACCACCTCATCACGGAGAGCGACCGGCAGCAGCGCGAGTGCGCGCGCCTCGACGCCGCGTTCGGACGCTTCGGACCGCCCCGCCTGCAGGGCCGGCGCGTCCTGATCGTCGACGACACGCTCGCCAGCGGAGCCACGGCGCACGCGGCGATCCGCCGCGCCCGCTCGCTGCAGGCCGGCGCCATCGAATTCGCGGTGCCGGTGGCGTCGGCCGCCGCCGTGGCGTGCCTCGAACAGGAGGGCGTGCGACTCCACTGTCCCGTGGTCGAACCCGACCTCCCGTGGGCGGGCGCGCTCTACGAAGACTTCCGTCCCGTCGACGAGGAGGAGGTCTGCCGCATCCTCGCCGAGGTCCATTGCGCGAGCCCGGTCGCGGTCCGCCACATGACGATCGCGCGCGAGGGCGCCGCGCTCTCCGCGGTCCTCGAGACGCCGGCCGGCGCCGGGCCCCATCCCGCCGTCCTCCTGGTCCATCGCAGCGGCGAAGACAAGGACTCCGCGCCGCTCGTCGCGCTCGGGAAGCAGCTCCGCGAGCGCGGGCTCGCGACGCTGCGCTTCGACCTGAGCGGCTGCGGCGAGTCGTCCCCTTCGCACGAACGGGAACCCCTCCGTTTCGTGCACGACCTGGCGGCCGTGTTCACGTGGGCCCTGTCGGCGCCGGACCTCGATCGCCGGCGCATCGCGGTCTACGGCGAGGGACTCGGCGCCTGGGTCGCGCTGTGCGCGGCGGTGGACGGCGAGATCGGACCCGCAGCGCTCGCCCTGTGCGCGCCGCCGCTGCAGCGCCCCGACCTCGTCTCGCTCGACGTCCCGTGCCTGCTCGTCGTCGGCGAGAAGGACTCGAACGTCGCCGGCGTCGTGGCCGCGGCCTCTTCCGGCGGCGCCGCGACCCTCGAGATCGTGAAAGGGGCGGGGTACCGCTTCACCGAGGCGGGCGCGTTCGAGGCCGCTTCGGGCTTCGTGACGCGCTGGCTGTCGGAGCGGCTCGTCGGTCGCGCGAAGACGCGGGTCTGATCGTGGACTCCGGCCTGTCCGCCCTCTTCGCGCCGCGCGCGGTCGCGGTGGTGGGAGCGTCGCGCTCGCCGCTCGGGGTCGGCCACCTCGTCCTGAAGAAGATCCTCGACGGCGGCTTCCGCGGCGCGGTGTACGCCGTGAACCCGCGCGCGACGAGGATCGAGAACCTGCCGGTAGTGGCGTCGGTCGACCTCCTGCCGCCCGACGTCGACCTCGCGGTGGTCGCGGTCCCCGCCGCCGAGGTGCCCGCGGTCGTCGAGAGCTGCGCGCGCCGGGGCATCCGCGGCCTCGTCGTCCTGTCGGCCGGCTTCGCCGAGGTCGGCCCCGCGGGTCGCGCGCTCGAGGCGCAGGTCCGCGACCGCGTCCGCGCGCACGGGATGCGCATGGTCGGACCGAACTGCCTCGGCCTCCTCACGACCGATCCGGCGGTCCGCCTCGACGCGACCTTCGCGCCGGTGAGTCCGCTGGTCGGGAACGTCGCGATGGCGTCGCAGAGCGGAGCGCTCGGCATCGCCGTCCTCGAGACGGCGCGCGAGCTCGACCTCGGCTTCTCCGCGTTCGTGAGCATGGGCAACAAGGCCGACGTCTCCGGGAACGACCTCCTCGAATGGTGGGAGGACGACCCGCGCACCGGGCTCGTCCTCCTCTACCTCGAGTCGCTCGGGAATCCGCAGCGGTTCGCGACGATCGCGCGCCGCGTCGCGCGCAAGAAGCCGATCCTCGCCGTGAAGGCGGGGCGCACCGGAGCGGGGCAGCGGGCCGCGGGGTCGCACACCGCGGCGCTCGCGGCGCCGGAGCGGTGCGTCGACGCGCTCTTCGCGCAGACCGGCGTCGTCCGCATGAAGACGCTCGAGGAGATGTTCGACGCCGCGACGCTGCTCGCGAACCAGCCGCTGCCGCGCGGAAACCGGGTCGCCATCCTCTCGAACGCGGGCGGCCCCGCGATCCTGTGCGCCGACGCGTGCGAGTCCGAGAAGCTCGTCCTTCCGGAGCTCTCGGAGGCGACGCGCGAGCGCATCCGCGCGCTCGTCCCGACGGCGGCGAGCGCGTCGAATCCCGTCGACCTCGGCGCGACCGCGAGCGCCGACGACTTCCGCCTCGCGCTGGTGCCGCTCTTGTCGGACGACGCGGTCGACGCCGTCGTCGTGATCTTCGTCTCGGCCGGAGTCGTCGACGCGAACGCGGTCGCCGCGGGGATCGCGGCCGCGCGCTCGTTCGCGCCGCACGGACGCGACAAGCCGCTGCTCGCCTGCTGGCTCGGCCGGCGCGGCATCCCCGAGGCGTTCCGCACCGTGGCGGAGAACGTGCCCTCCTACCGCTTCCCCGAGTCGGCCGCGCGCGCGCTCGCGCGCGCCGTCGAGCGCTCGACCTGGCTGCGGCAGCCGGAGGGCGTCGTCCCGCGCTTCGACGACGTGGACGCGGCGGCCGGACGGGCGATCGTCGCGTCCGTGCTCGCGCGCCGCGGCGCGGGCTGGCTGACGCCGGACGAGAACGAGAGCCTGCTCGCGGCGTTCGGCATTCCCCACCTCCGCAGCGTCGTCTGCCGCTCGGCCGAGGACGCCACGCGTGCGGCCCGCCAGCTCGCCGGACCGGTCGCCGTGAAGCTCGCGTCGACGACGCTGGTGCACAAGAGCGACTGGCGCGGCGTCGTCCTCGACGTGCGCACGCCGGAGGCCGCGGCCGAGGCGTTCCGCACGATCGAGAAGACGCTCGCCGACGCGGACCGGCGCGGCGAGATGATCGGCGTCACCGTCAGTCCGATGGCCCCGGCCGGCGTCGACACGATCGTCGGAGCCGTGGCCGACCCCCAGTTCGGGGCGCTCGTGGCGTTCGGGCTCGGCGGCGTCGCGACCGAGCTCCTCGGCGACGTGACCTTCCGGCTCGCTTCGCTCACCGACGAGGACGCGCGGCGCATGGTCCGCTCGATCCGCGGGCATGCGCTGCTCGCGGGATTCCGCGGCGCGCCCGCCGCGGACGAGGCGGCGCTGGCCGACGTCATCCTGCGCGTGGCCCGGCTCGCGCGCGAGGTCCCCGACGTGCGCGAGATCGACCTCAATCCGGTCCGCGCATTTGCGAAAGGCCGGGGCGCCTGCGCCATCGACGCGCGCATCCGCGTCGCGCCTCCGGACTGACCGGAGCGAGCCGCGCGCCCGCGGCTCGGGCGCCCTCCCCCACCGGTCGCGCAACGGTTCCCACCGCTCACGCCGCGCGCCGCTCTCGAACCGGATCTCCTCGGGACGGACGCCGGCGAAGGGGCTCGCACGATCGTTGCGACGCGACGGCGTCGCGCGAGGGGCGCGATCCAGTGTCCACGAACAGGAGATCCACGATGCTTCCGACCCTCGTCCGTGAGAAGGAACGATTCCCGTTCTTCGGTCTTCGCAACGGCATCGACCGCATGTTCGACGACTTCTTCTCGACCGCCAACGATTGGCCCGCACTGGTCGAACCGCGCATGGCCGGGCCCAACGTCTTCCTGCCGCCGATCGACGTGAAGGAGACCGACACGAACCTCCTCGTCGAGGTCGAGGTGCCCGGCTTCAAGTCGGGCGACGTCGACGTGCAGATCGAGGACGGCGTCCTCGTCCTGCGCGGCGAGCGCAAGCAGGAGAAGGAGGAGAAGACCAAGAGGTGGCACCGTTCGGAGCGCTACTACGGCAAGTTCGTGCGCCGCATCCTCCTGCCCGACTACGTCGACGCCGAGAAGGTCGAGGCGACGTGCAAGGAGGGCGTCCTCTGCGTGATGCTCGCGAAGAAGGCGGGCGTGAAGCCGAAGGCGATCAGCGTCCACGTCAAGTAGGCGTACACGGTGCAGCTGCGGACGCCGCCATTCTCCGCGGTTGCCCTGAGTTCGTCGGTGGGTGGGTGACGGGAGGGGCCTCGGCGGCGGGGTCCCTCCCGACGCTTTCGCCGCGAAGCGCGGCGACGGTTCCTCGAGTCATCGGCGCCCGCGGCGGATGCAGACCGAGGAGTACGACGATGCAATTCGCGGATCGACGGGAGGCGGGCACCCTTCTCGCCGCGCTGCTGCGCGAGAAGCGCGTCGAGCCCGACGTGGTGCTCGGCGTCGCGCGCGGCGGCGTGGTCGTCGCGCACGTGGTCGCCACGGAGCTCGGGGCGGAGCTCGGCGCGATCGCCGTCCGGAAGCTCGCCGCCCCCTGGAACGCGGAGTTCTCGGTCGGCGCCGTGGCCTGCGGCGTCCCGGCCTACGTCGATCGCGATCGCGCGCACGAGTTCAGCGTCGGCGTCGATGCGATCCTCGAGCAGTCCGAACGACTGCTGCGCGATTGCGCGCGGCAGGAAGCCGGCTTCGCGCGCTTCGGGAAGCCGCGCCTGCGCGGCCGCAGGGTCCTGATCGTGGACGACGCGCTCGTCACGGGCGCGAGCGCCGTCGCGGCGATCCGGCGCGCGCGCCTCCTCGGCGCGGGGCCGATCACCTTCGCCGCGCCGGTCGCCCATCCGGCGGCGCTGGGGCGAGTGGTCGAGGAGGGTGTGCGCACGCACTGTCTCGCGCTCGAGCCCGGGCTCACGTCGCCCGCCGACTGCTACGAGAAGCTCGAGGTCGTCGACGAGGGCGCCGTCTGCCAGCTCCTGGCCCGGTTCCACGACGCGCGCCCGATCGCGTCGCGCCACGTGACGATCCCCGCCGGCGACGCGACGCTCTCGGCGTCCCTCGAGCTCCCGGAAGGCGCCGGTCCCTTCCCCGCGGTCCTGCTCGTGCACGGCGCCGACGAGCGCAAGGACTCGGCGCGCATCACGAGCCTCGCTTCGCGGCTGCGCCAGCGCGGGATCGCGACGCTGCGCTTCGACTCGAAGGCGTGCCGATCACCGACGCTGCCGCTGCTGCGTGAGGCGGGTCCGTGCTCGCGGGACCTCGGCGCCGCGTTCTCGTGGATCCTGTCGGCTCCGGAGATCGACCGCCACCGGATCGGGATCTACGGACACGCCTTCGGCGCCTGGGGAGCTCTCTTCGCCGCCCTCGCAGGGCAGGTCGGTCCGGCGGCGCTGGCGCTCAGCTCGCCGCCGCTCCAACGCTCCGACCTCGACACGCTCGACGTGCCGTGCCTGCTGGTGATCGGCGACCTGGATCCCAACTTCGAAGCGGTCCTCGCGGCCGGCGCGAGGCACCGCAATGCACGCGTGGAGGTCGTCGCCGGCGGAGGCTACGGCTTCCGCGACGACCGGGCCTCGGAGTGCGCGGAGCGCTTCATCGCGAGTTGGCTCGGCGAGCAGCTCGCGGCCCGGCAGGTCGCCGTGCACTGACGGCGACCCGCGGCGCAGGAGATCAGCGCACCGAGCGCGGCGCCCCGCGCGGCCCGCGCCTCGGCAGGATCGCCCGGTGCGACCGACCCGCGCTCGTCATCTGGCCGTGTCCGACGAAGTCGAGGACGTCGTGGATCGTCACGATCCCGATCACGGCGCTGCGCTCCACGACGGGAAGGCATTCGACGTTCCTCGCGCGCATCAGGTTGGCGACGTCGCGCATCGTCGCGTCGGGACTCACCGTGGCGGCGAGGGGCGTGACGAGCCGTTCGAGGGTGCCGCCACTCGATGGCGCTTCGTCCGCGGTCAGGGCGACGTCGCGATCGGACACCGTCCCGCACGGACTTCCGCCGCGCTTGACCAGCAGGTGCCGGATCTTGCGCCGGAACATCTGCTCGCGTGCTGCACGCGGACTGGCGGTGACGTCGATGCTCTCGACGGGCAGGCTCATGAAGTCCCTGACGCGCATGGAGGCTCTCCTTTCCGATTGGATGTCCCGTGTCGTCGGTTCCGGCTACCGGACCACGAGCACCGAGCAGTGGGCATGGCGCACGACCGACTTCGCGACGCTCCCGAGCAGGAGTCGCGCAAGACTGCCGCGGCCCCGCGCGCCGACCACGACGAGCTCGGCCTTCAGCTGCTCGGCGACTTCCGGGACGACGCCGCGCGGGCTTCCGGGATCGACGACCACCTGGCCGGCGACGCCGAGACCGGCGAGCAGCGACCGCATCTCCTGCTCCGCATTCCTGGTCAGGGCGACCCTCGAGCGGGGATCGTCCGGCGCCGCGGGCACGAGCGGCGCGAAACCCATCGCCATCATCTCGGGCGCGAATTCCATGCAGTGGAGGATCGTGAGCTTCGCGCCGCGGCGCTTCGCCTCCGCGGCCGCCGCGACGATCGCCGCGCGGGACGCCTCCGAGAAATCACCGGCGACCAGCACGACCCCGCTCGCCGGCGACGGCCGCGCCACGAGCACCGGAACGGGCGCGTGCCGGACGACGCTCTCGGCGACGGAGCCGAGCGCCATGCGGCGCAGCCCGGTCGAGCCGCGCGAACCGACGACGATCAGGTCGGCCTGCCGGTCCTCGGCGCAGCGGACGATCGCCGCGCCCGGATCGTCGAAGACGATCTCGATCTCGGCCGGCCGCTCCGCACCCTCCTTCACGCGCGCGAGCTGGGCGCGATACTCCGACATCGCGTGCCGCTCGAGGACGTCCTTGTCGGGGACCGCGGCCATCATGGGCGCCGGCGCGCCGAGTCCCGAGACGAATGGAAACGCGATCCCGTGCACGAACGTGACGCGCGATCCCTCGGCCGCGAACGCCAGCGCCTGCCGCAGCGCGTCGTCCGACGCCGCGCTGAAGTCGCTGCCGCAGACGACTCGCTGGTAGGTTTTCATGTCCGCCCTCGAAGTGTTCGTCCCTGCCCGCGATGGACACTTCCCGTGCCGGTGTCGCCGAGGCGGGGCGCACGCGTCGCGGCGCCGAAACTTCCTCGATCCGCGGGAATGGTTTCCCGCCGCCGCGGTACGCTTCGGGCTGGATCGCA
>Ga0137437_1000634_pt1 | contig 11296 bp, 7 predicted proteins | sample EasRivERMGT138_2_FD_102332 | JGI IMG/M metagenome (GOLD analysis project Ga0137437, IMG submission 102332) | Soil microbial communities from meander-bound floodplain in the East River, Colorado, USA - East River MetaG ERMGT138_2 | ecosystem: Environmental > Terrestrial > Soil > Floodplain ...
CTCGGCGTAGACCTCCACGTTGACGGTGATGGAGGTGTTGCCGATGCGCACCACGTCCGCGTACAGGGACAGGATGTCGCCGATCTGCACCGGCTGCTTGAAGAGGAAGGAATTCACCGACACGGTCGCCACGCGGCCGCGCGCCACGCGGCCGGCGACGGTGCCGCCGGCGACGTCCACCTGCGCCATGATCCAGCCGCCGAAGATGTCGCCGTTGTGGTTCGCGTCGGCCGGCATCGGCACGACGCGCAGCGCCGGGATCTTCCCCTTGGGCAGCTTCAACCCCGGGGGCTGGTGGGAGGCGCGGCCCACTATTTCCGGATCTCGAGGTAATGCAGCGGGCCGCCGCGGAACGGGGCGAAGCCCGTGCCGAAGATGAGGCCCGCGTCGATCAGGTCGGCGTCGGCGACGATGCCTTCGGCCCGCACCGCCTGCGCTTCGGCGAGGTAAGGCTCGATCAGCGCCTCCACCAGCTCCGGCTTCCAGGCGTCGGGCTGGCCCTTCACCGCCTTACCGCTCTCGTACCGGTAGATGCCTTGGCCGGTCTTCTTGCCCAGCTGGCCAAGCGCCACCTTGTTGAGCAGGACCTGCGGCGCGTCGGGCTCGCCCTGCGCGCCTTTCCTCGCGAGCGCCTTGCCCGCGGCGAGGCAGATGTCCAGGCCCACTGTGTCGGCGAGCTCGATCGGCCCCATCGGCATGCCGAACTCTTCCATCGCCGCGTCGATGGTCTCGGGCTTGGTGCCTTCGTCGAGCAGGCGGAAGGCGTTCTGCATGTAGGGCCCGAGCACGCGGTTGACGAGGAACCCGGGCGAGTCCTTCACCGGCAGGGGCAGCTTGTCGATCTGGCGCACGAAGGCGGCGGCCTTCTGCGCCATCGTGGAATTGGTGTTCGCGGAGGACACCACTTCGACCAGCTGCAGCTGCGGCACCGGGTTGAAGAAGTGGATGCCGACGAGGCGCGAGGGGTCCTTGAACTGCGCCGCGACGTCCGCGAGCTTGAGGCTGGAGGTGTTGGTGGCGAGCACCGCGTCGGGCCTGGCGACGGCCTCGAGCTTCGCGAACAGCTCGCGCTTGGCCTGCAGGTTCTCGAAGATTGCCTCGATCACCACGTCGGCGCGCGCCACGCCGGCGCCCGCCACGTCCGGGATCAGCCGGTCGAGCGCGTCGCGCACGCGGCGCGGGTCCTTGATGCGTTTCTTGAACAGCTCGGCCGCGCGCTTCACCGCCGGCGCGAGGCGCTCGGGCGAGGTGTCCTGCAGCGTCACCGTGATGCCGCGCATCGCGCACACCGCGGCGATGTCGCCGCCCATCACGCCGGCGCCGATCACGTGCACGTGCCGCGCCTTGAATTCCACCCCCTTGGCCAGGCCCTTCATGCGCTCCTGCAGGAAGAAGATGCGGATCAGGTTGCGCGTGGTCGGGTGGGTCGACAGCGCCTTGATCGAGGTGACGGGATCGTCCGGCGCGATGAACGGGTCGCCGTCGTACTTCACCCAGGCCTCCAAGATGGCATAAGGCGCGGGGTAGTGTTCCCTGCGTACGCGCTTGGCCACCTGCTTCCTCGCTTGCGCAGCGACAAGGGAGCGACCGACACCGAGCAGCAGCCGGTCCATGAATTTGAGCTTCTTCGGCGGCTTCGCTTCCAGCGTGACCACGCGCGCGGTGTTTTCCAGCACGCGCAGCGGCGCCGCTTCGGTCGCCAGTCCGATCTTTTTCGCGCGCCTCGCGTCCACCGCGCGGCCGGTGAGGATCATGTCGAGCGCCGCCGCCGGGCCCACCAGCTTGGGCAGCCACTGCAAGCCGTGCCAGAACGGCCAGATGCCGAGCATCACCTCGGGGAAGGCGAAGCGCGTCTTCGGGTCGTCGAGCGCCACGCGGTAGGTGCAGGCAAGCGCCATTTCCAGCCCGCCGCCCATGCAAAAGCCGTTCACCATCGCCGTGCTGGGAAAGGGCAGGTCGCGCAGTTTCTGCATCGTCTCCCAGCCCAGGTGGGTGAAGGCGATGGCCTCTTCAGCGGTGGCGAATCGCGTGAACTCGTTGATGTCCGCGCCGGCGATGAAGTTTTCCTTCGCGGAGCGGATGACCAGGCCTTTGGGCTTCGCCGCCGCGATGGCGTCGAGCGCCGCACCGAGCTCTTCCAGCGCCTCGCGCGAAAAGGTATTGGTGGATTCGCCCTGCTTGTCGAAGGTGAGCCAGGCGAGGCCCTGGCGGTCCATCTCCCAGCGCCAATGCTTGGCGAGCGTCGCTGTCTGTGCGCGGTCCATGCTCAGGCGGCCTCCAGCAGCATCGCGCCGCCCAGCCCGCCGCCGATGCAGATCGAGGCGATGCCGCGCTTGGCGTTCTTGCGTTTGAGCAGCTTCAGCATGTGCAGCACAATGCGCGCGCCAGACGCGCCGACGGGGTGGCCGAGGGCTACGGCGCCGCCGTCGACATTCAGTTTTTCCTGGTCCAGTTCGCCCATCGCGCGCTGCAGTCCCAGTTGCTCCCGGCAGTAATTTTCGTCTTTCCAGGCCGCGACGCAGCCAAGCACCTGCGCGGCAAAGGCCTCGTTGATTTCCCAGTAGTCCAGGTCGTCCAGGCCGAGGCCGTGGCGCTGCAGGATCGGCGTTGCCGCGTGCACGGGCCCCAGTCCCATCTGCGCCGGGTCGAGCCCCGCCCATTGCGAATCCACGATGCGCCCGATCGGCGAGAGGCCGTGGCGCTGCACCGCGGCATCGGAAGCGAGAATCAGCCAGGCCGCGCCATCGGTGATCTGGGAACTGTTCCCTGGAGTGACGTTGCCGTACTTGCGGTCGAAGAACGGCTTCAACTTGGCGAGGCCCTCCAGCGACGCATCGCGGCGCACGCCGTCGTCCAGCGCGTAGGCGTTGCCCTTGGTGTCGTAGAGCGCCTCGACTTCGCCGCCGCCCGCCTTGAGCGCGCCCTCATCCTGCGCGCGCGCCAGGCGCTGGTGGCTGCGCACCGAGTAGGCGTCCATCTGCCCGCGCGTGATGCCGAAGCGGTGCGCGAGGTTCTCCGCAGTCTGGCCCATCAGCAGGCCGACCATCGGGTCGGTGAGCCCCTTCATGATGCCGATCACCGGCGCAAGCAGCGCCTTGAACGGCAGGCGCGCGAAGAGCGCCATGCGCTGTGCGCCGGTCTTCACCGCGGCCATGTCGGAGAACCAGTTCACCATGGCGTCGTTGTAGAGCAGCGGGGCGCGCGAGAGCGCGTCCACGCCCCCGGCGAGCACGAGTTGCGAGCGTCCCGCGAGGATGTTGTTGACGCCGGAATCGAGCGCCTGCATGCCGCTCGCGCAATTGCGCATCACGGTCCAGCCCGGCACCTTCTCCCCGCAGCCCAGGCGCAGCGCGGCCACGCGGCCGATGTTCACCTCGTCCACCGAGGGCGCGGCGCAGCCGAGGATCACCTCGTCGAGCTCCTGCGGAGCGAATTTCTGCCGCACCAGCAGCGCGCGGCCGGCCTGCACCGCGAGGTCGCCGGCGGCGAACGGCCCGGGCCGGTTCTTCGATTTCAGGAACGGCGTTCTCGCGCCGTCGATGACGTAGACAGCGTTCATGTCAGGCGGCCTTTGCGTGTACCGGCCTCGACTCGCCGAGCTTTTCCATGCTCTCGGCGCGGCCGAAGTCCTGCGGAAAATCGTCCACCAGGATGACGCGCTTGCGCAGCGCCTCTTTCTTTTGCCACTGCGCGTACTCCTCGGGGGTGATGACGCCCTGCTCGCGCGCCAGCAGCGCCGAGTCGGCGCCCCCGCGCTGCTGCAATGCGCCGCTCTTCACCGCCTCGCGGAATTTCCTCTCGATCGGCTCGCAGGCCACCGTGGCGAGGAACGCCGTCTCCAGCACGCCGGTGGCGTCGGCTTCGCCTTGCGGCAGGTAAATCCCCGCGGTCAGTCGGTCGCGCGCGGCCCCCGGCTCCAGCGCGATGCTGGCGCACTCGTGGTTGCGCGAGTCGAGCGGCGGGCGGAACGGCATGCCGAGCGGGAACAGCGTCCAGCGCAGCAGCGTCGCCAGCGACTTGACGGGGAAGTTGGACAGCACCTGGTCGATCGCCTGCTGCGCGGAATACCGCGCGTCGCGCACCGCCCAGCGCACCAGCGGCAGGTCGGCCTTGAGGCGGCCCTGGTCCTCGTAATGCTTCAGCGTCGCCGACACCAGGTACATCATCGAGAGCACATCGCCCAGGCGCCCCGAGATCTTTTCCTTGCGTTTGAGCGCGCCGCCCATCGCCAGCATCGAGACGTCGGCGAGGAAGGCGAAAGCCGCCGACAGGCGTGTGACGTGGCGGTAGTAGTGGCGCGTTTCGGGCGCGGCGCTGAGCGGCGCGGAAGCGAACATCGAGCGCGTCAGGCCGTGCACCACGGCGCGCACGCCGTTCGAGAGCGTGTGGCCGATGTGCGAAGTGAGCGCGTCGTCGAACTCGCGCGAGGCCTCCTCGCCTTTCAGCTCTTTGGCGGCGCGCATCTCGCGCAGCACGTAGGGATGGCAGCGGATCGCGCCCTGGCCGAAGATGATCAGCGTGCGCGTGAGGATGTTGGCGCCTTCCACCGTGATGGCGACCGGCACCACCTGGTAGCCGCGCCCGACCCAGTTGTTCGGCCCGAGGCAGATGCCCTTGCCGCCGTGGATGTCCATCGAGTCGTTTACGCAGTCGCGCGCGCGCTCGGTCATGTGGTACTTGGCGATCGCCGAGATTACCGAGGGCTTCTCGCCCAGGTCCACCGCGCCCGCGGTCATCACGCGCGTGGCTTCCATCATGTAGGCGTTGGCGGCGATGCGGCCGAGCGCCTCTTCCACGCCCTCCAGCTTGCCGATCGGCGTCCTGAACTGGCTGCGCACGCGCGCGTACGCCCCGGTGACGCGGGTGAGCGCCTTGGTGCCGCCCACCGACGAGGTCGGCAGCGAGATAGAGCGGCCGGCGGCGAGGCAGTTCATCAGCATCTTCCAGCCCTTGCCGGCGTATTCGCGCCCGCCGATGATCCAGTCAAGGGGCACGAACACCTCGTTGCCCGAGTTGGGGCCGTTCTGGAACACGGCATTCAGGGGCAGGTGGCGCCGGCCGATGTTCACGCCCGGCGTATTGGTCTGGATGAGCGCGCAAGTGATGCCGAGGTCTTCCTTGCCGCCGAGCAGGCGCTCGGGATCATACAGACGGAAGGCCAGGCCGAGGAGCGACGCCACGGGCCCGAGCGTGATGTAGCGCTTGTCCCAGGTGAGGCGCATGCCGAGCGTTTCCTTGCCTTGCCAGGTGCCCTTGCACACCACGCCGAAGTCCGGGATCGACGCGGCGTCCGAGCCAGCTTCCGGGCTGGTCAGCGCGAAGCAGGGGATCTCGAGTCCCCTGGCAAGGCGCGGCAGGTAGTGGTTCTTCTGCTCTTCGGTGCCGTAGTGCAGCAGCAGTTCGGCCGGCCCGAGGGAGTTGGGCACCATCACCGTGACGGCGAGGGCATTCGAGCGCGAGGATAGCTTCATCACGACGGCGGAATGGCCGAGCGCGGAGAATCCCAGCCCGCCGTACTTCTTCGGGATGATCATGCCGAAGAAGCCCTTGTCCTTGAGGAACTGCCACAATTGCGGCGGCAGGTCGTAGTGTTTGTGCGTGATCTCCCAGTCGTTGGCCATGGCGCAGGCTTCGTCCACCGGGCCGTCGAGGAAGGCCTGCTCTTCGGCGGAGAGCCGCGGTGTCGGCGTGTGCAGCAGGCGCTCCCAGTCCGGGCGCCCGGAGAACAGGTCTGCGTCCCACCATACGGTGCCGGCTTCGATCGCTTCCTTCTCGGTCTGCGACATGTCGGGCAGGAGGCGCCGGTAGATCGACAGCAGCGGGTCGCTGAAGAGCATCCTTCGCAGTGCGCTCAGGTTGGCTGCCGCGGCGATGGCGAGGAACACTGCCGCGAGCACGAAGTTGGTGACGGCGCCGAAGCCGAGCACGGTGGCCCAGGTGGCGCCCATCACCGCCACCGCGGCGCTCCAGACGAAGACCGGCGCGCGGAAATAGGCGAGCAGCACGAGGACGGCGAGCGTCCCGAAAGCGAATGAGAGCATGGCGGATTTCCTCTCTTGCAGCCGCCTCAGGCGGCCTTCTTGACGTGGATCGAACCGGCCAGCGGTGCGCGCAGCCCGGCGCTCATGAACGCGGTCAGGCGGTCCTGCAGCAGGCGCGCGTCGTAGCGGTCCTCCGGCTTGGCGCCGGCGATGAGCTGCACTGTGTCGGTCGCGGCGAGCGTGTAGGCGAGAGTGCCGAACATGAAATGCATGCGCCACACCAACTCGTCCTTGGGCAGTTCGGGCAGGGCTTTCGAGAATGCCGCCTTGAAGCGCTCCATGGCCGGGGCGTACATCTGTCCGATGAGCTGGCGGATCGGTTTCGCCGGTTCGGTATAGGCGCGGCCGAGGAGGCGAGTGAAGTTGCGCCCGCCGCCGCGCGCGTCTTCGATCATGCGCAGGCTCGCGCCGGTGAAGGCGCGGATGATGGAGTCCGCCGCAAGCGGCCGGGCCCCGGCATCGGTTTCCAGGCGGTCGAGCTCGGCAATGCGCTCGGCGTTCATCGAGTCCAGGCGCCGGCGGAACACCGCCTCGATGAGGGCATCCTTCGAGCCGAAGTGGTAGTTGACAGCGGCGAGGTTGACCCCGGCCTTGGCGGTCAGCATGCGCATCGAGGCACCTTCGAAGCCGTGCTGCATGAACAGCTCTTCGGCGGCGTCGAGGATGCGGGTCTGGGTTTCGTTCAGGGGCTTGATGGCGCGCAGATTCATGGCGGGGCATTCAAACGAACGTTTGAATCATACGCGCAGGGCTTTCGGGCCGTCAAGGGGCTCTATGATGGGGTGGTGGCCGCGCACGAGCACGCTTCCCCCCTGACCCGGTCCCGGCGCGGCAACGAATGGCGCGTGCTCGGCACGCTCGTCCCTTACCTGTGGGAATACCGCTGGCGCGTGGCCGGCGCCCTGGTATTGCTCATCGGCGCCAAGCTCACGAATGTCTCGGTGCCGCTGGTGATGAAAGAGGTGGTGGACGGGCTCGACCCCAAGCTCGCGGTGCTGGCGGTGCCGGCGGCGCTGGTCGCCGCCTACGGCCTGCTGCGCTTCTCCACCACACTGTTCGCCGAGCTGCGCGACGTTGTGTTCGTGCGCGTCACGCAGCGCGCCATCCGGCGCGTGGCGCTGGGCGTGTTCCGCCATCTGCACCGTCTGAGCCTGCGTTTTCACCTCGAGCGCCAGACGGGCGGCATGACGCGCGACATCGAGCGCGGCACGCGCGGCATCTCGACGCTGCTCTCCTACCTGATCTTCTCCATCATCCCGGTGATCCTGGAATTCGCGCTGGTCGCGGCGGTGCTCCTGGCGAAATTCGACTGGCGCTTCACCGCCATCACCTTCGGCGCGGTCGCCGTGTATCTCAGCTTCACCTTCCTCGTTTCGGAATGGCGCATCGCCATCCGCATGCGCGCCAACGAACTCGACTCGAAGGCCAATACGCGCGCCATCGACAGCCTGCTCAACTACGAGACGGTGAAGTATTTCGGCAACGAGGAGTTCGAGGCCGGGCGCTACGACGAGAGCCTGCGCCGCTACGAGTCGGCCGCCACCACCAGCGAGGCCTCGCTCGGACTGCTCAATATCGGGCAGAGCCTGGTGATCGCCGTCGCCGTGACCGCGCTCATGTTCCTCGCCGCCGACGGCGTGGCGACGCAGAAGCTGACCCTTGGGGACCTGGTGCTGGTGAACGCGCTGCTGATCCAGCTCTACATCCCGCTCAACTTCCTCGGCATGGTGTACCGCGAGATCAAGCAGTCGCTCGCCGACATGGCCCGCATGTTCCGGCTGCTGTCCGAGAACCTCGAGGTGAAGGACCGGGCGGGCGCGCCCGACCTGGCGCCTGGGCCGGCGACGGTGGAGTTCCGCGGGGTGGATTTCTCCTACGAGCCGGCGCGCCGGATCCTGCACCAGGTGTCCTTCGCCATCCCGGCCGGGCAGCGCGTCGCGGTGGTCGGGCATTCCGGTTCGGGCAAGTCGACCCTGGCGCGCCTGCTGTACCGGTTCTACGACGTGGGCGGCGGCGCGATCCTGGTGAACGGCCGCGACATCCGCGAGATCACGCAGATGAGCCTGCGCGCGGCCATCGGCATCGTGCCGCAGGATACGGTGCTGTTCAACGACACCATTCTCTACAACATCCGGTACGGCCGCCCGGAGGCGGCGCCGGAGGCAGTGATCGAGGCGGCGCGCGCGGCGCACATCCACGACTTCATCGACAGCCTGCCCCTGAAGTATCAGAGCAGCGTGGGGGAGCGCGGTCTGAAGCTCTCCGGCGGCGAGAAGCAGCGCGTGGCGATCGCGCGCGCGATCCTCAAGAACCCGCCGATCCTGATCTTCGACGAGGCCACCTCGGCGCTCGATTCCAAGTCGGAGAAGGCGATCCAGGCCGAGTTGGAGCGCATCTCCCAGGGCCGCACCACGCTGGTCATCGCCCACCGGCTGTCCACGGTGATGGACGCCGACCAGATCCTGGTGCTCGAGCACGGCTGCATCGTCGAGCGCGGCTCGCACCGCGAACTGCTCGCCGCGGGCGGCGAGTACGCCCGCATGTGGGCACTGCAGCAACAGGCCGCCGAGGCCGAAGCGGTCCTCGAACGTGCCAAAGCCGCCTGAGAATCGGGGCCGGAGCCCGATTTCCCAGGGATTCGGAGATTGGGCTCCGACCCCGATGTGTCCGATTTGTCACAGTTCACATCTTTTCTAGGACAGGTCTCCTAGTCCCTTATTTTTCCTTGCAATTCGGATATGTCCTGCTAAACTCGCCCGACTTTCGAACTGCACCGGAATCATGCATCGCGCCGAACGCAAGCTGCATTCACTCGAAAAAATCGTCGTGTTTGGCGCGCTGGTGGCCGTGCTCTTCGTGTCGGTCGGTTTTGCGCAGGGCGCCGGACCCAGACGCAAGGCGGCCGAGCTGCCCGACAAGATGGCGCTGCGCTCCTCGGTGGCGCTGGTGCAGGACGCGGCGAGCGGCGAGACGCTGTTCGACAAGAACAGCGAGACCGTCCTGCCGATCGCCTCGATCACCAAGCTCATGACCACGATCGTGGTGCTCGAGCAGCAGCTCGACCTCGAGCAGCGCGTGGTCATCAGCCAGGACGACGTCGTGGCCACGCACAGCTCGCGTATCCGCGGGCGGCTGCGCCCGGGCTCGGCGCTGACGCGCGATGAATTGCTGCTGCTCGCGTTGATGGCCTCCGACAATCGCGCCGCGGCTGCGCTCGCGCGCACCTTCCCCGGCGGCACGGAGGCCTTCGTGGCGTCGATGAACGGCGAGGCCGAGCGCCTCGGCCTGCTCGACACGCGCTTCTCCGACCCCACCGGCCTCTCCCCGGACAACGTTTCCAGCGCGCGGGACCTCGCGAAGCTGGTGAGAGCCGCCCACGCCTATCCGCTGATCCGCGAGCACTCGACGCGGCGCAGCGCTTTCGTCAAGGCGCGCGACGGCAGGGTCGGCTTCAACAACACCAACAGCCTGGTGCGCTCGGGCAAGTGGGACATCGAGCTGTCCAAGACGGGCTACATCAGCGCGGCCGGGCGCTGCCTGGTGATGCTCGTGCGCGTCGGCACGCGCGACCTGGTGGTGGTGCTGCTGGATTCCTACGGCAGGTACTCGCGGGTCGGCGACGCCCAGCGCATCCGCAAGTGGCTCGAGACCAGCACCGTAGGCGAGCCGCGCGGCTAGGCCAGGTCGGGTACGACGGCCCGGTCGGGCCAGGCGGCAACTTTCGCGAGGACGTGATCGCCGGGTTGTCGCTGTCGCAGAAGGCGCTGCCGCCCAAGTACTTCTACGACGCCGCCGGCAGCCGCCTGTTCGAGCGCATCTGCCGCCTGCCCGAGTACTACCCGACGCGCACCGAGCTGGCGCTGACGCGCCGGCACCTTGCGGCCATCGCGCGTTTTGCCGGCAAGGGTTGCGAATTGGTCGAGTACGGCAGCGGCGCGAGCCTCAAGACGCGCCTGCTGCTGCGCGCGCTGCGGCCTGCGGCGTACGTGCCGGTGGACATCTCCGCGGAAGCGCTCGCCGGCGCGGCGCGGCGCCTGGCGCGCGAGTTCGGTTGGCTGCACATCTTCACGGTGAGCGGCGACTTCTCGCAGCCCTTGCGCCTGCCCGTGCATCGCGCGCGCTCCGGGCGCCGCCGCATCGTGTATTTCCCCGGTTCCACCATCGGCAATCTCACCCCGGAGGAGGCGCAGGCCTTCCTCAAGATGACGCGCGGGCAGGTGGGGCGCACGGGAGCCATGCTCGTCGGCGTGGACCTGAAGAAGGACGCCAACGTGCTGCACGCGGCTTACAACGACACGCGCGGCGTCACGGCGGCGTTCAACCTGAACCTGTTGCGCCGGATCAATCGCGAGCTCGGCGCCGATTTCGACCTGCGGCGCTTCCGGCATTACGCCTTCTACAACCCGCAACGCGGCCGCATCGAGATGCACCTGGTGAGCCTGGAGCGCCAGTCGGTCAACCTCGGCGCCTACCGCTTCGAGTTCACCTCCGGCGAGACCATCCACACCGAGAACTCCTGCAAGTACTCCGTCGAGGAGTTCGCCACGCTCGCCGGCGAAGCCGGCTTCCGCGCGCACAGGGTGTGGCGGGACGCGCAAGCGCGCTTCGCGCTGTTCGGCTTGGTCGCGGCGTAGGGATCGGCGCGCGCGCCCGAGATGCCGGCGGTGTGTTGACTTGCCGTTCCATGGTCTCGTGTTTTTTGGCTGCGTGAATCTTGCAGCCAAAAAACACGAGATCGATTTGAAATGCAAACCCAGCGCGCGGCCCGTCTATCGGGCGCGGTCCCGGAAATCGGCACCTGATCCCGATTTTCAGGTCGAGCCGATGCGCGCCTCGCGCGAGCGGTGGCCGACCGAGCGCGAGACGCGGTCGGCGGTCTCCTTCATCAGCGGCCCCCACTGCGGCTTCATGCGGTCGGCGGGAGTGGAGAGCGACAGCGCGGCGATCAGCCGGCCGGCGTCGTCGCGCACGCCGGCGGCCACGCAGCGCACGCCGATCTCCGCTTCCTCGTTGTCGGTGGCCCAGCCCTGGCGCTGGATGCGCTCCAGTTCGCGCTCGAGGAGCGCGACGTTGCTGATGGTGTTCTTGGTGTGCGCCGCCAGGCCGGTGCGCTTGGCGTACTCGCGCAGCCGCGCAAAGCCGTCCTCCAGCAGGAAGAGCTTGCCCGCCGCGGTGATGTGCAGCGCGGCGCGCGCGCCGATCACGTGCACCACGCGCATCGCCGAGCGGCCGGAGGAGGTGCGCTCCACATAGAC
>Ga0137437_1000635_pt1 | contig 11293 bp, 8 predicted proteins | sample EasRivERMGT138_2_FD_102332 | JGI IMG/M metagenome (GOLD analysis project Ga0137437, IMG submission 102332) | Soil microbial communities from meander-bound floodplain in the East River, Colorado, USA - East River MetaG ERMGT138_2 | ecosystem: Environmental > Terrestrial > Soil > Floodplain ...
CAGTGGGAGCTATATTTCAACCGTGTGCGTTTGGGAAGAAAATGGCTTTCACCACGAAGGCACGAAGGAGACGAAGGGTCCGGATAATCATAACTCCGAACTTCGTGCTCTTCGTGTCCTTCGTGGTGAAAAATAAGTCTTAAATTACCGACAGGCGGCGATGAAGGCTTCGAGGATTCGCCGGTGACCTTGGCGTCGCGGCGCCAAAACTTCGGGATGCCACTGCACGCCGATGACAAAAGTATGGCGCGTGCTTTCGATTCCTTCGATTACGCCGTCATCGGCGATGGCGTCGACGATCAAGCCTTTGCCGAGTTGTTTGACTGCTTGGTGATGAGTTGTATTGACCTCTAGGCTCGGTTGCTTAACGATGGCGCGTAGGCGTGTTCCATGAGGAATTTGTACTCGGTGTCCGCCTTGAGTTTTCTTTTCACTCTGCTGATGCTCGCTGGCGTCGGCTACCTGCGCGGCGATGTCTTGGTAAAGCGAGCCTCCTAGCACGACGTTGAGCGCTTGCTCGCCGCCGCAGATGCCGAGGGTTGGCAAATCTTTTTTTAGCGCAGCCGCGGCTATGTCCAGCTCAAATTCGGTGCGCTGCGCTTTGACGGCGCCGAGCTGGCGGATTGGCTGCTCGCCGTAGTAGCTCGGATGAATATCGAAGCCGCCGCCGCTGATCAGCAAACCATCGAGCAAATCCAACGAGCGCCGGATGGCTGCGGCTGAACTCAACGGCGGCAAAATTAACGGCGTCGCGCCGGCTTGCTCCACCGCGCGGTAGTATCGTTGAGCGAGAAATAACGCCGGTTCCCCGTGCGCTTGATGGTTTCCTTCATTGAAGTCGGCGGTGATGCCAACCACGGGCGGCTTTCTCTTGGTCATTTCTGCGGCTCGTAGAGGCGTTTGTAAATGCGGTGATTGCGCAGCACCAGCTTGACGTAGCCGCGGGTTTCGACGTAGGGGATCCGTTCGACAAACTCTTCAACGTCGTCGGTGACGATTTCTCTTTCCCAGCGATCGACGGCGGCCTCGCCGGCGTTGTAGGCGGCGATCGCTTTGAACCAATTGTTCGAGTAGCGCTCCAGCAAATCCTTCAAGTACTGGGTACCGAGCGTGAGGTTGATCTCCGGCTCGAAAAGTTTTTCCTGGGTCGGCGACGGTAGGCCGATCTGTTTGGCGACCCGCGCCGCCGTCGGCACAATCAGTTGCATCAAGCCAATGGCGGCGGCGGGCGAGCGGGCGCGCGCATTGAACAAACTTTCCTGACGGATCAAGGCGAGAACCAGATAGGGATCGATGCCGCGCTCGAGGGTTTTCTGCTGCACCGCTTCCCAATAGGCGAGGGGGTAGCGGTAGAGATCACGTTCGCTCTGCGCATACGGCAGCTGCTGCGCCAGAGTGAGGCTTCGGCCGTAGGCCTGGTTGTTGAAGTATTCGCGCATGAGTAACGCGCGCAATGGTTCCGGCCGCTTGGCGCGGCGATTGACTTCGTCAATCTCAGTCACGGCGAGCTGATGCAACGACAGCGCGGCGAGCTCGCGAGCCCGAGAAAGGTGAAACATCAGCTCCGCGCGCATCGGCGGGTCCGGTTCCGAAACCGCCACGGGTTGGATTGGCGTGGGTACGTCCACCGGCGCGCCTAACTGCTCCAGACGGCGCAGCGAAAGTGCTTGGTAGTAGGACTCCTCGCCACCGTTAATGATCTGGCGGTAAAATTGTTTGGCCGCTTCGCTTTCGCCAAGCTTCTCAGCGGCGCGCCCTTGCCAATAGAGCGCCGCGGTGGCGAAGGGGCCATTCTTGGATTGCGCCGCCAACGAGCGGAAGGTCGACTGAGCTAACGCTAGTTCGCCGCTACGATAGTAAAGCCAAGCGAGCCGCCACGCCGCGTCGTCGCGCACTTGGCTCTTGGGAAACTGTTTCTGCACGTTGGCGTAATTTTGAACCGCCTCTTCCGTGCGGCCGAAATATTCATGAATATCCGCGCTGGCGTATTGCGCGCGGTCAATGTACGAGCTGGCCGGATATTTTGCCAGCAGGTTTTTGAAATACTCAAATGCACGGTTGTTCTCGTGGCGGTTCCAGTAAATTTGCCCGATTTGATAAAGCGCCTTGGGCGCTTCACCGTCCTCGGGGTAATCGCGCGCTATCTGCTCCAGCAGTGGAATCGCCTCGTTTCTGTTGCCGGCCGAAAGGTAAAGGGACGCCAGCTTGGTGAGGAAACGGAGCCGTTCGGCCGGTTCGTTGACGCTACGGAGAATCTTTTTGTAAAGTTCCTCAGCGTCGTTGGTCTGGCGTTCCCGCGCCAGGCGATCGGCTTCTTCGGCTTGGGCTGCGATGGTATTTAGCCCGAACTGATCGGGAAACTTGCCGCGCAAACGGGCCTGTTCCTTGCGCGCCAAGGCCGCCCAGCGCGAATTCGGCGAGCCATCGCGTAGCTCTCGATAGAGCGTAAAGGCGCGGCCGATTTCTCCCGGCGTGTCTTGAGCTTCGTGAATTTGCGCTTGCAGAAATTGCGCCTCGTCGGCGATCTCGCGAGTCACGGATTTATCAGCGCGCAGCTGGCGCAAGGTCTCGCTCGCTAACGCGAGCTTCTTCTCGGCGATATCAATTTTGGCCCGCAGCAGGGCGGTGGAGTGGTACCAAACGCTTTGTGGAAAACGTTGGCGCAGCTGCTCCAGATACTTGCGTGACTGGTCCCTGTTGGCTTCGTCGAAAGCGATGCGCGCCAAATAGTAAAGGCTGTAGTCGGCGAGGCGGTGCGTCGTATCCATCGATTGTTGAAACAATTCCTTGGCCTGGGCTGGTTTGCCGTTGGTATAGAGTTGATAGGCTTTGCCAAATAGTTCCCGCGAATCATTGGATTGGGCGAAGAGCCAATGGGGAGTACCCGCGGTCGCCGCCAACAGCATCAGTAGTCGAGTGATACAGGCCATTTGTTTAGATAAGTTTAACCAAGGGGACATGGCGATTCAATCGCAATGTTATATTCTGACTGGAATATTCGAACTTGAGTAGCGCTGTTGTGTTTTGCGTCGATGAAAGTTATGTTTTTGCCAATTCCGAGCCGACTGAAGGGGAGGCGAGCTGTTTTGAAGATCGAAGGTAGTTACACATTCAATGCGCCGCGGGAGCGAGTTTGGCAGGTCTTACTCGATCCGAAAATCATGGCGCAGTGCATGCCGGGCTGTGAAAGCATGAACGAAGTGGCGCCGGACAGATATGAGACGGTCATGAAAGTCGGAGTTGCTTCGGTGAAGGGAACTTACAAAGGTAAAGTGGCCATGAAGGATAAACATGCGCCGACGCACTATGTCTTGAGCGGCGAAGGCTCCGGCGGGCCCGGCTTCATGCAGGGCGACGTGGCGATCGATCTTGAAGAGAGCAATGGCCAGACGGTTCTCAAATACAGCACCGATCCGAAGATCGGCGGACTGATCGCCAGTGTCGGCCAGCGCATGTTGAACGGTGTCGCCAAGATGATGGCGGAACAGTTTTTCAAAAAGGTTGAATCGTTTGTCTAGCGCTTGGCCAAATTAATTTGACTTCAATGGGAATCGTTCGAGCCATTCTGTGTCGCCAACCGTAAGCGTCATCATTCCAACATTCAATCGCTGGCCCTTGGTCGGCGATGCGATCGATTCGGTTTTAGCGCAGAGCTATGGCGACTTTGAGGTAATCGTCGTCGATGATGGTTCGACAGATGACACGGTTAAGCAGCTAAGCCGGTTTGGTTCACGGCTACGCGTTTTGCGACAGCCCAATCGCGGCGTTTCGGCAGCGCGCAATTTAGCAGCCCGCCACGCGCGTGGAAACTATCTGGCGTTTCTCGATTCGGACGATCTCTGGCTGACGGAGAAACTTGCGATCCAGACCGCCTTCATGGAGCAGAACCCGGCCGTGCGAATCTGCCAAACTGAAGAAATCTGGATTCGTAACGGTGTCAGGGTCAATCCCAAGGCCAAACATCGCAAGCCGTCGGGGAATATTTTCATTCCGAGTTTGGAACTCTGCCTGGTAAGTCCGTCGGCGGTGATGCTAACCCGAAAATTATTCGAGAGAGTTGGCGGCTTCGATGAAAGCCTGCCGGTATGTGAGGACTACGACCTTTGGCTGCGTATCGCGGTTGATCATCCGTTTTCGTTGATCGACGCCGCGCTGGTGATCAAGCGCGGCGGCCACGCCGATCAATTATCCCGCTTCAACTGGGGTATGGACCGTTACCGCGTGTCGGCGTTGCACAAGCTCCTACGCTCGGAGCTTGACGGCACAAGGCGAGCCGCGGCGATTGAGGTTCTGCGGCGGAAGGTCGGGGTACTCGCAGCGGGCGCGCGCAAGCGTGGCAAGGTGAGCGAGGCGGCGGCCTACGAAGATAGCTTGTCGGAGTTCACTCAGGAGCATCATGTCGGAGCAAGAAATTCGCGATTACTCGGCGGCGAAGGGCTTTCACCCGCAGACGCTGGAGCGCTGGCTTAGCTGGCAGCCTGACGACGCGGGCGCGCTGGCGCGGCTCGCTATCGCGCTCAAGATCAGCGAGAATCACCTGCGCGATCTAATGGACTGGCTCGAAGAAATAGCGCTGCGCGATCGGCAGAGTATTCAGGTGATCTTAGCGAGCAAATCGGTCGATGACTTCGCAACCGATCCGCGCCTCGGCCGCGCCGATCGGCTCAAACGGATCAAGGAACAGCTGCGCCGGCTAAGGTTTCCCAGGTTAGCTGAGACCGAAGACGCGATTCGCGGGAAGATTCAGGATTTGAAGCTTCATCCCGAGATTCGTGTAACTGTGCCGCCGGGACTGGAAGGTGGCCTATTGCGCATCGAGTTTGCCGCGGCGAGCCATGCCGAGCTTAAACAGCTCGCGACGAAATTGACCGAGGCGGCGGAGGAGGTTAGCATGCCGGAAATTTTCGATCTGTTGGGCGGCCATACAGGTAAATGAGCTGATGAAACAATTTTACCCCGAGGAAGTGATTATCGAGCCAGGTTCGGAAGCCAGTCCGATCTACCGGAACCTGCGCCGGAGTTTGCCCGATGTGCCGTTCAGGTTCGCCGACGAGCTGGCGCGGCGCAATGGCGACGGTGGGTCGGTGACGGATCACTTTGGTGCGGCGAAAAAGAAACTCTATTTAGCCAAACACAAAGGCGAGTTCTTCAAGAAATGTCCGGGAAGCGACGGTCAGGTGTGCTGCAACTATTTCGTCATCAACTTCGCCAGCAACTGCCCGATGGATTGCAGCTACTGCTACTTGCAAGAGTATCTGGCGGATAATTCCGATCTCAAAGTATTCAGCAACGTGGGCGATATGATCGACGAGGCCGATCAAGTTTTGCGCAAGCACCGCGGCATGTTTTTTCGCGTCGGCACGGGTGAGATCACCGATAGCCTGGCGCTGGAGCCATTGACCGGCATGGTCGGCGAGATCATTCCTTACTTTGCCGAACAGCCGAATGTTTTGCTCGAGCTTAAAACCAAGAGCGACTGTGTCGATAGTCTACTCGAGTTCGATCCCAAAGGACGCGTCGTGGTAGCCTGGTCGATGAATCCGCAAGCGGTGATCGATCGCGATGAAGCTGACACGGCGTCGATGAGTGAGCGTCTCGCCGCCGCGCGGCGCTGCCAGGAGGCGGGCTATCGCTTGGGTTTTCACTTCGATCCGATGATCGAGTATCCGGGATGGGAAGCCGATTATCAGGCGATGCTCGAAGCAGTCTTCGCCACCATCGATTGGAAACGCTTGTCCTGGTTAAGTTTGGGCGTGCTGCGCAACACTCCGGGACTCAAGCGGGAGATGCGCCAGCGTTTTCCGCGCGCCGAGCTCTTGACCGGCGAGCAGGTGCTCTGTCCGGATGGCAAGCTGCGCTATTTCCAACCACTGCGCGTCGAGATGTACCGCAAGATGGTCGGTTGGATTCGCCGCGCCGCGCCGACGGTGAAAATTTATCTCTGCATGGAGTCCAAAGAAGTCTGGCAGCAGGTCTTCGGCTTCGCTCCCACCTGCGAAAAAGAGCTAGGTAACGAAATGGCGCCGGGCGCTGACTCCGCTTGGTTATGACCAACAAAGATAGCGCCATCGGCGTCTTCGACTCCGGCATCGGCGGTTTGACCGTTCTGCATCAGATCATTGAGACTTTGCCCAGGGAAAATACCGTTTACTTGGGCGACACCGCGCGGGCGCCCTACGGCACCAAGTCGGTGGAAACCGTGCTGCGCTACTCGTTCGAGAACAGCCAATTTCTCGTCGACAAGGACGTTAAAATTGTTGTCGTCGCCTGTAACACTTCGACGGCGATCGCGCTCGACCGGTTGCAAGACACATTGACGATTCCCGTGGTCGGGGTGATCGAGCCTGGTGTCAGACGAGCGGTGAAGAGCACCAAGAACAAACGCGTTGGCGTCATCGGTACGGAAGCGACCATTCAAAGCGGCGCCTATACGCGCGCGCTTAAGGCCGCGGATGCCAGGATCGAAGTTTATAGCCGGGCGTGCCCGCTGTTCGTCCCGCTGGTCGAAGAAGGCTGGACCGACAACGCGGTGGTCGAGATGACGGTGCAGGCCTATCTCGGCAGTCTCAAGCAGAGCGGCATCGATACGTTGATTCTTGGCTGCACGCACTATCCGTTGCTTAAAAAAGCGATTCGCAAATTCATGGGCGGCACGGTTCGCTTGGTTGACTCCGCCGAAGAAACCGCCAATGAAGTTGAGCAGGTTTTGAAACAGTCTGCGCTGGGCCGAAAGGCGGGAAAGGGCGGCCATAGCTTTTTCGTCACCGATGCGCCCGACCGTTTTATTAAGGTTGGCCGGCGTTTTTTGGGCGAAAAAGTTGAATCGGCGGTGCGCATCGAACGCTAAGCGTGCATCGCCGCTTGTAGCCGGCATCGCTTTAAGTCTCGACCAAAATCAGGTATTTTATGGCATTGTACTACGCCGGTTAGCTCCTCCGTCTCCACTAAACCAGGGAGATTCTTCATAGCATGTGGAATTTAATAAAAGGAATCATCGGCACTAAGAACGAGCGAGAAATCAAGCGGATTCGTCCGTTGGTCGACGAGATCAACCAATGGGAAGATGAATTTAAGGGCCTGACCGACGACCAGCTTCGCGCCAGGACGGAAAAGTTCAAGCAGCGCATTGTCGAGGCGACGGCGATCTTGCAAAAAGAGCTCGCCGACCTGCATGAAGAAACGGCAACAGCAGATGTGGAACGGCGCGACGAAATCAAAACTCAAGATGATGAATTGGACAAACAGTTGCGCGAGGCCGAGGCGCAGGTATTACAAGTGCTGTTGCCGGAAGCCTTCGCGGCAGTGCGCGAAGCGTCGCGGCGCACCATCGGACTACGCCATTTCGACGTGCAGATGATCGGCGGAGCGGTGTTGCATGAGGGCAAAATCGCCGAGATGAAAACCGGCGAAGGTAAAACGTTGGTCGCAACCTTGCCGCTTTATTTGAACGCACTCACCGGCCGCGGCGTGCATTTAATTACCGTCAACGATTATCTTGCCCGGCGCGACGTGCAATGGATGGGGCCGATCTTTCACAAGCTGGGATTGCGCACGGCCTCTATTGTGCATGAGACCAGTTTTCTCTTCGATCCGACTTATCTGACCAAGGATTACCGCTTTCTAAATCTCCGTCCGATCACGCGCCAGGAAGCCTATCTCGCCGACATCACTTACGGCACCAACAACGAGTTTGGCTTCGATTACCTGCGCGATAACATGAAGTTCTCTTTGGAAGAATACGTCCAGCGCGAGCTTAACTATGCGGTGGTCGACGAAGTCGACAACATTCTCATCGATGAAGCGCGCACACCGCTGATCATTTCCGGGCCGGCGGAGGAGTCCACCGACAAGTATTACGTCATCGACCGGATCATTCCCAAGCTGCAGCGCGGCGCGGTGATTCAAGGCGATCCATCACAAGAAGACCGCGCCGCCATCGATGCCAAGGGCGATTACACGGTCGATGAAAAAAGCCGTTCGGTGACGCTCACCGAAGGCGGCGTGGCCAAGGTGGAGCGCTTGCTTGGCGTCCACAATCTCTACGATCCGCGGCAGATTGATACCCTGCATCACGTCCAGCAGGCGTTGAAGGCCCATGCGATCTTCAAGCGCGACGTCGATTACGTAGTAAAAGAAGGGGAAGTGATCATCGTCGATGAGTTCACCGGGCGATTGATGCCCGGACGGCGCTGGTCGGACGGCTTGCACCAAGCGGTGGAGGCCAAGGAGCGCGTCCATATCCGCGAGGAAAACCAGACGCTGGCGACGATCACGATTCAAAACTATTTTCGCATGTACAAAAAGTTGGCGGGCATGACCGGCACCGCCGATACCGAGGCGCCGGAGTTTAAAAAAATCTACAAGCTCGACGTCACCGTGATCCCGACCCACCGTGAAATGGTGCGCGACGATAACGCAGATGTCGTCTATCGTACCGATAATGAAAAATACCACGCGGTGGTCGAGGAAATCGAAGAGCGCAGCAAGAAGGGTCAGCCGATCCTGGTGGGCACGACTTCGGTGGCCAAGTCGGAGAAGCTCTCGCGCATGCTCAAGCAGAAGGGCGTGAAACATAACGTTTTGAACGCTGTCAATCATGAGGCCGAGGCGAGTATCATCGCCCAAGCGGGCCGGTTCAACGCCGTCACCATCGCCACCAACATGGCGGGCCGCGGCACCGATATTTTACTCGGCGGCAATCCGGAGTTTCTCGCCCGCTCGGACATGGAAAACGAGTGGATCAATCGAGCAGCCAAGTTGCCGATCCAAGGCGCGGGGCGTTACGAAGACGCGCTGCGAGAGTTGCGCGAGAAGTACGACGAAGAGGTTCAGCGCGCCGAAAAGAAGCGGCTCAAGGACGGCGAAGCTTTCGAACAGCAGCGCGGCGAAGCGCTCAAACGAACCACTGAGCTGCAACGGGATATTCGCGCCGTCTCGCCGTTTCGCGCAGCGCGGGAACGTTACGAAGATATCTCCGCCACCGAGCTGATCGAAGCCTTGCACAACCTGCGGCCGCTTCCCGACGGTTACCTGCGCGCCAAAAAAGTCTTTGAATCGGCGCTCTTCGATTCCCAAAATGGCAACGGCGCCGAGCTCGGCGCGGAATTCGCCGAGGCGAAAGACGATTTCAGCGCGACTCTGGATCTGTGGCAAGAGCGGCGCGGCGAACGCGAGGGCTTGATGGAAGCCCTTGACGAAAAGCGCCGGTCCTATGAACAGCGCTTGATCGACTTTGAGTTTGCCAGTGCGCTCAAGGTGCTTGCCAGCGGCGAGCACGCGGCCATGGTGCGCGAATATGACGCGGCGCACGCGGCCTTTAACGAAGCGGAGGAGCGCTGCGAGGAAGTGCGCGCGCCCTACGAACAGGCGATTCAGCAGGCTTCGCAAAACTACGAAACCAAGCGGCAAGAATATCTGCGCATGGTCGAAGACATTCGCGAGCAGTTGGACAAGGCACCGGATGAGTATCGCCAGCGCTTCGAGCAAATTTTTGCCAACTACAATAAGGTCTGCGCTGATGAGAAGGAGCGGGTGGTTGGCGCCGGCGGACTGCATATTCTCGGCACTGAACGGCACGAGAGCCGGCGTATCGACAACCAATTACGCGGTCGCGCCGGCCGCCAGGGCGACCCGGGGTCGTCGCGCTTTTATCTTTCGCTGGAAGACGATTTGATGCGCATATTCGGCGCCGATCGTATTCAAGGCATCATGGCGCGGCTCGGCATGGAAGAGGGTGAGCCCATTGAGCACGGCCTGGTGACAAGGGCGATCGAGAACGCCCAAAAGAAAGTTGAAGGGCACAATTTCGATATCCGCAAACATCTGCTTGAATATGACGACGTGCTCAACAAGCAGCGCGAGGTGGTCTACAGCAAGCGGCGGGATTTTCTCAAGGGCGAAGGCTTGAAAGAGGAAGTGCTCGACATGTCAGCCGAGCTCTCAGCCGAGATCGTCGCGCGCTACGCGGACAAAGAGAGCCATCCGGGCGATTGGGATTTGGCGGGCTTGAACGAAGCCTTCCAGCATCAATTCAACCTGCGTTTGGATCTTAAGAGCGATGAAATTGACAGCATGCGGCCGGAGGGCTTGGCGGACGTTGCGCTGGAGCGGATCGTCTCCGTCTACGAGGACAAGGAGCGGCGTTTCGGCGCGCCGATGCTGCGCCAGTTAGAAAAGTTAATTTTACTACAAACCATCGACACCCTTTGGAAGGATCATTTGCTTAACATGGATCATCTGAAGGAAGGCATTGGATTGCGCGGTTACGGCCAGAAGAACCCGCTGCAAGAGTACCAAAAAGAAGGTTACGACATGTTCGAGGACATGAATCGCCGGGTTCAAGAAGATGTCGTACAAAAACTATTTACCGTGGAGCTGGCCCGCGAAAGCGCCGCGCAAGAGATTCAGCTGGAGCAGCCGCGGCCACAAAGAGTCGTATTGAGCCATGGCAACGATCCCATCGCCGCGCGTCCGGCGACGCCGCAAAAACGCGCCGGCGAAAAGGTCGGGCGAAACGATCTTTGTCCCTGCGGTAGCGGCAAGAAATATAAACGCTGCCACGGTAAGTAATGGGGAATTTCCCGGCAAACTTACAACCGCTGTAAATTCATCAGGGAAAAACAATAGGGCCGGTTATTTTTTCGGAAGACCGTCATGACTGACGGAATTCTCCGACAGAAATAGCCGGCCCATTTCTTTGTTACCGGTCAATTGGCGATAGCTTCCGATTAGATCAAGGTTATCTGGCGGCGACTTTGGGCGGCGGCATCATGTCATGCTCATCGTCATGCGCCGAGCTTGACGGCACGTTGTTACCGGCGCCCAACTTGATGATGCGATCTTTGTAGGCGTGTAGATTCTTAGTCGAGTTTCTGGTGTCGACCACCAGTTTAGCGGCGTCAACGATCGTGGGTATATCGTAAATGCTATGATCGGTAAGAATGACCACGCAGTCGGTTTTGGCGATTTCCGCTCTTGAGGCTTCGACGGAGTTCAGTACGCTCCCGCCGAGACGGAGCGTCGGCACTAGCGGATCGTTGTAGGACAGAACCGCGCCTTTGCCGCTGAGCAAGCGCATGACATCGAGAGCCGGTGACTCGCGGCAGTCGCTGACATTTTTCTTGTAGGCGACGCCGAGGATCATGATCTTGGAGCCGCGAATGCTTTTCGAGGAGCGGTTGAGCCCGTCGGCGACCATCGTAGCGACGACGGACGGCATCATGCCGTTGATCTCTGCTGCCAGGCCGATGAAGCGCGCCTGAAAGTTAAGCGCTTTGAGCTTCCACGCCAGGTA
>Ga0137437_1000637_pt1 | contig 11283 bp, 8 predicted proteins | sample EasRivERMGT138_2_FD_102332 | JGI IMG/M metagenome (GOLD analysis project Ga0137437, IMG submission 102332) | Soil microbial communities from meander-bound floodplain in the East River, Colorado, USA - East River MetaG ERMGT138_2 | ecosystem: Environmental > Terrestrial > Soil > Floodplain ...
GGTCTCTTCGAAGGGGTCATTCGGGCCGTTCTACCGCGGACCCGAGCGCGCCGTCCCCTCAGCGGGAAATCACGACGCGGTTCCCCGACGCGCGGTCGATCTCGACGAGGGCTCCGATGCCGTCGTGGAGCGCGAAGATCCGCTGCTCGCCGAAGCGGCTGAAGGGGCTGATGCGGGCGAAGCCGGGGCCGAAGCCGAGGTCGGACGGCACGACGACGGCACGGTCGCCGGTGGCGAGGTCGATCTCGACGAGGCCGAGATTGCGGTCGGCGGTGAGCGCGCGCGTCGCGTCGGCGGAGAGCGCGAGGCTGCCGCCCAGGAATTGGAAATCGGGGCCGGCGCCGACGCCGTCGCCGGACGCGATCGAGCGGTCGCCGGTGGCGAAGTCGACGCGGAGCAGCCGTTCGTCGATCTCGTCGAGGAGCAGGACGGACACGCCGCTGCGCTCGACCGCCACGAAGCGCGCGAGGATCGGCGTGGGCCCGTTGCCGCGGTTGGGGCCGGTGAGCTCGCTCCGGTTCCCGGTCGCGAGGTCGACGCCGATCAGGACGTAACCGGCGGATCCGAAGTCGGAGACGAAGGCGCGGTTCGTCGCGCCGTCGACGGCGACGCCCTCGGGACCGCTGAAGTCGACGCCGGAGCCGGTGGTCGCGTCCGACACGATCGCGCGATCGCCGGTCGCGAGGTCGATGGCGAACAGCGCGCGGAGATTGGAGTCGACGGCGAACGCCCGGCCGAGCCGCGTCGCGACGGCGAGCGCCTGAGGGTTCTGGATCGCCGGGCCGGCGCCGCGACCCGGCGACGAGACGAGCGTGCGATCGCCGGTGCGCGGGTCGACCGAGCGCAGCGAGATGCCCTTGAAGTCGGTCTCGAGGATGAAGTAGTCGTCCGCGCCGAAGTCGGCCGCGATCTCGACCGCGTTGGTGATGCGCTCGCCGGCGCCGATGCGCAGCGTCTCGAGGTCGGTGCGGTCGCCCGTGTCCGGATTGACCTGCAGGATCGTCTTCTGGCCGCCGACCGCCACCGCGAGGAACTTCGACGGCAGCACGATCAGGTCGGAGAGCCCGGCCAGCGACGGCCCCGTCCCGTGCGTGTCCGACGCGAGGAGCGCGCGGTCGCCGGTCGCGAGGTCGACGCTCAGGATCGACGTGTCGCCGTTCGCGACGACGGCCTGGCCGTGGAGCTCGTCGAACGCGACGGTCCTCGGATTGAGCAGCGCCGGGCCCGCGCCGCGGCCCGCGCCCGAGATCACGGAGCGGTTGCCGTTGGCGAGGTTCACGCCGATCAGGTCGTCGCTGTCGCGCGTGATCACGAGCGCGACGTCGAGGCCGGCGACGACGACGATCCGCTCGGGGTTCCCGAGCACGGGGCCGCTGCCGTGCGTCGCATCGGAGAGGAGCGAGCGCGCACCCGTCGCGATGTCGACGGCGACGACCGCGTCGAGCCCGAGGTCGGCGACGACGAGGCGCAAGCGCCCGGCGTCGAGCGCGACGTCGCGCGGGCTGCTGAAGTCGACGCCGGCGCTGGTGAAGTCCGAGACGACGGTCCGGTCGCCGTCGCGCAGGTCGACGGCGAGCACCTCGGCGGAGAGGTTGCCCAGGACGAACGCGCGATCGTGGGCGGCGTCGACTTCGACGGCCTCGATCAGGTCGGGGAATCCCGGGCCGACGCCGCGGGCCGGACCGGAGACGAAGATCGGGCGGCCGCTCGCGAGGTCGAGGCCGATCAGGCCGGAGCGATTCGTGATCTCGCAGGCCAGGATCTGGTCGCGTGCCGGATCGAACGCGAGGTCGCTCGCCCCTTCCGGGACCGGCGCGAACTCGATCGAGGCCGCCTCCTGCGAGAGGACGTGGCTCGCGCCGTCGAGCGCGTCGATCGAAAAGTCGGTGGTCGGCGCGCTGAGCGCGAAGTCGACGTTCCAGTGGTTGAAGCCGTCGCTGGTCGCGCCGGGGAGGCCGTTCGCTTCGATACGGGCGATGCGACGCGGGCGGGCCGTCGTGCCGAGCAGCTCGAATTCGATCTGGTCGGTGAGGCCGTGCGGCGGCGGGAACGCGAGCGCGATCGCGTCGGCCTGACCGCTCCCGCCGCTGCCGCCTCCACCTCCTCCACATGCGCCGAGCAGCGACAGCGAGAGCGCGGCGAGGTCGCGAACGAAGGCGCGGGAACGGGCGAAGGGATTCACGGCAGTCTCCAGCGGAAGAGCGTTTCGGTCGGCTCCCTCCGCCGGATCCGCGCCCGCGCCGGCTCACGCCGCGATTCGCCCCGCGGGCCCCCGGGGACGGATGGCGCCTCCGCGACGCCCTCCATTAAGATCCTCCGCCTTCGCGGGGGGAGGGCCGCGCGGCGCCGCATTCGGCCGGCCGCCGCGACCTCGCTGGAACATCCGGGCGGACGTTTGAAACCATGATCGTGATGAAGTTCGGCGGCACTTCGGTGGGCGACGCCGCCAACATCCGGCGCGTCGTCGAGCTGGTGCGCGCGCGCCTGAAGGACCGCCCCTGCGTCGTCGTCTCGGCCCACTCGGGCGTGACTGACGCGCTGCTCGACCAGGCGCACAGGGCAGTTTCCGGCAAGCACGATTTGGCGGGACTGCACGCGCGACATTCGAAGATCGCGGAGGAGCTCGGCGTCGAGGTGCCGGCGCACGCGCCGCTGCTGCAGGAGCTGGCCGACCTGCTGCGCGGCATCTCGCTGGTCGCGGAGACGACGCCGCGCCTGCTCGACCAGGTGGCGTCGTTCGGCGAGCGGCTCTCCGTGCACACGGTCGCGGCGGCGCTCGCGAAGGCGGGGATCCCGGCCGAGGCGGTGATGGCGTTCGACGCAGGGCTGCAGACCGATTCGCGCTACCAGCGCGCGCGCCCGCTGGCGCAGAGCTACGACGCGATCGCGCAGTTCTTCAAGGAGCGCGGCGGCGTCGACCCGGCTTCGGGCGGCGCGAGCGTGGCGGTGGTGACCGGCTTCCTCGCGAAGGACGCGGCGGGGAGCATCACGACGCTCGGCCGCAACGGCTCCGACTACAGCGCGTCGCTCTTCGGGCGGGCGCTGCACGCGAGCGAGATCGAGATCTGGACCGACGTGCCGGGCGTCATGACGGCCGACCCGCGCCTCGTGCCCGACGCGCGCCCGATCGAGTGCATGACCTACGACGAGGCGGCCGAGATCGCCTTCTGCGGCGGCAAGGTGCTCCACCCCGCGACGCTCCATCCCGCCGTCGAGGCCGACATTCCCGTGCGCGTCCTCGACACGCGCAACCCGACCGGGCCCAACACGGTGATCTGGCGCGAGGTGCCGGCGTCGCGGCCGGTCGTGCGCACGGTCGTGCAGAAGCGCGGCATCTGCCTCGTGAACGTGGTGACGCCGCGCATGCTCGGCGCGCACGGATACATGGCGAAGGTGTTCGAGGCGGCGGGGCGCCACGAGGTCGCGCTCGACATGCTCGCCACGACCGAGATCTCGGTCTCGATGACGGTCGACGACGACCGCCGCCGGCTCGGCGCCTTCCTCGACGAGCTGCGCGCCCTCGGCGAGGTGACCGTCGAGCGCAACGTCGCCGCAGTCGCCGTCGTCGGCCATGCGATCGGCGAGTCGCCGCAGACGCTCGGCGCCATCTTCTCGACGCTCGCGCACGAGGGCATCGCGCCGCGCATGGTCTCGATGGGCGCGCGTCGCACCAACGTCGGCATCGTGGTCGATGAGGCCGACACCGCGAAGGCGGTGAACGCGCTGCACGGGGCGCTGCTGAACGAGCCGCGGCTCGCGAAGGCGACGGCGAAGAAGTAGGCGCGGGCGGGCGCGGCGCGGCGCGCGTTCGCGGATTCCGGCGGCGATGTATCTTCCGGCGCCTTGGAAGAGGCCGAAGGAGCTCCTGCCATGTCGATCCCGACGCTGCTCGTCGCGTGTCTGCTGTCCGATCCGGGAATGGAAGACTCGGGGTCTGCGCTCGCGGCGTCGGAGTTCGGACGCGCGGGCGTACGGGCCTTCGACGCGGCGGTGCTCGCGACCGCGGATCCGAAGCTCGATCCGGCGGCGCCGCCGTTCGCGCGCGCCTCTTCGGAGTCGGCGTTCAGCTACACGTTTCTCGAGGTCGGCTACGTGCGCACGGACCTCGACCTGATCGACGACGACGCCGAGGCGTTCTACGCGCGCGCCTCGATCGGCTTCCTCGAGTACTTCCACGTCTTCGGCGGCGTCGCGCACGAGTCGACCAACTTCGACGACGCGACCGTCGACGCCTACGAGGTCGGCGGCGGCGTCCAGCTCCCGATCCTGTCGCAGTTCGACGTCGTCGGCGAGGCGGCCTGGCTCTACAACTACATCGACTCCGACACGCTGTTCGACAAGGACACCAACACCGGCGTCGAGCTCTACGGCGGCGCGCGCTTCATGGTGCTGCCGTGGTCGGGCGGCGGGCTCGAGCTCGACGGCGGCTACCGTTACACCGACATCGACTCGCTGCTGAGCGACAAGAACACGAGCGCGATCGAGGTCGGCGCGCGCGTCCACTTCCTGAGCCACCTGAGCATCGGCGCGACCTACGCCTTCATCGAGGACGACCGCCGCCTCTACGCCGACCTGCGCTTCTCGTTCTGACGGCGTCCCCCGCGGGGTCCCGCGGTCCGAGTCGTCCTCCGGCGCGGCCCATTCGCGTTCGGGCGATTCCGCGGGTTATGCTCCGCCGAAACGGGGAATTCGGTCCGCTCCACAGTGTTGCGCGTCCTCTTCACGGACGCCCCTTCGAGGAGCTCTCTGCCATGTCGATTCCGATCCTGCTCGCGGCGTTCCTGCTCGCCGATCCCGATCCGGACAGCACGGCGTCGATCCTCGGCGCGTCGCCGCTCGGACAGGCGGGGGTGCGGGCGTTCGAGTCGTCGCTGCTCGCCAACGTCGACCCGCTCGCCGCGCCGGCGAAGCTCCCGTTCGCGGCCGACGACAAGGGCAGCTCGCTCCTGAGCTACACCTACGCCGAGCTCGGCTACGAGCGCACGGACGTCGACGTCATCGACGACAACGCCGACGCGCTCTACGTGAAGGGATCGTTCAACTTCCTCAAGTTCTTCAACGTCGTCGCCGGCATCGAGCGCGCCGAGACCAACTTCGACAACGTGACGGTCGACTCCTACTGGGTCGGCGCCGGCGCGCACTTCTCGATCCTGCCGCAGCTCGACGCACTCGGCGAGGCGACCGTGATCTACAACCGGTTCGATTCCGACAGCTTCAGCTCCGACACCGACACCGGCTACTCCGTCTACCTCGGCGGGCGCTGGATTGCGCTGCCCTGGGACCGCGGCGGTCTCGAGATCGACGGCGGCTACCGCTACACCAACGTCGATTCGATGGCAAGCGAAAGCGTCACGAACGCGTGGGAGGTCGGCGCGCGCGCCCACTTCATCAAGTTCCTCAGCGTCGGAGTGGCGTACGCCTTCATCGACGACGACCGCCGCGCCACCGTGAACGTCCGCTTCTCGTTCTGACGGGCGATTCCACCGGACGAAGCGCACTCACCGGTCCTCCCGGGCGCGCGCCCCGTGCGGGCGCGTCCTCGGGAGGAGCGGGGCTCGCCGTCCCCAACACCGATTCGTAGCTTGTGCCCCCCACTCCGCGCGGCCAGGGCGTTCGCGGTCATGGACCCCCCGAGGAGTGCTGGTCATGACGGAGTCGCACCGGATCTACGAAACGCTCAACCAGTCGGAGCGCGACGCGCTGAACCATCTGCGCCAGCGGGCGACCGGGAGCCACCTGCCCGTCGACCTCCTCTGGCCTCTCGGCGTGCTCCTCGCCGTCCTGGTCGTCCAGATCTGCCTGGACACGAGCACCGCGCTGCTGCTCGCCCCGGTCGGCGTCGTGATCGTCTACTTCTGGAATTCGTACCGGCAGCACGTGAACGAGGTCGCCGTGACCACGAGCGCGCTTTTCAAGATCGCGGAGGCGTTCGAGAAGCAGGGGAACGGGAAGAAGGGGTGAGGGGACAGGAGCCTTCCGTGACGCGACTCTTCATGGTCCTGCTCGCGGGCTGCTTCAGCGGGTTCTTGATGAGGCAGGCGACGAATCCTGGGCCTCAGAAGTGAGTGCCGCAGCGGCGGTCCTCGCGCTCGCGATGATCGGCATGTCGCAGGGTTGTGCCTGCGCCACGTACTGGGAAACGATGCCCGAGGTGCGGGCGACTTCGGTGGTCGCCACGGGATTCGACGCACCGGGTGCGATCGTCATGCGATTGCGCTTCGCCGACGGAACGGAAGGGCTCTATCGCTACTCGATCACGGGTCGTCGTACGATCCACGACTTCGAGGCATGTGAGAATGTCGGCGCTGCCGTGCTCGTCGACACGAATACGGTTCACGTGCCGTCCAGCGGACCGGGATCCGCGGACTCCAAGTGGCGATTCACTCCGGGAACGTCGATCGAAGTCACCATCAGTGACAGGGATATCTGGTTCACGAGCCTGAATGTTCATGAAGAGCGGGAGGGCGGGGCGTGTCCGAAAAACGGCGTCGATTGGTCGAAAGGCGGGGCGTACGCAGGCATTGCGTTCATATTCATCCCCGTGGCGATCGACATCGTGACGTCTCCCATCCAGCTGGCATTCTTCGCGTACCTGAAGGCGTCGGGTCCATCGGCGGAGTGACCCCTGCATTGGACTCCGCGACGTCGGCTCGATTCGCGATTCGGCGATCAGCGCACTCCGCCCGCCACCGCCTTCTCCCACGCCTCCTTCCCGCCGACGACCGGGAAGTCGAGTGAAACGCCGGCGAGGTCGAGCTCGAGCTTGGTGCCCGGTTCGGGCCAGAGCGTGAAGTCCTTGTCGCTCGAGAAGACCATCACGGCGAGGCGCTTGCCGGCAGGGATGACCTGGTCGTCGGGCTGCAGGTCGAACTGCACGTCGTAGAACTGGCCGGGGAAGAGCGGCTCGCTCTTCGACAGCGACTCGCGGTTCTGCGGGTCGGCCCAGCCGCGGTTGACGAGATGGTCGTTGACGTCGCGGCCGTCGGTCCAGGGCAGCAGGACGATCCAGACGGTGAGGTTCGCGGCGGCCTTGCTGCTGGCGAGGCGCAGCTTCACGTGCGGCGTGCCCGACGTGTGGATCGGCGCCGCGAGCGGCGCGGTCGCATACAGAAGCCGGTTCTTCGAATCGGCCGCCTTCGCCATCTCGCCGCCGGAGATCGAGGCGTCGTCGACCAGCGACTCGACGAGCTTGGCCGGGGCAGCGCCGCCGTCGGACGACGCGAGGCCGCCGACCGAAGTGCCGCCCTTCGAAGGCCGCAGCATCACGATCTTCGCGTCGGGGTTGGGGTAGTCGGGATAGGGCGTCGGCGTGCGCGCGCCTTCGCGCACGACGAAGCAGCGGGGGTCGTCCTCGACGCCGTTCTCGACGTCGCACAGGTAGCGCGTGAACCAGCGGTTCATCATCTCGAACGGCGGGTCGCCGCCGTGGCCGCCCTGGTGCAGGTAGAGCTGGGTCGGTACGCCGCGCTTCTTGAACTCGGTGTAGAGGTGCACGCTGTGCTCGGGCATCACGTTCCAGTCGTTGAGCCCGTGGGCGAGCAGCACGGCGGCGTGCACGTTGTCCAGCTGCTTCCAGTAGTCGCGCGCCTCCCAGAACGCGTTGTAGTCGCCGCTCACGCGGTCGATCGACTTCAGGAGCTCGTCGTCGCGCACGTGCTTCTCGCCGTAGGCGCGCTTGGCCGGATCGCCGCTGTCGATGAAGTCGAACAGCACGTCCATGTCCTCGCCCATGTATCCGCCGGGATGGCGGACCAGCCCGTTCGAGCGGTAGTAGTGGTAGTAGGACGAGTTGAGCGAGACCGGGATGATCGCCTCGAGCCCCTCGACGCCGGTCAGCGCGCACGCGAGCGGCAGCGTCCCGTTGTACGAGGTCCCGGTCATCCCGACCTTGCCGGTCGACCAGTACGCCTCGACCTTCTCGTCGCCCGTCGGCTTCTTCCACCCCTTCGCGCGGCCGTTCAGCCAGTCGACCACGGCCTTCGGCGCGAGCGACTCGTTCGGTCCGCCGACGCTCGGGCAGCCCTGCGACAGGCCGGTGCCCGGCGACTCCGAGTGGACGACCGCGAAGCCGCGCGGGACCCAGTTGTCCACGAGCTCGTCGGTGATGCGCGGGCTCCTCCTCTGGAACGGGATCGCAGGCGCGTGCTCGCGCGGGTGGGGCTTGCCGTGCACCTCCTGGTGCGGGTCCCAGAAGTACTTCGAGTCGGTCGAGGAGACGCCGGAGAAGTAGGGGCTCGTCTCGTAGATCACCGGCACGGTCAGCCCTTCGGTGTCGGTCTGGCGCGGCCGCGTGACGTCGACGTGCATGCGGTCCTTCTTGCCGTCGCCGTCGGTGTCGAATTCGGTCTCGACCCAGAGCTCCTCGCGGACCCACGTCTTCGGATCCTTGAACCCTTCGACGACCTGCGCCGCGCCGCCCTTGTAGTCGGGCAGCGACTTCTTCGGCTCCGACGACTCCTGCGCGGCGAGCGCGGATGCGAACGAAAGCGCGACGATCAGGCTGCGGAGCATGTCGGGATCCTCTGGCGCCGATCGGGGCGGCGGGAACGTTAGAGCCTATCTCGATAGGCCCTCGGTCGCGGTTCGGGCGGCGGGCCCGCATCTGCTTCGTTGCGCCTCCTCACCGAATCTCTCCATTGATTCGCCTCGTCGGCGCGCCTCGCATCTGCAGGCCCGGCGCTCCGAACCGCTCGGTCGTGCCTATCGAGACAGGCTCTCAGCGAGGGGGAGGTTGGTTAGGCTCCCGCGCGCCATGTCCCTCCTCGCCCTGGTCGGAGCGGTCGCGCTGGCGCAGGCGGGCGCCGCAGCGCACGAGATCGAAACGTGGGCCGACGCGCGCCTGCCGGTCCGCGCCGGCCTCGTCCTCTGGATCGACGCGAGCCGGCAGGCCGCGGCGTACGCGGCGCAGGGGCGCGAAGTTCCCGGCGACGGGAGTCCGCTCGGCGTCGCGTACGACGCGTCGGGGCGGCGGCGCGACCTGGTCCAGCGGGCGCGGTCGCTGCAGCCGAAGTTCGTCGTCGCCGGCCCGGGCGCCCTGTTCCGCTTCGACGGCGTCGACGACGCGCTCGCGGCGAGCGGGCTCGCGACGGATCTGCGCGACTGCACGCTCTTCGTGCGAGCGGCGCCGCGCGCGAATCCCGGGGGCTTCCGGGGCCTCTTCGCGTGCAACGCGACCGGCCGCAACGACTACCGCAGCGGGATGAACCTCGACCTGTCGTTCGCGCCGACCGCGCGGCTCGAGGTCGTGAACGTCGAAGGCGCGGGCTTCGGCGGGGCGGTCGACCTGCTCGCGAGCTCGTTCGAGTTCGGGGCGTTCCACACCTTCACGGTCGAGTGCGCGGACGCGGTCGCGCTGCGCGTCGACGGTCGTGACGAGGGGCGTCGCGCACGCGACGGGACCTCGCTGCGTTGCGACGAGGTGACGCTCGGCGCGCGCTTCTACTCGAACGACTCCGACGTCCCGGCGACCACCGGTTTCCTCGACGGCGACGTCGAGGAAGTGGTGCTCTTCGAGCGGCGCCTTTCCGCCGACGAGCTCGCGCGCGTCGAGGCGTACCTCGCCGACAAGCACGAAGCCGGCGAGCGCGCGCTCGCGGCCGCGTCGAAGCTGCGGCGCGTCGCGCTCGAACGCACGCCGCCCGACCCGGTGCGTCTCTTCGTTCCGGGCTTCACGGCGACGCCGCTGCCGCTCGACCTCGTGAACGTGAACGGCGTCGCCTTCCGCGCGGACGGGACGCTGGTCGCGCTCGGCTACGACGGGAACGTCTTCCTGCTCGACGACCGCGACGGCGACGGCGTGCCGGAGACCGTCCGCCCCTTCTTCACGAATCGCGGCTCGCTCGTCGCGCCGATCGGGATGGCGCTCACGCCGAAGGGCTTCGCGCCGATGGGGTCCGCGAAGAGCCGCGGCGTCGTGGTCGCGTGCAAGGGGAAGATCGTCCTGCTCGCCGACGACGACGGCGACGACGTCGCGGAGCGCGAAACGGTGCTCGCGAGCGGCTGGGAGGCGGCGTCGATCGAGCACAACGTCGACGCGCTCGGCGTCGCGATCGCGCCCGACGGCCGCGTCCTCTTCGGGCTCGGCACGAGCGACTACACCAACGCCTACCTCGTCGACCGGGCGGGCGCCGGCCACTACCGGCTCGAGAGCGAGCGCGGCGCGATCCTCGAAATCGCACCCGACCTGCGCTCGCGGCGCATCGTCTGCACCGGCATCCGCTTCCCGGTCGGGATCCACTTCGATCGCGCCGGCGACCTCTTCGCCACCGATCAGGAGGGGGCGACCTGGCTCCCCGACGGGAACCCCTTCGACGAGCTCCTCCATATTGAGGAAGGAAGGCACTACGGCTTCCCGCCGCGCCATCCGCGCCACCTCCCGAAGGTGATCGACGAGCCGAGCCTCTTCGACTACCGCCCGCAGCACCAGTCGACGTGCGGCTTCTGCTTCGACGAACCCGTGTCCGGACAACCGGCCTTCGGTCCCGCGAGCTGGGAGGGCGACGCGCTGATCGCCGGGTATTCGCGCGGAAAGTTGTATCGGACCGAGCTCGCGAAGAGCGCCGTCGGCTTCGTCGCACGCAGCCAACAGCTCGCTAGCTTCTCGCTGTTGGTTTGCGACGTCGCGCTCGGACCGAAGGGCGAATTGATCGTCGCGTGTCACTCGGGCGCGCCCGACTGGGGGAGCGGGCCGACCGGTCGCGGGCGGCTGTTCCGGTTGCGGTACGACGGCAAGGCGCCGCAGCCGGTCGCGACGTGGGCGGCGGGACCGCAGGAGGTGCGCGTCGCCTTCGACCGGCCGCTCGAGCCGGGTCGTTTCGAGCAGACGCTGGCGTCGGCGCGCGCGACCTTCGGCGCGTACGTCGGCACCGGCGACCGCTTCGAAGCGCTCTGGCCGGGCTACCAGGCGGTCCAGCGCCAGCTCGAAGCGCCGCGCTACGACCTGCCGCTCCTCTCGCTCCAGATCTCCGCCGACCGGCGCACGCTCTCGCTCGCCACCGCGCCGCACGTCGCGAGGCAGCCCCACGCGCTCTCGCTCGCGGAGCTCGAGCTCGGCTACGACCTGAACGGCGTCGAGGCCGAGTGGAGCTCCACCGACGGCAAGCAGCACGCGACGACCTGGTTGCCGCACCTCGACCTCGCCGTCGCGCGCCACTTCACGCGCGGAAGCGCCGACCACGAGCGGTTTTGGAAGACGATCGCGCAGCCCGGCCGGCTGCGGCTGCGCGGGGCGCTCGACCTCGCCGACCTGCTGCGGCCGGAGGTGCAGCCGGGCGCGAAGCTCGA
>Ga0137437_1000639_pt1 | contig 11281 bp, 8 predicted proteins | sample EasRivERMGT138_2_FD_102332 | JGI IMG/M metagenome (GOLD analysis project Ga0137437, IMG submission 102332) | Soil microbial communities from meander-bound floodplain in the East River, Colorado, USA - East River MetaG ERMGT138_2 | ecosystem: Environmental > Terrestrial > Soil > Floodplain ...
ACCCCGCGATCTATCCCCTGCCCGAGGGTCTGGGTTTGTTCATCGATTCGGCGCGCATGCCGAACCAGGCCCCGGTGGTCGTGTACTACGATCGCGCCAAGGGCGACCTCAAGGTCGCGAAGTTCAACGTCCAGTCGGGGCAGTTCGCCGCCGCCACGGTGCTCGACGGCTCGAACGGCGTCGACGCCGGCTGGTCGCCCTCGATCGCGGTGGACGCCAAGGGTGTGGTGCACGTCGCCTATGTCGGCGCGACCGCCGACGATCTCAAGTACGTCACCGACGCCCCCGGCGCGCTGCCCGAGGTGATCGACGACGGCTATCGGATCGTGGGCCGGACCGTCGACGGCCTGCCCAAGCCCGAGTTTCACTTCGTCGGCGACGATGCCGGCATCGTGCTACCGCCCGGCGGCGGCGGGCCGTTCGTCGTCTACCAGGACTCCACCACGCAGGAGCTGCTGCTCGCGCAGAAGCAACCCAGCGGCACCTGGACCCACGCCTCGATCGCCGGCGGGACCGACCCGTGGCCGGGCGGCTATGGCTTCTTCGCCGCCGACGCGGTCGGCAAGGACCAGCTCGTGATGTCGACCTGGGTGGTCAACCTGCCGGCGGCGGACTTCCGCGACTCGAACTGGGTCGAGGTGTTCAGCCGCCCGATCACCACCCCGTAGCGTCCCCGGCCGTCGCGAATTCACCCCCGACCTCGCGCGTTCTCGCTGCACCCGCCATGCCCTCCGACGCTCGTCCGCCCGGTGCCCAACCGCGGGACCTCCGCTCCCCTGCTCCGCGCCGCCTGGTGACCCGCGAGGCCCGGGCGGTACTGCTCGGCGCGGCGCTCCTCGCGGCTGCGGTTGCGATCGGCTGCCGCGGCGCCGAGGCGCCGACCGGCCCCTTGCCGGCTGCCGGCTCCGCGCCGGTGCGCGGCGCCGCGATGGCGCCTCCCCCGCCGCCCGATGCCGGCCCGATCGCCGCGGCCGACGCCGGCGAGGCCGACACCGCGAGGCTTGCCACGGCGTCCCCGTGCACCACCGACGAGACCAGCGGCGTCGAGGGCGCCGCCACGCCGCGCGACGCCCTGACGCTGACCAAGGTCGGGTTCGCCCAGCTACCCGGCTGGGCCGATGACAACCTCGCCGAGGTGGTGCCGTCGTTCCTCAAGTCGTGCGAGAGGCTGCGCGGCCTTGGCGAGGATGCCCCGATCGGAGCCGACGGCCACGGCGGCAAGGCGCGCAACTGGCGCAAGGCTTGTGCGGCCGCGGCGAAGGTCTCGCCCGGCGACGACGCCGCCGCGCGCGCGATGTTCGAGGCCGAGTTCGTGCCGTACGTCGCCGCCGGCAAGGCGGGCCCGACCGGCAAGCTCACCGGCTTCTACGTCGCCGAGCTCCACGCATCGCGGACCAAGCACGGCAAGTTCCAGACCGCGGTGCTCGGCCGCCCCGACGACCTCGTGATGGTCGATCTGTCGGGCTTCATCAAGGACGCCCACGGCCGCAGGGTCTGGGGCCGGATGGACCACGGCGAGCTCGTTCCGTACTACACGCGCGAGGAGATCCGCAAAGGCGTGCTCGCCAAGCGCGGGCTCGAGCTCATGTACGTCGATGATCCAGTGGATCTGTTGTTCGCGCAGATCGAGGGCTCGGCCAAGGCCAACCTCGACGACGGAACTTCGGTCTGGCTCGAATTCTCCGGGAAGAACGGCCGCGCGTACCGGGGCGTCGGCGGCGTGTTGCGCGGCGGCGGCTTCCTCAGGCCCGGCCAAGGCACGATGCAGGGCATCCGCACGTGGTTTCACGACAACCCCACCCGGTTCGACGAGATCGCCGATCAAGATGCGTCGTACGTGTTCTTCATGGCCTCGAAGCTGCCCGGCGCGGTCGGCTCGCAGAAGACGATCCTGACCGCGCGCCGCTCGATGGCGGTCGATCGCGCGTTCGTGGCGCTCTCCACCCCGATCTGGGTCGAGGCCAACGCGCCGGTGCCCGGCAAGAAGGGAGTGACCGCCCTGTGGCACCACTTGCTGATCGCGCAGGACACCGGCGCCGGCATCATGGGTGCGGTGCGCGGCGATATCTACTGGGGTGACGACGCCGAGGCGGCCGAGCTCGGCGGTCGCATGGGCGGCCCGGGCAAGTACTGGCTCCTGTTACCGCGCGGTATCTCGAAATAAGCGGCGGCGACGTCGCATCGAGCTCAGCGCCTGTAATCTCGTATCTGAAGCAGCAGAGTGTGGCGGGTTGTCGCTCCGCAAAGAAACAGAGTGTTGCGGCGCAGATCTCGCTCTATCAAGCAGCGGGAGTGTTGCGAATGCACTCCTCTAATTACAGTATACATGTTAAAGTGATAATAATCACAAGTACAACAGTATGCCATCATACGAAACAGTGATGCTCACGGTCGGGCTCATCCCCGCACCAAGGGACCGTTACAGCGCCGCTGACCTCGGCGTACATGCGGAAGGCCCCGGCAACTACTGGCTACTGTCGTAGTGCAGCGTTTCGAAGCACGCCGTCAAATGCCCCAAAGGACCCACACAAAAAACAAAGTAGGCGCAGACCGTTTATCTCACAAATCTGAGGCCACCGACCCGGGATCCGCGTGAGCCGGCGCACAGTCATGGCCCCTTCAGCGCGTCGTAACAGCCTGCTATTACACGAGAACCGGATCGCGACCCGCCACTCCGGATCGCCTTTGTCGGTCCTTCAAAGTAATCGGATTCAACGTTCTGGGACTACCAATGGTTCTTGAAAAGACCGATCACAATGAGAATATCTGCCACAGCCTTTCATCGCGAAGAATCGACAACAACCCTCGTCAACTGACTGAACGATACGTACACCAGCCAAGTGGTCGCCTGTCGAAGTCGAGCCGGCGATTGCACGAAGCGACGATGAAAGGATGAGGGAGAGAAGCCATGAATATGCGAGCAACTAATTTGCTACGGATCGCGCTGCCGCTTGCCGGCTTGTCGAGCATCTTGTCGAGCGCTGCTGGCTGCGGCATCGATGTCGCGCGGGATCCAAATCCGATTCCCATCGTGCCGGTAGCGATTAACCGTTCCTATGTTCCGAACGAAGGCCTCGTGAAGGGTTGGGGCTACCACGACTGGCCGCTCCGCGACGGAGAAGCCGCGATGGATCCGATCTTGATCGAGGGACGTAAGTTCTACGACACGCTCCAGGCACCCAACGCCGAGGACGTGCTCGTCGACTACCCCGATCCGTTCACCGGGGCTCCCCCGGCGCCGAAGAAGACGGCGCCGCTCACGCTCGACGCGTTTAAAAAGGCCTTCGGCATCCCCGCTCGAGATCCGGGCGAATCGCTCGCCGACTATCGCGTCCGCACGAAGGCGATCGTCTATTACAACAAGAACGAGCTGGGGCTTGGCCGAGAGCTCGGCTGCGGTCTCGTCCCCGACGGGACGGACGCGAACGGGACTCCCCTCACGGCCATTGGTTGCTACGTCAGCAACTACGGGACCATGTTCCGCGACGAAAACAACTCGCTGCGGTTGGCCGCGGAAGGCTTGCACTACAAGAACACCGTGTGCATCAGCTTCCGCCCGTCGGAACCTGTCGACCACCAGGTCCAGTTTTACGTGTACAACGAGAACAATGACCGCCGGGAGTGGGCGCAGCTCGACACGATCGGGCCGCGACCGGTGCCGCAGGTCTGCCTCGCCTGCCACGGTGGCTCCTACGACAGTGAGAAACACCTCGCCCGCTTCGCGCGCTTCCTCCCGATGGACCCCAACGTCGTGCTGTGGCCCGACGTGCCCGGCGTCAGGCGCGCGGATCAAGAAGAATCGATCAGGTTCCTCAACGAGCTGGCGACGCACTCGCCGCTGGCGCCGGCCCAACGGCAGATGATCGATGCGCTCTATGATGGGAAGGTGGCCGTCGAGGGGACCCGGAGCAAGAACCAATGGTTCCCTCCGGCGTGGAACGACACCGACGCACACCGCGACCTGTTCGACAAGGTCGTGAAACCCAACTGCCAGACCTGCCACCTGGCGATGCAGACCGCCCCCACGGGCGAGACGCTCGCGATCTACGACATCTTCAACTCGCCCTCGGCGCTCATGGACGCGGGTCTAGGCCTGGTCTGCGGGAGCTTCGACATGCCGAACTCGCAGGCGACGCGTCTGAACTTCTGGGAGGCGAAGCCTGAGCCCATCGTCTTCACCGACGGCAGCTCCTTCGACAGCCCGGCGGACGCTCTGCTCAATGCGTGGGGGTCGAGTCGAGCGCAATGCCTGCGGCTGGCGGCGATGTCGGACTGCAACCGCGGCGCGAATCCAGACGATCTGTGCGGCAATTCGTACAGCGGACAGGCGTGTAACCGCGTCACCGGGAGATGCTTCCCGGAGCTGGGCCCGTACTCGCCGACCGATCGATCCAAGCCCAATGGCGTCTGCAAGTTCAACCAAGATGGGACCATTGCCCGAGGATGCCCGTATCCCGAACAGTGCACGAAACGCCCGGCCGGGGATCCGATTCCCGAAGGGCTCGAGGGCTTCGACGGCGTGTGCAGTCCCGACGTCCTGAATTACGCGTACGATTACTAGCCCGGCCCGACCCCGGTGGGGCACGTCGCGGCACCTCCGACGGAGGGTAGCCCAGGCGGGAAAGCGGGCGAACATTCGCTCAGCGGACCAAGAGGTCGGCGTCGCCGCGCTTCCAGCGGCCATCGCCGTCGGCATCGATGAGCACCGGGCTGGCGATCGCGAACGGCGTGACGCCGGCCCGGTTCCACTTGTCCTTCTGGTACGAGCCGGTCTGCTCGAGGGGCAGCGGCGTGTCGCCGTCGGCGATTACGCCGATCCAGGTGTCGGCGTCGCCGACCTGGATCGCGCCGGCCCAGTGATAGCTGCGCTGATCGGCGGGCACGTCGACCGTGGTCGCCAGCGCGGGGCCGGCCGGCGTGCCGACCGTGATCCGGATCCGGTCGACGTGGACGAACCGGGCTCGTGACACGGTGACGTCGACCCAGGCGGCGCCGCTGGCGGCCAGTGCCTGGCCCGGCCCGGCCATCGGCGTCGCGCCGCGGGCCGCGGCGACCTCGACGTCGAGCCATGGTCCGCTGGTCGCGACGACCCGGCGCGCCCGGATCGCCGCGATGAAGCCGGCCTGGTCGAACGGCGAGACCCGCGGATCGTCGACGTAGACGTAGCTGCGCGCCGTGCCGTCGAGCACCCAGTTGAGATCGTGGGTGTCGCTGTTGCCCAGCGGCGCGACCAGGTGGCCGTGATCGACGAGGGTGTAGAAGTCGCGGGCACCGTCGTCGAACCGGCGGTCGCCGGGCACGTTGAACGCGGTGTAGCCGGCGAGCACCTCGACGGCGTCGAACCCCAGCGGGAACGGTGGCGGCCAGGCCACGCCGTTCCAGGCCGCGCCGTCGTACAGCGCGGTCACGCGAAACCGCGGGTGGTTGAGCTGCACGATCGGGTTGCCCGGCATCGCGTGCGCGAGGGCGAACAGCTGCTGCGCGCCGGCGTGCGCGATCGACGCGTCGGCTGGGCCACCGCCGCGCGGCGCGCCCCGCGCGACCTCTACCGGATACACGCCGACGTGCAGCTGGTCCGACGACAGCTCGTCCGACGCGATCGACGCGATCACGGGATCGAGGTGCAGCTCCGCGATCGCGGCGTCGAGATCGCCGTTGACGTCATGGTCCGACAACCCGACGACCTGGACGCCGGCGGCGGCCTGCGCGATCACGCGCTGGGGGTTCGGCACCGTCGAGTCGTTCGACGCCTGCGCGTGGACGTGCAGATCGGCGGCGAGCACGCCATGCGGTGTCCAGGCGCGCTCGAGCGCGATCGCCAGCTCGACGCGGCCGCGGCCCTCGGACAGATCGACCTCGCCCTCGAAGCGCTCGTACTCGATGCCGCGCCACGCGATGATTTGGTAGCGGCCGTATGGGATCGCCGGTGACGGCACGCAGCGATCGGCGCCCACCGGCACCTCGGCCACGCCGTAGCCCAGGATGAGGCCGTCCCACGATCCGACGACCCCCGGCGCGATCGCGCACGCCGCGGCGCCCTGCCGCCGCCCGTAGAGGTCGAGGTTCCCCATATGAAGCGGCGCGCCGCGCGCGTCGAGCAGGAGGACGCGGGCGGCGACCGGGCGACCGTCCGCGGTGACCCGCACCGCGAGGCTCGTCGTCGAGCGCCGGTCCGGCGGCGTGGTCGCACGCATCGCCCGAATCGCGTAGACCGCGTAGACCGCGCCCGCGACGCCGGCGGCGGCAGCGACCGCCAGCGCGAGGCCCCGGGCGCCCCGCGTCATCCGCCGGGCTTCCGTCGGGCTCGTGGGGTCATCGCAACCGAAACTCGGCGCCCGCGGTGATGGCGAGGCCGAGCTGAGGCTCGAACCCGAGGCCGTGGCCAAAGCCACCGAACCCGAGCGCGAGCTCGCCATCGGCGACGACCGCGATCGCCGGCGCGACGGTGACGCGTACGCCGCCGCCGCCGTGCAGCGGGATCGCGACTCCCGAGACGTCGTCGCCTCCGAACCGCACGAGCCCGAGCCCGAGGCCGACCCGGGCGAACGGGCGGAACGCCCCCTGCGGCGCGAACAGCCGGCGAATGCTCGCCGAGATCTCGACGCCCGAGCCATCCGCGAGGCCGTGGCTACACACCAGCGCGTCCTGGCGATCGCGAAAGCACGCGGCGCTCCCGGACCCGAACGTGAAGCTCGCGGCACCGTCGAACCAGTCGCGCGCCGACAGCTGATAGAGGTAGTGGCCCGCGATCCGGAGCCCGCCCGGCGTGACCCGTCCGCCGGTGGCGAGCCCGATCGCCGCCGAGATGCCCTGATCGCCGATCTCGTCGTCGCTCGCCGCGGGTGCTCCCGGTGCCTCGGATGCCGGCGCGCTCGCCGGAGCCAGGGACGCCGGGACCGGCGGCGGAATCGTCGGGACCGGCGCCGTCGGGCCGGCGTCGGGCGCGGGCTCGACGGGCTGAGCTTGGGCGACCCCCCCGGCCGCCACGAGCGCGATGGCGATCAGCTGCCGCGACACACCATCACCTTGATCCCACCGCCGCGCAGATCGGCGGCCTTGCACTGCCAGCCGGCGCCGAGGAACGTGCAATCGGGATCGCCGCTGCACGCGAACAGGCACACGCCGCCCTCGTGATCGGCGCATGTGGTATCGCTCGGGCACTCGCTGCGGTCGTTGCACGCGACCGTGCAGAACCCGTCGGGATAGTCGGCGCTCGGCGCCAGGCAGCGGTCGTCGCACTCGGCCGACACGTCACACCGCGCCCCGACCTCGCGCGAGACGTCGTTGTGCTGGCACGCGGTCAGCACCACGCCCATGGTCGCGATGACCGCGATGATCGCGCTCCGCATCGCGTGCGAAGCTACCGCGCACACGCGCGGTTGGCCACTTCGCGGATCAAGCGCGGCGCTCGCGGCGGGTGGCACCGGCGGCGTAGGCAAGCGCCGCAACGAGCGCCGCGGCGACCCGCGGTGACTGCCGGGCGGCCGTAGCGAGCGGGTGGAGCGCGGACTCGACGCCTCCGGCCGCGCGCAACGGGCCGCGGGCCGCCCATACCAGCTCGAGCGCGCGCTCGGCGGCGACCTCACCGATCAACACCGCGAACGGCGGCGTCGCGATCGCGGCGAGCTGCGCGAGGTCGGCGATCGAACATCCGGCGAGCCGGCCGCCGCCCATGATCCACGCGGTGAGGGCGTCCCACGCATCGTCGTCGACGATCGCCGCCTCGTCGGGCGCCTCGGGCAGCCGCACGACGTTCGGCGCGACGGCGCCGCGATCGGGAGGCGTGATGACCACATGGTGCTCGTGGTCGCGGTCGAGGATCAGCATGCGCACGAACCGCCGCTCCGGCCGCGCATCGGTCCGCGTCTGCGCGCCGCCGGCGACGACGAAGCCGTCGAGCAGCGTCGCCGCGTAGCCGTCGAGCACGTGGCGGCGCTGGCGGCCGTCGGGCATGGCGAGGACCAGCACGTCCGAGTCGAGCTGGACCTCGGCGCGCGCGGGGCGAAACGGCACTGGATCGCGATACAGGGCAGTTCGCCCCATGTTTGGGATCATAGCGCGGCGCGCCGCGCCGCGAGCCGGCGTAGATCACGCCGCACGGCGCCGCCGCGGCGCGGATCAGCCGATCATTTCTTCTTCGCGGGCGCGGACTTGCCGGCGGCCTTCGCCGCAGCCCGCGCCTCGGCCTTGGCGGCCTTCGCCGCGGCGGCCTTCGCCGCGCGCGCGGATTTCGGCAGCGACTCGTCGAGCGCCGCGGCGCGACGCTCGGCCGTCGTGATCTCGGCCTGCTTCTGCGACTGCAGCCGCCGGATCGCGCGCAGCCGCAGCGTCCGGTCCAGCTTGGGCTTGAACGCCGCGTGCTCCTGCATCTCGGGCGCGTACCCGAGCCGCACGGCGGCATCCTCCTTGAGCAGCAGGGCGCGCAGCTGGTCCGGCGAGCTCAGCGAGCGCAGCTTGGCGATCGTCGCCGGGTTGCGCAGCGCGCGTGCGAGCCGCCCGAGGATCGGCAGGTGCAGCCGGTCGTACTTGAGGCCGAGCAAGAAGAACAGGTAGGTGGGGCCGTTGTCCGGCGCGCCGAACATGATCCCCTCCCACGATCGGCCGACGATCATGAACGGCCGCGCGATCTTGCCCTTGTCCTTGGCGCGCGTGTGGAGGAACGCGACGCCGCCGTCCATCGCGGTCGACGACAGCGACTCGCGCTCGACCACCGCGCCGACGAACCACGGCTTGTCGGACAGCCAGCCGTTGGTGTACGCGCGCGCGGCGAGCTCCTCGATCACGCCGACGGGCGTCCGTGCCCGCAGGTTCGTGATGATCGCCTGATCGGGGACCAGGTCCTCGAGCGGCAGCTTCATGCCGTCGGGGACGTCGGCGAAGTTCTCGTCGTCACCGACCAGCTGCTGCTCGATCCACTCGTCGATCGCGGTGCGCTTGAACCGCCACTGCCGGTCGACCTGCAGCGAGGGAATTTTGCCCTGCATCACGAGCTTCGAAACCGTCGCCTCGTCGAGGTGTAGGTACGCTGCCAACTCGTGCATGGTCAGCAACTGCGCGTCGGTGCCTCGATTTTTCGCCATAGAACCAGTCGGAACGGATGCCAGGGCATTCTAGGGGCGGGTTCCCGCCCACGCAAAGCTCGGGCAGCGTAGAATTTGCAGGATGCAACGGCCGCGGTGGTCGCTCCGCCGAGCCCGGGCCCTGGTCGGGACCAAGTTTCTACTGATCGCCGGGCTGGTCGGGTTCGTGCTGATCGCATGGCTCGTCGAGCTGGTCGCCGGCATTCACGAGGCGGTGAACCTCGGCCCCATGCTGGCCGCCGCCATGGCCGGGATCCCGGCGGTGTTCTGGCTCGGGTTCTTCTACCTGATGGACCGCCACGAGCCCGAACCCAAGCAACTCGTGGCCGGCGTGTGCATCCTCGGCGCCCTGATCGCGGCACCGCTCGCCGACTTCGTGCAATCCCAGGCCGTTCCGCCGGTCGCGCTCGCGGTGCAGGGCCTCTCGCCGTTCTCCCTCGATCGCGTGCTCCACGCGGTGCTGATCGCGGGCCTCGCGCAAGAGATGTGCAAGTACGCGGTAGTTCGCTACACCATTTATATGTCGAGGGAATTCGACGAGCCGATGGATGGCATCGTCTACATGATGGCCTGCGGCACCGGCTTTGCGGTGTGGGTCAACTACCATCGACTGTCGGACCAGAACCACGAGGTCTACCTCTCGATCGGCGCCGCGCAGGCCGTCGTGACGACGCTGGCGCATGCGTCCTTTGCGGGCCTGCTCGGCTACGTGCTGGGCCGTGCGAAGTTCTCGCGCCGCAGCGCCCCGGTCCGGGGCATCCTGCTGATGCTCGGCCTCCTCGGCGCCGCCGTGCTCAACGGCCAGTTCACGATCGTCAAGGACTGGGTGCTGCAGCGCGGGCTGGCCCAGCACCCCTGGTACGCCGTCGGGTACGCCGCGATCAGCGCGGCGGCCATCTTCGCCGTGATCTGGCTGGTGTCGTTGCGCCTCCTGGCGGTGTCTCCGTTCCGGAGGGACGGCGCATGACCGACGACAAGAAGCCCAAGGCCAAGCGCCGGTCGCGCAAGACGCCGGTCGCCGGATCCCCGGAAGCCGCCACGCCTGCAGCCGACGAGGCCCCACCCGATCCCGCGGACCCTGCGACCGACTCGGCAGAACCCGGCCCTGCCGAAGGGGACGGTGTCTCTTTTGTCTCGTTTCCGGACACTAGTGAGCCCGCTTCGATCGCATCACCACCGGGACCCGCCTTCGAAAGGTCGGCCGAGGCCACCGGACGTGAAGGGGACGGTGTCTCTTTTGTCTCGTTCCCGAACACTGGTGAGCCCGCTTCGATCGCGCCAGCATCGGGATCAGCAGCAGGACCCGCCTCCGAAAGGTTGGCCGAGGCGGCCGTCGTGGAAACCGGGCTTCTAGCGTTGAGGCCAGGGCTTGCGAGGCCGACCTGGGCTTCACAGTCGGCAGACCCAGGTGCGTCCGCGGGGTCGGTGGCTTCGCTTGCGGCGGATTCCCTCGCGAGGGGTCACGCCGATGACGCGGTGGAAGCCAGCCCGCCTCGCCCGCCGGTGTCCGGGAACGAGACAAAAGAGACACCGTCCCCTTTGGAGGCTCGCAGCCGCGCGGCTCGGACGTCCGACCTGGAGGCCGAACCCCAGATCGAGGAGCACGCCTCCGAAGGCGAGCGGCGGGTCCGCCAGCGCCGCGCGACCGATCGACGCCCGGGTAGCGAGGCGGCGCCGATCGCGATCGACTATGAATATGACGGCTGGCCGCTCGACCCATCCGAGGCGCTGGGCGGACCGGGCGAGCTGCCTCCCGCACCGCCGACCCCGCTGCAACAGATGCCGAGCCCGGCGGCGGCGGCCTACGAGGCCGCGCGCATCGTGGGCGAGATGGTCGGCGACATCGAGTCGGTGCCCGGCGCCGCGCTCGTGGCTGCCGCCGCGGCCGGCGCGGCCATCGAGGTCGCGCGGGCCCGGGTCGCGGCCGGCGAGGCGGACCGCTCGCTCGCGTCGTCGGTGTCGGCGGCGGATGCCGCGAGCACCGATCCGGTCGTCACGCAGCGCATCCAGCGCGATCGGATCCTGCGCGCGCTCGCCGAGGACGTCGCGGCCAACGCGACCACCACGGCAACCGCCGAGTCCGCGGCAGGGGCGGCCAGCTCCGCGAGCATGCCGGCGACGACCGACCGGGCGAGCAGCCAGCCGGGGCTGGCCCCCAGCGCGCGCGGCGAGCCGAGCCGTGCGCCGTCACACGCGGGACG
>Ga0137437_1000640_pt1 | contig 11275 bp, 8 predicted proteins | sample EasRivERMGT138_2_FD_102332 | JGI IMG/M metagenome (GOLD analysis project Ga0137437, IMG submission 102332) | Soil microbial communities from meander-bound floodplain in the East River, Colorado, USA - East River MetaG ERMGT138_2 | ecosystem: Environmental > Terrestrial > Soil > Floodplain ...
AACGCGTTTCCGCTGCGCGCTGGCCAGCGTGGAGTAGTCGGGAGCGGGGATGGGTGGGATCGGCTCACCGGTCACGTACTCGTTCACCCCAACGACGACCTGCTTTTTTCCCTCTATCACTCGCTGCTGCTCGTAGGCACTGCGGGCGATCGCTTCCTGGAAGTACCCGCGCTCGATCGCCTGCACAGAACCTCCACCCGCCTCCACCTCCTCCACCAACGCTCGAGCTCCAGTCTCGAGCTTGTCCGTGAGCGCCTCTACGTACCAGCTGCCACCCAACGGATCGACGACCTCCGGCACCCCGGTTTCGTGCGCCAACAGCTGCTGGGTTCGGAGGGCCAGGGTCGCACTGCGCTGCGTGGGGAGCGCCAGGGCTTCATCATACGAGTTCGTGTGGAGCGACTGCGTCCCGCCGAGCACGGCCGCCATGGCCTGAATTGCCACGCGGACGACGTTGTTGAGCGGCTGCTGCGCGGTGAGCGTCGCGCCACCCGTCTGCGTGTGAAACCGCAGGCGCGCCGCCGCGTCCCCCGCGTTGAATTTCTCCTTCATCAGACGCGCCCACAGCCGCCGCGCCGCCCGGAACTTGGCGATCTCTTCGAACAGATCGGTATAGGCCGCGAAGAAGAAGGACAGCCTGGGTCCCACCTCATCCACCGAAATGCCGGCGGACGACGCACGACGCACGTATTCGAGGGCGTTGGCGAACGTAAACGCGATTTCCTGCACGGCGGTCGCGCCCGCCTCGCGCATGTGATAACCGGAGATCGAGATGGGGTTGAAGCTCATCTTGCGGCGCGAGGTGAATCGCAAGACATCGGTCACCAACCGGAGCGACGGCCCGGGCGGATAGATGTACGTGCCGCGCGCGATGTACTCCTTGAGAATGTCGTTCTGCAGCGTCCCCTGCAGCTTTTCGAGCGGCACGCCCTGCTCTTCTCCCACCGCGATGTACATCGCGAGCAGAATCGGGGCCGTGGCGTTGATCGTCATGGACGTCGACACGCGGTCGAGCGGGATGCCATGGAACAGCCGTTCCAGATCCTCCACGCTGTCGATCGCCACGCCCGCCCGTCCCACCTCCCCCTCGGCCATGCGATGGTCGGAGTCGTAGCCCATCTGCGTGGGCAAATCGAACGCCACCGACAACCCGGTCTGACCGGCGTCCAGCAAATGCCGGAAGCGCGCGTTGGTTTCTTCCGCCGTGCCGAAGCCCGCATACTGGCGCATCGTCCACTGCTTGCCGCGGTACATCGTGGGATAGATGCCGCGCGTGTACGGCGGCTCGCCGGGAGCGCTGACGTCCGAGAGCGGACGCGGTTCCCAGTCGGGCATCACGATTCCGCGACCACCGAGCGGGCGAAGTCGACGTCCCGCTTGGACCCGATGATCAACGGCGTGCGCTGGTGCAGCTCGTTCGGGGTGATGTCGAGGATGTCGGTCGTGCCGTCGATCGCCGCGCCGCCCGCCTGCTCCACCACGAACGCGAGCGGCGCCGCCTCGTACAGCAGCCGCAGCTTGCCGTGCGGCGAGTTCGTATCGGCCGGATAGAGAAAGACGCCGCCCGACATCAGGTTGCGATGAATATCGGCGACGAGCGAGCCGATGTAGCGCGCGTTCTTCGCCTCGACTCGGCCCGCGTCCCCGTTCTTGAACGCCGCGACCGCGCGTTGAATTCCCGGCGCCCACTTGTTCCAGTGACTCTCGTTCACGCTGTAGTACTGCCCCACCTCGGGGCAGCGAATGTCCGGATGCGAGAGCAGAAATTCGCCGATGGTGGGGTCGAGCGTAAAGCCGTGCACACCCTGCCCGGTCGTGTAGACCAGCATCGTGCTCGACCCGTACAGGATGTACCCCGCGGCGATCTGCGCCCGGCCCTTTTGCAGACAGTCGGCGAGCGTCCCGGGCCCGCGCTTGGTCGCGCGGCGACGGTGAATCGAGAAGATCGTCCCGATGGAGACGTTGACCCCGATGTTGCTCGAGCCGTCGAGCGGATCGTACAGCAGCACATATTTCCCGCTGCGTCGATCGTCGCGCACCGCCACCGGAATCGGGTGCTCTTCCTCTTCCGACGCCACGATGCACACCCGCCCCGTGTGCTCCACACTGTGGCGCACGGTGTCGTGGGCGAACACATCGAGCTTCTGCTGCACCTCGCCCTGCACGTTGACCGCCCCGAATTCGCCGAGGATATCGGTCAGCCCGGCGCGGCGCACCTGACGGGAGATGATCTTGGCGGCGAGGCACAGATCGTACAGCAGGTTCGACAGCTCCCCCGTGGCCTCGGGGTGCAGTCGCTCCTGCTCCATGATGAACCGCTCAATCGTGATGACGGACGTCGGTGATTGCGAGCGTGCCATGACTCGAGACGGTGAGGGTGATCGTGCCCCGCTCGTCGGTGCGAAACACGGTGACGCCATGCGCCCGGAGCCGCGCCAGTGTTTCCGTCGCGGGATGCCCGTAGCGATTCTTCGCCCCGACACTGATGACCGCGTCGACGGGGTGCAGCTCATCGAGCCACCGGTCCGATGTCGCACCCCGTGACCCGTGATGTCCCACCTTCAGCAGCGACACCCGGCCGATGCGTCCGGCGAGATGCGTCTCGGTCGGCATGCCTGCATCCCCGGCGAACAATAGCCGCACCGACCCATAGCGCACGAGGAGCACGACAGATGCTTCATTAATGTCGCTCTGCGTCGCGACCCAGCCCGAATCGGGGCTCAACACCTCGATCGTGACACCGTCCAGCTCCAGCCGGTCCCCGCTCCTGGCCGGACGCCACTCCGCGCCATCAGCCTCGACCGCACCCAGGAAGCCGAGATACCCGGCGTCGGGCACCGCCTGCCCGGGCTCCAGCACGTAGGCGGGGTCGAACGCCTCCAGCACCGCGGGCAGGCCGCCGTAGTGGTCGAGGTGCGCGTGCGTCGCGACGATCGCCGCGAGCCGCGCGCCGCCGTAGCGTCGCATGAACGGCACCACCACGCGCCGGCCCGCGTCTCCCTGCGGTCCTCGCGGTCCACCGTCGATCAGCACCCATCGCCCAGCCGGGCTGCGCAACAAGGCGGCGTCGCCCTGACCAACGTCCAGGAAATGTACGGTTAGACAATCACAGGCAGAAAGGCGTGAAAAGGCATGGAAAAGCGTGGTCCACGAGATCAGCACGGCCACGAACGCGACCCGCGCCGTCATGAGCCAGCGCCGGCGCGGCGCATTCCACAGCCACCACGCGATTGCGAGCACGCCGATCCATACCGCCGCCGCACGCCAGCCCGCGATCATGATGAAATGCCCGCCTGGCAGAGCGGCGGCGGCCTTCGCGACGACATCGAGCAGTGCGAGACACAGCCCTGCACCGGCCGCGAGCCAGCTCGAGGACAGCAGCAGCGCGGCCATCAATCCCGGAACCGCGAGCCCCGCCAGCGGAATGGCGGCGAGATTCGCGAGCACACCGATCGGGGCGACGGTACCGAAGGCGTACGCGGTGATCGGGGCCGTCACCAGCGTGGCAGCGGCCGCGGGCGCCAGCACCCGCACCAGTTTTGGATACCGCTCGGTGGCGCGGCCGGCCCAGATGACCGCCGCGACCGCCGCGACCGACAGCCAGGCACCGATCGACTGCGCCGCCCACGGATCCGCGAGGAGCACGCACAACACCGTGAGCGCGACCACGCCCCGTGGAGCTGCGACGCGCTGGCGTAGCTTGGCGACGTCGAGCAGCGCCAGCATGGCGGCCGACCGCGTGGCGGGCGCGGGAAACCCGAGCAGCCAGACGTAGGCGACCATGACGAGCGTGCCGGCGGCGAACCGAGTCCGCTTCCCGAGTCGCAGTCGGACGAGCAGCACGTTGAGCCAGGCCGCGAAGAACGCGACATGCAATCCCGAGATGGACAGCAGATGCGCCAGACCGGAGCGCGTGTAGCGCTCGCGCAGCTCCGCATCGAGATCCGTACGGCGCGAGATCACGAGCGCGTCGACCAGCGGCGCGCGCGTTCCGAACAACCGGCGGCTCCGCTCAGCGATGCGATCGCGCAGAGCGCCGCGCCCGCGCGGCGTGGCGTCCAACTGGCGCATGCGCCGCGCGACCAGGATGCCACGGTTCGCGTCGCCGAGGAACCGTCCCGCCACTACCCAGGTCGTGCCGCCGCGCGCCGCGTGGCCGGCCGGCCAGCGGATCATGAGCGAGCCGCCACACGGGCCCGTGCGTACGGCACCTTCGGTGACTCCGCCGGCGACTGGGACCGGGTCGGTGAGGTGGATGATTACGGAGCGCGTGGTGGGTGTGGCACCGGCCCATACCCCGGCGCACGTGGACCGCTGTACGCGGACCGCCGCCCCGCCCCACACCGCTCCCGCGACCAGCATGATGCCGAGGGCCGCACCGAGCGGCGCGCGACGAAATACCAGCAGGGCCCCCACCAACACGCACCACGCGCTGACCCGCAGGTCTACGCCGCTCAACGCCATGATGAGGCCGGCGCCGAAGGCTATGGTGAGGTAAAGGATCGGCGGCCGCACGGCCGCCCTTAGGCTAGAGCTGGCTGGGCTTGGCGCCGCAGCGCGGCGCGGCCGCGACTCTGCGGAAGCCTTCGAGCAGCGCCACGTCGAGCCTGGCCTTCTCCTGGTCGCTCGCGAGTCTCAGCTCGGTGAGAATCTCGCCCTGGCGCGTGGAGACATAGTGCGGCGTGAGGCGATTGAGCGCGTAGATGAGCACGTCGCTGTGGCAGGTGTCGCAGCCGCAGAATTTCGGGAACGTGTTGCGCAGGTCGCGATACTCGCGTTGCGCGACCTCCATCGCGACATTCGTTACCGCCATACGGCCTCGAGCGGCCACGCGGTGAATGTGGACCCCGTCGTCCCCGTAAAACGCACCTGTCGGTACGTCCCGATCCAGTCCGCGGGGCCTTCCAGGAGCGCGATCTTGTTGGTGCGCGTGCGCGCCTGCAACAGCTCACCCCGCTTGGCGCGACCTTCGACCAGCACTTCCTGCGTCGAACCCACGAGACCCATGTTCTTGCGCCGGGCGACGCACCGGACCGCGCTGATGAGCCGGCCGATGCGCTCGGTCTTGATCTCCTCCGCCACGTGGTCCTTGATCCGGACCGCGGGCGTCCCTTCGCGCACCGAATACTTGAACGTGTAGGCGTCGTCGAACTCCACGTGTTCGACCAGGGACAGCGTCTCCTGGAAGTCCGCTTCGGTCTCGCCCGGGAAGCCCACGATGAGGTCGGTGGAGAGAGCGATGCCCGGCACGGCGGCGCGCAGGGCCGCCACCACCTCGAGGTAACGCTCGCGATCGTAGCGCCGCAACATGCGCTTGAGCGTGCGCGAGCTGCCGCTCTGCACGGGCAGATGCACGTGCTCGCAGACGGCCGGCGTTTCTGCCATCGCAGCGAGAACGGCGGGCGTGAAGTCGGTGGGATACGGCGACGTGAATCGTACGCGCCGGATGCCCGCCACGGCCCCGACGGAGCGCAGCAGTGCGGCGAAATCGTGCTCGCCGTCGTGGTAACTGTTGACGGTCTGGCCAAGCAGCGTGACCTCGGTCGTGCCGTCGACGGCGAGGCGCGTTACCTCGGCGACGACGTCGGCCAATTTGCGGCTGCGCTCCGGGCCCCGCGTCATCGGAACGATGCAGAACGTGCACCGATAATCGCAGCCCCGTTGCACGGTCACGAACGCCGAGATCGCGTTGGCGCGCACGGGGGGGGGGGGCACGTCCTCGTAGTTTTCCCACTCCTTGAACGTGACTTCGGCAGCGCGCGGGCCGTCGCGCGCGCGGGCGATCAGCTCGGGCAGCCCGCGGTACCCGTCGGGGCCGATCACCAGGTCGACCTGAGGGACGCGCTCGAGCAGTTTGGGACCGAGCCGCTGCGCCATGCAACCCACGACGCCCAGCACGTCGCCTGGCCGTTTGTAGCGTTTGAGCTCGCCCATGCGGCCGAGCACCCGTTGCTCCGCATGGTCCCGGACCGCGCAGGTGTTCACGAGCAGCACGTCGGCTTCGGCGGGATCTTCGGTGCGCAGGTATCCCTCGCGCGCCAGGACTCCGAACATCAGCTCGGAATCCGAGACGTTCATCTGGCAGCCGTAGGTCTCGATGTAGACGCGGGGCATCGTTAGTTGACCGTCACCTCGAAGCGGGGACGCCCGTCCCAGTGGTCCGTAGCAAGATAGACGCTCAAGTAATCTTCGGTCATCACCTCAACCTGGGCCTTTACCCGGCCCGTAACTACACCATCGGCCGTCTGCCCTCTGCGGGACTCACGATACACGGCAGCCTTCAACTCGCCAAGCTCTCGCAGCTCACGCGCCCGGTCTCGAATGACCTCGGGGGGGGGGGCCAACTGTCCCGGCAGCCGGGCGGCTGCGGCATCCGGCCGGACCGAGAATGGAAAGACGTGCAGGTACGTGAACGGCAGGGCGCGTAACAGCGTGACGGAGGCCTGGTGATCGTCCTCGGTCTCACCGGGAAATCCGGCGATCACGTCCGCTCCGAGCCCGAATACCGGCAGCCGCTCCGCAAGCCATTCGATCCGCGCCCGGTAGGACTCGGCGGTATACCAATGCCGGCCCATGCGCTTCAGGATGCGGTTCGAGCCGGACTGCAGCGGCGCGTGCAGGTGCGCAGCCAGGTTACGGGGCGCTTCGGTGAGCAGCCGCGCGAGTGTATCGTCGACTTCCGTAGCCTCCACGCTGCTGAGGCGGAAGCGGACTGTGGGGACGGCCGCGATGAGAGATTCGAGCAATGCCCCCAATGTTTGAGCGGGTTTGTTAACGCCGGGCTGCCAGCCCGGCGTTAACACACCCTGGCTGGCATCCTGCCCATACGTCCCGATGTGCACACCCGTAAGGACAATCTCCGCGTGGTGCTCCGCCAACAGGCGCGCTTCTTCAATGAGTTCCGGGACGCCGCGCGACCGGTTGGCCCCGCGCGCGAGGGTCGTCGCGCAGAACGTACAATGTTCGTCGCAGCCGTCCTGGATTTTCAGGAGAGCCCGGGATCGGGCGTGTGAACGTAGGGGCGCAGCATGCTGCGCCCCTACGTGAACTGGCGTAACCACCCCCGCCGCCTTCAATACCGTCGCCGGATCCGCATTCGCGACCACCGCGCGCACAGAGGGCAATGCCGCGATCGCGCCGTCGTCCAGCGCCGCGGCGCAGCCCATGACGATCGTCTGCGCACGGCCTTGCTTCGCGATATGGCGCACGAAGCGGCGCAACTTCACTTCACTTTCATTTGTGACGGTGCAGGAATTGATGACGGCCAGATCGGCCTGGGCAGGATCCTCGACGGCCATCGCGCCCGTATCGACAAACGCCTGGCGCACCTGGTCCGTGTCGTACTGGTTCGCGCGACAGCCGAACGTATGGAAGTAGACGTTCACGGCCGCACGGTCACTCCGAGGAGCAGGGTCCACACGCTCTCCGTCAGACCGGTGCCTTTGCGCTCCAGTCGCTCGACGCCGATGTCGATCCGTCCCCGCCCAGCGGCGAACTGCCGGCCGAGTCCCGCCGAATAGCCGACCTCGGTCGGCGCGCCGTCCAAGCCGAACGGCAGCTGCCCGCCCCGCGCGCCGACCCGGAACGGCGAGTTCACCGATCCGATCTCGGCGCCAAATGACCAGTTGAAGGTGTCGTGCGCGTTGGCCTCCGGTCCGGCGGTCGACCATTGGTGCCAGGCGACCGAGCCGGCCACGACCACCTGACCGCCCGGACCCCACAGGATGCCACCGCCGTAGGAGACGGGAAGGTCATTCTCCGCCACGGTCCGGCCATTCAGATCCGCGCGCAGCTTGGAGTCGACGCGATACCATCCCGCGAGCCGGAGGTCGCGTCCCAGATCGAGCAGCGCGCTGAACGACCCACCCATTCCTTCGTACGCGACTTCGTCCCGCGACGATGACGTCCGGTAGGAGGTGTCGGCGAAACGCCGCGTCGCGACGATGCGGGACGAGCCCGTCAGCAGGTGGAGTCCTCCCCCGATCGCGAGCCGGCGACTGACCCGCAACCCGGCCGCGAGCCGCACATCCGTGACTCCACCGTCGCTCGTAATCTGGTCGCTCACGGCCTCGGGATTGCCGCGAATGTCGATCGTGTCCTCCGTCGTGACTCCGAACGAGCGGTCGAGATATGTCGTGAAGCCGCCGCCGATCGTGAGGCGAGGGAAAATCGGACCGGCGATCACCATCGCCGGGAACCGCGTGGTGCGCAGCGTGGTGCCGGTCGTATCCTCGGCAAACTGCCGCCACGACGTGGTGTTCGTCATCCCGGCGCTCAAGCGACGCACATCCGCGAGGGGAGCGTCCATCAGGGTCGAGAACGCGTCGAACGGCGCGAACGCTCCCCCGGCGCTGCGCGCGCGCACGCTTTCCCACTTGCCCGGCGTGCCGAGACCCTGGATGCCGAATTGGGAATCCTGAGCGGCCAGACGGCCGGAGGGCCGGAGGGCCGACAGTCCCAGAATCATCAGGATCGCGGCCGTCAGGCCGTCAGTCCGTCGCGGGCTCATGGCCTACCAAACGGGAAGCGTTTCACGTACGTCAGGTGCAGCGCCGGGCGAAACGCCGGGGCGCGCGAGGAATAGAACCGGATCTCGGTAAATGAAGTCGCCTCCGGCTGCTGCCCGAGGACGAGCGCCGTCGTCGAGAGGGTATCGAGGAGGACCCACGTCCTGACCAGGTCGGTAATCTCGATCCGCACGGTATCGGTCGTGCCGACATGGATGACCGCGCTTCCTGTCGCGTCGAGCCCGAGCGGCGACTTGGCGCCGAGATCGCTCAGCACCGGCCGTCCCAGGACCCGAAAGGAATCGCTCGCCACACCCGGCACGGGAGCGACGGGCACGAGCACGAGCGTCGCGCGCACCACGTCGATGCTGTCGTGCAGGAAGGCAGGCAGGTCCACGCGTATCAGGGCGCGGGCCGAGGGGACTCCACCCACCGTGAGATTGGAGTCGAGCGGCTGGGATGGCGGATCGAACACGAAGCTGTCGATGGTCGGCGCGCGCAGCGTGCTGTCGCGCTTGGCGTTCACGGAGTCGGGGGGCGTGTAGTGGTAAAACCATTCTATCACCGGCCCGTTGCTGACCGATTCATTCGTGCCCAGGCCGATGCTGACGGCCGTGTCGGCCACGACCCGTACGCCATATGCGAGCCTGCCCGAGTCGGGCACGCTGAACGGCGCCTGGAGCGTGTCGAGCGAGAAATAGAGGAAGAACGCGCCATCGACCCGTGACACGATGAGCACATGCCCAGCGGAATCGGTGCGGATCGAGTCGCCCCAGGCACGGATCGTCGCGGTGTCGCCGATCAGCGGCCGGGTCAGGAGGTCGCTCACGTTCACACTGTCGACGATCGGACCGCTGAAATAGGGATCGAGCTCCGCGAACGTTGAGAGCGAATCGGCGGTCAAAGGCAACGCGTAGAGCTGCAGGCGCAGATTGGTCGCGCTCGTGTCCTTGCGCACGATCGCCAGGCGCAGGCGCGCGGAGTCCGCGAAGATCGGGACCGTGGTCGTGTCGGCCCCGTTCGGCCGCACGCGGGTGATCATGGCGTCGAGCTTGAAGAACGGCCGGCTCTGCACGCCGGGCACCTCCGCAGCGGTCGCCGCGTCGGACTGATAGGCCTGCACGTACCCGCGGAACGATGAGTCGCGTTCGATGATCGTGCTGAAGACGGAATCGAGCAGGACGATCTGCCCGCCGGGACAGAAATCGGGGCAGTCCCCCGGGGCGATGATCTGCTCCGTGCACCCCGCCCCCCCCGCTACGACCAACAGGCCAACCGCAAAGCGTCGCATCACCGGTCCAGCGTCTCCTTCGTGAAGGCGTCCGGCAGCAGCGCCGCCAGCGTCCACCGCCGCTCGGTCGCTGGCCCCACCGCCAGGACTTCCAGGTTCAGTCCGAACTCCGCCAACAGCTGCCGGCACGCGCCACACGGCGCCGCCGGGGGATCGACCTCAGTCGTTACTACGATGCGCTTCAGTTTGCGCGCCCCACCGGCCACGGCCGCGCCCAGCGCCATCCGCTCGGCGCAGATGGTGAGCCCATAGGAAGCGCTCTCGACATTGCAGCCCACGAACACGCTGCCATCGGCCGCCTCGATGGCGGCGCCGACGTGGAAGTTGCTGTAGGGCGCCCACGCCTGGCGCATCGCCGCGCGCGCGCGCTGCACGAGATCGCTCACGCGAACACGCCCCGCAGGAACGAGGTCCCCGCGCCGAGCGCGGGCAATCCAAAGTACTCGGCCACCGTCTGCCCCATGTCGGCGAATGTGCGGCGGACGCCGAGCGACACGGGTTGGACTTTGGGGCCCAAAACGAGGATCGGGACGACCTCACGCGAATGATCCGTGGACGGCGTCGTCGGGTCGTTCCCGTGATCGGCCGTCAGGATCACGAGGTCGTCGGGCCGCAGGCGTGACACGAGCCGCGGGATCCATGCGTCGAGCTCCCGCAGACCCTGGTGAAACCCCGGAACGTCATTGCGATGTCCCCATGTCTGATCGAACTCGATCACGTTCACGAATACGAATCCTGTCTCCAGCGTATCGAGGGCGCGCTCGATCAAGCGGAATGCATCCGCGTTGGTCGCCGTGTGCTCACTCGTGATGTTCCGGCCCGCGAACAAATCGTCGACTTTGCCGATCCCGATGCGCTCCACCCCGGCGTCGGCCATGAGATCCAGCAGCGTCGTCCCGACCGGCGCGATCGAAAAATCCTTGCGATGCGACGTGCGGCGGTAGTCCCCGGGCATCCCTTCGAACGGACGGGCGATCACGCGGCTGACGGCATGCTCGCCCCGCAACATACCCCGCGCAGCCGCGCAGGCCTCGTACAGCTCCGTGAGCGGCACGGTCGCCTCATGCGCGGCGACCTGAAAGACCGAGTCGGCGGACGTGTACACGATCCACTTCCCAGTGCGCTGCTGCTCGGCGCCGAGCTCGTCGATGATCGCCGTTCCCGATGCCCTCTTGTTACCCAGCCAGCCACGACCCGTGCGCTTCGCCAACTCATCGAGCAACGGCGCAGGAAACCCGTTCGGGTACGTACGGAACGCGTCCGCCAGCAGCACCCCACAGATCTCCCAATGGCCGCTCGTGCTGTCCTTCCCTGCCGACGCCGGCTGCGCGATACCGTGCGCCGCGGTCGGCGTGACGGCCGCGGCCAACCCGGCGAGTCCCGCGGCGCGACACCGACCCAGGCCGACCTTTTCCAGATTCGGCAGGCTCAACCCTCCGACAGCGCGGGCGACGTTGCCCAGCGTGTCCGACCCGGC
>Ga0137437_1000641_pt1 | contig 11271 bp, 6 predicted proteins | sample EasRivERMGT138_2_FD_102332 | JGI IMG/M metagenome (GOLD analysis project Ga0137437, IMG submission 102332) | Soil microbial communities from meander-bound floodplain in the East River, Colorado, USA - East River MetaG ERMGT138_2 | ecosystem: Environmental > Terrestrial > Soil > Floodplain ...
AACGCGAGCGCTTACAGGAACGCTGGCAAGAATATCGCAAAATGCCGCCGGAGCGACGGGAAGAAATCAAGCGCCGTCTACAAACGCTGCGCGAGATGCCGCCGGACAAACGCCAGGAGCTGCGCCAAAAGCTCCAAGAACGGCGCGAGCGCATGACGCCCGAAGAGAAAGCCGAGATGCGGGAGAAAATGCGTCAACGCTTCGAACAGCTATCGCCCCGACAGAAACAAGAAATGCGTGAACAATTTCGCGAGCTGAAACAGCGCGGCACGCTTGAAGAAAAGCGGGAATTTCGCGAAAAGCTCAAGGAGAAATTTCAACCCGGCCGAGAAAAGGACTAGCCCATGAGCACGCCCCTCAGCCAGGAGCAAAAAACAGTTCATTTCTTGAATCGCACCAGCTTCGGCCCGACGCGCTCCGAGGTCGAACGGGTAAATCGCTTGGGCCTGCGCCCTTATCTCGACGAACAGCTGCGGCCCAATTCGCTTCCCGACAATCTATTGGAGGAAAAGCTCGCCGGCCTAAAAACCATGCGCCTCAGTAACCGCGAGCTGATCGAGCTTTATCCGCCACCGCAGGTGGCCCGCCAACAGGCCGATCAGCAAGGACAAGGAATGATGACGCGCCAGGAGATGCAGCGGCCGGCCATGATAATCGTCGAGCTGCAGCAGGCCCGCTTGCTCCGTTCGATCTACAGCCAACGCCAGCTCTTCGAAGGCATGGTCGACTTCTGGAGCAACCATTTTAATGTGTTCTCGGCCAAGGGCGCCGACCGTTGGCTGACCACCGCCTACGATCGCGACACCATCCGTCCCCATGCTTTGGGCAAATTCCGAGAACTTCTGCTCGCCACGGCGCAAAGTCCCGCCATGCTTTTTTACCTCGACAACTGGCTGAGCGCGAGCCCCGATTCTCCTGGCGCTAGGTTCGGCGGGCAGAACAATCGCCGGCGCGGTTTGAACGAAAATTACGCCCGCGAGCTAATGGAACTGCATACCGTTGGCGTCGACGGCGGTTACACGCAGAAAGATGTCGTCGAAGTGGCACGCTGTTTTACCGGCTGGACGATCCGCCAACCGCAACAGCGCGGCGAGTTCCTGTACGAACCGCGCATCCATGACAACGGCGAAAAAATTGTCATGGGCACGCGCATCCCGGCCGGCGGCGGCATCGACGACGGCAAAAAAATAATCGATTTGTTGGCGCGCCATCCGGCCACGGCCCGATTTATCGCCGAAAAACTAGCCCGCCGCTTTATCGCCGACCAGCCGCCCGCCTCGATCGTCGACAAAGCTGCGGCTACCTTTCGCCAAAGCGACGGCGATATTCCGAGCGTGCTAAGAACGATAATCGATTCGGCGGAATTCTTCGCGCCGGAAAATTATCGAGCCAAAATTAAAAAGCCATTGGAATATGTCGCCAGCGCTGTGCGCGCGCTCGGCGCCGAGACCCAGGTCACCCATCAGTTATTCCGCTACGTCGGACGCATGGGCGAGCCGCTGTTTTTAGCCCAGCCGCCAACCGGCTATCCCGATGTCGCCAGCTCATGGATCAGCCCGGATATGTTGCTGACGCGCATGAACTTCATTGCCGACCTAGTCGGTAACCGGCTCCCCGGCAGCCGAGTCGCAGCCGAAGCGCTGCGAGATAAAGAAACTTTCTTGCGACTCATAGCGCCGGACGGGCTCTCGTCCGCGACCCGTGCCGCCATCGCCGAGAGCGAAGGCGGCCAGGCGATCGCTCTCGCCATGGCGGCACCGGAATTTCAGCGGAGATAGTTATGAATACTTCACGGAGAAATTTTCTCAAATCAAGCGGCTTGGGCTTTCTTGCTTTCGGCTTGCCACCGGCGTATCTCGTGCGCGCCGCGGGGGCGCAGCAAGGCGCCAGAAACAAGACCCTGGTGGTGGTATTCCAGCGTGGTGCGATGGATGGGTTAAATGTCGTCATCCCGTTCAAAGATCCAAACTATTACCGCCTGCGCCCAAACATCGCCGTCGGCGAGCCCGGCTCAGGCGCGGAGTGCGCCATCGACCTGGACGGTTTTTACGGTTTACATCCGGCGCTGGCGCCGCTGAAAAACATTTACGATAAAGGGCAACTCGCCTTCGTCCAGGCGAGCGGCTCGCCGGACAACACGCGCTCCCACTTCGACGCGCAAGATTACATGGAGATCGGCACACCGGGAATTAAAAACACGCCCGACGGTTGGCTCAACCGCTGTCTCGACGAAAAGAAAACGAGTCCGGCGCCCTTCCGCAGCGTCGCCCTCACCGCGCAGCTGCCGCGCATCCTCGCCGGCGCCGCGCCGGCATTGACCCTCTCGTCGCTCGAAGAGTTTCGGCCGCGCAACATTGCGCTGGGCAACGCGTTGCAAAAACTCTACGCCAACAGCACGGACCCGCTCTTTCGTACCGGCGGTGAAAATCTCTTCGCCGCGATGAACGAGCTTAGACAAATAGAATCGAAGATTCCCGCCACGGCGGAACGCTATCCGGCTGGCCGGTTCGGCGCTGGCCTTTCACAGATCGCCAGGCTGATCAAAGCCGATGTCGGATTGGAAATCGCCTTTAGTGAAATCGGCGGTTGGGATACCCACGCCAACCAAGGCGGCGCCACCGGCCAGTTAGCCAATCGGCTGAGAGAATTGGCTGCAGGGCTTGCGGCGTTTCACCGCGACCTCGGCGACCGCATGAACGACGTCGTGCTGCTAACCATGTCCGAGTTCGGCCGCACCGCGAGTGAGAACGGCAACCGCGGCACCGACCACGGCCACGCCAACGTCATGTTCGCCATCGGCGGCCGCGTGCGCGGCGGGAAAATCCACGGCCGCTGGCCCGGCTTGGCGCCGGAAGTTTTGTACGAAGGCCGCGATCTCGCCCTGACCACCGACTTTCGCACGGTTTGTAGCGAAGTGGTCTCACGCCATCTGGGGCAGCAAGAACTGACCAAAATCTTTCCTAACTTTCGTCCCAGCACACCGCTAGGTTTGATCGCGTAGCGCGAGAATCGATTGGTCGTGCGGCGCGATGCGCCAATCGAACGCGGTAAGCGGGCGAATCTGAAACGAGCGCGGACATTCCGGACCGTCAGGCGGGCTAAAAGCCCGCGTTCCATTGCCTAGGGAGCGCGGCATACCTCAGGGCAAGCGCAACCCCAAAGCGTTGTCCCATCTAATCCATTTCCCTTTTTGCGAACTTTGCGTTCTTTGCGGCCAATTCTCCGAATCCAGATTTCTTACTCTGTGATTATTTTCAGACGGTAGAAAGCGCCGACTCCGCCATCAGCCGATCGCCTTCCTGAAAGCGATATTGCAAGTCGTACAAGCGCGCGTACAAGCCGCCCTGAGCGAGTAACTCTTCGTGCGTGCCCTCTTCCCAGATCTCGCCCTTGTGAATGACGAGAATCCTGTCGGCATGTTTGATCGTCGACAGCCGGTGCGCGATGATCAGCGCCGTGCGATTTTTGAGCAATTCGTCGAGCGCTTGCTGAATCGCCATCTCGGTCTGGGTGTCCACCGAGCTGGTCGCCTCGTCGAGGATGAGAATTTTCGGATCGAAAGCCAGCGCGCGCGCGAAGGACAATAACTGGCGCTGTCCTTGTGATAGAGTCGAGCCGCGCTCTTGCACTTCTTCGTGATAACCGTTGGGCAGCTTTTCGATGAACGGCGCGATCTGCGCGCGCCGCGCCGCTTCGCGCAGCTCCGCTTCACTGATGCGGCGGTCACCCAAGGTGATATTGGTCGCCATGTCGCCGGAAAAAAGAAACACATCCTGCAAGACCAAACCCAGTTGGCGACGCAGCTCTTGTTTGTCCCACTCGCGCACGTCGACGCCGTCAACAAGTATAGCGCCGCCCTCGACATCATAAAAACGGCACAGCACGGAAGTGATCGACGTCTTGCCGCCGCCGGTGGCGCCCACCAGCGCGATCTTCTCGCCGGGCCGGACGCGAAAGGAAATTCCTTTAAGCACCGGCTCGCCGGCGTTGTAGGAAAGCCAAACGTCTTTGAATTCCACCGACCCGGAAAATTTTTCAACCCGTTTGGGCTCGGCGGGATTCTTGATGGTCTCGGAATGATCCAATAGCTGAAAGACACGCTCCGAGGACGCCATGGCGGCCTGCATGACGTTGTATTTCTCCGCCAGATCGCGGATCGGCTGAAACATCCTCTGAATATACTGAATGAACGCCACCAGCACGCCGGCTTCCACGGCATTGCCAAGAATCTGCCGGCCGCCGTACCAGAGCAGGAGGCCGATGGCAATCGCGCTGAACACTTCGATGACCGGAAAAAATAGCGCGTTGTAGCGGATGCTGCGCAGCAAGACATCGCGGTAGCTCAAGTTTACTTCTTGAAAGCGGCGGTACATCTTTTCTTCCTGGCCGAAGGCCTGCACCGTCGCCACGCCGGCGATGTTTTCCTGCAACCCGGCGTTGAGCCGGCCGAGAATCATCCGGCTCTCACGATAAACTTCGCGGGCGCGCCGGCGATAGAACCGACTGATGTAAAGAATGATCGGGAAGGCGGCGAGACAGACGAGCGCCAACTGCCAATCGAGCCAAACCATCATCACCGCGATGCCGAAGACGATCGACAGATCGCCCATTAGGCCAACAACGCCGGCGCTAAACAGTTCGTTCAGCGTCTCGACATCGTTGATCGTGCGGGTCATCAGCCGACCCACGGCGTTGCGGTCGAAGTAGGCCAAGTCCTGCTTCTGCAAATGGGAAAAAATTTCCATGCGTAGATCGTGCATGGCGCGCTGGCCGGTGTAAGAGGTCGTGTAAGTTTGCACGAACAGCACGATGAAGCCGCATACCACCACGCCGAGATAAGCCAATGCCATGAGATCGAGGCCGCGCAAGTTCTGGGTCGCGATGTAACGGTCGATGGCGATCTTGGTGATGTAGGGACCAAGCAGCTGCGTGCCGGTCTGCAGCATGAGAAACGTGAACGAGACGGCGAGCAGCTTCCAGTACGGCCGCAGATAACGCAGCACGCGCGCCATCAGCCGGGCGTCGTAAGCCTTGCCGAGAATCTCGTCTTCCGCTTCGTACGCGCCGATCACGGCCGTGACTCCCCGTGGCTAAGGGTCTCGACTTCGCGCTCCAAGGTTTGGCGCCGGTAAAGCTCGAAGTAGGCACCGCGGCGCGCCAAGAGCTCACTGTGCGTGCCCTGTTCGATGATCGTGCCGCCGCGCAGATAGACGATCATATCGGCGTCGCGCATCGTCGAGATGCGATGAGAAATCAATAACGTCGTCCGGCCGTGCATGAACTGTTTGAGCTCGCGAAGAATTTCCTCTTCGGTCTCGACATCGACGCTGGAAAAGGCGTCGTCGAGAATCAGGATCGGCGGGTTTTTGATGATCGCCCGCGCCAGCGCCGTGCGCTGTTTCTGCCCGCCGGACAAACGCACGCCGCGCTCGCCGATAATCGTCTCGAAGCCGCCGCTGAAGGACTCGATCGCCGGCAAGAGCTGAGCGATGCGCGCCGCTTCCTCGACTCGGGAGGCTTCGCCGTTGCCAAAATTATCAAGGCCGAGCAGCAAATTTTCTCTAACCGAGCCGGAAAATAGAAAAATGTCCTGCGACACATAGCCGATGGCGTTCTGCAAGCGGCTGAGCGCCATCCGTTTGATATCGACGCCGTCGATAATAATCGCATTGTCGGCCGGCTCGTGCAGCCGTAGCAGCAAACTCACCAGCGTGCTTTTGCCTGAACCGGTTTCGCCGACGATGCCGCAAACGCTGCCGGCGGGAATATTGAGCGCCAGGTTGTGCAAGACGGCCTGTTGATCGCTGCCGTAAGCAAAGCTGAGATTGCGAAACTCGATCGTTCCGGTGATGGGCCGATTTTGCTCCGCCCGGTGATCACTCAGATAACGCGCGCCGATTGGCGTATCCAACACTTCGCCGATGCGCGACAACGCCGCCGTGCCGCGTTGATACTGATTGGCCGTGTATCCGATCGCCATAAGCGGCCAGGTGAGCATCGCCAGATAGCCATTGAAAGCGACGAACTCGCCCAGCGACATGGTGCCGGCCAAGACCTGCCGTCCGCCGAGCCAGAGCACGATCGTCGCCGCCACGCCGGCGTGAACTTGCATGAGCGGCCAGAAAATCCCCCACAGGGTCGCCAGCCACAGGGTCCGGCGCCGGTATTCGGAACTGATCGCACCGAAGCCGCGAATCTGGTTTTCCTCCTGCGCGTAAGCCTGCACAACGCGAATGCCGGAGAAATTTTCTAGCACATAGGCGCTCATCTCGCTCAGTTGCTCTTGGGTTTGTCGCGACAAACGAAAAATATGCCGGCCAAAGAAGCGCACTACGATGGGGATCAGCGGCATCGCCATCATCGACCAAAGCGTCAGCCAGGGATCGATGGCGATCATCAAGGTCAAGCTGAAAAAAATCACCACCACGGCATCGATGATCGCCAGCGAGCCAAAGCCCATCAGCTCGCGCACCGCATGAACGTCGTTGGTCAGGCGCGACATCAAATCGCCGGTCTTGTGGTATTGAAAATAGCTGAGCGGCAATTTTTGCAGATGCGAAAAAACCCGGTCGCGCAGATCCGCCTCGCAGCGGCGCGAGAAACCGTGGATATTCATACGCCAGCAGTAGCGAAAGAAACCTTGCAGCGCGGCGGCGCCGAGAATTAGCAGTGGATAACGAACCAGCGAGGCTTCGCCGTCTTTGGCGTGAAGCGCGCTATCGATGCCCCCCTTGATGAGCCAAGGCAGCGCGATGCCCGCGAGGTCGGTGGCGATCAGCGAGATAATGCCGAGAACGATCAATCGGCGGTAACGGTCGACAAGAAACTTGACCCGGTCGTAGTAGCGAAGAATCTCTCTATCCTTTGGTTGGTGGTCTGTGTGCGCAAACGATGAAAAAATTCGATCTCACCATGAAGATCACGAAGGACACGAAGCTTTAAGATAATTTAGACTCCGAACTTTGTGCTCGTAGTCTATGGTGAGCATAGTCGAACCATGTCCTTCGTGGTGAATGGTTTCTTTCTAACTTGGTTGACGCTTTACTGCGCTAGGTTTTAGTCTCGTGTGACGCCATGCTGGCGATGAATCTCGGCCCACTCGCCCGCCATGAGCTCCTCCATCACCGCGGGCAACGCTGTCAGCCCAACGCGCACTTGCTGCATCGTATCGCGGTCGCGAATCGTCACCTTATCGTCCGCCGCGGCTTTGTCATCGCCCACCGTTTGCACGTCGACGGTGACGCAGAACGGCGTGCCGACTTCATCTTGGCGCCGGTAAAGCCGGCCGATGGACGCGGTGTCGTCGTAGACCGAATGCCAGCGCTTGCGCAGATCGGTAGTCACCTTATTGGCGGTTTCGACGATACGATCGTTTTTCTTGAGGAGCGGGAGAACGGCAATTTTTACTGGCGCAAGCTCTGGATGCATTTTCAAGACGACTCGTTTTTCTCCCCTAACCTCCTCCTCATTGTAAGCATCAACCAGGAATGCCAGAGCCGATCGATCCGCGCCCGCGGACGGCTCAATAACATAAGGAACCACCCGCAGTTTTGTTTCCTCGTCGAAATAGTCGAGGCTTTTTCCACTGAATTCACTATGCTGTTTTAGATCAAAATCCGTCCTATTTGCGATTCCTTCCAATTCGCTCCAACCCATCGGAAAGAGGTACTCGATATCGACGCATCTCTTGGCATAATGTGCCAGCTCGTCTGGCTCGTGTTCGCGCAGGCGGATATTTTCTTTACGCATGCCGTATCGCGAATACCACGCGAAGCGCTCTTCGATCCAACGCTGGTGCCAGTCTTCATCGGTTCCCGGCATGACGAAGAACTCGATTTCCATTTGTTCGAATTCACGCGTGCGGAAAGTGAAGTTGCCGGGGGTGATCTCGTTACGAAATGACTTGCCGATCTGACCGATGCCGAACGGTAGCTTCTTCCGCGAAGCTTGCAGCACGTTGTCGAAGTTGACAAAGATTCCCTGCGCGGTTTCCGGTCTAAGGTATGTCCGTGTACCGGTCTCTTCCACAGGCCCAAGGACTATCTTAAGCATAAGACTTGCAGGCTTTGGATTGGACAATAGTCCACCACAATTTGGGCAGACGAAGTTACTTCCAGCAATCTGGTCTAAGAACATTTCGTCGGTAAGAGAGCTTGGTAGCGTGTACGCAGTAGGGCTAGAGACAGGCGTTAGGTTCCCGTCAACCCCCCGGATCTTGAGAAAAGTCTGCTCCGGGTTCTTCACTAGAGCGAGATTAGGCGCCAGCTTCTTTCCAGCCTTGTCACTCTTAGCCCACCGTTCGAGCTCGGACCACTTTCCCGTGTCCTTTGCCTCCTTCAAACTATGCCACCACTTGCTGTTTTTGCGCGCTTCCTCCACATGATCAGCACGATAATGGCGGCCACAACCGGGACAACCCGTGAATGGATCAGAGAATCCCGCGACATGTCCGCTGGCTTCCCAGACCTTGGGATGCATCGAGATTGCTGCATCCAGGCCAACCATGTCGTCGCGCCACTGTATATTGTCGCGCCACCAAAGACGCTTGACGTTGTTCTTGAATTCAACCCCCAGCGGTCCGTAGTCCCACGCCGAGCCCAGCCCGCCATAAATCTCACTCGACTGAAAAATAAACCCGCGCCGCTTACACAGCGACACGATTTTGTCCATGTCTACCATCAAAAGGTCCTATCTAAGGGGGAATTGAGACAATGTAATGGATAGGCGGGGCAGAGTCAAAAAGACCGGAAAGACTATCAACCGCCTAATAACGAGGCCGCTTGGTCTGAACGAGCCGAACCCTGGCCTGGTGTCTTGAGTCGTAACCCGGCTGAATCCTTTTTCTAAACGCAACAGTTCACTGAAACATGCTTATTCTGACCTTACCAAAAAAGCTATTTTTTGCGCAAATCTGTCACGGTTTGTCATCTTGACTCCGATACACTCTTTATAATAAGTATTGCTTCCCATTATGGGACATACAAACGGAGACTTTGTGATGTAGTGGGGCGGGCATTTTACTCGGTTTGATGATTCAAGCCGACTTTGATCCAATTTGGTTGCGTACATGGGTACTCGCATATCGAAAACAACTCGAGGAGTGGGGACTCATTCAAACAATTTGGAGTTTGCAAAAGTGGACTCGATTGCAAAAACGCAAGGTTTGCAGCAACAAGGTCATTTTCTCGAAAAGCCAACGAGGTTTGGGCGAAAGCTACAAACCATAATCGCCGAAGCCCTATTTATCTCGATGTTCCTCGTTGCGTTTACGGACGCGAGAGAATTCAACAACCGGTTCGATACTGGAGAACTCGTCGCAACCGAAATCGCCATGAAGCCGACTCTTCCGGTTAGTTTTCGATCGGTCGGCAAAGGCTATCGCAGCGGCGTCCGCGCTCCACTACAAGTCGTAGCGCGCAGTCAGAACGAGTGGACCGCTCTCTGGCGCCAACATATCTCGGGCGACTTAAATTCGCGACCGCCTCCAGCGATAGACTTTGAAAAAGAAGTTGTTGTCGCGTTGTTCCTCGGCGAAAGACCTACCGGCGGCTATGACGTGCAGATCAGCCGTGCGGAACAAACCAATGACGGCTTGATAATTTATTACCGGGAAAAGGATCCGTCACCGGGTGGGATGGTCATCCAAGCATTAACGCAACCTTTTCACATCGTGCGAATTATTGGAGAAGTCAGTTCTGAAGTAATTTTCAGGAGGGAGTCATGACCAATCTTGTACGCTTGATAGTCTATATACTGATAGCACTTTTCGGATGGAATGTTCCGGTCACGCTTCATGCGGCGCAAGGTCAGTCTCCGACTCACGTGCCCGATGAAATCATCGTAAAGTACCGTGACAGTGTCGACGAATACAAAAAGGAGATTGGCCGCTTTCGCGTCGCAGGACAGCGCAAAAAGCAATTCAAAATCATTCCTGGCCTGGAAGTGATCAAGCTCGGGCGCAACGTTTCGGTCGAGGATGCGATCGCCGCTTATCAACAGGACCCTGATGTCCTGTACGCCGAACCCAACCATATTTTGCACTTGACTGCGGCACCAAAAATTACCGCGACACCCAACGATCCAAGCTACGGCAGCCTGTGGGGGCTGACTAAGATCAGCGCGCCGAGCGCGTGGAATAACACCACCGGCAGCAATCAGGTTGTGGTGGCCGTGATCGACACTGGTATTGACTACACGCATCCGGATCTGGCCGGCAATATGTTTCGCAACGAGGCCGACTGTAACAACGATGGCATCGACGACGATGGCAACGGGTATATCGACGACTGCTACGGCATCAACGTCAACGAAGCCTATGACAACCACGGTGATCCCATGGACGACCACTACCACGGCACCCACGTGGCCGGCACCATCGGCGCGGTGGGCAACAACGGCATCGGCGTTGTTGGGGTTAACTGGAATGTAAAGTTGTTGGCGTGCAAATTTTTTGACGCCGACGGCTCGGCCACAAAGGAGGGCGCCATCGAGTGTCTGGAGTATATTAAGGATCTGAAAACCCGCGCCGTAAACCCTATAAACATTGTCGCGAGCAACAACAGCTGGGGCGGAGACGAGAATTCACAGGCGTTGTACGACGCCATTAACGAACAACGCCAGGCTGGCATTCTTTTCATCTCCGGGGCGGGCAATGGCAACGCGTTTGGCATCGGCCAGAATAATGACAATATTCCCTTCTACCCTTGTAACTATTTCCTCGCGAATATCATCTGCGTCGCTGCAACAGCGAGCAACGATAGTAAACCCGGTTTTTCCAACTATGGACGCCACACCGTACATGTGGGAGCGCCAGGAAGTGGCATTTTGAGCACCGTTCCCGTTTTCCAAGGAAGTTATGCCTCGCTGGACGGCACTTCGATGGCAACCCCCCATGTGACGGGTTTGGCGGCGCTGCTCAAAGCTCAAAATCTCAATAGGGATTGGCGCACGATTAAAAACCTGATCCTGGCCGGTGGAAACACCATTAGCTCCATGTCAAATACGATCACCGGAAAACGCATTAACGCCAACGGCTCGATGATTTGTTCAAACTCTGTGATTCAAACGCGCTTGCAACCGGTCCTTAGTACGATCAGCGCTTCGCCGGGAGTGCCGGTGGTTCTCGCGTCGCTGAACATCAATTGCGCGAATCCGAACGGCAACGTCAGCGTCTCGGTGAGTTCCGGAGGAGGCACTATCACGTTGCTGGATAACGGCTCCGGCGCCGACCAAGCAGCCGGCGATGGGATTTACTCCGGTCAATGGACACCC